>Ga0307510_10002051_pt1 | contig 22763 bp, 18 predicted proteins | sample 12_EM_MG_FD_207224 | JGI IMG/M metagenome (GOLD analysis project Ga0307510, IMG submission 207224) | Populus trichocarpa ectomycorrhiza microbial communities from riparian zone in the Pacific Northwest, United States - 12_EM | ecosystem: Host-associated > Plants > Roots > Unclassified | place...
AGGTCGTACAGTTCCTATTAGAGCGCGGTGCAGATTTCGGACGCCACGATTGGTTGAAGAGGACCCCGCTGCATGGGGCATCGAAAAACGGACACGAGGATGTCACGCGTTTATTGCTCGACCAAGGTGCGAATGTCAACGCCGAAGATGAGCGCCTCTGGACCCCATTACACATGGCATCCAAGAACGGAAAACACATGGTCATCCAGCTACTTCTCGATCGTGGAGCAGAAGTAGGAGCTCAGAACGATTTGTGTCGGACTCCGTTGCACATGGCATCACAGGAAGGGCATCTGGCAGTTGTTCGACTGTTACTAAGATACAGTGCCGACCTGCATACGCCGGACGTTGACGGAGAGACTGCGTTGCACCTAGCGGTATATTATGGACACCTCAAAGTTACGGAGCTCCTACTCAAGCATTATGCAAATATCTATCGCCAGAACAAAAAAGGTGAAACACCCTTCGACTTGGCATCAAAAGGTGGCCATCAAGAGGTTGCGAAGTTACTTGCTGTGGGGGTCTGGGACATGTGGGACGTAGTATTGGTATTGGCGATAAGGCGATTGGTATTGAGGTTGTGGGAACCCACGACGGCCTAATCTTTAAGGATTCTAGTCTTGAACAAATAGCCTGTACAGCACGATATTTATTATGTTATGAAATCAAGACTTTGTGTGGCTCAAATCACAATCTGGTTTTACAAAAATCGAATCGCGCTGAATGCCCCTAATCGCTTGTATTCGCAACATCTCGCTATGCGACCAGGCCATTGTTGTACGATCATTCCCTCCGGTATCATATCTAGAATGGGCATCATCATCCAAGCGAAGAGGGAAATAGCTCGTGTGGACGGGAGAGGGACGAGCTCGTGTCAGTGATGGTGTAAAAGAATATATAACTTCCCCGTTCCTCGCATTTCCGGGTCAAACCGGTCAGTAAAGGTGTGGGCATGCAATCGGATGAATCACGAGGAATATGAAGAGACAGAATGAGGACGAGCTGCGGATACGCCTACCAGTGGTTTCCGCAAATAGGAGCACTGAAGTGGAGCTTAAGGTTATTGAGTGTGTGGACGGCGGCAAGTCCGTCCACGGGTTATAACGTTCATATCCGGTAATTGCCGCGAGCGCGAGTGTAGATATGGCGGAGATATGGACGCCCACCTGTCAACACTGACACAGCAATCTTACAGTGAAGAGGCGTGCCTCGTGCACCCAGCATGCGCCTACCGGTTTATGCCCAACTTCTACCCTGATTGCCCCCGATTATCCTTTCTATCCGTCAGTTTGCGTCAAGATTTGCTTTCCCCAACAGGATGCCCTTCGACCCCTTCCTTTCTACTATCAGAACTGTGCCTCAGTCGTCTGAAAAGTTCGACCAACTCGCCTTTCGCAAGTATATGCACAAATTCGGCAAGGCTTACCAAAACCAGGCCACGGAACTGATCGCTATTTCCCGACTGTTTTCCCAAGTCGCACAGCAAGTCTTCATTCAAGATGCTGACCTCACCAGGTGATTGGCCTACGCTATGGTCCTTCGTATATACATATCTGACAGTCCCTGAAGAGTGCTTGAAATATGCGATCAGGCACTCTTACATGCAGCCAGCGCCCGCAAGGAGAAGGACGACGCATCAAACGACGACATCGAAAGGGCGATCCGGGAGTTGGAATATTATGGAGTGACATACGGCTTATCGTAATCAAACTTCTTCGTAGATATCGAAGACTATCTCACTGACTTATTGTTTGAATAGCAAGAAAATCTCTGTGAGGGAACGCATGACAGGAGCAAAGGAGAAGGATAAGAAACCACGAAAGGTAGGGTTTGCTTGCGTTTCTCCCTGGGACGTTCATGCTGATACCCCCCAAGTTCAAGAAATATGATGACCCATCGTCGAAGGTCATCAAATTCCATATCATGAAGGATCTTACTGATCCTCAACCCACAATCGTGCGACGTGAGCACCGGATCTATCAATCATTGCCCTCGATGTCTGATTCCTGTGCCAGAGGAACTCAACAACGATTCAAAGCTGGAAGAAATTCTCTGGAACTTCAGTCGGTTCGACCCTGAGAGACGTCTCACACTCTCACAGAACCCTCACTTTTACAATGACCTCCCTACATCGTCAAAGCAGAACTGGAAGGAATTCAACGCTACAGCGACTCAGGAAAATTGGCATGCATACCACACCAAACCTATCTGTGTTCTCACCAATACCCCGGGTCGCGTATATCTCGAACTTTGTCGTAATCCACGGGCGTTTGACAATGTCTGGAGCGCGAACGGGACGCTCATTTTCAAAAGTATGTGCCTTGCTTTTCGTTTTGTCCTCTACTTTGACATCTTTTCAGGCGTCTGTGGAAAGCTCGAGTGTGAAGGTGGTATTGTCAGGACATCAATTCAACACAACCTCTGCTCGTGGTGTCATGTGGAGCATCTGTCATCGGAGCCAGGGACGGCCGTGGTTCAGCCAAACCAAAGCAGCCCCTCAAACAACTGTGTATTGGTAGAGAAGTGGATACACGAACTGCGTCGAGTGTTACCCTGGCAAAATAACTCAAATGTCAAGATACGCATTAGTAAATGCACTGAACCTACGCGTGGTTGCGGTTGCAGTGATTCTGACGAAGGCAGTACAGAGAGCCTTGAGCGCACTAAAGGAGTTTCTTCTCCCACGCGGGGAGAACGGTCGGGAGGATATGACATTATGGGATCTGACGAAGGCAGTGCGGGGAGCCTCAAGCGGCCTGAAGGTCTTTCTTCTCCCACGCGAGGAGAATGGACAGGAGCACATGGCGTTACAGCGTTCTCGCCTCTTTACCTGAATGCGCTACTGGTTTGTTTACTGAGTATTCTGGTGTATCTTTTATTTTGTTCTACTTAGCTGAATATACTTCAATATTCAATTACACCACCAACCACCAGACTATAAGAACCCGTATTATTGAAACAATAAATACACGCAAGACGACTAGAAAGGAAAAGGCAGCCAAACGATGACAACGAGACATGGACGTCGAAAAAGCCAAACTAAGACAAACAAATCTCGAGCTGCCTGGACGTTTTCCTTCTCCCACTCTAGAAGAATGGACGAGAGGGAATGATATTGTAGGTTCTAACGAAGGCAGTACGGAGAGCCTCGAGTGGCCTGAAAGTTTTCCTTCTCCCACGCCAGGAGAATTGACAGGACTAACCCGAATGCGCTACTGGTTAGTTTACTGGGTTTTCTGGTGTACGTTTATTTCCTTCTATATAGCTGGACATGCTTCAATATCAAATTGGTTCAATTACGCCACCAATCACTACCATAAGAACTCGTGTTATCAAAACCATGAACGCGCGAGACGAATACCACTCCTGTAGTATAGAATCGAACGACGACAAGACAAGACAGGGAAAACCCCTCGAAAATGAAACATGATAAGTCTCGAAAATAAAACCAAACCATGACAAACAAACCGACCGCCCGTTATTCACGGCCCAAGGCTGTAGCGCCTTGCAAGGGCACTTGATGAGGCGATGTCAATTTCACCATGGCTGGCGGTGCCGGCACCCGCGCGTCACGACACTTCATTCATCTACGGATGACCCAAGGCTGTCATCACCAAAGGTTACCAACCCTTTCACCTCGAAGTCTGTCGATGAACCCTTCCTTTGCCACGTAAGTTATTCTTCGTTCGAATCAACTCGGCGTTAGTCTCGACGTACCTCTCAACGAAATTGGGGACCAAGTCCAAGATGACAGAGTAAGCCACCCCAAAACTTGTTAATAAACTTATACCTCTGAAGTCATCTACACGCTATGCAGGTTCCTACGTATGGGGTCGCCTATAAAGCGTCGCATCTGAGACGGCCATGGTCACCGCCTCTCGCAAAATCTTGATAACAACGACAAGTCCTACATCATCGACTACCTGAACGTTGTCTGCGACTCATCATTCATCAAGGACAACAACTACTACAACAACTCGTCAGGAGATTTCACTGTGCGACCTTCAACATGCCTGTCAGTCGCCATCGAGTAACCCCCCTCCCTCCGACATTTCCGAGTCCCTAGGGTCTCAGTACTGGCTGACGCGAGGAACAAACACAGCACTAGGATACGATGGTTCACTGTTTGGGGATGCCACAAATGGTATGTCTGGCTGGACCCCGAGTACATGCTCATCGTTATTTTTGCCCCACCGGTCCAATGGGGCATTAGCCTTGCATACATCTCTGGTTTCCTTCCGTGTCTCTCGCCTACACACAGTATAACGGTGTTGTGACCGATTTTCCGCATGTGGACGTCATACATCATGGGTCCGGCTGGACGAGTTGAGTGGTTGTTCACGTCAGTTCGGGTCGAGAACTTGAGCCGAGACGACATACCGCATGCCAATGCTATCATCCTCCCCTACGACAGTCTAATCGTGGGCCTCCGCTCCGTATTTACTTTGCATTGTTGTGCATAGTATATATCGACTATTTGAAACCACGTCTGTTCAGATTCCTGACATACTCTTACCGTTGTCTCTACTCTCGAGAATCCTGCCCGACTACACCAAACTAAGTAGCCGAATACATTCCCTCACTCCTCTCCCTCAGCTTCCCATCTGACTTCCTCCGAATGAGTTGGCCAACCATACCCAATTGCTTAACTATCGCGGTGGCTGCTTACTTCTTATCGCTCTGCGGGTGCTTGACTGCGGGCCCCGTGGACGGTGGTGGAATACAGGCAAAGGGGCGAACATAGCGAAGTCCCAGCGACCCATCATTGCAGGTCGGTCGAGAGAGCATACTGAGAGCACACTCGGCATAGGCCCGTATGACCACTCTATCCGATTCAACTCCGCCTCAAACTCTAATCATTGGTTTTCTCTTTCTGCGAGTACAGTATGTCAATTCAATCGCCCATGGCTTTCATGTATGTGTCCTTCACTTTTCTTTTCCTCCTTCACGAATACAGCAGACAAGTCGTCATAAAATAGAATTAAAAAAAAAAAAGACAGGTCGTCATCACCAAAGACCACCTACATCGGGGTTCAGGTTGTTCGTCGACCAAGGCCTCTCTGGCACATGTTCTTGATTCAAATCAACTCGGTCGTTTTTCTTGATGAACCTCTACGCAAGATTGCAACCGCGCCCGAGATACTAAAATACAGCAAGCCACCCCCAAATATGTAGACAACGTATACCTCCGACGGCGTCTACACACAGTACAAGTCTCCCGAGTCCGAAGTCGACTATAAAGAGTCGCATCCAGGACGGCCGTGATCGCGATCCTTCGCGAAATCTCGACCAATGCTCAGGCCGGGTACCCGAAAGTCACCTGCGACGCGTCAAGGATAATTGCTTCTACGGCGACTCGTCCGCTGGGGGATTCCGTGCGGGACCTTACCCCTTTTCCCTGGGGAACAGTCCAGACATTACTCAGAGCCTCGACCTTTGCTCACTCGAGGAACACAGCGCGGGGAAAACGCGGCATCCTATTTTGCCATGCTGCCGTAAGACGCGTGAGTACATGCTCACTGTCGCGCTTGCCTGTATATAAGGCTATCAGGGCATTGTGATAGGGAATTGATCCTGGTATATCACTCTGGCTTCCTGCTGTAGCTTTCCTCGCGACTCCCAAGTCAAAATCCAGTACAACAAGACGGCAATACAACCGACTTTCTGCGCATGGAAACCCTCACTATCTTCACCCAGCACGCGTTTCTCATGGGTTGGGTAGGTAAAGTTAAGTGATTGGGTCGGGCCAAGAGGTTGGGCCACAAGGATAGACTTTGACGACTTGCGGCATCATCTCTACCCAACGCTGTTTTATTATCTTACGATTTCGGTTATATTGCTACTCTAGTTTTATGTTTTCTTTGCCTTGTATGTGTTGTACAAGTTCCCTGAAATGCATAACTTACAATATAACTTTTGTAACCGCGCGTCTTTGTATTGACGAAAAGTTGTATCCATACTGTACACCCTCAGGCTTGTAATTTACGAGTCGCTTGGGATGCTTGGGATGACATCCGTTCTCACGCCACCACACCCACGTTGGTTTATACACCAAACACAACGAGCGTCTGTTCGGCCCTTTTCCAACCATCCCACACATTTCACACTCACCTCACCATCCGACCCACCATCCCTTTGCGGCGGATTAATTCCCCTTTCCAAGGCTATATTTCTTCCTCGCTTATTGAGATGAGTCTTCGGCACCGTTCGTCTCGTTTTCCGGTCCCTTTCGAGTTTGCGTTGCGGGACTATGAGGTTTAAATATTGGACAAATATCCACTGGCCAAGCAACTCCGGAATTGTGACTGTCGACCCCAATACCATCCTTCTTCAAAGGTGAGCTCGTGCATTCGGTGAATTCCGGGAAAGCATTAGGATTATGAAATGGCGGGTGCGGGCATATTGTATACACTGCTGCCATCCCTACCCGCGGTAGACCCCCCCCTCTCTCGCTCTTTGTTTGGCAGTGTGACTCATCCGCATAGGCACGGGTGGCATGAGAGGTGTGCCATTTGATCCCGACAACTTTCTTCACCATGGCCGATCCGAGTGTGGGCGGCAACTTGAAGACTGCGATCGACATCCTATGATGTCCATCATACTGATGCTCCCACACCACACAGTAATATGCATCCGTCTCAAGATGACCGATGCCTCCCGCGTGTGGTAGGTAACTTCCCCAAGTCCGAACTCGATACACACTCAGACCCAGAGCAGATCAGATTTCACGTCCAGCGCCGTGCATTTGCATTCAACATCTCACGCACGCGAACGGGCAACCCACTCTTTATGACGGCGGACCACGGCATCGTCTTTTCGCCACACGTTCCTCCATTCAGTACGGCGCTGTCCCGCATGGCGAAGTTTACGGCCTAAGCAGGCGCTCTGGGCCAATACGCATCCATGTCCGTCGTCGAGCCCGCCGAGGGTCCCGTTGCGTTCACCCCGCGGGTAGTTACGACCGAGATCGCCGTCGTGCTTGTTCAGACTATGCTGCGTTGATCATGGCCCACATCCCGCTCAATCCTGGTGTCATAGTGGTGGGCCGAGCTACAGGACAACCGCTTCAAGTTGGTCATCCATGGCTAGTTGTAGTACATCCCGTCGTCCGCGACCCCCATGGGATGTACGACTCAGACTCTCTAAGTTGCCTTGTACGTGGTTGTTGCTCTGGGTGTCGTGGTCCACGCGCAAAGATAGGATGGACTCGGGGAGGTTGACCCACTGTGTTCTCGAAAGAGAGGACACAGGCCCGATGACAGATGGGAATCTCAGCCACGGTCAAGGTCGGTAGAGGTTGAGATTTGCGTCCGGAGTTATTACGCCTGTGGCCCCGTAGCCCGTCCTCAGCGCAGAATAATGTGTAACTCGATCTCGATATAACACAATAAAGATGCTTGTAACATACATCGCGCCGGGAAGAAGTGCGTGGGTAAGTGGAGGTGGGGACGCAAAAGAAACTATCCATACGTTAGTGGTCATGTCGGGGAACTGGACGACACTCACATCGCCATGTACGACCCTGGAAGATCTGCACAACACATACCTTTGTATTTTCCCTCGATTTGGTCTGGCAACAACGTACCCTCTGCTTCGCAAGTTATCCTTGACATTCTCCCTGTTCATTCGCTAGCAGTCGTGGGCTTCTCGCGCGGTCATGGTCATCCTCAACCCCATCGGTATAGTCATATCGGGGCATTGTCGCGTTAAAGCGCAGCACGTGGGGCGGTGGGCAATCGTTCTCGCGGCGTCACATCACTCATGATCACTGTGGAGGAGGATAGTGTCACAGAAGAACAGCCAAGGGTTTATCGAGACGGCTGATTGGTTAGAAGTTGTACTATGTGCCTGGGAGAACGGTCCTCTTGGTCCTTGGGAGGCCAAGGATGGGTGGGTTGCGGTCACGGGAATGTCGCTGAAACATGTGGGTGACTGGACTTGGAAAAGCGGAGGTCGTACAAAGATGGTTAAATTCGTGTGAAAGGTAACCGGTAACCGTGTGCCAAGCGCCCATGGATCGTTTCAGTATCGATTCCCCTTCCTCGACGCCTAGCAACCTGCCATCTCTCCTTAACACTCACACCTCCCTTCATTCTTATGTCCCAGACTCAATATGCTGGCCCCTCGTCCCCCAACTTCCAACGTATTTTCAATAATGCCTTGGAAGCCTACGAAAAGCAGACAAAACACGATCTTCTTTCCCATCCACTCGCAGCTCAGCTCCAGGCCTGCCAATCTTCGGACTCCGTTCTCGCCATACTTCAACAGCAAGTACAGGAACTCGATCAATCTCGAACAAGCGACGAAAAGCTAACCAAGTGGCTCGAGCCGTCCGTCAATGTCTTATATGCCTTCTCTGGGACGATTGGAGAGAGCGTCAGTCTGGTACGTCTCATGACATGAACTCTTTTTTCATCCGGACTCTTATGCTTATTTTCTAGGGTTTCTCGCCCGCAAAAGCGATTTTTGCCGGAGTTGGTGTTCTCTTTTCAGTGCGTTCCTTATTTCCTCTCTTTGCGCGAGCCATTTGTAACTCGCACGTTCCTCAGGAAGCTAAGGATGTTCCCTCAAGTCAAGAAACTCTCATCGATGTATTTGGACGCATCGAAATTTTCTTCCGTCGTCTCGAAAGCTACACTGAAGTGCCACCGACATCAGAAATGATGGACGTGATGGTAAAAATTATGGTAGAAGTGCTTTCCATTCTTGGGATTGCGACAAAGGATATCAGGCAGGGCCGGATAAGTGGGTGAATAACATACAAAGATACCGTCACCGACTGAAAATTATTCAGGAAAATATTTGAAGAGGTCGGGTGGAAGGACCGATTTGGAAGATACATTGAGGAGACTAGACAAGTTGACACAGGAGGAGGCACGAATGGCCGCTGCACAAGATCTGAAGGCGATACATACTGTGGATGAGAGGGTACAGGGTGTGGATGAGAGGGTATGGAGTGTGGCTGACAGTGTCAGGGTTGTCGGTATCAATGGTACGCAAAGAGTCTTCACTTGCCGGCAGTCGGTCACCGACGTTGATTGATCCTGATGCCCTAGATGACATAGGCCAACTGAAACGTTCGTCATCTTGTAACCGCATTAATTTGGACATGCAGGCTCAAGCCTTTTCTCGCAGGGAGCCAAGTGCGACAAGACCTTCGTAGATGGCTCTCTCCATCGGACCCGTCTACCAATCATAACATTGCATCCAGTTCTCGTCGCGAGGGAACAGCAGAGTGGTTCTTTCAAGGAAGAGTCTTTAGAGAGTGGAAATCCACTGGTTCCTTGTTGTGGGTTCATGGGAAGCGTACGTTCATATTACCGTTTTAACCTTACTCTCGGTGATAATCATCTCTCGTAGCGGGCTCTGGAAAGAGCATACTTTGGTTCGTCGCTCCCAAACCATGTCAATCTCGAAACGCTTACCTCTAGATCAGCTCTACGATCATAAAAGATATAACAACCCTACACGACAGCGGTCTGGCCTCGATGGCCTATTTTTATTGCGACTTTAAAGACGCTAGCAAGCAGAACCGCCGTGACTTGCTTACTTCTCTCGTTGTCCAGCTCTCTGCTCGATCCGATCCCTATTACAACATTCTCTCCAGTCTGTATCTCAAGCACGACAGCGGTGCGAAAAAACCAAGTGAAGACCAGTTGATGAAGTGCCTGGAGGAGATGGTAGCATTCCCCGATCAACCTCCAGTTTACGTCATCATTGACGCACTCGACGAATGCCCCGACTCATCCGGATTGCCCACCCCGCGAGAACAGGTCCTCACCTTTTTGAAGGATCTCGCCAGACTTTCCTTACCAAATCTCCATCTATGCGTCACCAGTCGCCCCGAGATCGACATTCGTCATGCCCTTGGGCCCTTGACGTCACACCGTCTGTCTCTTCATGACCAAAGTGGACAAAAGAAAGATATTGTCGACTATGTTACCTTTGTTGTTCACACAGATACAAACATGCGGAGATGGCGAGATGAAGACAAGAGGTTAGTGATCGAGACACTCTCTGAAAGAGCCGATGGGATGTAAGTGTATTCTCTCCGCCGTACGGTCGTTATGCTCAGTCGCCCACATAGGTTTCGTTGGGTATTTTTCCAACTAGAAGCGCTTCGACACTGTTTCCCATCAGCTGTGCGGCATGCAATGGGAGAGTTCCCTTGGACATTGGCTGAGACGTACGAGCGGATATTGAGGGAGATCAAGAAGTATAGCCGAGCACACGCGCATCGGCTCTTGCAGTGTCTCACTGTAGCTGTCCGTCCTCTTCGTGTTACAGAGCTTGCAGAAGTCCTCGCGGTCGACTTTGAGACGGCTTCCGATGGAGAGACACCGAAGTTGAGGACAGAGTTGCGTTGGGAAGACCCAGAGCAAGCAGTTCTCTCGACGTGTTCGAGTTTGATCGCCGTTGTCGAGAATGAAGATGGGTCCCGAGTCGTACAATTCTCTCACTTCTCTGTTAAAGAGTTCCTGACTTCGGAACGGCTCGTCGCCTCAAGTTCGGACGTCTCGCGTTTCTACATTGCCCTGGAGCCTGCACACACGATCATGGCAAGGGTTTGCTTGGGCGCTCTACTGCGATTGGATGATGTTTGTGATGAGGACGACGTCGAGAAGATATTTCCTCTGGCCCGATATGCTGCGGAACATTGGGTCACCCATGCCCAATTCGAGGACGTGTCGTCCTATATTCGGGAGGGGATGCAACTCTTTGACTCGGATAAACCATATTTTTCAGCGTGGATTCGGGTCTACGACATCGGCGTCAAGCACACTGCCGATACTTCAAGGCTTTGGCGTTCCCCCCCCCTACTACAAGTCAAACGCCTCTCCCCTATACTATGCCGTACTCTGCGGGTTTCGCGACCTTGCACGACGCCTTATTCAAGAATTCTCACAACCAGTGAACGCAATTGGTGGGGACGGCTGTACCGGACCGCTGCATTTGGCGGTCCTCCATGGCCATGTGGAATTCACACAGATACTCCTGGAGCACGGCGCCGACTCGGCAGCGCGGGACAAGGATGGGGACACTCCGCTGCATTTGGCGGCCCTCTATGGCCATGCGGATCTCTCACAGATGCTCCTGAAGCACGGCGCCGACTTGGAAGCGTGGGACAAGGATGGGAGCACTCCGCTGCATTTGGCGGCCCTCTATGGCCATACGGATCTTGCACGGATGCTCCTGGAGCACGGCGCCGACTTGGCAGCCCGGGACAAGGATGGGAGCACTCCGCTGCATTCGGCGGCCCTACATGGCTATGCGGATCTTTCACGGGTGCTCCTGAAGCACGGCGCCGACTTGGTAGCTCAGGACAATGATGAGAGCACTCCGCTGCATTTGGCAACCCTCCACGGCTATGCTAATCTTTCACAGATGCTCATAGAACGCGGTGCTGACTTAGCGGCCCTGGACAAGGATGGGAGCACCCCTCTGCACTTAGCGGCCCTCCATGGCCATGAGCATCTCTCACGGATACTCGTAGAGCGAGGTGCCAACGTGTCAGCCCAGAGGAAGGACGGGTCGACTGCGCTGCATTTGGCATCCCGCTATGGCCATGTGGATCTTGCACAGATGCTCGTAGAGCACGGCGCCGACGTGTCAGTTCAGGACAACGACAAGGCGATTCCGCTGCGTGGTGCATCCGAAAGTGGAAATGTTGACCTTGCACAGTTACGTGTTCCACATGGCCCCAGCATGGCAGCCCAGGATACGGACAGGTGGACTCCGCTGCATGGAGCATCCAAAGGTGGTCATGTCGATCTCATGCCGTTCCATGTAGAGGATAGCGCCCATACGACAGTCAAGGACATGGAAGTGTTGACTCCACTGAATCCAGACTTAGTGGAGTCTGAAGGTGGCCATGGCAAACTCGAGGGATCCTTTGGCAAGCAACGTGCCGATGTTACAGCCCAGGACCTGGACGGGTCGGCTCAACTGCATTTGGCGTCGCAAGCTGGTGATGTTGTCCTCGCACGATCCCTCATTGAACACGGCGCCGACCCGAGGATCCAGGACAAAGATGGGTCGACCCCGCTGCATTGGGTGTACCAAAGTGGCCATGTCGATCTCGCACAGCTCCTCATCGAGCACGGCGCCGACGTGGCAGCCCAGGACAACGACGGGTCAACACCGCTGCATTGGGCATCTGAAAGCCGCCACGTCGAGTTCGCACAATTACTCGTCAAGCATGGCGCAAAAGTGAAAGCACAAGACAAGGACAGATTAACTCCGTTGCACTGGGCCTCCCGAACCGGTCAGATCGATCTCGCACGGTTCCTCGTCGAGCAGGGTGCCGACGCGACAGCACAGGACAAGGACGGATTCACGCCTCTCCAATTGGCGTCCCAAAACGGTCACGTCAACCTCACACGATTCCTCGAGGACGTTATTGCGGCAGCACAGGACAATGATGGGTCGACTCCCCTACATCAGGCATCGCAAGATGGACATCTTGAACGTACATTGGTCCTTCTCGGGGAGGGCGCAGACGCGAATTCCCAGGATGATAATGACGTGACACCATTGCATTTGGCATCGAGATTTGGACACCTGGAGATTGTTCGCGCCCTAATTACGCGTGGAGCGGATGCGAGTTTCCGCGATGAGTCAAACTGGACTCCTTTACACTTCGCATCCGAAGAGGGTCGTCTAGACATCGTGCGGCTGTTACTCGACCACGAGGATAATGGTATGTTACCCATAACGTCGAAACATAAAGATAATGTGCTAATCCACTCGCTAGTAGGCGCACCTGTGGACCTGAACGTGGCGAATGAGGACGGGTAGTCTCCATTATTTCTTGCGTCGAGGGGTGGAAAGCTGGAGGTCGTGCAGTTCCTAATAGAGCGCGGTGCAGATTTCGAACGCCATGATTGGTTGAAGAGGACTCCGCTGCATGCGGCATCGAGAAACGGATACCACGACGTCATGCAGTTATTGCTCGACCAAGGCGCGAATGTCAACGCGAAAGATGAGCGTCTCTGGACTCCATTACACATGGCATCGAAGAGCGGAAAACCAACGGTCATACAGCTACTTCTTGATCGTGGAGCTGAAGTAGGAGCTCAGACCGATTTGTGTCGGACTCCGTTGCACATGGCATCACAGGAAGGGCATTTGGACGTCGTTCGATTGTTACTCAGCTCCGGTGCCGACGTGCATACGCTGGACGTGGATGGAGAGACTGCGTTGCACTTAGCGGCATATTATGGACACCTCAAAGTTACGGAGCCCCTACTCGAGCATGGTGCAAATATCCATAACCGGAACCAAAAAGGTGAAGCACCCTTCGACTTGGCATCAAAAGAAGGCCATCAAGACGTCGCGAAGGTACTTGTGGGGATCTGGGACATGTGGGACGTAGTATTAACAATAGTGCGATTGTTATTGAGGCTGTGGAATCGAAGATGGCTTGATCTTTAGGGTTTCTGGGATCGAACAATAGATGCTGTACAACACAATATTTATTATGTTATAAAATTAGGGTGGTGGGACTCGAATCACAATGTCACGGTGGTTTAGCAAAGTCAAATCGCGCTGAATGCGTATTCGCAACATCTCGCCATGCGATTGTTGTGCAATGATTACCTCCGGTATCATATCTGGAATAGGCATCATCTAAACGAAGGGGAAAATAGCTCGTTTGGGATTGGGAGGAGCTCGTGTTAGTGATGGTGTAAAGATATATACCAATTTCGCAGTTCTAGGTTATCAGACACGCGTAGACATGTAAACGGATAAATCAAGAAGAGACGGTACGAGGACGAGCTGGAGGGGGCTGCGGGTGCGCCTACAAAGTAGTCTTTACAGAGACGAACCGGAAGTGGCGCGTCAATTCCGTATTCCGTCTTGGTCAGCACATTCCTATCCGGTAATTGCCGCGAGTGTTGACATGGGTGACGGAAATGTGGACGCCCAGCGTAGCGCCCATCAACAACTGAGAGAGAAACCAGTCATCGAACTGGCCCTCTTACAGTAAAGAGGCGTGCCTCGCAACATGGGCCTACCAGCTTACGCCCAACTTCCGCCCTGATTACCCCAGAAAGTCCCTTTTATCCCTCAGTTTGCTTTCCCCAACAGGATGCCCTTCGGCCCCTTCCTTTCTGCTATCGAAACTGTGTCCCAGTCGTCTGAAAAGTTCGACCAACTCGCCTTTCGCAAGTATATGCACAAATTCGGCAAGGCTTACCAAAACCAGGCAGTGGAATTAATCGCTATTTCCCGACTGTTTTCCCAAGTCGCACAGCAAGTCGTCATTCAAGATGCTGACCTCACCAGGTGATTGGCCTACGCTATGGTCCTTCGTATATACATATCTGACAGTCCCTGAAGAGTGCTTGAAATATGCGATCAGGCACTCTTACATGCAGCCAGCGCCCGCAAGGAGAAGGATGATGCATCAAACGACGACATCGAAAGGGCGATCCGGGAGTTGGAATATTATGGTGTGACATACGGCTTATCGTAATCAAACTTCTTCGTAGATATCGAAGACTATCTCCTTGACTTATTGTTTGAATAGCAAGAAAATTTCTGTGAGGGAACGCATGACAGGAGCAAAGGAGAAGGATAAGAAACCACGAAAGGTAGGGTTTGCATGCGTTTCTCCCTGGGACGTTCATGCTGATACCCCCCAAGTTCAAGAGATATGAAGACCCATCGTCGAAGGTCATCAAGTTCCATATCATGAAGGATCTTACTGATCCTCAACCCACAATCGTGCGACGTGAGCACCGGATCTATCAATTATTGCCCTCGGTGTCTGATTCCTGTGCCAGAGGAACTCAACAACGATTCAAAGCTGGAAGAAATTCTCTGGAACTTCAGTCGGTTCGACCCTGAGAGACGTCTCACACTCTCACAGAACCCTCACTTTTACAATGACCTCCCTACATCGTCAAAGCAGAACTGGAAGGAATTCAACGCTACGGCGACTCAGGAAAATTGGCATGCATACCACACCGAACCCATCTGTGTTCTCACCAATACCCCGGGTCGCGTATATCTCGAACTTTGTCGTAATCCACGGGCGTTTGACAATGTGTGGAATGCGAACGGGACGCTCATTTTCAAAAGTATGTGCCTTGCTTTTCGTTTTGTCCTCTACTTTGACATTTTTTTTCAGGCGTCTGTGGAAAGCTCGAGTGTGAAGGTGGTATTGTCAGAACATCAATTCAACACAACCTCTGCTCGTGGTGCCATGTGGAGCATCTGTCATCGGAGCCAGGGGCGGCTGTGGTTCGGCCAAACCAAAGTAGCCCTTCAAACAACTGTGTGTCGGTAGAGAAGTGGATACACGAACTGCGTCAAGCGTTACCCTGGCAAAATAACTCAAATATCAAGATACGCATTAGTAAATGCACTGAACCTACGCGCGGTTGCGGTTGCAGTGATTCTGACGAAGGCAGTACGAAGAGCCTTGAGCGCACTAAAGGAGTTTCTTCTCCCACGCCGGGAGAATGGTCAGGGGGATATGACATTATGGGTTCTGACGAAGGCAGTGCGGAGAGCCTCAAGCGGCCTGAAGGTCTTTCTTCTCCCACGCGAGGAGAATGGGCAGGAGCACATGGTGTTACAGCGTTCTCGCCTCTTTACCTGAATGCACTACTGGTTTGTTTCCTGAGTATTCTGGTGTATCTTTTATTTTCTTCTACTTAGCTGAATATGCTTCAATATTCAATTACACCACCAACCACCAGACCATAAGAACTCGTATTATTGAAACAATGAATACGCGCGAGACGACTAGAAAGGAAAAGGCAGTCGAACGAGACAAGGACCCTCAAAAAAAGGAAATGTCCCGATAAAGCCAAACTATGACAAACAAATCGACCAGTGTTGGCGCCAGCGGGTCAGAAGCGGGTCTCACCACATTACACCTTTGAACGCTGCTGAGATGCTCCTCCAGAAGCTCGCGGGGCGATTATATGAAGCGATGAGCACCATACCCTAGGTATTCCCCCAAACCTACTCCGCACGCTCCTCGCTCACCTCCTCCGATACAGGCGCAATCCCGTTTCCTCCTGGGAGGGGCCGGAGGGCATCATGGCCATGGTCCTCTCTCTCACGTACAGTATGCTGTACAGCCAAGTTCATGCATGGCTTTGTGCTGCGGTCAGGACCGGCTCGTGCAATTGGCCAAGGATTGTGTTTACGGGTTCCGGTCTCCATGGCCGCGTGGCGCACATTTCGCGTCGTCTACCGTCTTTCCCATACTCGGGGCGAAACAGTGAAGAACGATATTCCGTCGTAGATGTGCGTCCCATCGTGGGGCATTTGTTTGTGAGTCTAGCGTATTTCTTCGAGCTGCTGGGCAGGTTGACTCGTGATCTTAGACGTCGTGTTGTTGCATATTCGCTTCGGCCACTTATATTTCGGGGTGAAACTATCTGAATACGGCGCTATCAGATCTTCGGCTGGAATATAACCCACGGAGTTTCCTGCTGGATATCGGAACGAAGGAGAATGGCTCAGTAGAACGTCGAAACTTCTATGCGAGTCAGAAATCTTCATTAGGGGGCTGGCCTGTGGCCGTGGCCGAGTTCTGCTACAATATAACTACAATCTGTTTGAAGTTGCGCAAACACATAAATCTCACAAGACAAACTAGTGACTGCTGCGCCACTGATCAGAGAAAATCGTTACAACTGAGGACAAGCGACGTCCTTGACCCCACAAGTGCAGTGTTAATCGGCCAGAAGCGTTCTGGAAGGAGAGTCCACAGGTCCGACGACAGACAGGAACATCAGCCATGGTCAAGGCTGGTCGAGGTTCGAGGTCGAGATTTGGGTCCGGAGTCATTACGACCGCCGCCGCGTGGCCCGTCCTCTGCGCAGAATAGTGTGTAACCTGATCTCGATATAACACAATAAAGACGCTTGTAACACACATCAAGCGCCAATGAAGTGTGTAGGTGAGTCGGGGAGGGGTGGACGGAAGGAAACTACCCATACGTTGGTGACCGTGTCGGGGGACTGAACGACATTCGCATCACCGTGTACAACTCTGGAAGATATGTACGGTACGTACCATTGCATTTCCCCTCGATTTGGTCCCGCAACGGCGTACCCTCTGCTTCACGAGTTATCCTTGTCATTCTCTATATTCCTTCGCTAGCACAGTCGCGGGCTTCTCGCGCGGTCACGGTCATCCCCGACCCCATCGGTGTAGCCATATCGCGGCATTGTCGCACTGGAGAGTAGCGCGTGGTAGGGTGGACAATCATTCTGGCGGCGCCACGATGCTGTGGATGTGGAAAGATCACAGAAGAACAGCCAGAGGTAATCGCGACGGCTGATCGATTAGAAGTTGTATGTGCCTGAGTTGGGAGGCCGGTCATGGGAATGTCGCTGAACATGTGGGTTCAAACCGAAGGGTGACTGGACTTGGCAAGCGGGGGTCGTACGAAGATGGTTAAATACGCGTAAAAGGCCAAGTGGGTAAAGGACTGAAATCAACCAAGACGTACTTCATAGATCGCCCTGCTCTCCCTCCTGTTGATGTTACTCTCGTCCGCATCCATTATATCCCTTGGCTTGCATCCCCAACCTCAACGGGTGGTAAGTCTTCGCATCTGGTATCAGCAGTATTAAAGGGCTCCGTTGTGGTGTTTGAGGGGGGGGGGCATAAAGAGAAGTGGCGAGCATAACTGCTTGTACTGGAATAAGTGGAGGTAGACGAAGGCGCAAAGCGCGAGGCAGTACCAGCGGATTTAAAAGGGCACGTGGGAGAAATCGAGAACGGTAGTTGCGGTTAAAATCGAGTACTGCAAGATCTATGTACTGTATTATGAGACACGAGGATCGTAGGGATATCGATGAAAGGGGATGGCGCCAAAGCGGTGAAAGGGAAGAGGAAAAAATTGAAAATGCTCTGGGCGTCATCTCGTGGCGGTAGAGCGGCTTGTCTCCGTCTCCCACTTAACACCCAAAATCCCAGCTATACAGTACTTCAAGCACCTGATCATTTAAATGCCTCATGTCTGCGTGCGAATATGTAACGCAATCGATACCAGCAATGCTCTGACCTTCCGACCTTCCTCCTAATCCTCCCCAACCCTCTACTCAGTACGTCTCGTTGTTGTGGTTTTTTTTTTTCTCACAACGATCCGATCCCACCCCCTTCCCAAAGACCCATTCCTTCCCTACTTGCAATATGACTGACCATCCTGGGTCGGCTCATATCCAAGCGCTCTTAGAGTCTGCCGTGCAGGTTTATGAGAAAAAGGCGGGCGTCACATTGACTGACTCTGATGATTTATTCGCCATGCAACTACAGCGTTGCCAATCCGTCGATGACATTGTTGCCTTGCTGCAAGACCAAGCACAGGCCATCGATGATTTCCAACAGCGTGATAGAATCTTCAAGTCGATTAGGACTACTGTATCGATTTTATTCCCGTTTTCTTCCGTCGCCTCCGTCTCTGACAACGTCGGCCTGGTACGTCGGAAGGTGCTCATGGCCAGTTTTACATCTCTGACCATTTTTACAGACATCACCCCCACATTCAAAGGTGATACACGCCACTCTCGGTATCCTACTGAAGGTATGTACTGTTGTTGAGTTCATATTGATATCCTTCTGACGTTTAATTGAACCAGGCAGCCAACGGCGTAATCACGAGTTACGACGCACTCGCCGACATCCTCGAGTCAATCGAAAAATTCCTCAACCATCTCAGAATATATACAGAGAGGGCTCACTCCACGCCTATAGTGGACGAGATAATGGTAAAGTTGATGGTGGAGCTAATCTCCACGCTCGCTCTGGTGACCAGAAAGCTCGAGAAGCGACGATCGCGTGAGTCCTTTCTTGCTAGCATGTTGCCTCACTCACCGCGACGCAGTCAAAAGGGCGAAGAATTTCTTTGGGGTCAAGGATATCAATGTGGCGCGGCAAAGGCTCGAGCGACTCCTACACGAAGAGGATTGGGCTGTCGGAGCCCAGGCTCTGACACTCGTTGACGGTGAGCGAATTCCCTCGGGTTGTGATCTACCGTCTATTGATGCCCTTCCCTCAAGACGACAAACCATCCACTGACGCATTCCGAAAAGTCCTCGGTACGTCTTTGTTGGTGACAACGAGCTAGTTCCATGGCTGACTGAGCGTTAGATCAAATGGCGAGCCACACTGGCATGAACAACTTGAAGTTGAAACGTCAGCCATCTCCCGATGTTGGTATTGCTGCCTAGAAGCACTGAGGTACTCTGACAGGTGACGAGTTACTACGTGATATTCAAAATTGGCTCTCTCCTCCGGATCCTTGGAAGAATTTCAACATCGCATGCAATTCGCGACATAGCGATACCGGGGCATGGTTCGTTCACGGCAACACACTCTCTGAGTGGAAAGCTTCTGGACCGAGTTCCCTCCTCTGGATCAATGGGAAATGTTGGTTTCCACCTCGCGCTTACATTTCCGTAGACTGACAGCTTTCCCATATCGTAGCGGGTGCTGGGAAGAGTGTTCTTTGGTGTGTTGATCCTTCGATACTTTCATCTCGAGAGCTTATGGTATTGGCCAGTTCCACAATCATCGAGGAGATCACCATCATGCAAAGATCTGGACCCGCATTGCTCGCATTCTATTTCTATGACTCTAGGGAGGATAAAAAGATGGACCTTTATGGGCTGCTCTCCTCCGTACTTTTCCAGCTTTGCGGCCAGTCTGATGCCTACTACAATATCCTTTCCACTTTCTACTCGAGACACCGCCACGGCGCAAAAAGACCTGGCGATGCTGAACTTGTTCGGTGTTTAATCGACTCGTTGAAACTCCCAGGATTACAACCGATTTATCTGATCATAGACGCCTTGGACGAATGTCCAAGCACATCTTCGTTGTCCCCCCGCCAGGCGCTCTTATCGCTTTTGGAGGACCTTGTCGAGGCACAACTCCCTAACCTGCGCATATGCGTCACGAGCCGGCCCGAGGTAGACATCAAGGCTATTCTTGAGCCACTGGCTTTCCGTTCCGTTGCCGTGCACGAGGAGAGTGGACAGAAAGAGGACATTAAGAACTATATCGAATCGTTTGTTAACGCAAATAGAATGATGAAAAATTGGACCCTGGAGGACAAGCAACTTGTGATTGACACCCTGACTGAAAAGGCAGATGGGATGTAAGGCATCCTTACCTTATTTCTTCACAACTCTCACCCATACCCATCTGGTAGGTTCTATTGGGTACATTGTCAGCTCGAATACCTTGCCCGCTGCCTACCTGGGCGCATCCGCGACGCTCTCAACGATTTACCGGAAACGCTTAATGAGACTTATGAGCGTGCCTTGCAAGAGATAGAAGACACCAATTGGGAATTTGCCCGACGGCTCCTCTTATGCCTTACCGTGGCTTGCCGCCCGCTCCGAATTGAAGAGCTTGCAGACGTTCTCGCATTCGATTTCAAGGCTGGTCCAATCCCACAATTTCGCCAGGATTGGTGTCTGAAAAACCCGATTGATGCGGTGCCATCCACGTGCCCCACATTAGTTTCTGTTGTCGACATTGAAAATTCCCCAGTCGTGCAATTTACGCACTTCTCGGTTAAGGAGTTCCTGACGTCTACCCGCTTTGCCAGCGAGCACGACATTCTTTCCCACCGTTACCACATTTCTATGACATCAGCTCATACTGTCATCACCCAAGCATGTCTGGGTATGCTGTTGCACCTGGACCAAAACGTCACCAGAGACAACCTAACCCAATTTCCTCTCGCCGAATATGCTGCCGAGCACTGGTTCGAGCATGCCCGTTTTGAGGGTGTGTCACAAAACACGGAGGAAGGGACGAAACAGCTTTTTGACAAGACGAAACCATATCTTTCCATCTGGCTCTGGATACATGACCCGACACTACCCCCCTGGCTGCAACACAAGCAAGAAAAACGACCAATTCCACCGCGTGGAACCCCCTTACATTATGCCGCTTTTTACGGTCTACATGACATTGCAAAGATCTTGGCTACCGAGCATCCAGAGGATGTGAATTCTCAGAGCTTTAATGACGCATCAACGCCTTTGCATCTGACTTCAAGGGAGGGATATGTGGATCTGGCACGGATGCTCGTGGACCGCGGCGCCGACGTATCAGCCCGGGATAAGGACGGGTGGACTCCATTGCACTGTGCGTCCAGCAGCGGTTATCTGGATGTGGCGCGGATGCTCGGAGACCACGGTGCCGACATGTTAGCCCAGGACAAGGAAGGGTGGAGTCCGCTGCACTGTGCGTCCAGCAACAGTCATGTGGATGTGGCACGGATGATCGGAGACCGCGGCGCCGACACGTCAGCCCAGGGTCAGGACGGGTGGACTCCGTTGCACTGGGCGTCTAGCAGGGGTCATGTGGATGTGGTACGGATGCTCGTGGACCGCGGCGCCGACGTGTCAGCCCAGGACAAGAACGGGTGGACTCCGCTGCACTGGGCGTTCAAAAGGGGTCATGTGGATGTGGTACGGATGCTCATGGACCATGGCGCCGACGTATCAGCCCGGGACAAGGACGGGTGGACTCGGCTGCACAGTGCGTCCAGCGACGGTCATCTGGATGAGGCACGGCTGCTCGTGGGCCGCGGCGCCAACGTGTCAGCCAAGGACAAGGATGGGTGGACCCCGCTTCACTGTGCATCCGGCGACGGTTATCTGGATGTGGCGCGGATGCTCGTGGACCAGGGCGCCGACGTGACAGCACAGGACAAGGATGGATCAACTCCGCTGCACTGGGCGTCCCGAACCGGTCATATCGATCTCGCACGCTTCCTCGTCGAGCAGCGTGCCGACGTGACAGCACAGGACGAGGAAGGGTTCACGCCGTTGCATTTGGCGTCCGAAAGCGGTCACGTCGATCTGACACAATTCCTCGTCGAGCAGGGCGTCGATGTGAGAGCACAGGGAAAGGATGGGACGACTCCTCTGCATCAGGCATCGCAAGATGGACACATCGAAAATACCCTGATCCTGCTCCGGTGTGGCGCTGACGCTAATGCCCGGGACGAGGATAGCACGACCCCATTGCATCGAGCATCGAAGTCTGGACACGTGGAAGTTGTTCAGACCCTCCTTACGCATGGAGCATATGCAAGTCCCCGAGATGAGTCGGACTGGACACCGTTACACTCCGCGTCCGAAGAGGGTCATCTGGAGGTTGTACGACTATTGCTCGATCGTTGCGAAGATAAGGGTGCGTTACCCATGACATCCGCACAAAATTACGCGCTAATTCGCTCTCCAATTGACCGCCTGTACATTCAGACGCGATGGATGAGGATGACCAGACTCCCCTCTTTCTCGCATCAGGAAGTGGAAAGCTGGATGTTGCGCAGCTCCTATTAAAGTATGGTGCAGATCTTCATCGACAAGATTGGTTGGGGAGGACCCCGCCACATGGGGCATCGGAAAATGGACACCATGCTGTCACGCAGTTATTGCTCGACCAAGGGGCAAATATCAACGCGAAAGATGCGCGTCTCTGGACCCCATTACACATGGCGTCAATGACTGGAAAGCTCATGGTTGTACAGATGCTCCTCGATCGTGAAGCCGAGGTGCGAGTTCAGGACGATTTGGGCCTTACCCCGTTGCACATGGCATCTCAAGAAGGACATCTGGAAGTCACGCGACGGTTGCTCAACCCCAGCGAGAAATGCATATTGCAAGGTCAAATGTTATCAAATGAGATTAAATAATAACAAAACATTTCACAAGTAATTGATCTGATTTGACCGGAAATGAATGAAATCGAAGCAGATCAATTCCCGG
>Ga0307510_10002053_pt1 | contig 22761 bp, 31 predicted proteins | sample 12_EM_MG_FD_207224 | JGI IMG/M metagenome (GOLD analysis project Ga0307510, IMG submission 207224) | Populus trichocarpa ectomycorrhiza microbial communities from riparian zone in the Pacific Northwest, United States - 12_EM | ecosystem: Host-associated > Plants > Roots > Unclassified | place...
TGACCCCCTTGAAAAAGTTTCAAAAAAGTAGAGGACTCGGCTTTTTCGTACTTTTTCGTACTTTTTTCAAAAAAGTACGAAAAAGTATGAAAAAGTAACAAAAAGTAAATTAGGGGTTTTCCTGATGAGGCCCTGTCATTTTGGCGCGCGATGTGTGCGGGCGTTATGATCTCGCTTCAGTTGTATGAGTTTGATGCCATCTGGTAATTGCATCACAAGACCCTACAATCGTTTATATGGGCATGATTCCTTCATGCGGTCCTGTCAAATTTCTCGCGTGGCATATCAGTGTCACGATCTTGCCTTGGCTATATGAGTTTTCTGCAATCTGGTGATTGTGTCACAAGTCCCTAGTACGATCATTTATATGAGCATGAGTCCTAGGCCATTGTATATCCCAAGCATGATCCCAGCATCATCTGTTCTCAGACTTACAAGTAGATACAACATTATTTAGATAGTATGCACCCAATATGATCCTATTTTGCACACTATGAGACCAGCGCGTTCACGAGACTATACATGAGTTCTTGTCAAACTCACAATGAACTTGTGTGATATTGTCAGGTTTATATAGTACCCACAACTTAGTAATACCAGAACATTCATATTTCCACAGGAATGGTGGATTAAACCGCTCAAATTGGATCATAATGGGGTATACAAGAAACACAACATTTACCAGCTATTCTGATCTTTGAGGACATAGGCCCATCCTAGCTACCCTCTGCTGGAGTCAGAGCATTGTCCGCTGGAGGTGGGGCGTTCTCAAGAGCATGCCTTGCACGAGACTCCCAAATCCAATTTCAAGATTCACGCTTCGCCTTTCATGCATCCGCAGGGCTTCCCTTTCCGGCAGTGGGTGGAGGAAAGACTTTGCTGTAATGATATGAGGGCTTCTCACTCTGGATATTGGACTTAAACATACCTATTCCACCATTGCAGGAGTTCATTGGCGCTCTTCTCTGCTGCTTTGTCATCGGGATCCTCGAAAGTATCAACGATAGTACAATGATGGAAAGTGAAATTAGTGAAAGCCACCATAGTGTTTCTTCCACTCCGGTGCACTGGTCAGTGCGAAAACGAGCTTTAAAAAAAAAGATTAGCCAGAGACATTAAATACATCTGTTGGGCTTGACTTACCTGGGTTGCTGCATATGCAATCGATCGCCCAGTGATGTGCCCATCCATGCGAAGCATGGTAGCGACGTCACATTGCCTAGTTGTGGGTTCAGACACCTTGTTCTTGTCAGAGGCGGACGACGGAGAAGTGAATATATGTTGATAAGTCTGGAATATGGAACATGCATACCAGATGACTGGGATGAGCTGCTTCGACTAGGTATGCCGTGCCATGAGGAGACAGATAGAAGGAGGGATCAGATGGGGGGGTCAGAGCAGGTGTTTTTTTTTTTGGGGGGGAGGGGGCCGCCTCTTTTATACTAGGCCATCGGAGTCCTTGGTGCATGTCTGTTGATTTTTTTTTTTTTTGTTGATCGACTCAGATCTGCGTTCATAGCTCATGCTCCACAGAACCTTCAGAGTCTTCATCACCACCCATCAAATTGGACTTATTCAGCTTCATAAAATCATGGCACCAACACAGTGTTGCCCAAAGTGCCCACTGGCACATGAGTTGTCAACCTCTGGCTTGTATTGTCATCAAGGAGCTTGCAGATAATATAAAAAGTATATGGCAGCTTGTCGGACACTACGCCACCAACTTGAACTTGAAGCTACAGATGCCGCCCCCACGGTCAAAAGGCCAAGGACTTCGCACTCTCCACAAGGACCACAACGTGAGCGAGAAGCCATGCAATTTCCCGTGACTGGGCCCGCCGGAGGTGATGTGATGGTGTATGGCAGACGTCATGTCCATGCGTGAGTTCAAGAAGGAGGGGATGAAGTAAAAGGTGAAATAAGAACCAGGCTGCGCTCCCGAGGATCCGAGAACGCGCCGTAGAGTAGATCGGGGAACGGACAGCAAGTAGCAATCGCACATCCGCTAGCAGTCGTAGTCAAGAGAAAGGGGAAGGAGAGGAAGGGGTTAGATCGCCCAGCACACACACAAGAGGGAATGGAAAACTTGGGCCACTGTTGCCTGCTGTTCAGCGAGGCAGGCGCGCGGGTTTTTATACGATTGGGGTGGTGCAATTACAAGACAAGTATGCTACAGACAAGAGTGAGAGATCATAGAAAGAAAAAGGAAAGTCGAAAGGGTCGGTCTTGCCGGCAACGGACCCACGCGGCGATGTTTGATATCAAGGGGTAAGGCAGTGGGCACAAGGTCGAATAAAAGGGCTCTAAGGTAACAAAGGAGCGAGCGGAATTTCTGATAAGAAAAGAAGGTAACAACATACGAAGGCGCATGGGGACCTATGCACAATGCCCATTATCCGACAAGCCCATGGTGCTTGGGCCCACTTCTCCGTCCTCGAGGCAGCGCGCGACTGGCTCTGGATGATCCGAGTCTTGTTGGTAGTGAGATTTGAGGTGCGATGTGTCGGAATATGGAAATGTCAAGGGAGTGGACGTCGATTGCGAGGTGATGGAGGCGGAGGGAGCGACGAAGGGGCGAGGCGTGTGTGCGATGGTATTGTCGACATGTTGAGTGGTGGGTGCAGGAGCCGTCATGTGGTCGGAATCGGCTGAATCCGAGGCCAAGGCGAGTCTACGCCTTACAATGGCCCCCCCTCAGACAGAGCCATCTCCAAGTCATTACTAGCCACACCCCAACCACAGCCACCACCTTGATACAGACGACGACGACGACTACCCGATAACGATGGCCGACGTCTATGGCCAACCCTGGCCCCGTTCACCGTGACTGACCCCAACAACTGACCGGTGATGACGACCCACGCTGTCCCCGACCACGACCACGACCACCAACGACAGTTGCGATGGTGGTAGGGCCATGTCAACGGCAGACAGGCTCAGTGTAGTGACCCGATGACGACCACGACGGTCACAGTTGCAGGACCATGTCAACAGGGGATTCGACGTGGCGACAGGATGGGGCGAGACGATGAGGCGAGGGTGATCGATGGTGGATCACCAAGTCAGATGGCGTGGCCGCCATAAACGATGGGCGCAAGGGTTGGGCGTAGGGAGACAGGTCACACAAGACGCGGGCTCAGGAGCCAGGAAGGACTACGTCGTGACTCTGTTCGGGTTGTGGGTAACGCTGGATACATACATGCACAAGTATCTACTATGTCTGTCCAAGTCACGGTGTTGTAACATAGGGGTTGCCAGCAACTTGAAGAGAGAATGGCACAGGAAACATATGTGGAGACGAGGTGGAACCGCGCAGTGAAAGTGCCTCATGGATGCAACACAACGCGAAATTGACATACAAGTATTGCATGACCCGGGACATGACACGTTCCTCATAATGAGTGGGGAACCATCTTTCAAATGATCTGACACGTGTAGTGTGAGCTCAATGGTGCCTTAGGAGGACAATATGATCAGGCATAGCACTCACGGAGAGGTATGATTCTCGGATGACCTGAGATATAGATCACAACTCAGGACCAGTCACAAACAAGCCTGCATTAAAGCGGCAAGTATAATGTGAGCTCAATGGTGCCTCAGGAGGACAATATGATCAGGCATAGCACTCACGGAGAGGTATGATTCTCGGATGACCTGAGATATAGATCACAACTCAGGACCAGTCACAAACAAGCCTGCATTAAAGTGGCAAGTATAATGTAAGCTCGTGATCAACTCATAACGACGCGCGAGGCTCGTATGGGGGCACGACCTCACACCAGCCCAGATCTCAGTCACGAGCGCCGCGCTGTGTTACAAGAAATTTCCCCAAATGCTGATGGAGTGATGGTCTCTTAGGGGTCAGACAGGGGTCTTGAATGTATGATGTATGCATAAGCTTTTACCGTAGTATCAGGAGGCTGTGCGGTGTTGGAGTTGGAGGGCTCAAGGGGCTGCACAAAGTCCAACCATCTCCACCAACTCAGAGTACTCTTACCATGCCTGGTCGGCGGTCGCAGCAGCCCTGCACCGCAGGTGGCCTCTATCCCAACGTGCCCATTGTTGGTCGACCGCAACATGAACTTGGCTCGCGAGCACGGGTGTCTTATTGACGACAGGTCTAGGAGATTGCCGTGACGTTCCGCGCGAGCTACTAGTGATCGATCCTACGGGTATTTTGAAGCAGATCACGACGAATGACCTCCCTGTCGGACGCCCAGTCTATGAGGCCTTGCGTCTAGTTCAGGCATTCCAATTCACTGTGAGCGACTTTGTCATACTTTGTCTGTGGTGGGGTGGCGCCGACGCAGGGAAAACGAAGGGTGAGCGCGGCGAGGTGTGTCCTGCGAATTGGAGGGAAGGCGGGAAGACAATTCGTGGTGATCCCATCGTGAAGCTGGATTACTTTGCCGCGGTCGATGGTCAACATGACAATGGCAAGGTGAATGGTACGAAGCGCGCAGGTGTCGATTAGCAAAGCCGACGTCTTGGAGGGTGCGGAGCCGTATAGGTCACGAAGTGCAGGACATAGATTACACTGGACGTACAGACGTACAAACAACGAAAAGTCTGACATAATATTCCTAGGTGTTCTTTCTCGCTTATCCATTACAGTATTGTCGATGGTGAAGAATACTGAAATATGACATTAGCGATGGCGGTTGGGTCAACTTAGACAATAAAGGTGTCATGCGTTGATATCGATAGTTAGAGACCATGTTCCCAAAGTGGGCGGAAGTTGTAACTATAAAAATGGAGAACACATGGTAGAGATATTCGATCACAGACTAAAACGATACTCAGCCAACAGTGGACTCAAGATCTTGAGGCCAATATAGAAGGGAAACGGTATAAAGGGACTGAACGTTATAAATGGCAGAGCTGTGAGACAAGGGACAGCAATGAATAAATGAGGTGGAAGACGTACTGAAAATGAGGACGCATGCGATATTACATGGACCATTAGGGTTGAAGGTAAAGTCATAATGAGGTTAGGAAGTGGCGAAGGGCTAAGGAGGATTAGTACAGTAAATGGGACGTCTGGTCCATGCTCTGGGTGTCGCGATAGGTCTGCGCTATGCGACCCTCCACGTCCGGCGCCTCGCCACTATGTCAGAAGAACAGGCTCTTGATTGACATAGTCCGTGCCAGCCGGAGTTTCGAACTTGTACTTACCACCACCGGTTGGAAAAGCGTCTTCAATGACCTCGATAGGCAGACCCGCGACCTCACGGTCACACACAAATGTAGCAAACATCTTTTCATCGCGGTTCCCTATAGGGCATACGAGTGTCTTCAGCTCGGTTAGAATATCTGAAGGTGGTTCTCCATTCAAAGATAGACAACGAGAGAGCTCCCCGACAAGGCCATCGTGAACACGAAGTGTCTCCACATTCCTGAATGATTCGAGAAGTTCGCGCCACTGGGTGCTGCCAACTTGGTTGTGCCACTCTGACGATAGTGTATGAACCCTATAGTCAAGAGTGAGATCCACCACGGCGGAGAATAATGGGCTGAGGACATTTAATATTTGTAATACGGAAGATACCTGCCAGTCAAGATGGTCACAGCCGATGTGAATGTAAAGGGTGGGCGATGGCGCGGTTACAGAGGGATACATGAAGACGGTAACTGCCTTGTGATAGAATAGGAACCTTACGATGTTAGACTTGAGGTTCCCTTTGGTCGCCACAAACTGGAGGAGGTGTGGGACAGAAAAACTGAGCTGGTTAAAGAAACTAACGTTGAGCGTCTTGAGGAGAGGTGCATTCATGTGAGAAAGAAGTGCTTCCAAGTAAGCATTAACACCCCTGAAGCCAAAGGACCGGAGGTTAGGAAGTGTGGTGTGAGTTATGTTTGGCATGCGTGACATGTGTCCCTCGATCTCACGATTGGGAACAGGGGAGGAGAAACTTATGTCGAGATCCTGCAATTGAGGTAAGAGTGAAAGCGTTTGGAGGAAATGATTTGGGTAGAGATTTGGTGATGGTTGGATCCATCGTAGCGAGAGTCTGACAAGGCTCACTGCAGTGGATAATAATGGTGATCCGATTGGAGAAGCAAAGTGATTCATGGCAAGGTGGTCGAGTTGCGGCGCTCTGAATGTCGCGGGAAGGACCAGATGAGCATTGGGCACGGTGGGTGGTGCGATATGCAAGTATTCCAGCATGGGGAACTGGTCGTCCATAGCCTTGATGACCTTCTGCAGATTCGGAACAGGCATCCTAAGGCATATGCGTCGCACGCGATCACGGAACTTGAGGGCAAACATGATTCCTCCTTCATCTTCGGGGGTGAGATCGTGATTATTGTCATCGTAAAAAATGATGAGTGGAAAGGGAGGGGAATGTGCAAGCATTTCTGCCACGGGCGTGCCACGTGAACAGACGAGGGAGAGACCCAAGTGAGTGGCTGACCCTAGTATGAGGTATCGCCATCTTCGGCAAACCTTCACGAATTTATACCACCAGCGTTCGCGGTCCAAATTGGCTCACCGAATAATGCCATATTCATCTTCCTCGAAGACATTCGGTCTGCAGAGATTAAATATGCTGAGAAGGGAATCATCGTCGAGGTCGTGAAGAGATGCATTCGGTAGTTTGCTGACACTGTGCAAGGTTTACTCATAAGTCAAGAAACGTATCAGAGAAGAGCACGTGCCTCCCGTGTTGGAATTTAGACCTAGAGAGCCTTCCAATAAATGGAGAACAGATGGTGGTAGACAAGAAATGGGGCATGATACTGGTTGGAACGTGAATATCGACGGTAGACGAGAGTACAGTCAGAGTCGAGACAAACGCGGCCTCATGATTGCCTCAGCTGGGATCCTCGTGGGAATTGATGAACCGGAAAATGATCGCCACTCCTCAGAGTGTGCAGCAACTAAGCATAGCGCCAGGACAGCGGCACTTGAACCCCCCCAAACCCGACTGCCCTCGCCTGCGGATCGTATTGCTTCGGTGCCCCTGCAACACACCTTTCCGTACTTGTGAGTCGTGACTTTCTATTAGGGTTAGGTCCGGCAGACTGATACAGGTAGTACTAGTACTAGTACACAGCTAGTGTTTTGCACGGCCCGGCTCAAAGCCCGAAAGCCCGGGCAGCCGAGCCCCCTAAAAGCCTGAGCCGGGCCGAGCCCTGGTGGCGGCTTTGGCCGGCCCAAGGCCCGGCTCGAGGATCCTGCAAGCCCGAGCCGAGCCCAGAAGCCCGGGCTTACACCTAAATTTTCCCTGAGTTGAGAGTGTTGCTCGTTCTTCCCATGACCAGTGGCTTGATGCGTTCAGTTCTGAAAGGCCAAACAAGTGGTTGAATATCAATGCACTGTACAGCAGCATTTCGGATGCCTGCCACTGATAGGCCCTCGTTGTGACTTTGATCACAAGTCGGAAGTTGTAGGGCTGCGTGCCGTACTGTATATTACGGCTTTACAGCCATACCATATGGGTCCCGTTACCGTACCGTTGAAGACCTTAATGCACCCTCCAATGGCTGTACACGATATGGCTGTGAGCCGTATTTCACTGTAGAAAACGGCCGTAAAGCAAGCCCTCAAAGGCCTCAAAGTTCACACACCTCAAATCCTTGTTCTTGACCTTGCTGCCTTTGCCTCCATCACCACTGCCCTCGTCAACGCTGCTTACACCACAGCCGCCACTGCCACCTTTGCCACCGTCATCGCCATCGCCGCCCTTGTCAATGCTGCAATTGCCATCGTCTCCCTTGTCATCGCCGTCCTTGCCAACACCGTCGCTGCCAGTGCCCCTCACACCACCACTGCCTTCCTCGCCAACATCACTCTCACCCTCGCCCTCGTCCTCGCCTTCATGCGGACCTGATTGCAATTCCAGAGCCAACGCAAGTTCCCCATAATGACCACAACAACCCCGACAACAACATTGAAGGCAAGCCGATGTGCGGCAACCACGACAACATGAACGACAGCAACGACAGCAGCGGCGACCGCAACCACACAAATGACAGCAGAGGCGTCAATGCCAGCGACGACTGCAAATTTGGGTATGGTCCAGGCGGTAACAACTTGAATATCAACACCGAGGACAGCTCAATGCGCGACGTCAGTGACAGTAGCAGCAGCGGCAATGTGTCCCGTGCCACTGACACCTCCCCCACTCATGCACACTGCACAGACACACTCGCCTTGTCATTCGAGGTCACCGACGATGACAAGGACTTTGCTCAGCGCGCGTGCCCTTGCTGCGACAGCCACCCCTCTGCGCAATACCGCACTGGCGAATTCGTCTCCGCCGACATGCCCCGCGTTATGGCTGTACCATACCATATACAGCCGTATTGACACCTGCCCTGTACCGTTGACTGCCTCGGTTTTTGGTTCGACTTGCCTTTGGAGTCCAGGATCTTAGTCCCAAGCTCAATCGAAGGTGGGCCGCCACTGAGTCAAGTCATCTGCATGCCTTCCTTGGACCTTTCAACGAAGAATTAAAGCTGACGCCCAAAGCACAATATAGAATACTCTTTGGGAAATCGGGAGACTCACCAATGCAATCAAGCATGGCCAGCGGTGTTCAACAGGTGGTTACTCCAGACCAGCGTCGCCTCGCCAGGAAGATCGCCAGCAAAGATGGTCCTGTTGAGCTTGTCAAAGAGAGATCGTGCATAGGTGGCACGCTCTGCCTGTTCCACCTGCGCCAGTACCTTTTTCAATGTCTGCGGCATTGTTTTCGTCGTCGTTTTCACAGGTATAGGCGTAGTATATTTGAGTGTCATTTTTGGCAGGACGGCTTGAGCGGCAGCAAGCGGGGTTCAAGGTGGTCCGTCATCGTCATCATCAATGATGCCCGCCACGATGCGCGTCTTGTCAGAGTTGATTCAAATAACCAGAAACCTTTGACTATGATAGTAAACCAGTGTTCGCATCCCATTCATACACCCCCTTCCCCCTTGTAACGTCAAAGCGTGCACTGGATCTGTGGAACGCTATCAAACCCTCAAATGATTTGGCAACACAGGGGCAATCTCAGCGAGCGTGGTGGGTTGCAGCACCTTTCACACGCTGTGGGCAAGTCACACGTGATGGAGCTCGTGCTCACAGTGCGCAAGTAGAGTGAGCAGGAGGCCGCTGCGTGGCACATGGTCACGATGATGAGGGCTCCCAGGGTGTTGGTGGTAAGGACCTTTTCATTCAGACTATTGTGTAACGACACATTTAACTTAATCATTTCTTACCCTGAAGCCCAGGCTTAAGCCTGAGCCCAGCCCAGCCCAGCCTGAGCCGTTGACCAAGGCCCGGCTCCAGGTTTTTGTAAGCCCAAGCCCTACCAAGCTGAGCCCAAGCCGGGGCTTTTGAGCCGAGCCAGGCCCTGCAAAATACTATACACAGCCCCACAGAAGCAGCGTACCCGTAGGTATATGATATATCAGACTGCCTCGGACTGAACAGAGAGTTTCCTTAGAGAGAGTGTGTGTGTTCCCATCTGCCTCACATGCGCTCTGCCCAATAGCATAAACGTCCACACCGCTGAGATCTTGAGCCCGGTCTAGGAAAACGTGTGCAAGTAGAATTTGTGGTCAAATGCACGGGGGTGCGTTGATGCCCCGCAGTGCAATTATATTAGAAAAAGAGGGGGGATCGTAGATCATCGTACAAGGAAAAGGCTGATAACTGCTCCACTTGCCCGGATTGTGGAATGTCTGTGAACCATGCGAGCCTGAGGAGCTTGAGCTGAGGACACACTGCATGGAGACGAGTCTGCTGCAGATTCGGTTCGAGCTTCCACCGGGTGCCCCATGCTTTCTTCGATGCGGGTGCCCACAGCGCTAATGTTTCCCGCGTCCAGCACGATCTACTACAGTAGCAGCATTCACAGCTGCTTGTAGAACGTTCCCCTTTGTGTCCTTCCGCCCCCTCTTGGTGCCACGAACATAGATCCTCCTCTGTGAACAGTGAACTTGTGCAGGCTCACCGCTCTCAATTTTTGTCGGCGATCCACCCGCTATGAGGGCGGTAAACCTCTGTTTCTGATCCACAAATCTTCGGTGCAGACACACATGGGCTGTTCCACTTGTGGTCGTTGACTGTGTAATCAAGGTCTTCAAATTCGTCGAGTTGCGACATGTCAGTCCCTACAAGAAATCCGTTGACGCCATGTGATGAATTTCGACGTCATGCGGCTCACCAAATGCTGATCAGATAGCGTCGCTTGAAGTCAACTTGAGGCCAAAATACCATTGTAAGCCGATGTCTTCTGATTCCTTCCCATGATCATTTCACGCCCGTTTTCATCAGAAAAATCTGTTCTCATTTGATGCTATCTGACTAAAGACAACCCATGGTCCATTCCAATATCCCCAGGCTCCCCTGGGCTGCTCCTGCCGCATCCACGGTCCACCAAGTCCATCAAGTCTACAGCCCACCAAATCCACTGTGTCGAATGCATCTGAGTCTGCACACGTCCACCACATCCACTGCACCCGCTGCATCCGCCAGATACACCACATCTGCCATGTCTGCCGCATCCACGCTCTTGACCACATTCCGTGAAAGGGTCTCTAGTTTGCTGAGATTAGTACAAGTTGCTTTACTCAGTTTTTATATATCTGGCCAAAGTTAGTATGAGAAAGTCTCCTGGAGCAGAACAAACACCACCCACCTGCAACTTTTCCTTCTCCTGTTGAATGGAGTACAGTGCGGTGGATGGATGATGTCTGATTCGAGTACAACGATTCCATTGACAGTATCCATTACATTGGCCTGAAAGCAGCATGTTCAGCAGGTATTTGTGACACGGAATTTATGGATGGACACAGCATGTGATTGGGTTTGTGTCATCGGGATGACTGTCTCAGCCAGGGCATGAGTGGCTGCCGCTGTGGCCTCATTGTGATGGTCACAGAGGTACTTGATCCATGATAGTTCTTGAGCATCTATAGTTTCATCATAAAGCTCTTATTAACCATGTTAACACCCTCCCAATGTACATACACTCAACAAGAAAATGGAAAGTTCAGTGTCTATCCCCATGCGGCTATACTTACTCAAAATGGGTATGAGATGACCATTCCAAGCCAGTCCATTCAGTCGACATACAAACAATGAAAATTAATATTCTCAAACATAATGCTGTCCTCTCACCTATACATTATGCTTGATGGTGAAGAATGCTGAAATATGGAATTAGTAACAGCAGCTAAAACCTGAACATAACAATAATGGCCTGGTGTCATGTGTTGATACTGACACTATCGCGCTATGTTTACAAAGTAGGCAGAAGTTGTAGCTATACAAATAGGGTACACATGATAGAGATATTCGATCACAGGTTAAAACGCTACTCAGCCAATAAGTTACTCAAGATTTTATGAAGGCTGATGTAGGAAGGTAACAGTATGAAAGGACAGCGGACGTCACAAATGGCAGAGCAGTGCGATATGGGATGGCGGTGAAAATATGAGGTATAAGACAGTACTGAAAATGAGAATATGTGCAATATTAAATGGGTCATCAGGGTTGAAGGTCTGGTCATAATAGGGCGATGGAGGAGTAGCACAGTAAATGGTGTTTCCAGTCCATGCTCTGGGTGTCGGGGTAGGCCAGCGCATTGCGATCCTCCACGTCCAGCGCCTTGCAGCAAGGGCAGAGGAACAGGGTCTTAACTGACATGGTGCACTCCAGCCAGAGTTTCAAAGATGTACTCAGTTTTTCCGGCTGGAAAAACATCTTCAATGAGGTCAATAGGCAGGCTCACGACCTTACAATCATGGACAAATCTGGCAAAGGTCTTGTCATCACAGCTTCCCAAAGGGCAAATGAGTGTTTTGAGCTTGGGTAGGATCTCTGAAGGTGGTTCACCATCTAAATCTAGACAATGAGAGAGCTCCTCAACAAGGCCATCATGAACACGAAGGATCTCCACATTCCTGAATGATCTGAGAAGTTTGTGCCACTGGGTGCAGTCAGCTTGATTGTGCCGCTCAAATGATAGTGTATGGCTCCTATAATCAAGAGTGAGATCCACCATGGCAGAGAATAATGGGCTGGGGACATTGAATATTTGTGCCATGGAAGAAACTTGCCAGTCAAGATGTTCACAGCCAACACCAATGTCATGTGTGGGGGCCTGGGCGCTTACAGAGAGATACATGAAGGCGACAAGACCACTCTTGATCTCACACCACTACCATGTCCAATGTTCCCACGCCCTCCCAGGCCTTCGAAAATATCCTGCTCATGATTATTTGCACCTCACCGGACATCCGGTTGGCTAAAGTAAAGCCACACCTCCTCACCTTCATCTCACACCCAATCATCAAAGAGCTCATAGGCCAAAGCAATGCCCCTGCTCAGGCTGATGTCGACACCTCCCCCAATCTGGACCTTCAGAAGATCCAGGAATCCCTCCAGCAGCTGTCTAAGGCAGTTGAGGCCTTGAAAAAGGCTCCCCCCCCCTCCTCCAACAAGGACACAAAGGCAAGCAAAAGTAAGCAAAAGTCGTCTGCACCCCCCTCAGCCCCCCCTCGCACATTCTCGGCAATAGCCAGAGCCAGGCCCCCCAACCCCAGCTTGTTGGTGGACTTGGCGCAGCTTGGCATTGGCAAAGAAGGCCAGGTAAAACCGGAAATATTATGTCATGCCCTTAACAAGGAACTTGCTACAGTAACCCCCCCACAAGTCCAGCTGGTCGCCGTCAGGTGTCCAGCCAAGGGCAACTTAGTCATCACTGGGGGTCCAGCTGCAACTCCACACACACTCCAACTAGCTGCCCCCCATATCAGTGTCTCCTTCCCTCTCCTTCTCTCCCTGCCTACCAACTCCCCCCCTCCGCAACCAAGGCCCAATACAAAATGGTCCAAGATTCTTATCAATGGCATCCCAACAGGCATGTCCAATGACAGGTCCCCCCTCACCCCAGATGAGTGCCATGCAGCGCTAGCAGCATCGAACCCCTCCTACGCAACCCTCTCCATCACACAGAAACCCAGCTGGGTCCACTCACCATCCTCCTACCTACCAGGCACTGTCTCCTCCCTCTCAGTGGCATTTGAGGACCCAGATGGCAGCAAGCTGAAGGTGTTACTGGCTGAACAATACCTCTATGCCCTTGGCAACAGGGCGTCAGTCATCAAGTGGAAGTACCACCAGAAAAACCGCAAAGACAACTCCAAACCTACTGCTGGTCAGCATACCAATACCAGTGACTTCGACGATGATGAGAACGTCAACCACCTACTCACACAGCCAGAGCCACCGTTCGAGACAGCAAGTGCACCACCTCCGCAGTCAGGCCAACTAGTGTTGCAGCGGCTCCGGCTCGTTCTCGGCTAAAGCCGGAGCCAGAGTCGGCTACCATCCTAGCTGAGCTGAGCTGCAGGTGGTTGAGCCGCCATTTTAGCCGACTCTCACTGAGCTGGCTTGCTGCTTAGCTGACTCCCACTGAGTCGGCTTACTGCCAGCTTGGGTCTATTTTTTTGCTCATCGCCCTCTCCAGCCAGCAAACATGCCCCTCACTTGTTCACTTTCCCCTCTTGCACAGCCTCCTGCCCCTACACCAATTTTCTCTGGCTGAAGACACGCAGATCGCTCGGCCAACGCTACAACTTGAAGTGCGTGCCACCTTGAAAACCCCCACATTCCATGTTGCACATGTCGTTCACAACCCATCTCACAAGTCAGGTTATCTAGGCCACGTCTCTCTGGGGATGGATGAGGCCCTCCTTTTGTACGTCCTTGACCTTCCATGTCTGCATTCCAGTATTTCCCTCCTAACTTAGCCCATCATCAAACGTTGCCCCATTGGATGCCATCGCCATCTCCACCAGCCTGTCACTGTCAGGACTCACCACGCCACAGACACAATGATAGCCTGGCCAGATCTCACCTCTCCTTGCAGGGACGATGATTGATGCGACAACAGTCAAAGTCGAAGCGGTCATGGCTGTAATCGTTGCGACCTCCTGCCAGGCGGTATCGACACCGTATCGTTGGCATGGCAACTTGGTCTCGGGCCATACACCACCCGTCCTTGCCCTCTCCAACGGGTGAGCATCTCTCCTAGCTCCCCTTTTTTCATGTCCTGACCAGTTCCCATCGCGGACTTCTTTTTTGCTCGACTCACAGCAACTCCCTGACAAGTGGAACCACGCGACGCCTCCTCACACCCAATGCAAATGAGTTTGACATCATTCTCCAGCTTGTGTGAGTCCATCGTCAATTCGCTCCCGTCCCCGTTGCAAGGGGTCTGCCCCCTCCAGCAAGTGAGTGCCCTTCGCTCGCTTTCTTTCTGTATCCTGACCAGTCCCTCCCACTCCTCTGGCCCCTACAGCAATGCCACGCCCACTTCATGCCACCCCATCGCTGCCAGCACACCAAAAGACGCTATCCCAATCACAAGCCCCTGGAATAACACTGCCGCCCTCTAGCATGTGAGTGCTCACTGGCTTGGTTTTGTTCCATGTTCTGATCAGTCACACCCTCTGGTCTCTCCCTCACCCCCGAATCACAACCATCAGAGCCGCCTCCACCCCCGCTGCCACGCCGCCCAAGGCGTCCTCTTCCCTCCCGGTCCCTCTCTCATTGCTGAGTGTCTTTCACGGGCTCGCTTTTTCCCACGTCCTGACCAGCCCCGAACTTTGTGCGTTCCGGCAAGTGAACACCCCTTGCAGCTCCTCCCTCTTCCCACTCCAGTGAGTGGGTGCTCTCATTCGCTTTCTTTCCCGTCCTGACCCACTACCTTTATCCCACTAGCTCCTTTTTTTGTCAACCCGTCCCAACCTCCCCTCACCAGCCCTTTTATTCCGCGACCCGAGATCGCAGCGCTCCTCCCGTCCTGAAGTGACATTGCTCAATCCGGAGATGTAGTTCACCTTACAGCCGTCCTTGAGTCTATCTTCCTTTCCATCGACGATGCCACCTCCCCCAGCCCTGGCGCTCAATTTCCCTTCTCTGCCGTCCCCGATACCGCCACCGGTGCGTTTGCAAATGCACGGTGGCAACTGATCCTGAGTAGTGGATTCCAGCAACGAGGAAGGAGAGGACGACAGGGATGATGGGGATGGCGAGTTCGAGGACTCGGAGCAGACTGAAGCGATGGCAACTGGAACGGACGCAGAGGAGAGCCTCACGTCTGAGGGCGAGCTGTGCGTGACGCCCGAGAGCGAACCCAGGGCTGTGGGCGCAGACGACAAGTGGGTCACCGAGCCATGAGCCGGCTGACTGCGTCTCTATTGCCCACCACCCAAGGTGCCCTCTCCGTCCTCGTCGCCACACTGCCTGTGCCTCAATGCACCAGTCGCAAGCCAGCGGCATCAAGCCCATACGGGCTCTGGGTGCATCTTCCCTTACTCCAATCCCCTTTCTTGCGTGCTCTGATGCCCCCATGATTGCGCCATCTGACCTTTTGGACCACGCCACGCATACGGTCGCAGTGCCCCGCCCCTCTCTTTCTGGTCCTGACTGGTCGTCCATTGCCAGCACCGGCAGTTGCCCCACCCTCACTTAATATCATGACACCCAATCGTAGCCATTGCCAACTGATCGACCTTGCGGCCACCGCCTGCGCACAGTCCATGGTATGATCCCCTTTTTCCTTTTTCTTTTTTGCTGTGCATGTGCGTGTGCGCTGTAGGCACAAAGTGGGATGTAAATGCCATAGACATCACCACTCTCATATTCTTGGAATTACATGTATAATACCCAAAAACTAACCTCCGTTGAGAATGAAAAATAATGACTAGCCCACTCACTGTGATGGCAGCGCAAGTTACATGTACACTAAGGAGACCGACACTATTCATGCCAAATTCCGGTTCCTGCTATCGTGCTTAGGCTCAATGTGTGCCCACCATAACCTTGGTGCAAGTGGGGACGTCCATGAGCAGCTTGTTTAGTGAAAAAAGCAGTGTCAACCCGCTGAGAGATGCCCCATGGGCTCCTGATGATGTCGCTTCCCGTCTGGAAACCTGAGTTGAAAAGGACTGTGAACTTGCCTTCTTCTGGGGCGTGGCGCACCCTCGACGATGCAGTGATCTTCTTGAGAGCACTAAATAAGCCAATTAACCTGTTGTCCATGCCAGAAAAAGATGAAAGGAAAAAAACAAGGCGATGGATATCAGCCACAGAGCCTTAAGCAGTCGAGGGGACGGGACATACCATGGTTTGACATGACAATGCCATCCATGCTGGTGTCCATTGTGGTGTGGGCGTCCCGGATAGACAGGATGCCTTTGAGCATGATGGGGCCGTCCCAGTTCTTGTGCAAGAACATGATGTCTTCCCATGTGTGGAATGTGCCCATTGGTGAAAAATGCGACCATTGAGAGTTTGCAGATGGCCATGGAATGGTTTTGGACAGAGAGAACCATTATCTACATCAGAAATAAGGTGAAAAGGATTTGAGACAACAAGTTTCTGTCGCACCTGACGTGTAAGGAGGTTGAACATGCTGGAAGAGTGGCTTTTCTTGCTAACATGTTGTGAACCAAAGTGTGGGAGTATGAGGCAAGCTGGCGATGGCACAAGGTTGAACTTGTGTTTGCATTTGCATTGGGCATGGGGAGGTGTTGCACAGGCATTGAGCACTTGGGAGCAAGCGCACACAGGCAACAGCTAAGCCAGTTACTTGAGCTGAGCTGCAATTGAGCTGGAGAAAGCCAGCGTTTTGATTGGCTTGGCTCAGCTCAGCTTAGTGAATCCAAACCTTCAGCTTGGCTCAGCTTGAAAAAAAAACCGGGCCGGCTCCGGCAGCTTGGCTCCGGCTGGCTCCAGCTCCTGGAGCTGCCGCAACACTAAGGCCAACCCACATGCAAATCATCCCGTAAGACCAGACCGCCCCAACCTTTCGACGCCTAGTAGATGGGCATCGCGACATTCGAAGCACATGTGCCGCCAAGCATTGGCTCTCCTCAAGTGGCTTCCCTACAGGCCAACGTCTTGTATGTCAACTTTATCTTTTCTCAGGCGTGCCCTTGGGGCAACTAGGGTTCAGGGGTCTTTCATAGCGAGCCAAGCAGAGTCATACGCAACCCATCGTCCATTCACTCATCATTCCAGTCATTACATCACATTCTCGAAGTCCTACATGGGGCACCATTCCCCAAGCGGCCTGTTCTCCCACTTACTTTCTTTCTTATATGGGGTCTTTGTACCTTAGGTAGATTACTGTGAGCGCAGTAGACAGATCGTATTTAGCAGACAATAAAAGGATTCAAAAAAAAAACAAAAAAAAAAACATGAAGGCGACAACTTCCTTGTGATAGAATAATAACTTGACTTTGCTAGACCTGAAGATCCCTGTGGTTACCACAAACTGGCGGAGGTGGGGGATAGAAAAGCTGAGCTGGTTAAAAAAGGAAACGCTGAGCGCACGGAGGACAGGGGCATTCATGTGGGAAAGAAGTGCTTCCAAGTAAGCACTAACACCCCCGAAGCTAAAGAAGTAGAGGTTGGGAAGTGTGGTGTGAGTCATGTTTGGCATGCGTAACATGTATCTCTCGATCTCACAATTGGGAACAGGAGAGGAGAAGTTGATCACGAGATTCTGTAGTTGGGGTAAGAGTGAAAGTGCTTGGGATAAATGATTTGGGTAGAGATTTGTCGATGGGTGGATCCACCGAAGCGAGAGTTCGACAAGGTTGGCCGCAGTGGTTAGTAATGGTGACCCGATCGGAGAATCAAACTGATTCAGACTGAGGCAGTTGAGTTGCGGTGCTCTGAATGTTGCAGGAAGAACTAAATGAGCATTGTGCATGGTGGGTGGTGCGATATGCAAGTATTTCAGGATGGGAAACTGGTCGCCCATGGCCTTGATGACCTTCTGCAAACTCGGAACGGGCATCTCAAAGTATATGCATCCCACACGATCACGATACTCGAGGGCAAACATGATTCTTCCTTCATCTTCGGGGGTGAGATCGTGATTATTGTCCTTGTGAAAAATGATAAGTGGAAAGGGAGGGGAATGTGCAAGCATTTCTGCCACGGGCGTGCCAGGTGAACAAACGAGGCAGATACCCAGGTGAGAGGCTGACCCTAGTATGAGGTATCGCCATCTTCGGCAAACCTTCACAAGTTTATACCACCAGCGTTCGTGGACCAAATTCATCGCCCGAAGAAAGCCATGTCCATTTTCCTCGAGGAATGTCGGTCTGCAGAGATTAAATATGCCGAGAAGCGAATCATCGTCGAGGTTGTGGACATATGCATTCGGTGGTCTGAGGACCCTGGGCCAAGTTCACCTGTAAGTCGATAACCATAGTGGGAGAAAAGAAGCGTGCATGCCTGAAATGCTGGGATTCACACCTAGATGCAGTTTGGACGAGCCTTCCAATAAATGGAGAACAGATGGCGGTAGACAACAAATGGGGCATGATACTATAGTAGTCAGAGTTGGAGACAAATGTGGCCTCATGCATCATGACCGGATACCCGTGGGAATTGGTGGACTCAGCGATCGGAGAGTGATCGGAGACACCTCGTGACTCGGGGGCCGTGTTCGTTTATCGCCTGTTCAAATTGCCGCCCGTTCTGCTCACCGTCGTCGCGCACACATCCCGCCCTTGTCTGTATCTCTTGTCCTCAGGCAGTTTCGTTGTCGCCGCAACACTCATCTCCATACTTCTGGCGTCCCTCATGCGCCCCACGGACTCGTCCTCGCGCGGTATGTCCTTCCAGCTAGGCTTTGGCCTCACCCCTTCCTCAATGTAGGCACCATCGACACTCATATTTCGCCCGTCCTATGCTGACCTTCCGGCCGTGGCATCGCTCGTGATCATGCTTCACATGTTGCTCGCACACACCCTCCCCTTTGTGTTCTTCAACCACCTCTTCGCGCCCCGCCCGGAGGTCCTCCATCTTGCGCTCTCGAGCCTCGTCTGCGATCCACCCCCGCGAACGACGTCGAACTCTGTCCCTGACCCGTGGATCTTCACGTGATCCCTATACTCTACCGTCTGCGGACCCATCTCAAACCCCATCAGAGCTCCTCGAGTGAAACAAAACATCACACCCCCGGAATTTGCGCACATCACGACCATATTGCTTGGTACGTCTTCAATAAATTAGTGTGTCGACCCACAATGTTAACAGAGCCATCGGCCTCCCAAATAACATACAAATGTAGACATCTATACAGACTTGGAATTCTCGCACGATGCCTGGTCGCGGCGACGCCATGCTGCGGGTGCGCGGGCTCAACCTGCGCATTTTTCTGCTGGTGGACCGTGATATGAGCGTGGGGCGGGGTGCAAGTGACCCATCGAGGACATTGGAGCCATGTTCGGTGCGAGCTGCGTGATCGTTCCGAAGGGCCGTGACACAGTCGATCACGATGAACGTTCTGCCCGGACACTCGGTCGACAAAGCACTATGTCACGTCCAGGGGTTCCAGCTCATCGTGAGTGGCCTGTCATACATTGTATAAGGTAGATGGCAGCAACGCGGGGAAGATGGCGGATGAACATGGTGTTTATGTCTTTCCAATGCGGATTGGTAGGGGAAGACACAGGGGTATCCCGTCTCGAAGCTGGATTACCTCGCTGAAGCCAATGGCCAACATGAGAACGGCATAGGAAGTCCGCACGCATCGGCGAGTGAATGCCCATGGAAGTGGGGAGTTGTATTGGCCGCACAATACAGGACGATGGTGGCTCTACACGTGAAAGTACACACGATGTGGGGAGATATCATTGTACACAAAGTAGCTATGTGTCCAATAATAATCGGTTAGCCGGTTAGCCACTGTAGAATTTATGACATCACTATGGATGGACGAAAGTGGGACGCATGGTGAGCATTTACAAAGAGAAAAAGAAACTACAAAAAAAAGCATGGAATGACTCCGAAATGACGGTGACGAAAATACGAGGTATAAGGGAGACGAACATGGGTGATGTATAAGGCATATTCGGGGATAGCCATAAAATAGGAAATATCTTGGTCGTATAGGGAGTAGGCCAAGGGTGGGCGATGACGAGGGATGAATGGTAGAGTAAAGGGAAGTTCGAATCCACGCTCCAACATGCCTCTCAGTTCGTAGGCTTGACCAACGTCCTCGTCTGACGCATCTTCGCCACGACAAAGGATCAAGTATCTGACTGGATATAGACGGGGCCATAGGAGGAATCGAACGTATAGTTGGTGCGACCGACTGGAAAGGCCTCTCCAATGAGGTTGACAGGCTGGCCTGCAACCTCACGTTCATGGATGAATGGAGTGAATGTGTCGTCATCAACACTTCCCGAGGGGCATATGAGCTCCTTCATCTCCGGTAGTAGCTGCAGTGATTCTCCCTCTGAACATAGAGAATATGAGATGTCCCCAACGAGTCCCTTGTGCACGCGAAGGGTCCTGGCATTCCTAAATGACCTGAGGAGTTCGCGCCACAGTCTGCGGCCGGCTTGATGGTGTCGTCCTGATGATAAATTATGTTCACTATAGTCTAAAGTGAGGTCCACCACCGCGGATGATGCTGGTTCGAGGAAGTTGAAAATTTGGGCCAAGGAAGAAACCTGCCAGTCGAGGTGTCTGCAGACGACATCAATGAAGAAGGTGTGGGGCCAGGGCTTTGCAAGAGGGCACATGAATATGGCAACTGCGCCGCGATAGAATTTACCGGAGCTGTGCCGTTGGCGAAGACAATGCGGTAAGCGCCGGTGGAACAAGTGTGAAGAGAAGGAAAATTGGCATGGCGCAATTTCCAAGGTGTAGATAGAAAGGCGATTGAGTGGAGGAGTGTGATGGGTGCGGACCACGAGATACAGAGCTTGGGTGGCACAGAACTGAGGACGCGCACGCCAGAACAGATGGACGCGCCAAAGACGATAGATTGGCCTAGATTGACTTCGATAGTTGGAAACTTCGGAATACGATCCATGCAACTGTTATGAGCGCTGGGCCAATGGCGGCAGACGACATAATCCTCATACCAAGGGACACAGTCCAGGCGTCCCATTCGCCGAGAGAACAGCTACATTCGTACATGCCCCACCCGACTAGGAGGCTTAACGCATTAATTCCCAATCCTTCCACCATGGACACAGGGTTGAATTGCGCCCAGAGCGAGTGGCAGGTCTCCAGTACCAGATGGGTGAATTCAACTGCTGCTTCTGGCGTCCTTTGTCTTGCTAGTGTCAAAACGCGTCCGAGATGCCTCCAAGTCACCCCACATGCCATCAAGCTCGCCACCAGAAGGGCTATTCCGGTAGGCGTTGAGATATGCATGAACTTGACGCGCATTTATATCGAGCGCTTCAGCCTAATCGATTCTCAAGGGTTCCGCCAAAACAACTCTGTGATAACGGTCCCAAGATTGTTGAAAGGGATTGGGAGTCCTAGGAGTGAGAGTGTTGGCGCTATATCAATCTGCTGTATCGAACGGTGTGGAGATGGTTGGCCGGGGAATGTTTTGTGAGGAAGATGGGATGTTGGCACATTCTTGGCGGATAAGGCGGAACCTTTCTGAATCCAGAGGCTGGCAGAGACTCCGAGGCCACTGTGGTCACCTTTGCGATCCATCTCGTGGTCCCCGAGGATAAATAGTGGAGTGTTCTGATCAAGAGCATTACAACGCGTTTGAGGACATTGTTCATATGCTGCTGCTTCGCCAGCATCGTTGGGTAGTCAGGACCTACGCGATGGCCCACATGGTCGACGCCAACGAAGTGGCCAATCAGGACACCCCACGCATGGGCTAGGCTTGAATTCGTCAAGAGGGGGAGGATGTGATCAATGATGCCATGATCGACAGTGTGTAGGTCCTCGACATTGAAAGAATTGAAGTCGTGCAACATTAATGGGTGGAAAGCCGTCAGAAAGACAGTAAGCCAACATCTGGAAAAACCTCAATGGTAAAACTTGCATAAAGTAACCGAAATGTACTATAAATTGTAGTAAATGACATATTTTGAACCAAATGTGCATTTTCATCAGCAAAAGTTACAAAAGTAGGCGGGGTAGGTAGCTTATGTAAGGGTATCCAACACTGTCGCTTATCTTGGAAGTCCTTCCAAGGTTTGCCGCTGCCTGGTAAACATTGTATGGTGAATACAGTAATGCTACCTATCTGGCCTTGAGCTTGCATAGGCCACCTATCAATGCAAGGCAACTGTCCATCTGTCTCTGCCTTACATAGCAATGCCGCATCGATTGCGTGCTTCCAATGCATCGGCAGTCTCCTTGTATAGTGAATTCCGTACCGTGAGACCTTGCAAGACCCGGACAGCCCCGAGGTTGTGTCAGGTGAGCTCGGCCCGGAAACCGTTGCAAGCCGCCGTCTGTCAACATCCTCCATGGGTACATAACTTACTAAGTTACGCGACATACTCACCCACCAAGATTGACTCGTAAAGGCATGCCATTCATAGGTGCCTCTAGTTTTTCTATCAAAGTCTTTGTGGAACCGTGCCATCCCTAGTATTCCCGACTATGACGACTGATGACGACGCCACCATCCCCGACCACAACCACGGCCGTGATCCTGACCATGGCTGACCCTCACAATAACCCCGACCATGACTATGACCCCAACGACGACGCCACCATCCATGTCACCGACCATGTCCGTGACCCCGATTATGACCGACCCTGACCTTAACCCCCACAACGACGCCACCATACATGTTCCTGACCACGACCTCGACTTCAACCGTGACCCTGACCCCGACCCCGACCACGACCAACCGCGACCCTGACCCCGATGGTTCCGATGACTCCGACCATGATTATGACTACGACCCCGACCACCAACGACAATCGCGATGGTGGCAGGATCATGTCAAGATACAACAAGACAG
>Ga0307510_10002055_pt1 | contig 22751 bp, 17 predicted proteins | sample 12_EM_MG_FD_207224 | JGI IMG/M metagenome (GOLD analysis project Ga0307510, IMG submission 207224) | Populus trichocarpa ectomycorrhiza microbial communities from riparian zone in the Pacific Northwest, United States - 12_EM | ecosystem: Host-associated > Plants > Roots > Unclassified | place...
ACGAAGAAAAGCACGCCCTGGTGGACACGGACGGCAAGAAGGCCATCGAAGTGGGAAGCGAGGGCTGGACGTTGCCGATCCCGTTGGCCAAGGGTAGCGACGGCTGGCACTTCGACCTCGTCGCCGGGCGCGAGGAAATGACGGCGCGGCGTATCGAAGCCAACCAGTGGTCCGTGGTGGGCGCCATGCTTGCGTACTACGACGCGCAGCGCGATTACGCCAGCGTCGATCGCGACGGCGACAAGGTACCGCAGTACGCCTCGCGCCTGGTCAGCACCGCGGGCAAGCACGACGGCCTGTACTGGCAGGACGCCGGCGGCAAGGACCCGAGCCCGTTGGGGGAATTCTTTGCCTCGCCACCGAAGGGGCAGGAATTCCTGGGGTACCGGTACAGAATCCTTACCGCCCAGGGCCCGTCGGCGCCGGGCGGTGCCTATAGCTACATGGCTGGCAAGCGCATGACCCACGGCTTTGCACTCGTCGCATGGCCAGCGCGCTATGGCCAGAGCGGCAAGGCCACCTTCATCGTCAGCCATGACGGCCTGGTGTTCCAGAAGGACCTGGGCGCCGACACAGGCCGCGTGGCGGCCGCCATGACCTCATTCGACCCGGACTCCAGCTGGGCCGAGGTTCGCACGGAATACTGAACCATCACCCCAGCCGAGGAATTGCCATGAAACGACACGCCATCGCTACCGTCGCCCTGTCGCTGGCGACCCTCTGCGCCACCCAGGCACGGGCGGCCGACCTGAAGTGCAAGCTGCACTTCAATCTCTCTTCGTGGTCGGTGCTGTACAAACATGCCGCCGGCACCGGCACCATCAACTGTACCGATGGCCAGTCGATGAAAGTGAAGATCACCGCCAATGGCGGTGGCATTTCTGTCGGCAAGGCGAAGGTCAAGGATGGCGTGGGCAATTTCACCGGCCTTGCGAACCTGGCCGATGCCACCGGCACGTATGCCCAGGGCGACGCCAGCTTCGGCATGTTCAAGAACGGCGACGCGCAGATCCTGACCAAGGGCCCGCTTACCCTGACCATCGCGGGCGCGGGACGCGGCTTTGGCATGGGCGTGAGCGTCGGGGCCTTCAAGATCGAGCGCGCCAACTGAGCTCCACCCGGTGAAGACCCACTCACGCTATCAATATGATGTCTGGTGCGTTCGCCAACTCGATCGCTTCGGTACTTCGGCGTTCACCGCCAATTTCCGCATCCTCGATGCCGCCGGCAACGAAGTTACGACGGTGGAAGGTACCCATGTCCATGAGTATGCCGAAGCCGCCGAGGACGAAGCGGCGACTTCGGCATGCCGGATGATCGAGGTCCTGGAAAGCGGTACGCCGGCCGCACCTGAAACCTGAGGTTATCGCCCAGGGCACGAGGGCGGGCGGTGATGCCGCCCGCCCTTCCGCCTCAATGGCCTCCTGCAGCCTCGGACATCTTGGCCAGGGCGTCGTCGATGGTGAAGCTGTTCGGCTTCTGTACTGGCGGGAAATCCTTGAACGAGGCGGCGAACTTGTCCGCGATGGCGTAGGCCGCGAAGAGGATGTAGTCGTGGTGCAGGAACCACGCGTAATACGAGTTCGAGGTGATATCGGCGCGCTCGTACGGATCGGTTCGCAGGTTGAAAAGCTTCGGCAGTCGCAGTCGGGTGAACGGTTCGGCCCATATCTGCATGGTCCCGGGGCAGCGTTGTTCCATGAAACAGATCTTCCAGTTGTCGAAGCGGATGCCCAGCACGTCGCCGTCGTCACTGAGGTACACGAAGAGCTTCCGCGGGCTCTCCTTCTCCTTGCCCGTGATGTACTTCAGGAGGCTTACCCCGTCGATGTGATTCTTGAATGTCTTGCCCTGTACCTTGTAGCCCTTCTTGAGTTTCTCCACGACATCCGGGGCTCCGGCCATGTCCAGGAAGGTGGGAAGCCAGTCGTGGTGCTGCACGATGCCGTTGGCAATGCTTCCGGCTTGAACGCGCCCCGGCCACCGCACCAGCATCGGTATGCGAAAAGCACCTTCCCAATTGCTGTTCTTCTCGCTGCGAAACGGTGTCATCGCGCCGTCGGGCCAGGAATTCATGTGCGGCCCATTGTCGGTCGAATACATCACCAACGTATCTTCGGCCAGGCCCATCTCATCGAGCATGTCGAGCATCTGCCCAATGTTCTTGTCGTGGTCGACCATGCTGTCGTGATAAGGCGACTGCCAGCGACCAGCCTGGCCAAGGCTGGCCTTCTTGGTATGGGTGAACATGTGCATGTGCGTGGTGTTGAGCCACACGAAGAACGGCTTGTCCTGCTTGACCTGGCGCTTGATGAAATCCTGCGCGGCGGCGACGAACTCGTCGTCGCAGGTTTCCATGCGCTTGGTGGTTAGCGGTCCGGTGTCGGTGATCTTTTGCTTGCCAACCTTGCCCCAGCGCGGTTCGTCGGTCGGATCATCCTTGTCCGTTGCCCAGCTGTGGATGACGCCGCGCGGTCCCGAATGGGCCTTGAAGTTGGGGAAGTCCTTCTCGGGGAAGTAGTCATACATCTCCGGCTCTTCCTCGGCGTTGAGGTGATAGAGATTGCCGAAGAACTCATCGAAGCCATGCGCGGTGGGCAGGTGCTCGTTGCGGTCGCCCAGGTGGTTCTTGCCGAACTGGCCCGTGGCGTAGCCCTGTTCCTTGAGCAGGGCAGCGATGGTGACAATGCTCCCGGGCATGCCCACGGGCGCGCCGGGGAATCCCACCTTGGACAGGCCCGTGCGATAAGTACTCTGTCCGGTGATGAATGATGAACGCCCCGCGGTACATGACTGCTCGCCATAGGAATCGGTGAACATCATGCCTTCATGCGCCAGGCGATCGATGTTGGGTGTGTGGTATCCCATCAGGCCGCGGCTGTAGCAGCTCAAGTTGGATATGCCGATGTCGTCGCCCCAGATCACCAGGATGTTCGGCTTGCCACCGGAGGATTTTGCCCTCGAATTCGCCGCGGCGGGTTTTTCCTTGGTTGTTGCCATGACCTGATACCTCTCTAGTGGGGTGGGTTATGGGCGCCGCGCAGGGTCGTCCGGTTGGATGTAGAGCACCTTCCAGTCACGCGCGATGCTGGCGACGGCGAATCCATGTCGGGCCGCTGCCGCCAGCGAAGCACCGCTCTTTTCCGTATAGGAGAACTCCCGCTTCGCGTCGTCATGATTGACAAGCAACTGGAACGAAGCGCCGGGGCGATCGTGCGAGTAGCGCATCATCGCGATGTCGCCCTCGCCGCCGACGTTGCCGGCCACGAACACCGGGCGCTTGCCGATCGCCAGGTTGATCGCCGGCGGCTTGGTATCCCTGTCGACCAGCCGCTCCACGCCGCCGGTATAAATGAGCACCGTATGCCCGGCCCGCTCGGTGAACGACGTGGACAGGCTGCTGCCGATCACGTGGGTGGGATCCACGCCAAAGGCTTCCATCGACATGCCGCGAACATAGGCCACGGGGCTGCCGCTGCAGATCCATATCTGGAACCCGTGGGCGCGAAGCAGCGTGAGAACTTCGATCATCGGGCGATAGGCAAGTTCCAGGTAAGGCCTGTGGTAGACCGGATGCATGGCCGTGCGCTCCTCGTTCGCCATGCCCGCCGCTACCTCTTCGGTGGTGCGGTTGTCTACCGCGGCGGCGATGATGTCCGCCATACCTTGCTGCCCCGCCGCTTCCACGCCCTTGATGTCACCCGCCAGGAGCGCCGCCACGGCGGGTTTGGCGGCGAGCGCCGGGTTGCGCCCGGCGGCCGCACGTACATCCTCGATGATCGGAAGCACCGCACCGGGAAGAGGCTTCTCCGGTATCAGCGTTCCGTCCATGTCGAATACGGCAATGCGTTCGCCCGGAAGCACGAAGTCCGGATTGCCATCGGTAGTCGCGCGCTGGACGAAATCAAGGATTGCCGACTTGGCCTTGCCCTCCTGCCAGGACGGCAACGGGTCGGGGGCGGCACGCTCGACTGAATGCCCATGCTGGCCCACCGCCAGGAAAATGACCGCCAGCACCAGCGCCAGGTAATGTCTTGGCTCCACGCGATAACTGATCATCCGCGAACACCTTTCATGCAGGGTGCATCTTTCGGGACGTCCATCATGCGTAACGTCGCGCGGTCAAAAGAAGCGTAGTTACCCGGCGCGCCATTAGGTAGAACTACCCGCCTTCCAGGCTAGGTAGAACTACGCGCGGCGGCGGCGGTGAAATGCGCTGTGAGCCGACAATGATTGCCGGCAAGATCAAGGCCAGCTGCAGGCTTCTACTGCGTCGCGGTGCCCATCGTGCGATTCGGCTCGACCACCATCATTTGTCGGCTATGCATCGCTGTGTTTGCCGCGTGTGCGGGAGTGTTTCCTGTTCGCGCGGCGCACGACGATGCGCCCGCGGCATCGTCCACCGCGACGGCACCGAAGGAATCGTGGTGGAAGCTTCTTCACGATCCCAAGGATGGCCACCTGGACATGTCACGCTGGCTGCTACAGCATCGCGGCGTCCTCATCGTGCCGATCATCATCACCGAACCTGCCGTCGGCAATGGCGGCGGCGCGGCTGCCGTGTTCTTCCGTCCGGCTGCCCAGTCGGAACAGTCCAAGGCCAGCGGCAACCGCATTCCACCGGACATCTATGGCTTCGGTGCGATGAAGACGGAAAACGGCACCCATGGCTATGGTCTTGCCGGGGAGTTCCATTTCGCCGACGACCAGTGGCGCTACAAGGGCGCCATCGGGAAAGCGTCGGTGAACCTCGACTTCTACACCCGGGGCATCGAGCTGGCGCCACGGAAGATCGGCTACAACCTCGACGGGAAGTTTTCCTTCCAGCAGGTTTCGCGGCGCCTTGGCGCCCTGCCGTTGTACCTGTCACTGCGATGGATCTATATCGACCTGGACAGCCACCTGAACGTGCAGTCGAACCGGCAGTTCTTCACCCCTAAGGATTTCGCCCAGCGCTCATCGGGGCTTGGGTTCGTCCTCGAATACGACTCGCGCGACAACACCCTCACGCCGTCGAAGGGCGTCCTGTCGATGGTGGACGGCACGTTCTACCTGCCGGGTGCCGGCAGCGACAACACCTACCAGTCGTACCGCGCCCACACCCTGGCCTATGTACCGATCGGTCCGGCATGGGTTCTCGGGCTCCGCGCCGACTACCGCTCGGTGCACGGCGATACGCCGTTCTACCAGCTGCCTTCCATCGACCTTCGCGGCATCTCCTACGGGCGTTACCAGGACACCAGCGTGGCGATGCTGGAAGCGGAACTTCGCTGGAACATGTCCGCACGATGGGCCGTGCTTGCCTTCAATGGCGCCGGCCGTGCGTGGGGCCGCCACGACGACTTCGGTGACGCTTCCACCGAAGTCACCAAGGGCGTGGGCCTTCGTTACCTGCTGGCCCGCCAGCTCGGCCTTTACGTCGGACTGGACTGGGCATGGGGACCGGACGACCACGCTTATTACCTCCAGGTGGGAAGCGCCTGGCGATGACGACAAGGCTAACCCCATGACTGATCCCATCACCTACCCTTGCGTGCCCGCGGCCAACGTCAACGACAAGATGGATGTCGCCGTGGAGCTATCGGCCCGCCGCACCGGGATGTCGTTCCAGCGCACACGCATGAGTACCGACCGCACGCTGATGTCGGTGATGCGAACGTCGATCTCGCTGATCAGCTTCGGCTTCACCATCGGGCAGTTCTTCAGCCGTCTTCGCGAAGCCAAGCTGCTTTCCTCCGATAGCCAGGCGCCGAGGAATTTCGGCATCTCGCTGGTTGTTCTTGGCATTGCCATGCTGGTGCTTGGCATCGTCTATCACCTGGCCTACATGCGCACGCTGCGGCGCGAGCGCCATGACATGGTGGCGGCGGGACTCGTCCATGGCGACAGCCCCTACCCGGTGTCGCTGACCCTTATCACCGCAACGTTGCTGCTGATGCTGGGGATCCTGGCGGTGTTCAGCATGGCGTTCAATGTCGGGCCATTCTGATGCTTCCGCAGGAGCGCAAACCCATGCCAGTACATGTGCGCATCGCCCAGGCCGTCGCGCTTGCCCTCTTCCCTGTCGTCGTGGCCGCCCAGCAGGCGGACCCTGGCAGTACCGCCAACGACGCGAATAATCCCCTCACGCCGAAAATAACGCTGAACATCCACGACCAATGGGAACCCAGCCTCTATGGCACCGACGACCATACCAATGCCGTGCTGTTCCGTGGCGTGATCCCCAACGCGGCCTTCGGCGTGCCGCAGCTGTTCCGCTACACGCTTCCTGTGGTTACCGCGCCCACGGCCACGGGAACCACCACGACCGTCGGCGATCTCAACCTCATCGACCTGTTCCCGTTCCGGGTAGGGCACGTCGAGGTGGCGTTCGGGCCGCAGGTCACGGTGCCTACGGCCAGCAAACGGGAAACCGGTAGCGGCAAGTGGCAAGCGGGCATCGCGTCGATCGTGATCGCACCGCAACGCTGGGGGCTGCTGGGCATGCTGGCCACGTGGCAGCAATCCGTGGCCGGTAGCGGCCGCCGGCTCGACCAGAACAACCTGTCCGTGCAACCCCTGCTGCTGTACAACCTGCCACGCGGCTGGTACCTGCGATCCACCGCCACCTGGAATTTCGACCTGGCCCGCGGAAACTATGCGATACCCGTCGGATTGGGCATGGGCAAGGTCAGCTTGCTCGCTGGCGGGATCACGCTGAACCTGTTCCTCGAACCGCAATGGACGGTATCGCGCAGCGGTGCGGGCCAGCCCCAGTTCCAGGTATTCGCCGGCATCAACCTGCAATTTCCGATACACCGCTAGCTGCCCTGCCCTGGATCCTCCCGTACCAGCCCAAGGCGCACGGCCTCGCGCACCAGCGCCACGCCACTGTGTACGCCAAGCATGTCCAGCAGGGCCTGGCGATGGCTTTCCACGGTACGAATCGAGATGCCTAGGTCTTGCGCTATATCCGCCGAGCGCTTTCCACGCGCCATGCGTTCGAGCACCTCGTGCTGTCGGCGAGTGAGCTGCAACGCGGTCACCCTGGCGTTGATCAGCGTGGCCATCAGGCCAGGGCTTACATAGCGGCGCCCATCGTGAACCTCGGCGATCGCCTCGAGCAATTCCGTACTGGGCGAGCGCTTGAGCACGTAGGCCCAGGCGCCGGCGTGCATCGCGTCGCGGACCGTCAACGGCTCCTCGTGGCTCGAGAGCACCATGGCCTTGCCTTCGACGGGCTCCGCCATCAAGGCTCGCAGAGGGGCCAATCCCGGCATGTCGGGCATGTCCAGCTCCAGCACCACGACGTCGAAGCGCCCCGATCGCGCGGCCGTGATCATCTCCGTTCCCGAATTCACCAGTTCGACACTGGCGACGAAGGGCGCCAGCAGGGCACTCATCCCTTCGGCCACGCAACGATGGTGGTCGGCCAGCATGATCCTGACGTTACCCAGCGATGACCCGGGTACGTGGTTCATGGAGGTGCTCAGAACGCCAGGCCTACATTCAACACCAGCGGCTCGCCCTTGATCCGGTTCTTGACGTCGAATTCCTTGAGCCAGCGGAAAGTGATGCTGATGCTGCCCTCCTTGCTCCAGGATTTCTTGAAACTGAAGGCCGGCCCCGCAGCCATGGCATGGCCCTGGAAGCCACCGAGCCGATCGGCGGTGGGGCCTTCGTCGTCTTCCAGTTGCTGCAGCCATCCGAAAGCCACGCCGTATCCCCAGCCACTGGCCGTGCGTTTCATGGCCAGTGCGTCGAGGCGGAACACAGCCCCGTTCTGGTAATCGGTGGCATGGTTCTTCGAATAGAAGTCCACGCCGGCCAATGCGCTGACCTCGAAGCTGCCCTTGTCGAAGAGGTGGGTGTAGCCCACGGCCGGGGAATACGTCCAAACGTTCAGCCCTTCGTTGGCCAGCCTTCCCTTCTCGTAGTTCGCCGTCGGGGCGTATACGTACACGCCGAACGACCAGTGCTCGACCTGGCTGACGTGGTAGCTGGCGATCACCGGAGCGAAGTACAGGTCGAACAGGCCCGAGACGTTATCCTGGGTACGGCCGCCGAGGGCGCCGATAGCAAGGTCCGCCTTCACCGTCGGCCTGATGTACGGCACGGTGAACATGCTGGCGTAGTTCCACCGTCCTTCGCCGGTATTCCAGACATAGGCGAACGACGCGGCAAAGAGATCGACCTTGGCGTGCAGGTTCAACACGGCACGTCCTGCCAGCGGTACCTGGCGGCGGGCACCGATGCCACCGTCGTAGTTGACGTAATTGAGTGAGAAGTTCAGTCCGGGCACCGGGGGAATGATGCCGACGTACGGCGTCACCTGGGCGCCCGTGATGGAACGCCCCAGCGCACCCTCGGTGGCGTGCACGGTTGCCGTCGAAAGCGCCGCGACCACCATGGCCGCCAAGATGCGATACCCGATCATCCGTCTCATGGCTGTCCTCGCGATGCCCGTGGCCCTGAGCACAAGGGTGCGCGGTACGCGGTGCGGGCCAGAAGCGAACTTCATCCCTGTGCGGCTGCGTAAAACTACCGCTCATTGACGTGGGCGAAGCAGCGATCCGAAGGTGAGGTAAATGGCTCCGTGGCCGCCTGCCGCATATCCGTAGCCGAGGAACACCGGCCCCAATGGCGACTCCACGCCGGCGAACAGGCTGCCGGCGTAGATCAACGAGCCCAGTTGCACGTCGGATCTGCGGTGCCAGGTATTGCCGGCCTCAAGGCTTGCACCGATGTAGATGGGCGTGGAGAACAAGGCGTCGAGGTTGCCCGTCCGCCGGTACAACACCGCCCGCCCCAACGCCGTCTGGTTGCCGAACAGCGAGCGCTCGGTGTATCCGGAGAGGTTCAGGAACCCGCCGAGGAAATCCTGCGTTTCGATGGTGTTGGTGTCCTGGATGGCGCTGGACATGCGCAGCCCGAGCAGCAAGTGGTAGCGCCCGGTGCTCAATCCCCAGTCGGGCACCCAGTCGGCAGTCAGGCGCGCCACATCCCCGTCCACGTTTCCACCCATCCACGGCCGGAACCACTCGTAGCTGAGGTTCACGTGCGCGCCCCTGGTGGGGAATTGGGCATCGTCCAGGCTGTCCCAATCCGTGCCCAGTTTCAGGTCGGTGAAGTTCGAGGCGGCGTTGGGAAAGTCCGTGGGACTTCCCACGCGCAAGTCGCCACTCACGCGGCCCCGCGTCAGCGATGTGTACAGCCGCCAATAAGACACGGGCGACCATCCAGCCTCCACGCCCAGGTTCCTTCGCTTCACGCGGTACTCGGCCAACTGGTGGTCGCCGTCTGCGCTGAATACCGGGAGGTCTTCGTTGCGCAGCATCGTGAACGGCATCACGTAGACCGTTGCCCCGTGGCCTGCCGGCTGGAAGAATTCCGATCGGATGCCACCGATGCGACCCGACCACAGCGTGTTGTGCCACTCACCGCCAAGGTCGTTCATGTTGGTGGCGGTGATGTCGCCGGACAACAGGTACTGGCTTCGGCCGTTGAAGTCGTCGTCGAGCTGGAATCCGAGCTTGCCGTAGATCGGCCCCCACGGCTTGTCGACCGGGCTGATGCGGATCCCGCGGTCGCTGCCGCGCTCGACGAGGTGATAGTCCACCTGGCTGTAGCTGCCGCGCCCATACACGCTACCCAGTTGCGTTTCGAGTTTGTTCGCATCGAACGGCTCGCCCACGTCGGACGCAACCTGCTTTTGCACGAAGTCGCCGGTCTTGGTCTGCCGGGTATCGACGTCGACGAAGGCCACGAGCTTCGGATCGAAGTCCCGGCGGCGATGCGCGGCAAGATAAGCCTGCCAGGTGGCCGGATCAGTGGACATCGCGCGCAACCTGGGCACCGCGGCCTCCGCGGCAGCGCGGCCGATGGCGATGGCTTCGGCGCCGCGGTTGAACTCACCCGCACCCAGCTTGCCGAGCTTGGGTGTGATCAGGACATCGTCCGGCGACAGCATCGCCAGCTGCCTTGCGTTCTTCTCCGCCATCAGCGCGCTCACCATCTGGTTGAGCAACGCCACCGGGTTGGACAGCTGGCTTTCATCAGCCAGGGGTGAGCCGACATCCACCACGATGAGGCGCTGCGCACCCATGTCGTGCATGACGTCGATGGGGATGTTGTCCATCAGGCCACCATCCACCAGCAGCTTGCCCTCCACGTTGGTGGGCGCGAAGGCCCCGGGCACCGACATGCTTGAGCGGATCGCCAGCGGAAGGTCGCCGTGATCGAACACCACCGGCTTGCCAGCCACGATGTCGGTGGCCACCGCGCGGAACGGGATGGGCAGGGTATCGAAGTCGGTGACGTTCCATGTCGACACCAACAGCCGCCGGAGCAGCAGCAAGAGTTTCTGTCCCTGCACCACGCCTGCCGGCGTCACGATGTGGCCGTTCTTGTAACCCACCTCGAAATTGAGCAGGTAGCGGTAGTCGGTATCTTTCCGGCGCATGGGCTTTTCCACGCGGTCCGGGTCGTCGGAGAAAAGATCCTTCCAGTCGAGCGTGGTCACCACCCGGTCGAGCTCTTCAGGGGTGTAACCGGCGGCATACAGCCCACCGACGATCGATCCCATGCTGGTGCCGGAGATCCTGCAGATGGGAATATGCTCGCGCTCGAGCACTTCCAGTACGCCGATATGCGCCGCGCCGCGTGCACCGCCGCCGCCAAGGACCAGCCCGATACATGGTTGCTGCGATGGACGCCCCTGCCCTCGCGCGGGGCACGCGAACACCACGCCGCAGACGATCAAACCTACCAATAGCATGCCGCGCATGAGCATCTACTCCCCGGAACGTGGAGCGCCGCTTGGCACTTGAGGCCAGTTTCGGGCCACGTTGCTTCGGGGGGCAGCGAAGAAGATCGCCCACCACCATGGTAGTTATACGTATGCGAAAGTGCGGAACAAGCACGTAAATTAGACGTTTCAACCTGTAAAACAAACCGAGGCGGCGGGGACAATTCATCTACCACGACGGTGTCGCTCCCGGAGTTGGGAGTGGGAGGATCGAGTGGCCGAAAACGCGCTTTCGACCGTAACCAGCCCTGTTCGCTGGGGTGCCGGGTTGTTCGTGGGCTCCTCGCTCGCCCAGCTCCTTTCCGCCGCCATGTGGATGCATCAGGGTGGCAACCACGTGGCCTGGTTCCCTGGCGCGGTACTGCTTTCAGCGCTATTGGTGGCGCCCATGTCCACGTGGCCCGCCTGCGCCGCGGGCATGGTGGCGGGCGTGGCCGCCGTGGCCGGCATCTTCGGCCTGAGCATGCCCGGAGCCGTCTTCGTGCTCTTGCCGGTCGCGGTTGCCGTCCCCACGGCGGCCTGGCTCCTGCTGAAGATTCCCGGAGAGCTTCCCCCACTGGAAGATTTCCGCAAACTCGCCGGGTTCTGCGTCGTGGCGGTGCTCGGCCTGCCCATCGTGTGCGCTCCGTGCATCGCCCTGATCAGCCGGCATACGGCACTGGCCGCCGACATCCTGGGCGACTGGCGCAACATCGCTCTGGCGCACGCCCTGGGCTATGCGCTTTACGTACCCGCATGGGTCAGCCTGCTATGCCCGGATTCGGCAATTCGTCGTGCCGTGGAATGGTCGCCGCTGATGATCGGCGGGGTCGTCCTGGCGATCGTGGGCCTGGGGGCCGTCTGGTTCAATTTCGGCGATGACCAGGCGCTTCGCCCACTGTTGCTGCTGGCGCCGGTGCCGATCGTGGTATGGGTCGCGGTGCAATTGCAAATGACCGGCACGGCGGTCACGGTGGTGGTCATCACCATTCTCGCCGCGAAACTGAGCGTGTACGGTCTGGGGCCATTCGCCGGGGCCACGCCCGAGCTGACGACGCTCTCGGTGCAGCTTTGGTCGCTCGCCGTGGCCATCGGCGGCATGACCATCTGCATGCTGATCGAGCAGCGCATGGCCATCCGCCGGACGCTGGCCGACACCAACCGGCATGTTCGCGAACTGGCCGGGCGCCTGATCGCCACCCAGGAACACGAGCGTGCGAGGCTTGCGCGTGACCTGCACGACGACATCAACCAGCGCCTGGCGTCGGCATCGATCCAGCTGAGCGTGTTGCGACGGAACGTGCCCGATGACCGCAGGGACGAGGTGGAACATGTCCGCGCCCAGCTGGTTTGTCTTTCCAACGACGTGCGCCGGCTGTCCCATGAACTGCACCCAAGCATGCTCCGCCATACCGGCCTGTCCGCGGCGCTGGAGTCGCTGTGCACGGCGCAGCGGCACGCACACGGTCCGAGAATCGCCCTGGACGTGGACGAGCAGGCCGAAGGTCTGCCCGAGGCAATAGCCCTGTGCTACTACCGCGTGGTGCAGGAAGCATTGGCCAATGCCCTTCGCCACGCGCGGGCGAAGCACATTCGTGTCGCCGTTAACGTGACGGCCGGCAACGCCGACCTCATCGTTGCGGACGACGGCGTTGGATTCACTCCAGTGGTCGACCATGAAGCTGCCGCCGGCCTCGGCCTGATCAGCATCGAGGAGCGCGTGAAGCTCCTGGAAGGTCAACTTGACATCCATACCTCACCCGCCAAGGGAGTCACCCTATGCGTGCGCATTCCGTTGTCGACGTAGAAGTGCTTCCCAGGGTGATTCTGGCCGACGACCATCGCATGGTGGCCGAGGGCATCGAGCGCCTGCTGGTGAACGAGTTCGACCTGATCGAGATCACCAACAGCGGCTCGGCCTTGCTGGAGAGCATTCGGGAGAACGCTCCAGACATGGTGATATCCGACATGAACATGCCCGGTTGCAATGGGCTGGACGTTCTCAAGGCACTCCGTGCCGAACGCAATTCCACGCCCTTCGTTTTCCTCACCATGCACGCGGAGCCCGCCCTGGCGGCCGCCGCGATGCGTGCCGGCGCGAATGGCTACGTGCTGAAGATGTCGGCGGGCGACGATCTGCTCAACGCCCTTCGCCAGGTGCTGGCAGGGGGCACCTATGTCACGCCTTCGCTTGGGGCGAAATACCTGTCGGGCCGGCTTCACGACCTTCAGCACCTGACCGGCAAGCAACGCGAAGTGCTCAGGATGGTCGGGCTCGGGCTTCGCTCCAAGCAGATTGCCGCGCAGTTGGGCCTCTCCGTGCGCACGGTTGAAGCCCACAAATACACCATGATGCAGATCCTGGACGTTCACTCCACGCTTGAACTGGTGCGCAAGTCCGAGGAACTGGGACTACTGTTCTGATGACGGCGTAGTTCTACGCGGTCCATGCAGGGTTTACTTTCGCTTTCCCGCCAACGCCGGCGGAAGCATGCTGGCCATGGTTTTCCTCTCTTGGGGAACGATCATGCAACGGGCAAGGATTGTCCTGGCCGACGATCACCCCGGCGTGGCCGAGGAGCTTCGCTACCTGCTTGACGAGGCCTTCGACGTAGTCGCCGTGGTCGGCCACGGCCAGGCACTGGTTACCGCGGCCACCAGGCTTTCGCCCGACGCCGTGGTGACCGACATCAGCATGCCCGGCATGGATGGCATGGAAGCGGCGCGCCAACTGCTGTGCGCGCGCCCCGACCTCGGCGTGATCTTCGTGTCCGTGCACGACGATCCCGCGCTGGCGCGCAAGGCGCTGGACATCGGGCGGGGTTACGTGCGGAAGGCATCGGCAGGCGAGGAACTGGTGGACGCGATCCGGGTGGTACTGGAGGGCAGGGTTTTTGTCTCCGCCTCGCTTGGCGTGACTCCCTAGGCCTCACTGGTAATTTTACCAAGCAGGGTGCCGTACTTCGACGCTTCCGGCAGCTTCCGGCGCGCGACAGGATCATACCGTAGCCAGCACTGGCTTCCCGCCCATCGTGCACATCCATCCCCGGCTGTCCGCTTCCCTGTGCGGCAGCGGCACGATGGGCGGGCTATTTCTTCACGGAGGCGTGGCCACGAGCATGGTTGCCATCAACGACATGGGACCCCGCGCCATCGTCGAATGGTCGGCCGTAGGCATCGAGATGCTCGCCATCGTGCTGATCGTGGTCGCCATTGCCTCGGCGACCGTGATCTACCTCTACCACCTTGGCCAGGGCAGCACCGCGGCCGCCGAGCATTACCTGGCGTACAAACACCGCCTCGGGCGGGCACTGCTGCTATGCCTGGAAATCCTGGTGGCGGCGGACATCGTGCGTACCGTGGCACTGGACTCGACCATCCAGAGCGTTCTTGCCCTTGGTTTGCTGGTGCTTGTTCGCACATTCCTGAGCTGGTCGTTGATCCTGGAAGTGGAAGGTCATTGGCCATGGGACGTACCACCGGTCGAGGGGTCGGCGCCCAAGCCCACTCCAGCTGATGCTTACACCGCGGAGGAATGACGCATGCGCGCCACGGCACACCTGGAACCCAACGCTACCATCGATGATGCCGATGCCATGCTGCCCATGGCCGGTGGCGTATTCCTGATGGGATCGGACAGGTGCTACCCGGAAGAGCGCCCCGTGCATCGCGTGCGTATCGATGCCTTCCTGATTGACCGCACCCCCGTCACCAACACGCAGTTCACGCGCTTCGTACGGGAGACCGGCTACCGCACGCAAGCGGAGGAAGCACCGCGTGCGGAAGACTATCCAGGGGCCCTGGCGGAAATGCTCCATCCCGGGTCCCTGGTATTCGTCAAGCCGACCGGCCCGGTACCCATGAGCCTGGAGTTCTGGTGGCGCTTCACCTTCGGCGCGAACTGGCGGCATCCCCTTGGGCCGGACAGCGGCATCGAAGCGCTGATGGACCACCCGGTGGTGCATGTCACCGCGCGCGACGCCGAGGCCTACGCGGCATGGTGTGGCAAGCGGCTGCCGACGGAAGCGGAATGGGAATACGCCGCGCGCGGTGGCCTGGAGCAAGCGGAGTTTGCGTGGGGCGACGCACTGATGCCCGAAGGCAAGCCGCTGGCGAATTTCTGGCAAGGGAATTTTCCCTACGAGAACCTGGCCATCGACGGCTACGAGCGAACATCGCCCGTCGGCGCCTTTCCGGCCAATGGCTACGGCCTGGTCGACATGATCGGCAACACCTGGGAATGGACCTCCGACTGGTTCGCGCCGCGCCACCTCGGTGAAGTGCAAAAAGCCTGCTGCGTGCCGGCCAATCCGCGGGGTGCAACCGAGCAGGAGAGCCTGGACCTCCGCACGCCACAGGCGCTCATTCCCCGCCGGGTACTGAAGGGTGGATCGCACTTGTGCGCGCCCAACTACTGCCGACGCTACCGCCCTGCCGCCCGCTATCCGCACCCGATCGATACATCCACCAGCCACATCGGCTTCCGCTGCGTGGCTGCCCTCCCGCAAACCTAGACAGGGAATCGCCGACGTGGCCACTGCGATGATGATCTTTCTCCAGGCGGGCGATACCGTCGCCACCACCGGCACGGCGAACACACCGATACTGGGCATCGCCGAGGTGTTCATGCTGCTGTTCATCACGCTGGGGCCGCCCTTGAAGACCCCGGCCGTCTACTTCGCGCGCATGCAGGGCGTGGACGCCACCACCCAGCGCCGCCTCGCCTGGGCCACGTTCGCCATGGCCACGATCACCGTGCTCATCGGTGCCACGCTTGGTGCCATGTTGCGCAGCAACTGGCACATCTCCATCGCCGCCATGCTGTTGGCCGGCGGCATCATCTTCTTCCTCGTCTCGTTGCGTACGGTCCTGGAGCAATACGGATCCACGGAAGTCCACGTCGAGGCTGCACCGGCGCCGCGCCGGCTGCCCACCGCCTTCGAACTGGCGGTACCGATGATCATCACGCCTTACGGCATCGCTGCCGCCATCGTGTTCCTTACGGCCAGCCACAGCGTCGAACGCACCGTGTGGATTTTTGCCTCGATCCTCGGGGTGATGGTGCTGCACCTGCTGGCGATGCTGTTCGCCGGGCCCATCGTGCGCGGCATCGGGCCGATTCCTTTCAAGATCTTCGGCACGGTGATCGGTTCGCTCACCGTCGGGCTTTCGATCCAGATGATGCTGGCCGCCCTGGTGCAGCTGGGGCTGCTGCCAACATCTTCGCTTCTTGGCACCTGACGCTTCGGTGACCGTGGAGATCCTTCGGTGGACGATCGCCTGCGCAGGTACAGGGCTGCGGTGGCATTCATCGTTGCCGCGGTCATGGTCTCGCCATCCACCGTCCACGCCGACGGGCCTCCCTACCGATGGTCGGACAACTGGCCCACGCACCTCACCACGGCCAATGGCCTGGATATCGGCCTGAACCTGAAATTCCAGCGCGACGGCAACTGGTACACCGGCGCCACGGGCGAGAACGAGGACCCGCGGTCGGCACGCCGCCACGAGCTGGGCTTTTACCTGAAAAAACCGGGCGCATTCGACGCCGTGGTCGCCTATGACTTCCTTTCATCGAAGTGGCTCGACGTGTTCGCCCGGATGCAGACGGCACCTTGGCTGGGACGCGACGCCGGCGCCCTCCGCCTGGGCTACTCCAAGACGCCCGTGTCGCTGGAGGGAAATACCGGCACGGGGTCCACGACGTTCATGGAGACCGCGTTGCCCACCCAGGCCTTCTTTGAGAGCCGGCGGCTGGGCATGGACTGGTCACTGGTGCGTACGACATTCCTCGTGTCGGCAGGTTATTACCCCGATGGGGACCTGCAAGGCGGCGGCGATGGCCATACTGTGGCCGCTCGCGCGGCATGGGTGCCGTTGAACGCACCGGGACACATCTTGCACCTGGGGATCTCGTTATCGCACGAGTATCCGGAGTGGACCACCGATGGCCGCGGCATCCACACACCGCCGACCGCGCGGCTACAGGCAGAACCGGAGGCATCGTTGGTCGATCAGGCGCTCGTGGATTCCGGCGCCCTGGTCAATGCCAACGAGGTGCATCGGCGAGGCCTGGAACTGGTTGCCATCGATGGCCCGTGGTCGCTGCAGGCGGAATACCTGCAGGCCCGGGTTTCGTTCCGGGACGAACAGCCGGCCTTCCACGGTTCGGGCTACTACGCTTTCGTCAGCTGGTTCGCCACGGGCGAATCACGGCCGTACGCCGCGGGCAATGTCTCCGATGTACGGCCCAGGCATGCAGCCGGCGCTCTCGAACTGGCCCTTCGCTACAGCCAGGTGGACCTCGACGACGGGGCGATCCAGGGTGGCAGGGAATCGAATTGGACTCTCGGCGCCAACTGGTATTTGACCCGCTATTTCAAGATCCAGGCCAATTGGATACATGGCCACGCGGAAAACGTGGCGCCGAAGGTGTCACCAAATCTGTTCCAGATGCGTGCGCAAGTCATGTTTTGACGCTGGTATCTCCCTCAGGGCCCGAACTTCTTCTCGATCCCCAACAGTATTGACTGGTTATCCCGGCTCGTGTTGTCCAGGTAGTTCTCGTACTCGAATCGCAGCATCCAGCCATGCAGGGTCTGCAAGGCCACGCCCGCACCCAGCATGGTGTGGTTGCGCGACTGGCTCTGCAGGGTGGCCTGATATGACGGGCCGTTGAGCAGATCCGCGTAACGCATCGTTGCCTGGCTGGAACCCTGCAGGTCGTGCCCGAACTCGGCGCGCAGCTGCGGTGCCCAGGTGCCGTAGTCGCGCTTGGCCGTCCACTGCGCCAGCACGCCCACGGTGGCCGTGGAGGTGTTCACGTCCTGGCCCTGGTACTTCAGCGAATAGATCGCGTCGCCCGTTTCGGTGTAGCCCTCCAGGTTCGCCCGGGCAATGTCCAGGCGTCCATACGGCGTAAGCATCATGTCATCGGTCTGGTGTTGGTAGCCCATCGAGAACGAGGCGAACCACTGCTTGCCGTCACGGCTGCCGTGCACGGTGTTGCCGTTGTCGGTGACATAGCGGCGGGCGTCGAACGACAGCCACTGGTAGCCGACCAGGGCATCGGCATACACCGACTCGGTCGGGCGGTAGCTTCCGTACAGCGCCACGTTGTAGCTGTCCACCGTGCTGCGGCTGGTGTACTTGCCGATGTCGGAAACATCGTGGCCGTAGCCCACGCCCGCGCCCAGCGCCAGCTTCTCCGTCACCTGCTTGTCCGCGCCCATGCTCAGGCCCGAGGTGGTGAAGTCGATGCCGTCGTCGCTGCTGCCTGGCTGCATCTTGCCGAAGTTCACCGCACCGCCTGTCCACACTGACAAGCCGCCCGGGGAGCCATTGCCCGCGGCTGCACTCTTGCCAGCAGCTGCATTACCCGTGGTGTCGTCCGGAGCCAACCTTGCGGGTGAACCGAACAGACCGTTGCCCTGGTCGTCGCCGGCGTACGGCCCATTGATCCGGTGTTCGAACGCCATGTCACTGGTGGACATGCCATTCGTAGACATGCCATTGGAAGACATCCCGTTGGTGGGCCTGCCATTGACCGGCATGCTGCTGGCGGAACTGAAGGTCACGCCGTTGCTGAAGCCACCAACGCTTCCGCTGTGCAAGGCTTCCAGGCGACGCTGGAAGTTGTTGATCTGTCCAAGTGCCATGCGGCGCGCCGAATCGGCCTGCGCATCGAGCACGCCAAGTACTTCGGCGTTCTTCGATGGATCGCTGCGAGCCGTCACGGTGATCGCGATGCTGCCCGGATCAGAGGTAGCGAAGGCGTTGCTGAGCGTGTAGCTGACCTGCGCCACGCCGCCGAAGGTCGGCGCCGCGGTGAACGACAACGTGTAGCCGCCGTTGGCCGACGACTGCACGGTCGCCGAGCCGGCATTGGACGGGCTGATCGAGACCAGCCTGGCTCCGGTGAACGGGCCGCCGCGCGCTGTCGTGGTCAGGTCGACCTGCACCGAGGTACCGGCGATCACGCTGGCCGTCAGGTTGGACGCCACCGGGCGGGCATTGACCGTGATCGTGACGTGCGCCGGTTGCGATGCGCCGAAGGCATTGCTCAGCGTGAAGTCGAAGCCCACCGTACCCGACGCATTCGGATCCGCGGCGTAGACGATGTCGGTACCCTGCACCGTGGCCGTGCCCGTTGCCGGCGTGCCGACCAAGGTCACCGCAGTGAAGGGGCCGTTGGCAGCGCCCGCCGCCGCATGGATGGTGACCGACTTGCCAGCCAGCACCGCCGCGCTCTGCGCCGTTGCCACCGGCACCGCGCCGGCGGCGACGGTGATGGCCACCGTGGCCGGTGTCGAGGTGCCGCCCGGACCGGTCGCGGTGTACTTCAGCGAATCGCTGCCGAAGTAATCGTGGGTCGGCGTGTAGATGATGTTCAGGCCGCTCACCGTAGCCGTACCATGCGCCGGCTGCTGGGTGATCGTCAGGCTGGTGATCGGGCCGGTATCGGCTGGGATCACGCCCGCGATCGTTACCGGCGTATTCGCACCGGTGCTGGAAGTCTGGTTGACGATGATCGGCGTGGGCTCGCCGACGGTGATGGTGTACGCCTGCGTGCCCTGGAAATTGAACCTGTCGGTTGCCGTCACTGTCACGTTGAACGGACCCGCAGCCGTCGGCGTGCCGGAGATCACACCCGCCGGACTGAGCGTGAGGCCGCCCGGCAATGCACCTGCCGTCACCGCATAGGTGTAGGGCGCCGTGCCACCGGACGCCGATAGCGAGGTCGATGCATAGGCCACGGCCACCTTGCCCTGCGGCAGGGTTGCCGGTGCCAGCGCGATGCCCGGTGCATTGACCGTCAGCTGGAAGGTTTGCTGCGCGGTCTGCGTCGCCGCGTCGGTCACCTTTACGGTAATCGGATACGTACCCGCGCTGGTCGGGACACCTGAAATCGTGCCCGCCGATGTCATGGTCAAACCGACCGGCAGTGCGCCGGTTTCCGTGAACGTATAAGGCGTGGCACCGCCGACCGCGGTGAAGGTCGCCGAATAGGTGGTGCCACCGGTACCCACGGGAAGCGGGGTTGCGTTCAATGTCACTGCGCCGCCCGGCACGACCACGGCGAACGTCCGCTGGACCTGCGGTGCGGCCAGCCACGCAACGTTGCCAGCCTGGTTTGCATCGATCGTGCAGTTACCCGGCGACACCGTCGTCAAGGCGCCCGTCGAGGTGACGGTACAGACATTTGTCGTAGTCGAGGTGTAGGACACCGCCAATCCGGCGTTCGTCGTGGCACTCAACTGCGTCGGGGCGCCGAAGTTTACGGGGGGCTGATTGAAGGTGATCGTCTGCACGCCCTGCGGGGTGGCGCTGGCGGACGCCGCCGAGGGTGAGCCCGTGCCCGCCGTGTTGGCGGCTGTCACGGTGAACGTATACGCCGTACCGTTGGTCAGGCTGGCAACCGTGATGGAGCCTGCGGCGGTACTGGTGCCCGTCTGGCCACCCGGGCTGGCCGTCGCCGTATAGGTGATCGTGCCGGTGTCGCCGCCGAAGCTGGCAGGCGCGGTAAAGTTCACCTGGACCTGCCCGTCGCCGGCCACGGCCGTACCGATGCCCGGGGCACCAGGTACGACCGCATTGACGTGGAACTGCTGCTGCACCGTCGGCGCGGGCGTGAACGTGCCATTGCCGGCCTGGTCAGCATCGATGATGCAGGTACCCGCCGAGACGAAGGTCAACAGGCCGCCGCTGGTGATCGTGCACACGCCGGCGGTCGTCGAGCTGAATGTCACCGGCAGGGTCGAGGTGGCTGTGGCGGTCAGTGTCGGCGAGGTACCGAAGTTCTGCGCACCCGGGTTGCCGAACGTGATCGTCTGCCCACCCTGCGGCGTCACGCTGTTGGAAGCCGTGGATGCCGAGCCTGGACCCGCGATATTGGACGCGACCACGGTGAACGTATAGGCCGTACCGTTGGTCAGGCCGGACACGACGATCGGACTGCCCGTACCGGTACCCGTTTTGTTGTCAGGGCTGGAAGTGACGGTGTAGCCGGTGACCGGCGCGCCACCGGTATTCGTCGGTGCGGTGAAGGTTACCGAGGCTTGCGCATCTCCCGCGGTCGCATTGGCGCCGGTCGGCGCACCGGGCGCGATGGCGGCGACATGTGTCGTATAGGTCCTGCTGCCGGTGAACGACTGCGCATCAGTCGCGATCACGGCGAACGTGTAATCGCCCGCCGCCGTTGGTGTACCCGACAGCGTGCCGGATGCGCCCAGCGACAAGCCGGCCGGCAGGTTGGCCGGAGTGGTGGAGAAGGTGTACGGCCCGGTGCCGCCGGCCGCGGACAGGGTCTGGCTATAGGCCGTGCCAACGGTGCTATTGGGAAGGCTGGCCGGCGCTATGGTGATAGTCGGGCCGGCGATGACCAGCGTGTAGGCCTGGGGTTTGCTGAAGGGCCCTGTTCCGGTCGTGGAATCGGTTGCCGTGATCGTGATGGGGAATGAGCCCGCCTCCGTGGTCGTTCCGCTCAACAGGCCCGCAGTCGTCAGCGTGATACCCGTCGGCAGGTTGCCGCTCACCGCATAGCTGTACGAAGACGTGCCGCCCGAGGCCGTGATCGTTTGGCTATACGGCAAGTTGACGGTGCCGCCGGGCAACGTACCCGGAGCAATCGTGATGGTCGGTCCCGCGATCGTCAGCGACAGGTTCGCTGTTGTTTTCGTGAACGGAGCAGCGGGGCCGCTTGAACTGTCGGTGGCTTTCACAGCGAAGGTGAAAGTACCTGAAGCCGTCGCTGTGCCACTCAAGGTGCCGTTGGTGGCCAAGGTCAGACCGGCAGGCAGGGCACCCGACGCGATCGTGTAGGTATAGGGCGAAGCGCCACCGCTCGCACTCGCAAGCGACTGGCTGTAGGCCACGCCAACCGTGCCACTGGGTGGATTGGCAGGCGCGTACACGATCGTTGGCGGACTTACCGTAATGGTCACCGTGGCCGGCGTCGAGCTACCCGCGCCATTGGACGCGGTATAGGTGAACGTGTCCGGACCCGCATAGCCGGTCGTCGGCGTATAGGTGATTGACGTGCCACTGGCTGTGGCCGAGCCATGAGTGGGCGCCGTGCCCACCGCAACCCCGGTCGCAGCCGGACCCGTGATATTGAGCGTGATCGGGTTATTTGTACTGTTGTAAGCAACCGTTGCCGACACCGGCCCCGCCGTTGGCGGCTGGTTGACCACGTTGATGGTGAGCGTGGTGATATTCGCGTAAGGGCCAGGCGAACCGCTGCTGTCTTGCGACTCTACCTGGACACTGTAGGCTCCAAGCGTCGTCGGCGTGCCACTGAGGACACCGCTGCTACTGAGCGATAGCCCAGGGGGAAGCGAACTTCCCGCATGCAAGGTATACGTATAAGGCGCATTGCCGCCGGTGGAGGAAAGCGTATAGCTGTACGGAGCGTTGATGACTGCCGCGGACGGTTGGCCGATGACAATCGTCGGTTGGGCGACAACCAACGAGTAGCTCTTGGTTGTCGTGACGGAGGCACTATCCGTTACCGTGAAGGAGAAATTGAATGTACCTGCCTGATTAGGCGTGCCATTAACCGTTGCGCCACTGAAAGACAGGCCGCCCGGAAGCGCGCCGGAGCTCAGCACAAACGTATATGGTGCCGTGCCGCCCGTTGCGCTCAAGATCTGGTTATACGGCACGCCGAACGTCGGTGCCGGCAGCGAAGCCGGCGAAACAGTAATCGGAGAAACCGCCGCTGCGATACTGACGGTTACATTGATCGGGTTGGCCAGGTCGTCCTGGAAAACAAAGCTATCCGTCAGGGCACCGTCACCATTATTCACATAGGTGACTTTGCCTCCCAGGGCATTGACCGAGAACGTACCGTGGGTCGTGCTGCCACCGCCGGGATTCAATCCCGTGGGATTGCAGAAATTCGTATCGATGGTAATGCTGCCACCGGACGCCATCGGGGATGTGGAAGGCGTGGTATGCGCATCGGGGACGACAAAATCCGCACAAC
>Ga0307510_10002056_pt1 | contig 22745 bp, 24 predicted proteins | sample 12_EM_MG_FD_207224 | JGI IMG/M metagenome (GOLD analysis project Ga0307510, IMG submission 207224) | Populus trichocarpa ectomycorrhiza microbial communities from riparian zone in the Pacific Northwest, United States - 12_EM | ecosystem: Host-associated > Plants > Roots > Unclassified | place...
GGAACAAAGATGACAGCCATCAGTGCCACCTCCGACTTTGTGCCAGCAACATTTTCCCACGGTCAAAACCAGGGGACATATGAGCCAAACAAACAACACACCCTCCTGGGCCCTTGATCCTGCTCCCGTGGGCCGGGATTGATTGATTTTGCCAAAACAATGCCACCAAAAGATGGCCGAGTGTCATAAACACCACTTTCAAGTGATCAAAGTGATCATCTCATCACAAACCCTCTCGGAATAATTCAGACCATCCTCCCCGCTCACTCATATGATTTGGAGCAATGAGGTCTCATGGTTGCCCACACGGAGAAACCTCAGGAACAAGAATGATAGTCATCAGTGCTGCTTCCAATTCTCGCACCAGCAGGATTTTTGATGGCCAAAACCAGGGGAGATATGAGCAAAACAAACAACGCACCCCTTTGGACCCTTGATTCTGCTCTGGCAGGCCAGGACCGACTGGGTCTGCTGAAACAAAACCATCACAAGACAGTCGAGTGTTGTAAACATCGCTTCCAAGCCACCCAAGTAACCATTCCATCACAAACTCACTCAGAGTAATTCAAATCATCTATCGATCTCCATTTACAGCACTCAGAGCAACAAGATTCCCCGGTTGCCAATATACGGGAACCCTGGGAATGAGAATGATAGCCCTTGGTGCTGCCTCCAATTCTTGCACCAGTGACATCTTTTGACAGTCAAAACCAGGGGAGATATGCGCAGAACAAACAACACACCCTCTCAGACCCTTGATCCTGCTGTGGTGGGCCATGACCGATTGATTCTGCTAAAACAAAACCACGACAAGATTGCCAAGTGTCATTGATACCACTCCTGAGCGACCCAAGTAATCAACTCGTCACAAACTCCCTCCAAATGATCCCAACCATCCTCTGAATCCCTGTTTACATCACTCAGAGCAATGACATCCCACGGCTGCTGACGCACCAGAACCTGAGGAACCGGAATGATAGCCCACGGTGCCACCTCCGACTCTTACACCGGTGACCTTTTCCTGCAGTTAAAATCCAGGGAGACACAAGCAGAACAAGCAATTGATCGTCTCACACCCTTGATCCTGCTCTGGTGGGCACCAGGATTGATTGTTTCCGCTAAACAATACCACCACACAATGGCCTGGTATCATAAACATACTGTTTTCAAGCCACCCGAGCAATCCTTTCATCATGAACCGTGTTGGAACAATTCAAATCATGCTTTCAACCCCTTGTGCATTTCTTGGAGCAATGAGACCCCACGGTTACTGATTCACAGGAACCCCCAGCACGAGAATGATAGCCACCGCTGCCCCCTTCAATTCTTGTGTCGGTGACATTTTCCCACGGTTAAAATCAGGGGAGGTGTGAGCAAAACAAACAATACACCCCCTCAGACCCTCAATCCTGCTCTGATGGGTTGGGATTGACTGGTTCTGCTAAATCAAATCATCACAGGACAGTCGAGTGCCATAAACATCGCTTCCAAGCCACCCAAGTGATCATTTTCCCACAAACTCCCTTGGAACGATTCGAATCATCACCTGGATCCCTGCCTATATCACTTGGAGCAATGAGACTCCATGATTGCTGATACACAAGAGCTCCTGGATCAGGAGTGATAGCCGTCGGTGCCACCTCTGATCATCGCACCGGTGACATCTTCCCACGGTCAAAAGCCAGTGTGATATGAGCAGAACAGGCGATCCACCCTCTCAGACCCTTGGTTCTGCTCTGCTGGGCCAGGATTGATTGGTTCTGCTAAATCAATACCACTGTGAGATGACCAAGCTTTAAAACATTACCTCCGAGCCATCCCAGCAATCATTTCATCACAAATCCCCTTGGAACGATTCAAACCACCTCTCGATCTCTGCTCACATCACTTGGAGCAATGAGATTCCCCAGTCGTGATACACATGCAATCCAGGAATAAAAATGATGGCCATCGGTGCCACCTTTGATTCTTGTACCAGCAACATCTTTGCATGGTTAAAAACCGGTCAGATATGAGCACAACAAGCGATTCACCCTCCCAAACCCTTAATTCTGCTCTGGAGGGCCAGGACCGATTGGTTCTGCAAAAAGAAAGGCACCACAAGACAGCATACCATCATGAACACCACCTCCAAGCCACTCGAGCAATCATTTCATTACAAACCGCCCTGGAAGAATTCAAATCATCCTCTCAAACCCCCATATACCACTTGGAGTCATGAGACCACATGGTCGCTGATCCCCAAGAACCTCTTGGACCAGAATGGTAGCCACCAATTCCCCCTTTGACTCTTGCACCGGCAATATTTTTCCATGGTCCAAACAGGGGGAGATATCGGCAAAACAAACAATACGCTCTCCAAGACCGTTGATCCTCCCCTGGTGGTCTGGGATCGACCGGTTCTGCTAAAACAAAACCATCATGAGACAGTCGAGTGTTGTCAACATCACTCCTGAGCCATCTATGTGATCATCACATTACAAACTCCCTTGCAGTGATTCAAATTGTCCACTCAATCTCTGCCCACATCATCTCGAGCGATGAGATCCCATGATTGCTGATATACAGGAACCTCAGGAACAAGAATGATAGTCCTCCACGCCACCTCCATTTCTCATGCCAGCAACATCTTCTCACAGTCCAAAGCCAGTGAGACATGAGCAGAATGAGCAAATCAGCCCATCAGACCCTTGATTTTGCTCCGGAGGGCTAGGGTTGATTGATTCTGCTAAAACAACACCATCACTAGATAGTCGAGTACCACGAACATTACCTCCAAGCCACCAAAGCAATTGTTTCATCACAAACTCCATTGGAATAATTCAAATCATTCTCTCCACCCTCGATGCAACCCTTGGAGCAATGCAACCCCATGGTTGCTCATATAGAAGAACTCCCGGAGCGAGAATTATAGCCATTGCTACCACCTTCAACTCCTGTACCAGTGACATTTTCCCACAGTCAAAACAGGGGAGACATGGGCAAAACAAACAACATACCCTCTCAGACCCTCAGTCTTGCTCTGGTGGGCTGGAACCGATTCATTCTGCCAAAACGACATCACCACAAGATGGCCAAGTGTCATAAACATCACTTCCAGGTGATCTGAATGATTATTTCATTACAAACTCCCTTTGAATGATTCAAATCACCCTCTCAATCCCTGCTCACATCACTCAGAGCAATGAGATCCTGTGGTTGCAGATATGCTGGAACCTGAGGAACAAGAATGATTGCCACTGGTGCCACCCCCGATGCTCACGCCGGCAATATCTTCCCACGGTCAAAAGCCGGTGAGATATGAGCAGAACAAGCAATCAGCCCTCCAACACCGTTGATTCTGCTCTCATCGGCCAGGACCGATTGATTCTGCTAAAACGATACCACCACAAGGCAGCCCAGCACCACAAACACCACTTCCAAGCTACCTGAGTGCTCATTTCATTACAAACCCCCATGAAATAATTCAAGCCATGTTCCAAACTCCCCCCTTTCGCACCACTCAGAGCCATGAGATCACACGGTTGCCAATACGCAGAAACATTGAGAACAGGAATGATATTAACCAATGCTGGCTCTGATTTTCGTACCAGCGACACTTTCCCTTGGCCAAAATCAATGGAGATATGGGACAAACAAGCATTTCCCCCTCCAGACCCTTGATCCCGCTCTGGTTGGCTGCAACTGATTGATTCTGCTGTCACAAAAATTATTGCAAGACAGCTGACAGCCAAAGCAAATGTCCTGGGCCTACGCAAACCGTTGTTCGATTGTAAACCCTGTCAGGAACAGGAAAATTATGCCCTTGATACCTTCCATGGTCCGTTTGAGCATCATCAGCTAGTGTTTGCTTACCTGGACAAACTCCAGGAATGGGAATAAAAGCCATTGTTGCCGTTGTAGATTCTCTACCTGAAAACACTTGTCCCTGCCTAAAAGGTCAAACCCTTCCCTCTCTGATCCAGGAGAATACCGGTGTGAGGTGATATCCCTAGCAGGACCTTGCTCTCCAAAATTGAAAACATGTCACCACACACGGTGAGCCCCATTTCCAACCTCTGACCTCTCGGTTGGTGATATTTTCCCATAGCCAAAACCATGGGAGATGTGGGCAAAACAAGCATTTCAACCCCAGACTCTTGATTCCGCTCTCACAGACCCGGCCTGACTGATTCTGCAAGCACAAAATCACCACAAGACAGCTGAGCGTCATAAATGTCAGCTCTGAGTGATCCAAGCAACCATTTTATTTTAAACTTTCTCAGGAAAAATCAAATTATCCTTCCAACCCCCCCCCCTATCTCTTGGAGCACTGAGACCCCATGGTTGCTCCTATGGAGACATCTCGGGAACAAGAATCAAAGCTACAAAAGCCACCTTTAACTGGTGCACCAGTGACGGTTTCCCATGGCTCAGATTCGGGGAGGTATGAGACAACTAAGTATCTCATTCTTAAACCCTTGATTTTGCCCTTGCGGGCAAGACGGATTGACTCAGCTGACATGGTTTCATCACAGCTCAGCCAAGGGTTAAAGCCACCCCCCAGGTTTACACAAACAATTATTTCATTGCAAAATCTTTCAGTAAAAACTAAACCACACCTCCAATCCCTTCCCTGACATCATCAGTTGGCGTTCGCTTACCCAGGCAAATTCCAGCAACAGAACCATCAGCCAGCAATGCCATTGTGAATGTCGCGTCTAAAAACAACGCATTCTACCCGGAAGGTTAGGTTCTTCATCCCCTGCGGTCCAGAGCAAAGCTAGGTCGTGAGGTGCTATCCCTAGCATGATCATGTTCTTGAGAAAAGGAAAACTATTACCATACACATGGACAGCCCTGTTTTCGAGCATCAATTTCTCATTTTTTTTCACAATCAAACCTGGAGAGATATGGATAAAATATCTCCCTCTTAAAAAATGGGAGATTGACCCTCTGGTTTCTGATCATGAACACCCACTCCAAGCCTTGATAGACGGTTCAGATTCGTCTGTTCGACCCCTTACCACCCCCCTCATCTGACACCCATGTTTTGAATGTGGTGGTCATATGTTTCCGATTGACTTGTCAAAGAGCTCACGCAGGTGTGGCATCATCGGTGACCCTTGCTGCAGTAATCAAACTATCTATTCAGCCCCTCAAACATCACCTTGAGTGCTATGGCCTCCTGGCTATCTTCACAAAGCAGCTCTCGGAACAAGACAGATGGCTGCTGATGTCGCCATTGACCACCGCAACACCACTGTTTTTTGCTCTACAAGGCTGGGCAGGGCAAGCATTCTGCTTCTCTGGACCTTGATTCTGCTGTGGCTGGGCAGGACTGATTGATCCTGCTAAAACAACCATCACTACAAGACAGTCGAGTGTATCGGGAGCGCAATGCGCCTGTGTGCGTGTGTGCTGTCCAACTTTGTGTAGAGTTGTTTGCGCATCCTGCACACATGTATATCAAACGATGGTTAGAAACATGTATGTGGAGTTGCTGCCCAGGTTTATCAAAATGCACCAGAACCCTGCTGTGTTCTGCAGAACCCCTCAAAGCACTCCTGGGTTTATAAAAATCACATCGGAGCATTAGGACTTTTACAGAAACACATCAAATTCCTGAAACTATCCCCAGAGATGGTTAAAGGATTCAGGACACCTTAAATCCTCAGGCCCTGTCCATTGAGGTCACACACATTCTGGCAAGACATGGGCAAAATGTCAGGGTTATGGAAAGTGTGTGGAGCATTGATAGATCTCAGTACCAAACCCGATTGCTCACTACTGGTTGAAGAGATGTGCCACTGACAAGACCCACAAGTCGCACTGATATCTAGAAATCAGACCCACATGGTCGTTGGTGATGTGCTCACCAAACACAGCACAAGATGCTGGTAGGACACCCAGGCAGCCAGCTACTAGCCAATGTTCCAGGTGAAGCCAGTCAGCCTCCCAAACATCATCTTGATCGCCATGGCCTGGTGGTTGCCTCTACAAGGGATAAGAACCAAAGTTGCCAGTTGCACCACCGATCACTGCCCCAGTGACACCTTCTACAGTTGTGATTGGGCAAAATGAGCACTGGCTTCCTAGACCTTTGATCTCACTTTGGTGGACCGGGATCCATCTCGGCCACCAAAACAAAAAACCACCACATTAGATGTAGCTGAGGGTTTTAGATATTATTCCAGGCCTGTCTATATGGATTATATCACAAACCCCCTCAGAAAAAACCGACCACTTCCCAGTGCCTGTCATAATCAGGGTTTTTGGTCATATTGTGTCACATCTTGATATCCCACACCTACCAGGTTGTAGTGGGTATTTATGGTCTCCCACAGACCTGTCTCTGTATTCCCAAACCCTAACCCTATATAATTGGAGGAAGGGACCGATAGGGCTGCTTTGTATCTCACAAGGTCAACAAAACTCATATGGAGTACAGAAAGGTCTGCAATTTCTGCAAGCCAGTTACAATTCCTTTAACCAGTTACATTTGTTTGCTGGACTCCCCCGGATTTGCTGATTGCCTATAGCCTGGGCATGGCAGAATTCGGTCAGGACATCACTCGCTCAAGATCCACATACTTGTGCTTCAGGTCTTTGTGCTCTTGTTGGAGTTGTTCTTGTTCTGCCCCCATGCTAAATATTTGCCCACAGGTGGCCTCTGCGATGCCATAGACGATAGCAGAGTGGAAATTTGCATGGTGTTCCTATGTTTTGCATTAAGCATGTAGGATATCATTCTCAGGGTGCAGGTTTGACACTTCAGCTGCTATTCCCGCAGGAGGTGGCGAGGCATTCTGGATCTTATCCAGGTATATGTTCCACATAGAGCTGGGAGCACACTGTTCCTGAAGTGTCCTGGAATGGCGTTTAGACCGATTGTCCCTGAGCACAGATTATTGTTAGCGGATGAGAAATATATGGGACATTGAGCGAAAAAGGCCCACTGATGCCATACAATTTCCTGCACAGTGTGCAGCGGTGAGTGTATTGGTCAACATCAGCAAGAGGGACATCAACTTTTTTTTGATGTGCACTTTTCATCACTTTTCACTACTCATTCGTCACTTTATTACCATATTGGGACGTCAACTTTTCTGAACACATGACATAACTTATATAAGTACGTACTTTTCTCTTTTTTCTACCTTTTCTCAAGAAAAGACTGGAAAAAGGCACAAATATGTTTTTTCCATCCTTCCTGATGAAATTCTTGGCAGTTGCCAAAGCCTCTCCAGCCCTTTCGCATTGTTGCCACAAAGACCATCTGCTGAGTCCACAGCAGTCTCACCGGCAGTCTCTTTGTTGCTAGATTGGGGGAGTGAGAGGGCATATTTGCCTTTGTATCTCTGCACTTGAATGTGACAACAGACTGAGTCTCAGCAAGTTTGTACTTGAATTCGGTGTTAGGGTGAGTGGAAACTGAGTGGCCACACTCACCGGCAGCGTTAAGGAGCACGATTTGGCATTCCAAGTTCTCCTGGTGGTTTGCGATTTTTTTAGAGAGCTTGCTGAGGTTTGTTTATGCCCTTCACAGAGTGCCAGAAGCAGGCATACATTGATCATTCCCTTCACTATGGTTTCAGAGCCAGAGTTGTCATGGTCAAGTGGCACTCAATCGCCATCCAGACACATGAGCGGGTACCTTGGGAGTGAGTGCCATAGCTGCTGGAGTCAAGGGTCCTCCAAGATGTTCTTGAGATCGTTGACAATATTTGTGGTGTTGATGTGGATTGTCAGCTTCTTCAATTTGCTGCAGTGAATGGAAACCAAAGGCAGTCAGGTGACAGCTGCGCAACAGGTGTTTTCAAAACATGGGTATCTGAGGAGAAGAGACTCCAGCTGAGTCCAGGCCCCAGTGAGTTTGGTGATGTCGCCATTGCTCAACCTGAGGTTGCCCTCATGACATCGTGTTTGTCATAGTAGTGGCAGCTCCACATGTTGAGATGGACCGAGTCCCAAAAACGCTGACCTGTGGCGATGGAAGAGGGACCTATGCTCCGCTGAGAGTTTATTTAATGTTCAGGACTTTCCACAATCCTTTCACCTCGCACGATGGTGTCACCCTCTGTGTGGTGGGAGTACCACCCTCTCCACATCCTAACATTGGCGGCCATCCGCATGTAGCACCTCCCCTGAGGGTGAGCCCTCTGAACGGCAGGAAAACAACAGGAAAGGATGAAGGTTGTGGATGCTGAATCCAATGGTCTGGTGCCGTGTTTGACAATAGAATCGGGGAGCTGTATTTCATAAATGATGGTCTGCAACACATAATGACAGAAGAGAGTAAGCCTTTGAGATCTGTCCAGGGTATCATCTGGTGCCGGGAGTATATTGATATCCATTCAAGACTTGATGTCAGTAACACAGAGAGGGTCGGGATCAGGATTGGAAGAACATGGAGGAGAATGCTGGTATATATTTCCATACCGCTGACAACACAATACAGATCCTTTTCAAATGTGGAGAGCAGAACAGATCGGCATACAGGATAGTGACGCCTTTGATCCAGAATGATAAATCTCGCAATGTTTGGAACCATCCACCAGGAGGTGAATTGAGATGTGATTTTTCAATACTTTCTTCCCCCAGGCACATCCAAGATGTGTAGCGCTTGACTCTGTTCTAATCCTCTGGTGCTGGATCCCCATAACCTCGTGCCAAGATAGCTTGCATCGGAAAAAACAATGGGGGATTTTGATGAATTTTGGTGAATTTTGGACATTATGATCTCCTCATGATCTTTGTGATCTCTTATGATCGCTTCATGATCTTGCATGATCCATTATAATTGCCTCATCATCTCGAAACTATCTTTGCGATGTGGGGTTCCGGCTTTCTATCTTTCCAGTGGGGGATCGGGGTCACACACTGCCTGCCGCTTCTGGTGTGATTCCTGTTTCTCTTCGGGTGGGACCATTAAGAGGGTATCCCAACGATGGCTGTGTCTCCCAAAGTGTGCTGAGGATTGGTTCTTCGAGGGACTGACATGCACAAGCAACGTTCACAGCGCTGCCTTTAGTGTTGATGAGGCCGTGTTAACTGGCAACATGCCCCACCAGTTAGCTAATTTCAAGCACGCAATAGGGTGCACTGCCATTGATCATGGTAGCCTGCATGGAGTTTAGCGGCGGCAAAGCAACAGGGACTCCAAGCGCTTTATATATTGTAGTGGTGCAGGCGCCAGTCCCTGACTCCTTTCGGTCATAAGTATCTGAGAGTTCTGACGACATCAGGAAACACAACTTTGCTGTGTAGGGCTACATAGCCCTACCATAACCCTATATAGCTCTACACAGCAAAGTTGTGTTTCCTGATGGAGAGCAAATTGATGGTATACATAGATTAAGATACTAGCTCACCCACTTTCGATGAGAGCGTGAATCCTGTTGCAGGAACTAATCATGAAAAACAGAGGACCACAATGGTGGGTATTTTTGATATATAGTTAATCGACTTGCAGTTGTGGCCACTTGTGTGGCACAGTCACGAAGCCCGGGCTATTTGAGAAATCCAGAGAAATCCCGGCAAATCACGCAGCTGTTATTACTGTATACCAGGCTGGTACTCAGTCCAACTGAGAAACATAGTTCGATTACATATACAATGCTCGAAACCCACGAGCACTCCAGGTTAAATGTGGCATAGCCAGCGGTGCGACAGAGGATGGCGAACGTGGTCGGGGGTCGAGTAGGGTGATGTGAGGGGGTGACTTGGATGTCGATGTTGCTCGGGGGTTTGGACCGCCGTCAGTCACTTAGATTCTGGCATCGTATCTGGGTGTAAATATAGTGAGGGCAGGAGTGGGGACGACCCGGAATCCGGCAGGTACGAGAGCCTTAAAGTCTCACGGTTCCAGGGTGGTCGACTCGATACACTTGAAGAACGCTAAGAAGCAAAATTTATGATAGTGTCGAGACCAGATCCAGACGGCCTGTTGCCATCGACAACTACCAGATCCAATTGTATGGTAGCAGCAGGTTAAGTGGTCCTGAGAGTGTAGGTGGTGGACTGTCGAGAACGGGTTCAAAATCTTCGTGCCTGTGGCATGCAGACAAACAATCGACAGGAGTTGTCCGTGGCTCCCAGCCTGACGCGGATGGAGAGGGAACTGCTGGTTTTCAGGGTAAGGATGACTCTTGGGGCGTAGACGAGTATGATTTCCCTCGGTTGGATTGTACCCATGGTGTGTGATCTGGTCGCCACAACGGAATACGTCTAGTTGCGCGATAACGTGCTGACGTTGAGTGACCAAGGTTGGCGGAATGGTGCTAGGGTCCTGCTCAACCCCGAAATATTTCCTCACGGTTTTCTCTAGCCATTCAACCTCTTCTGTTAGCCTTCTGGGCTTGGAGCTTTTCTCACGTAGTACCTCATGATGAAAAGCACGAGTCCAATGCTGATGTTCAGCACGGAGGAAATGACAAGATCGATGAACGCGTGTGCATCGACCATTGCAGACCGCGGACAAAGGCCAGACGTTGGATACAAGTAATCATACCGTGGATTGGGGATGAACAGGGGTTGCCAGAGAGAGCAGTAGAGCAATCAAAATGGGAGAACACCAGAGATGCATTAGCACCGAGCGAACACCTCCATAAGTTGTAAAGATTCTTCGGGTTCCAGCTCTGTAGACACAGTATCACTTAGAATTCATGAGGTGCAAGGTGTGTCTTTGCTTACCATCCGAGGTAGAGCCCGCTTGAAGTTAAAGAGGTTGGCATCTCGCATGGCGAACCGTGGGCCGCATAGTGCTCAGAGTACAAACAATATCCGTGTGTTCAGATGCGGGGCAAGCACACCCAACTCCGGGTGAAAAGAACGGTTCGAGCAGCAGGAACGAGCGGGAACCCCATCGTCCCGAGATTCAAGGCAGCGGAAGAGGAAGAGAATTGGCGTCATGCGCCGCGCGCCACTTCTGTGACCTCGCTCCTTTCTGACCGATAGCCGCGACATTGATTGCCAGACCAGCTAATGGATCCCTACACCCCAGGAACGCGTCCAACAGATCACAAGAACCTGGCGCTATCTACGAAACAGTACACCAAAGTCCGTCCACAGTAGCACACTCCGAGCCGTCCTTGATGTCCACTACAGGTTGCAGGAACGATCGCATCTGCGAGATGGAGTCATAACCTTGAGCATGACTTTGATGAAGAACGCAACAGACGCGGTCGACACGATTTCCTTTCCAAAGGTTCAAATGAACGTTTTGGCCTGGAATTCACCGGCGCTCACGACGGCATGTAGGCGGATAAGGGAACAACAATGGAGACACAACAGCGCAGCAACACCAACACAGATATCTTCAGCTGACAGCGAGCTTATAGGCAAAGAAAAATATTAATAAGCAAATAAAAAAACAAAAGACGCCACGCGTAATGCCATCAACAACTATACAGTGATTATCTAAGACTTTCCCACCTTTGCAAGTCGGTTGTATGGGCCTCTGAAGACTGCCGTTCGACAAAGCCCTCCCCTTACTTACGTAAGGAGTCGGGGATGTTACCCCGGTGGAATACTGGTATTACACTTTGTAGACGGTACTAGTAGACCAGGTACTAGGCAGAGCCCGATAGACGAAACAATGGCGCATAGCCAAAAAAAAGCAGTAGACCTGGGCCAAAAGGAAAGATCCGGCAGACGGTTACCGTCGACATCTCCGTCATCAATCCTATATAAGCCTTGAATGTAGCTTGGTCAAATGACCTCGCCGGTCGGAAGGTGGGAATGTCCAGGCGATATCTGCGGTAGAGGGAGCCTGGATGTGTGAACGGATCATGAAGGGGAGCGCCAAGTTGTCAGACAAAGAGCTCTCACCATCGTGGAAAACACGTGAACCTCCCGCGAGGCCTCAAAGGTGGGTGGGACAAATTAGGCGGATTCATGATGCATGGTGGGCGGCAATGACGAGACAAACACCCAGGAATGGGATCTTAAAATCAACCGTGATACCAAAGTTCTAGGGGCAAGGACGTGAGGATAAGGTCATGAGGGTGCAGTAGGTTACGAAATGTTTTCTCCTCCATATGTGATCCACCCGCAGCTGAAGTTGACCCCAAGGTTTCGGAGACCATCGACCGTTGTTGAGCGGGGCTGACAGCCGGCCCAACCCGATTTTCCAACGTAATGTTCTCGCAGTCAGGACCATGGGGGGTGAGGTTCAAACGTTCCAGCCGGAGGGTCCCACACTCGTTTCCCACGATTGATTCGTACGCACACTTCAGCGGCTGGAAAACGGACGGTCAACCCCATGCTATAATGGACATGACAAGAGAAACATACGTTGACTAGGCAATCCAACACACGGCCCTAATCATGTATGGCTCAGGGTTGCCATAATCGGCATACAGGATGGGAGCCATGATGATGACACTAGCAGCTGACCGAGTGGGAGTCGGATCGTTGAGCCACGCGGTGACGGCACGGAAGTACGCCTTCATGGTCAGAGAGATGACGGCAACAAGGAGGAAGAAGATGCTGTCGTCCAAGAGTGAGCTGATAAATCCGCAGCAAACAACACGGGAAACTCACAAGAACCGGCTGGCACCCCGTTGCAGCCAAACGATAAAGTACAAGACAACAGAGTCGGCCGTGAGCGTTACGAAAGTAATCGGATACCGATGAGGGCCATTGCGCCGGCTTCGAAGAATGGGTGATATGTCGTTGCCTTTTGATGATGCAGGATCAGGGCCCGAGAATTCTGCCCAGTCCTTGGGAGATCGCAGGGTGCTGGAAGGGAGTGTGGGCCTACGAACAGGGACGGAAGCGTCGTTTGCGTTGCGCGTCGGGGACAAAAAGGTCTCCATTACGGGACTAAGGGGCAAAACAAGGGTGGACGCGGGACCGGGAATCCCGAGGAGGTCTTGTTCCTTGTGATCGGTCGAGACGAGGGAAAGGAGGCTGACGGTGTCATCAGATAAAATAGCCGGCGGGGACTTATTTTCAGGACCGGACACTGCTGCCGCCTTGACTTGGTCCCAGAGGTAGACGTGCTCTCCGTTGTTGGCCCTGGGCTTGGAATTGAGGGCATCAGTTAAGATGCGGACCGGCGACGGCGATGACTGGATTTGACCGTCGTCCGCATACAACGCCTCGACACGCACGAAAAGCGCGTCGTGACAACGAGTGGAGAAACAGGGTCCCGTTAAAAGACCATCCATAGTCGAATCGGGGGATGTCGTGTACGGGCACTGCGCTGCGAGTTCTTGTAATCTTCTTGGCAAGGGCCGTTTGGTCCCTGGAACGGATATCAGTAAACCGACGTCGAGAAACATCGATTTAAACGGCACTACCTCGACCAAGACCAGAATAAATGTTCCAGCATCCGTCCAGAATCGTCCCATCTCGCACAGCACGAATTCCAGTCTTCGGTTCCGGCAGCCCTACGAGTTGTCAGGAGCCAGAATCCAAAATACTCGGCAAGTTTGCTGCCGGGATAGCCATCGGCTTGCACGTGCGCCACGGGCGAGGAGACGATGACCAATGCGGATACCAGTAATGTGGCGTGTGCCTGTGGGATTCCGGAGACGAATTCCGCGGTGAAAGCCCCAGGATCGTAGGCGCTTTTTCGTTTGGCTTCGAAAAAGCTATCCGAACGATGCGCCTTCGAGCTTAAGATGTCGAAGGGCCCATCAAAGGACGGCAGCGATGCCGTGCACCGAACGTGCATATTTCAACTCAGAGTTGAAGACGGCTGAAGGGGAAGCGAGTGTAGTGTCTGGGCTCTTCTGAGCCAGTGAGTGTATAAAGAGCGAAATAGGTTTGCGTTGGAGCTGTGGGGAAGCCGAGTGCCAGCGTGGGCACATCACGCCCAGATTCTCGAGACCTATTTGAGCACATTCAATCACCCGTAGCGAGGTGACAGGTAAAAAAGCAGATGCTTACCACCACGTTCCGCAATCGCCGTTGAGCAAGCCTCAACCCATAATAATGTTTCCGCCGGCGTCAAACGACGTGTCGAAATTGAATCATTCGAATCGTTGGCTTGCGGATTGAGCGAAGGAATGAGTGAATCGCCGTTCTTGTCGATAAGGCAAGGTAGACGGAGAGCCAGATGCGGTGCGTTGGTGATAGAGGAGAAAAGTTGAGATTTTGGCTTTGGCTTGGACAGAGCAAACACCGCAGCCATGTCGCCATCTTTGTCCTTGCCCTTTTCCGATGCGTGTATGTCTTCTGGGAACTTGGGAGTGGACAGAGAGATGGCCTCGAACTTGAGTCATAATCGCTGTGGTCGCGGCCGTGGGGGAGGAGGTAGACGACGTAGGCGTGGATGAGGGGACAGAGTAAGGCTTCCCTTGCAGATCGATTTTTTTCTGGCACGTCGTCGAGCCGATCATCGATCCGATCGTCACAAGGTGGATTATACATGTGGGTTACATTCCTTGTGCTACGTTCGTAGGTTAGATGATATCTTTTTGAGCAAAGTACACCGCCTCCGAGGTATACATAAGTTGGCGATCAATCTCACTGTGGTAACAATTAACGAACGGCGTGTCAATATCCTGAGTGTTTACTTCAAGACTCTCAAGTTATATCCCGCCCTTCATTTGACGATGGCCTGGTCGTGATTTTAGCCTACGGTGTATATCTAACACTAGAGATACAAACCGCTGTGGAGATTTCAACGCGTCCGTTGCGTACACCGCAGCTACATATACTAACGTCGTCACTGCGGCTGCACGGTAAAGTCGATATTTGAGTCATATACAATATATTATCTACATGGACACCAGGACTATTTTTTGATGCACTCGACTACCTATTCATGTCCATATGAGGCCTGTGTCCGAGTCGGGTCGACGGATCCATCGCATACCTAACTCCTAGCACACAACCCAGCGCTCACCTTTGGAAGGTATTGTACATTAGTTACGGTCTACATATTCCACGCAAAGTGAACACAAACTATATACTGCTTACATACCGCGTTGTTCGACCAATGCGGCCCTCGCCAAACGTTGGTTAGGTTTATGGCACGATATCTTTTGAGCAAGATACAAGGCCATCGAGGCCTCCACGAGTCAGCACCTAACCCTGCCGTGGTAACAGCCGACGAACGGCGTGCACGTATCCTCAGCGTTCACTCAAAGATAAGACACGCCTCGCTGCCCATCCGACGACGGCGCCTGGTTGTGGTTTTCACCTACGGTATATATCTGACACTGAAGATAGGAAGCGAGAGGACTGATGGGCCAAAGACAGAACATAGGGCAACGGCGAGTGGATGATAAACATGTACGAGAGGAGATTCAATCTAGGTATGGTCAGGACGAGGCGAGGTATAGAGTACTGGAGACGCTGGTTAGTCAGAAGCTCAAGATCGAAATATCATCCTTCAGCGGCATGGCTAACCCCTCCTCCTGCGGCTTGTCAAGATCAGCATTGAGCGGCATGTGATACGATGGGCACCACGTACACATATGAAAACGATCACGTCCTGTCCCATCCCGACATTGTTACAACTATTCATGTTCATGTCCGGTGGGGTCGGAACCTCGTAGGAGGTGTACGGGAGATCGCAATCCGCCATGGTGTCCGTCGGGATCCAGTCAGGGAATTGGCGCGGCGCGTCGGTCACGATCCGAGCTCGGTTCATCCGCTGATCATGTATCGGGCCCGGGTTGCTCGTCAGGACCGCCCGTCCATCACCACGATGCGCTGCCGTCATACGGTTGTTTACGTCGCCTTGGCCCTCAGTAAGCGTTTCGCCACATTCGGGACCCTCCTCGGCTTCTGCGGAGAGAAGACGTCGGACGGTGTGAGGATTGAAATCGATTATCTCGATTGCCGTAGACAGTGGAAGGGGGGCGGAAATGACCCTGGTTCCGTACACCGATAGATTGTCCGAGTATCCATGCGCGGCGAGCGGGTACAATAGTCTCGTCTTGCCCCGCCAAGTCTCCCAGGGATGTGCCTTCGGAGCAGATGAACGCCTCGGCCCAAGAAGAGACATGAGATCACGGAAGAGCACGGCGATCGCGCATGAATCCGAGTGCTCTATGTCGTTCGGAGTGGCCCGGAGAGTCACCACGATCGTCCGGTGCTCAGGAGCAACGGAGAACAGAGTTTCTTGGTCGTCCCCAGGACGCCAGGTTGGGGTGGGGTTGCAGTGAATACTCATGTCTCCTATGAGTGTAGATATGGGGGGGAGGTGGAAAGTGTGGTCCGCGTCCGGAAGGGAGAATTCGACATCTCCGTCTGTGACCTCTATCACCCGCAGGAGGGGCTCTCGAGCGGGAGGGGGGGTGACGTGGCCCACCAGCATTCGGCGAAAGTCGAGGAATACGAAAGAACGGATATAGCAGCACCTGATCGTCTGTACACGATGGGGCCGCTCCGTTGGTCATCGAACTACCAGATTTAACGGACAAAAGAGCTCACCATCATCCGTTCGCCGGTATGCCAATTCCACACGACAAGGGCGTCGTCTGGTTCAGTCTTTTCAATGAGCCAATCCTCAGCTTCCGGGTCGGGAGTGCTGGCCCGGAACAAGACTGCGAGGTACGGTCCAGCGACCGACATGTCCAAATCCCAACTTTCGGCTGTTTTCGCGAGCAGGTCTTGCACTAGCACGGGAAGGCTCGCAGACGGATGGGGCCCCTCCGTCTCGATGTGGAGCAGGGCTACGAAGAATGTTGACCGTCTGAAAACGCCCATAACTCAATCCGGTGTCCTGCGATGAGCTCTCAGGTGGGCGGACTTACTCTCCCAGCGACTCACCCCTTGCCGTGACCAACAACTTTGACGCGTCGTCGATGCAAAAGTCGCGTCGTTCCAACCCGTGCAACATCCTCTCGTCCGCTTCGACGTTTCGGAACTTTGATGGGATCCGCAGGAGCCTAACATCCTCTCCGTAATTGTGCACCGCCAGCAAGGTGCCGTCCAGCAGTAGCTGTGGCGGCCACAGGTACGTCAGGTTTTGCCGGGAAGTCCATCGGAGCTGATCCCAAGAATCTTGGGAGGCCTCCAGCTGCCCCATCCGGTACGCTATGGAAGTTCGAGCCCGGATGCTGGGAATGCCGTCCACCATCCCACGCGCGCCGAGGTTTACCTTGTATCGAAGGGATACAGAGTTATCTATCACATCCTTAAGAGAACGGTTCACCTGTGGACGACGAACAGTGAGCGATCACTTTCCGCCAGAGTCGGGTGGAGGTGAGTTATAGCAACGGACCGTTCTGCACCGCAGCACGTCACAAAAGCTCAGCTCTTCCCGGCCGAGAATACGCTCGGCCAGCTCTGCAGGGAAGCCCAGACGGTCACTCTGTCGGCCCATGGGAGGAGTTATGGCAGGCGGGAGGCACGTTGAGCACAGTGTAAGATGCGGGAATGATCGATGCGGAACCTAACGCGTGGCGCTTGCCGATCAGTCAACGTCGAATCTGCTTTGTATGTAAGCGGAAACAAGGAATAGGGCCGACAAGCGGCAGAGCCCGGGACTGAGGCCGACGTCGGGAACGCGGCTATATCTTGAAATACGAAAAAATACGAAACAACTAAGTAATACACGGATTCCAGCGGTAAGGTTATAGACGTGGAACCTCGCCGTGTCATGAAAAGAAAAGAGATACCGCAGAACAACTACTTGGGGAAGGGCCTTTTTCAAGATTCATTGAGGATAGCGCACACCTCAACATTGGAGGTTTCGTCATTGGCTTCGTCGATAGTATCGTCGAGTTCGTGACTTAAAAGAAGCGAGAAGAGGGGCGGATGACTAAGCGAGGGTCACATGAGAATCAGGCACGTGCCAGTTTCGTGGGAACAGCACACGTGACTGCGACAAACTTTGCGTTTTTTGCAGGACGGAGGTAAATGGAAAAACTACAAGACCCAGGACTTTCAGTCTCGGGAATAAGCGCCGCGCGGCAGCGCACCCGGGGACCGTATACCCAACCCCTGGGACCCCGATGGGACCCCAGAAGTACGCTTCCACGCTGGCGATCTATTCCTCGAAGTCGAGGCCGGAAAGTACCCTTCTCTGGGTCGAAAAGATGATTGGATCAAGAGCGAGAACAGTCTCAGGCGTGATACCAAGTAAGTCCGCATCGTTTCAATGTAATCATTCAAAGACGTTTACTATTGGTCCACCGTTCAGGTCGACCGAGGATAACGTCCGCGCCGCCTGTGGCGAACTTGTTTTCGAGCGCATTGTCGTTGGCAACTGCCGATCCTCCCCAGCGTTGTTCGTTGGAGCTTCGTAAAAGTGCGCTCTGGATTCCGAGAAGCTCAAGAAGGAAACCATCAGGCGAACGAGCCAGTTTCACTCTCGCCGCTATATCCGCGAGCGCATCACCTCCACAAAGCACGTCGTCGTCGAGCGCGGTACCCTCCCTCCCACTGCCACTGAGGGCAACGTGCACTCCCGCAGTGGCCAACGCTGTCTCTCCAGTCGTCGTCCGGAACTGCGCCCGACGTCGTGCTTTCACGCTTGCGGGAAAGATGAAGTTGACGACAACAGAGGCTTAGAGTACCGCACTCGTCTGTGCATGTTTTGTCGCACCGGCCATGGTCTTTGGTAATTTAAGAAATCAGTTGCTCGAAACGTACCCAAAAAAGCGGAAAAGTGTCGAGAAGTCAAAAGGTGCCCAACAAAGCGATAAGTGAGGGAAAAGTCGTGAGAAAGCGAAAAAACGATTTTGAGGTTTGCTGATTGGCAGGGGACACGGTTCTGCTGATCACTCGTCATGATCCACCTAAGCACACCTCTCGCCCTCGACTGCGTCATCATCCAAGCCGCCCTCGACCGTTTGTGAACCGGTGTCGGGGATGACGTGCACTGTGACATCGGACGAGAAAGCGACCTTCTTCACCTTGGGAGATCTCGGCTGTGACGTGCAACGATCCGTCAGGCTGGTATGCACGAGATGCTGTCCCGCAATTGGCCGTGGCGGGGTATTGAGAGAGTCCCAGCCTGCCTGGATCGCTTTCCGCCGCCGACACCGGCTGTAAACGTGGGTCTCCATGTCGGGTTTACACCCCGCCCAAAGCATACAAATCGGACAGGACCCACCCGGATCTCGCGAGCGTTCCTGAACGTGTCGTCACGACACCAAGGACACCGGAAGAACCCTGTGTCTGCCCTCTTTAGCTTCAGCTGGTCGTTCCGGATGGAGATCACAACTTCGTTGACGTGGTGCTCGTTGAAGTGTACGCTCGGGTCCGTGATCCTGCACCGGCAGGTCTGGCACCTGAGTCTGCCGAGTCGGGTCAGAGGAATACGGTTTTCTGCGTGACAGTTGCGTACCTGGCGATGGGGCGAAGGTGCCGAACTCTTTTTTTTTTTCTTCCCCTGAACATCGGATTTGACAGGGAGGCTGAGTGGTGAACAGGAGGTTAGGTACGATCGGGGCTAACCAGGTCGGCGCGAGATTACGCCCGATAAACCCGACCCTCTCGGGACGTGCGGTGTTTATCAAGGATACCTGCGATGACGTGCCCTGGCCGGACACCCCAGACATAACGGAGAAGGTCAGGGAGATAACGCGGGGCAGGGGGTTGAGAGGTTACGTCTCCACCGACCGAACAATCGAAAACACGGTCGGGACCTACGGATGGCTGAGCACCGTCGAACAGTCGCTGGGGCTTTACAATGCAGAGCACGACCTATCCTAACCGAAAGCATACGTCGCGTTTTCCTGTTTCCACGAGGGAAAGGGCGGATGCACGGTCGACTTCGAGACTCGGGCCACATCGCGAGAAAGCAGGGGACGGCTCGTCCCAAGAGCAAGCGCTGGATACCTGGTTCATCCGAGCCGACGCACGGATGGGTACTCGAGCGTGGGTTCAGCGACGTAGCGAGGCTGGTGTACGTTCCCAGCCAACCGCTGGCAAACGACGCGAGGACCGTCGCGAGGGAGAGGAAGCAAATCAGAAAGTTCCTTGAGTGGGTCACTGATGGAAATTACACAGCAGTTACGATGGGAGTGGACATCGTGCCGCCATTGAAGCGTTGGATTGCCAGGGAGGAACTCGGGGTAGGGAGGCTCGTGTGGTACGTGCAAAATCACCAGCAACAGCTCGTACGATGTAGATAGGTCTCCGCATGCCGTTGAGGGTATGAACTCGGGCTTCGGCGTCCAACACCGCGTCCGAAGCGTGATCACTTGAGGCCGGCACGCCGTTGGCCCGAAAGGATGGTGACGACGTGCTTTGGACAACGTACCTGCGAGTGCACTTGCCTGTTACGGCAAGCCGAGGTCACAATCCCCATACGCCGTCCATATCGACGACGGCGCTTCTGGGGACGGGCTCTTGCTTTAGAGCCGGATGACCTGTGGCCACTTGGCGCGATCGTTATCGCCTGGCGTGAAACGAAGGGACGATACGGATGCTTTGCCTGACGAGCCGAAAGGCACGATTTGTGCTCAAGGACCCCTTTTCCTCTGCCGAAACGCCATGTGCGGAAGCCGCGTCGGCGGCGGTCGATCAGTTTGCAAGCAACACCGGGGAGCAAGATCCTCGAGATAAATGGGCTTGATGGTTTATGTCGATCCGTTTGTACGCGGCGAGCGAGGACGCCGATAAGAGTTCGCACTGATTCCCGCTAACCGTTTCGTGAGACGATTCAGGGTTCTCTCGTTTCGTTCTCAGCCTTCATGTTCAAAATTTGTGATGATACAGATGCCCGGCAGGCTTTTTAGAAGGAGGGAGAGAAAGAAATGATAGCGCAAGGAGAAGCGACCGAGGCTCTTGGTCGTGCGACGCTTAATAGTCTCCTCCGAACGCCTCTTTATCGGCGTCACCCCTATCCACGTCCTCTTCCTCGACGTCGGATTCGAAAGCTTCATCGTCCACGAGACAATCCTCGACCTCGTCCTCTTCGGAGTCAGGGACGATCTCGTCATCGGGAGGAGGGGATTTCCAACGCTGAGTGTAGGGGGGGCCCATTGACGATGTGGAGGCTTCGGCTGGGCCAGGAGGTTCGGTAGACAGCCCGGAACGGCGGCCTTCAGACGCGTTTCCAGACGTGTCCGAAGGAGAGGAGTCCAGGGCGTCCAGCTCCATCTCCGCTTCGCAGTACAAGACGTGGGGCTGAAGCCAGGTTCAGATGATGGCAAGCCGAAGGAGGCGACCGAAAGACCAACCTGAATGAAGCGAGAATCCTTCACCTCGTAGACCTTGCACATGGGGCATTGGAAACGCCCGCTGGAGGCCCTTTGCAATGTGACAGATCCCGGACCCGGAATGAAGACGTCCACGCTGTTGACATGGACCTCACATCTGTGGGCCATCAAGTCAGGAGTTATGAGTCGGCATTCTTGGCAACGGCGCCTTGTCGAACGGGTCAGAAGGGTATGGGACGGGGACGGTTCACGAACCTGCGAGCGGTAACTTTGACACGTGTTTTCCTTGCGTGCATTGCTGAGGGAGGTTCGATGGGTGGTGGGGAAAGGGGGGACTGTTGGTCTCGCGCAGGGGTTTTTCTCTGTTCTGAGAGGGGGCCGATATGTATTACTGTCCAACAACCCGGATTTCTGCCCAGTACAAGCTAATCACGTCCCCTCAATCGGACCAATAACCCCTCTGAACAGTGCGAGAATCGTTTGAACCTTCCGCATGCAAGCTTGTTTTTTAAGGAGGTGCTCGTGAGCGCACGTCTCCGCGTGGTTCTGCAGTAGACCGGTAAGAACGGGGTGCCAGGAGGAACCGCGCGAGACGCACCTGAAAACTGTCTGAATGGAAGTCAGCCTGAGAACAGAAGGGGCAGATGAATGTCCCATTTCCGTCTCTCGAGACCATTCGGTGGAAATTCCACCTAGGCAAATAGAGGAGGACCGACGGGGCGTGCGCCAGCTCGTAGTGGAGTTCGACGTTCTCGAAAACCGCGTAGCACTGGGGACAACGAGTGCGGTCCCTGTTGGCCCCGCCGAGCACAATCGCATACGGAACGGGTTTCCATGGATGCTCGTTGAGGTAGTGTGAAATGCCATCGCCAACCGTCATGCCGCAGGTGTCGCAAAAATCCGAAAAGAAGCTGGTCTCGGTAAGCATGGGTGTGTGCCTGGGGGGGGGGACTTTCTGAGCACAGGTGATCCATTTTCAGGGGCGGAGGCTTGTTCAGGGGAAAGGTGACGTGACATGCATGTGCTCGAACTTCGACGAAAAGACAGCATAGCCTATCGACAGATGGGAATGATAGAATGGGGACGGGTGGGATCCAAGCGGACCGTGACCGGTGGCGAACTAGTGATACATCATACAGACGGACAAGTACAGATGCGGGGCGTTTAGCTATCCAAACCATCCCGCTTGTGCGGGCGCTGCGACGAAAGGTGTTTTGCTCCACAACGTTCTGCATGCTCCTACGAAAAGCGTCTGAGCGTCAGGTTGCGAATGGGATGACGGAGCAAACCTTGAACCTTGAACCCTTGGAGAACCGCAGCGAACACCACGGACATCCGAACCTGTTGTCTTTTGGATCCCGGGAGATGTCCTTGCGGTAGCCAAACCGGCGAAGGTCGACGCAGACGGATGAGACGTGGTACATGTCGAAGTGCCAACCTGCATCGCCGAACACCTCGTAGCATTTGGGGCACCTCGACTCGGGGATCCTCCCGAACCTATATATATTCCGTCAAGATAATACAGTATTATCTAGCGCCCGTAAGCGCCCGTAAGCGCCCAAGGCGAGTCTCGGGCGAGTCTCGGGCGAACCTCGGGCGAACCTCGGGCTGACCAGGCGAGATCTCGGGCGAGTCTCGGCTAACCAGGCGAGTTGTGGGTCCCAGGTGCTCTGACCGTGGGAAATATCC
>Ga0307510_10002057_pt1 | contig 22728 bp, 18 predicted proteins | sample 12_EM_MG_FD_207224 | JGI IMG/M metagenome (GOLD analysis project Ga0307510, IMG submission 207224) | Populus trichocarpa ectomycorrhiza microbial communities from riparian zone in the Pacific Northwest, United States - 12_EM | ecosystem: Host-associated > Plants > Roots > Unclassified | place...
CGACACCAAACACGCGCCGTGGCGGCTGATCCGCTCCGACGACAAGCGGCGGGCACGGCTCAACGTCATCTCGCACATCCTGAGAACGATCCCTTACAAGAAGGTCAAGCGGGAAAAGGTCGAGCTGCCGCCGCGGTCCCACAAGGGACGCTACAACGACCAAGCGAGCCTGCGCGGACTGAAGTTCATCGAAGAGCGATACTGAAACGCGAAACGGGCTGCGGTGAGGCAGCCCGCTTGCCTTCCATCTCCCGGTCCTATTTCAATCGGATCGTAACGCCGCCGACCGCAGCGGATACCTCCGCGCCAACCCTCGGCCCCGAGAGCTGAAGGATCACGCCATTGCCGTTTTGCAATTGAACGGCACCGGCGCCCGCCGCGACCGCACCGCCGGCGCCACCCACTGCATAAGAGCCTTCGATCGACGCAGGGCCCCTCAGATTGAGGGCGCGGCCGACGAACTTGCTGGTCGAGGCGCCGATCGTGAAGCCGACGCTCATCCCGGAGACGGTGAAGGGGTATCGCTTCCCCCGGAGGACCAGAACCCCCTCGCCGGCCCCGACGCCGACGATGAAGCCGCCCTTGGTGAAGACGACCGCGACGTCGCCAGTCTCGGCACGCGAGGGCGTGCTGAAGCCGGGAGCGACTGCGAACGAGGCAACCAGAGCAGCGGCGATGGCCAATTTTCTCATGACTTCAGTTCCCCTTTGGCAATGATATCGAAGTGATGCGGATAGACTGGCGGCCCTCATCGGATCGCCGTTACTTCGAGCCGCCTCCCGCCGCCTCGTAGGCGTCCCGATAGCCACGCGCAATGCTGCGAACACCCCGTCCGATATCGTCGTAGACGTCGTCGGGAAGGTTTGCCAGCGACACACGCAGCGACCATTCGGGCGCATCGAAACCGCCCCCGTTCAGCAGCACGATGCCGTGGGCTTCGGCCAGACGGAACGCGAGATCGAGCGGGTGTACGTTCTTCTTCAGATAGTCCACGGCGTCATCGCCGATGTTTTTCCGCGCCCAGAACTCGAAATCGATCAGTCCGTAATACGCATCGTAATTGGGATTCGGGTTCAGCTTGTCGGCTAGGCCGAGACCGTCAAGCAGCAGATGCAGCCGCTTGTGGACGATTTCCATGCAAGCGGCCTGATAGGCCTTCTTGTCATCCAGCATCTCCGACAGGGAGAAGAGGCTCATCATCACCTGCTGCGGCAGCGACAGGCCGGCGGTGTGATTGAGCGCGACATCTCGGCTATCGGCGACGATGCGGTCGATGAGCTTGAGCTTGCGCGGCTCCAGCGTCAGGGGGCCGTACCGCTTGTCGAGCGCCTGCACGGCGGCATCGGGCAGCTTTGCGATCATCTTGTCGAAGATGTTGTCCTCGTGAATGGCGATGGCGCCGAGCCGCCATCCCGTGCAGCCGAAATATTTCGAATAGGAATAGACGCCGATCGTATTGTGCGGGAGCTCACCGAGCAGCGACCGGAAGCCGTGCACGAAGGTTCCGTAGACGTCGTCGGTCAGGAGCATCAGATCGGGACGCTTGGTCTTGACCAGGGTCGTCAGCTTCGCGATCGTCTCCGGGCTCACCCCCATGCCCGAGGGATTGGCGGGATTGACGACGAAGAAGGCCTTGATCTTCGGGTCTTCCAGCTTCTTGATTTCCTCGTCCGTGAACTGGAAGCGGTTTTCCTGCGGGGCCTTGATCTGGACGACCTTGAGGTCGTAATCCTCGAGATGCGTCATCTCGGTATAAGGCGTGAAGATCGGCGTTCCCAGTGCGATGGTGTCGCCCGGCAGCAGCAGGCGGTTGGCCTTCAGCGATTTGAAGATGTAGCACATCGCGGCGGTTCCGCCCTCGACCGCGTAGATGTCGAACTTGCCGGTCGGTCGCGGGTCACCGCAAACCGCCCACATCAGGTATTCGTGCACGATCTTTTCATTGTGCACCAGCATGCGGTCCGGCACGGGGTAATTGTCGCCGATGATTGAATCGACGAGCTCGTGGACGAAGGCGTCGGGGTCGAAACCGAACTTCTTGACCGCAAAGGGCAGCATCGCCGACAGGAAGCTCGCACCGGGCATGTCGGCGTGTTTTCCAAGCCACGCCTCAAACCGTCCGGCAATGCCCTTTGCCTGGGGCATGCCACCGATCCCGGCCGGGTGCTCCATCACCCGCTTGCTTTCGCTGATGGCGAACTGCCCCAACAGGAAGAAGCCTTCGCGCGGCGTGGTCGCGACCCAGTTCGGATTGCCCCGGCCGGCGTTCAGGAACGCGCTCTGCGTCCGCTTCGAGGTCGCCTTGGCCAGGTTGATCAGTTCATCCTTGATCTCGAAGGGGCTCAACGCCTCGAATTTCTTCAGAGTTAAGATGTCTGCCATTTGAGACTCCAGAGCTGTGCAACCTGCTGAGACGGGGTGGACAGGCGCGTCATTGCCTGCGCGATCGCCGCAGGATGGTGGGCAGCCGACGACGAACCTTGATCTATCTCAACGCTTCGAGCGCGAAGAAAACATGCCGGCACCGGAGCACTGCAACGCAGCGAATGACGCGGCGGCGAGGACATCGGGCCGCAGGTCGGCACGTACGATTGACATAGATCAACATGAGCGGGTGAGCCGTCCCCTGTTGTTGGCTTGCTCGAGTTGAGCCCTTCGCTGGCTCTTCGACCCAAAGCACGTGGCGACAGGCGCAGCCAATGCTCTACACAGCATGAATGGGGTGACGTGATGATCAATTGGTTCTTCCAGACACTCAAGAGCTATCCGGAAATCGCGATCTTCCTCTCGCTGGCCCTGGGCTATTACTTTGGCTCCTTCACCTACAAAGGCCTCGGCCTTGGCGCGGTGACGGCGACGCTGATCGCAGCTGTCATCATCGGCCAGATCGGGATCACCATCTCAGGTCCGCTCAAGCCAACCTTCTTCCTGATGTTCCTGTTCGCGATCGGCTACGGGGTCGGCCCGCAATTCGTCCGCGGCATCGCGCAGGATGGCGTCCCGCAAGCCATTTTCGCCGCAGTGGTTTGCGTGTTCTGCCTCGCAGCTGCCTATGTCGGCGCCAAGCTCGCCGGCTACGACGTCGGATCTGCCGTAGGGCTCTATGCCGGCTCGCAGACGATCTCGGCATCCATGGGCCTGGCGACCGACGCGATCAATCGCACCGGTCTGCCAGCGGAGGAAGCCAAGAAGCTGCTCGACGCGATGCCGGTCGCCTACGCGGTCACCTATATCTTCGGCACGGTCGGGTCCGCGATCGTCCTGGCTCTGGTGGGTCCGGCCCTGCTCGGTATCGACCTCGAGGCGGCCTGCAAGAGATATGAGGAGGAGCACGGGGGCAAGAAGCAAACGGGCGGTCCGGGAACGGCCTGGCACCAGTTCGATGTGCGCGCTTTCCGTGTCAGTGAGCGGGGCCCTGCGGTTGGGAAGACCGTCCAGCAGGCAGAAGCACTGCTGCCCGACCATCGGGTGTTCATCCTGCGGATCAAGCAGGCTGGCAAGATCACGGACGCCACCGCAGATGCCGTCATTCACGCAGGCGACGTCGTCGCTGTGGCCGGCCGGCGCGACGTACTCGTCAGCCTGATCGGCGAGCAGGCAGAAGAAGTCGACGATCGCGAGTTGCTGGCGATGCCCATCGAGGGCGTCGATGTCTACGTGACCAGCAAGGACGTCGACGGCAAGACGCTGGAGGAGCTGTCGCAAACGACAGGCGCCCGCGGCGTGTTCCTCCGCAAGATCACCCGGGGTGCGATCGCCATCGATATCCCTATCCTGCCGAACACGAAGATCAATCGCGGCGACATCGTCACCATCGTGGGACGCACGCCGGACGTGGCAGCCGCGACAAAGATGCTTGGCCGACCGGATCGCGCGACCGATGTGGCCGATGTCGCATTCATCGGAGCCGCCATCGCGATCGGTGCGCTGATCGGCGCCATCGTCTACAAGGTCGGCAGCGTGCCGTTGACGCTGTCCACGTCGGGCGGCGCCTTGATCTCCGGCCTGTTCTTCGGCTGGCTGCGATCCGTCCACCCCACCTTCGGCCGCATTCCGTCGCCAACCGTGTGGTTCATGAACTCGGTCGGCTTGAACATATTCATCGCCGTCGTGGGGATCTCGTCGGGACCGGGCTTCGTCGCGGGACTTCAGCAGCTTGGCTTCAGCCTGTTCCTCTGGGGCGTCGCGGTCACGACGATACCGCTGATCCTTGCGATGTATGTCGGCAAATACGTGTTTCGCTTCCATGACGCCATCGTGCTGGGATGTTGCTCAGGGGCGAGGACCACGACAGCTTCTCTCGGCATGATCAATGACCGCGCCAAAAGCCAGATTCCGGGTCTGGGATATACCGTGACATACGCCGTCGGAAACACGCTGCTTACAATCTGGGGAATGGTGCTTGTCATGTTGTTGATATAGCAAGGCCGCCCGCGATGCTGGTCTGGCTGGAGCAGTTCCTCGTCCGTTATCCCGAGCTCGCGCTGTTCCTCGTGATCGCCGCGGGCTACTGGATCGGAGGCTTCAGGATCGGCACGTTCAGCCTGGGCCCCGTCACCGGCGCGCTGTTCGCCGGATTGGCGGTCGGGGATTTCGCGCACGTCCCCGTCTCCAGCATGACCAAATCGTTCCTCTTCCTGCTGTTCCTGTTTGGCGTCGGCTATCTGGTCGGACCGCAATTCGCGCAATCGATGAAGCGCGACGGGCTGAAGCCGATGCTGCTCGCCATCGTCGTATGCCTGACGGGTCTTGCGACCGCCATTGTTGTTGCGAAGGTGCTGCGACTTGATCCCGGCTTCGCCGCCGGACTCATGTCGGGCGCACTGAGCCAGAGCGCAGCAATGGGGACGGCGACCGACGCGATCAACGGATTGGCCATCCCCGAGGCGCAGCGTGCGCTTTTCGTCTCGCACATCGCGGTAGCGGACGCGGTCACCTATATCTTCGGCTATGCGGGCGTCATCCTCTTCGTGACGCAGATCGCACCTGCCCTCCTGAAAATTGATCTGCGAGCGGAGGCGCTCAAGCTCGAGCAGGCATTGGGCGTCACGCGAACCAAGCCGGGCCTGGCGTCTGCCTGGCGTAAATTCGAGCTGCGCGCCTATCGATTGGACGAGCGTTCCGCCCTCGTCGGGATCACGGTCGCAGCCGCGGAAGCCCGCATTCCGGACCACCGGCTGTTCATCCATCGGATCCGTCGCGGAGAACGCCTTCTGGAGGCGGATCCCGGAACGGTTCTGGCGGCCGGCGACCTCGTCGCGCTGTCCGCACCGCGAGAGATCATCGTCGAATGGATCGGCTCGCGCGCCGAAGAAGTCGAGGACAGGGAACTTCTCGACATTCCCGTGATCTCTGCCGATGTCATCCTGATCAATCCGAAGCTCGCAGGCATGACGCTGGAAGCTGCCTCGCGAGAGAGCTGGACCCGCACCCTTTATCTGCGCTCGTTGAGCCGCGGCGGTCAGCAGCTTCCCGTGGGAGCCGGCGTCGTCCTGCAACGCGGCGACCTGCTCCGGGTCGTCGGTCCCGAGCCGATCGTGCAGTCCGCGGCCAAGAGCATCGGTGCCATCGTCGCGCCGAGCACCAACATCGATTTCATCGTGTTGGGCCTTGCGATCTTCTGCGGCGGCCTCATTGGCACTCTCCTCAGTTTCTCGGTTGGCGGCATCACTATCTCGCTGAGTACGAGCGTTGGCACGTTGCTCGCCGGGCTTTTTGTCGGGGCTCTCCGCACACGTTACCCGCTATTCGGACAAATTCCCGACGGCGCCATCAGCCTGATGACCTCGCTCGGGCTGGCAGCTTTCGTAGGGCTGACCGGCATTCATGCAGGACCTATCTTCCTGTCGGCCTTACGTGAAGTCGGCATCGGCCTTCTGCTGGGAGGCATGGCCGTCACGCTGCTGCCGCAGATCGTCGGATTCTGCTTTGGCCATTTCGTGTTGCGGATGAACCCGATCCTCCTGCTCGGCGGATTGACCGGATCGCAGACAGTGACGGCCGCGATGGCCGCGCTCCAGGAACGTGCCGGCAGCCCTGTCCCGGTTCTGGGCTATACGCCAGCCTACCCGGTCGCCAACATCCTGTTGACGACCTGGGGCTCCGTTATTGTGGTCGTCTTCGCCTGACCTATGACGCAGCCTTCAGTTTCGGCGGCGCGCTGGGATTCGGCCGACCGAGCTTTGCCAAGGCTTCCGTGCGAACGAGCTTCAGCCCCTCCTTGGCGTCGTAGCCATGGATCTCCTTCACATCGAGCTTGCGCATGAAGTCGATGGTCTCCTGGGTGATGACCTGGCCCGGCACCATGATCGGGAAGCCCGGCGGATACGGGATCACGAAATTCGCCGAGACGAGCTCGGGTCCGGCTTTCAGCCGCCGGTCGATCTCGGGATCGTTGAGGCGGAGATGCTCGCAGCCCGCAACGTCATAGGCGGCGTAGAATCCGGATCGGATGTCGCCTTCATTGGTCTTGGTGCCCGCATCGCTCCGGAAGCTCGGATGGAAGTGCGAGAAGTTCGGCAGGTCAGGTACGTCGGTCATCAGGCTCTTGACCCGTGCCTCGAAGGTCTTCTTCGCATTGGCACCGCCTTGCGCCAGACCGCGATCGACCTGGCCCGCGATCTCGGCGAGGACGCGGATGAGATGCGCGACGTCGCTGCGGGTATTGTTGATATTGGACTGCACCAGGACCGAGTTGCGCGAGGTCTTGTTGACCTGGATGTTGTACTCGTTGGCCAAAATGCCCTTGAACTGGGTGCCGTCATAGCCGGCCGTGCCGCACACCAGTGTCATGCGGGTCGGATCGAGGCAGAACTCGTCCTCGTCCAGGCTTTTCAGCGTATTCACCCAGTTGACGCCGGCCGAGAGATAGTCTGTAAAGCCGCTCTGGCGGTATTGAGCCGGCACCATGGCGTCGGCGCGGAGAATGCGGAAGTATTTTGACAGCAGCGGATTGTTGTTGACCGCCTGACGGATGGCGAACGCGATCTCGATGGCGTTGGCGACAAGGCCATAGCCTTCCAGCTCCATCTGCCGCCGCGAGATGTCGAGGCTGGCGATGAGCTGCTGGTTCGGGCTGGTCGAGGCGTGCGTGAATACCGCCTCCTTGAATTGCTGCTCGACCGTGTGGAATTCGACGTCCTTGACCGACAGCATGGACCCCTGGCGGATCGCCGACATCGACTTGTGGCTCGAGTTGGTCTGGTAGACGCGCAGGCGTATCCGCCTGGGATCGGGAATCAGCCGGGTCTTGAGCAGCACCTCATCCGTCGGATTCTTGCCGAGCTGAGCCTGTTGCTTCTCATAGGCCTCCACCGACTTCGGGTCGCGCATCCACGCCTCGATCTCGTTGGCAGCGCCCAACCCGGTGCGGCGGCGCAGGAACGGCGAGAAGCGCGCGAAGCCGAACCAGGCCTCGTCCCAGAGGAAGATCAGGTCCGGCTTGATGGCGAGGCATTCCTCCATCACCCGGCGAGTGTTGTAGATGTGGCCGTCAAAGGTGCAGTTGGTCAGGTCCAGCATCTTGACGCGGTCGAGCCGGCCATCGGCCTTGGCGCTGAGCAGCGCCTGCTTGATCGTCTTCAGCGGCACCGCGCCGTACATCGAATATTCCGTCATCGGGAAGGCTTCGACATAGAGCGGCTGCGCTCCGGCGAGCACCATGCCGTAGTGATGCGACTTGTGGCAATTGCGATCGACGATCGCGATATCGCCCGGCGCAAGCAGTGCCTGCACCGCCATCTTGTTGGAGGTCGAGGTGCCGTTGGTGACGAAGAAGACGCGATCGGCGCCGAGCGCCCTCGCCGCCTTCTCCTGCGCTTTCTTGATGGTGCCGGTCGGCTCCAGCATGCTGTCGAGGCCGCCGGTGGTGGCGCTGCTCTCGGCCAGGAACAGGTTCGCACCGTAGAACTCGCCCATGTCGCGGATCCAGTCGGACTTGAAGATCGACTTGCCGCGGGCGATCGGCAGCGCGTGGAACGTCCCGATCGGACGCTGCGCGTATTTCTTGAGATTGTCGAAGAACGGCGTGTCGTAGCGATCCTGGATGCCCTCGAGGATCGACAGATGCAGCTCCAGAAGCTCTTCGACGGAATAGAAGATGCGGCGGACGACGTCGGCCTCGGGATTGCCGGCAAGTTCCTCGACGTCGCGGTTCGAGATCATGTAGAGATCAAGCTCGGGCCGGACACGCTTGATGATCTGGGCAAGACGCAGCGCGGAGGCGTCAGATTCATCATCGAGCCCGACCGCAACCGTGAACGAGCGCAACGCCGGTGCATTGTGCCGCGAGCGTAGGCCAAAGCCCTCGTTGATGACAACCGCCCCGATATTCGGATTGAGCATGGTCGTACAGAAGGCGTCCTCGAGACTGCCGACGATGACAGGTTCGTAGATGAAGCCATCGACCGGACGACGAAGCTTGCGCCACTCGGCGGCGAGCGCTGGCCATTGGCCAGGTGACACTCCGGTGACAATCAGGGTCTCGAAATACGGCCGGCGCGCTGTAGGCCCGCCGAATGTCGGTGGCACCAGCTCGGGTGCATCGCCACTGTCATCGTCCTTCGCACTCCAGTCGCCGGCATGCTGGCGGAAAGACCGCGTGGCCAGGGCCTGGGTGATCCGGGTCGCAAGCGACAGCGACGCGGCCGCATCGCCGCCGGATGCAGCCTCGCGAAGGGCCGCCATCAATTGCAGGCCGGGATAGCCGTGAAATTCTTCCGTCACCGAAAGAGCTGCCAGAGCCGCGTCATAGGCCGCCCGGTCACCGCCGCGGGCCCATGCCTTGGCGGCTTCGACCAGATCACGCCAATCGTCCGCCCGTGCTCCGGGTCCGGAAAAGAACTGGTCGATGCGCTTCTGCGCGGGTTTGGTGTCCTTGGACATATGTCTCTCCCGGTCCCTTGGCCAAAGGTGATGCGGGATCGTGAGTACGACGCCGGTCGCTCCATTGATCCAAGTCAACGGTCGCTTGCATTTCAGGACGTTCGCTGAGCCGGCTCGCCCTTGTCGTCACCGAGAACGCTGTCGAGCGAGCGCAGCCACTGACCGCTGTCGGTCTTCTCCGCGAGCCCTTCAGCGCGCAGGAGATCGCGAAGCTGCGCATGGGCGCCGACAATGCAGAGGGTGACCCGGCGTGACGCAAGCTCGTCGTGGAGATCGTGCAGCATGCGTGCGCCCGCGAGGTCGATGTAGGGCGAGGACGAGAGGTCGCAGGCGACCAGCCGGATGCCCGGCGATCTCTCCAAGGCGATCAGCACCGTTTCCAGGATCGTCTCGGCGTTGATGTAGAGCAGCGATGCCTCGGGCCGGAAGGCCAGAATTCCGACCAGCGGCTCGACATCCTCATGCCTCGTTCTGTCAGAATAACGGCCACTGCCTGGCAGGCGGCCGAGGAACGCGACGTTCGGCCGCGAAGCCCGCGCCAGCAGCAGGAAGATCGATGCGATCGATGCCAGCAGGACGCCTTGGAGGATGCCGAGCAGCAGCACGGAGACCAAGGCGATCGACGCCGCGTAGAAATCGATCCGGCTGACCTGCCACATCCGCACCAGCGCGCGGATATCGACCAGCTTGTAGACGGCAGCAAAGACGATGGCCGCGAGCACGGCCTTGGGCAGATTGGTAAGCAGCCCGGTGAAGAACAGAAGACACGCCCCAAGCGTCACGGAACAAATGACCAACGCCAATGGTGTTCGCGCACCGGCGCTGTCGTTGACCGCGGATTGCGACAGGCCACCGGCGACCGGGTAGCCGTGGCCAAAGGCAGCCGCGAGGTTCGCAGCTCCCAGTCCCAAAAACTCCTGTCGGACGTCGAGCGGATAGCCATGCTTGGCGGCAAAGCTCCGGGCCGCCGAGACGCCTTCGATATAGGCCAGCAGCACGCAGCCGGCGGCGAGCGGAAACAAATCGTCGAACTCCAACAGGCCGAATGTCGGCATCGCCAGCGATGGCAGCCCTTCCGGTATCTTCCCGGTAACGGGCACACCGAGGCCGGGGAAGCCGAACACCGTCGCCACCACGATCGCGAGCGCGACAATCGTGATGCCGACGGGTTTGCCCGGCAGGAGCCGTTCGCCAAGCAGAAGCAACAGCAGCGCGACCGCGCCGATCGCCAGCACGAGCGGATCGAGATGGCCGAGTTGCCCGATCAGCTTGATGGCCCGGTCGATGAAATTGTGGCCGCCGCCGGCAACCCCGAGCAGGCTCGGCAACTGGCTCATGATGATGGTGAGCCCCGCGCCGGCCTTGAAGCCGACCAGGATACTGTCGCTGACGAGACGGACGAGCACGCTGAGCCTGAACAACCACGCGATCAGACACAGTACCGCCACGGCGAAGGCCGCAAGGCTTGCGATCTGCGCGTAGCGCACGGCGTCGCCTCCGGCGAGCACGCCGACTGTACCTGCAATCATCAGGGAGATCGCCGAGGTCGGACCTATCGCAAGCTGCCGCGACGCCCCAAGCAACGCATAGCCAATGCCGCCGAGCATGTAGCCATAAACGCCGATCTGCGGCGGCAATCCAGCGAGCGCGGCATAGGCGAGCGAGACCGGAATCGCGTAAGCGGCGAGCGTGATGCCGGCCACGGCGTCGGATGGCAGCCATTCGCGCTGATAGGCGGCGAGCCAGCCGAGCGGTGGAAAGAAGCGCGTCCAACTCGCTTCGGGCGGCGTGTTCATCCGATCACCTCACGAGGCGCCGCCTCGCAGCTGCAACGTCCAGAGTACTCATGCCGGCGATACGGGCCGTCGCAAACTCTTCATCAGCCCATAGGCGTCGCCACGTCGCCGGCAAGGCTTGATCTGGATCAAGCAGTCCCCTCTCGCCACCAATCAAATCGCGGCAAAGCGCCGGGGGATTGCGATGCGTCACCTGCCTGCAATTCTGCGCTCCTTCGCAGCAACGCTCCTAGTTCTTCTCGCGTCCGCCGCGCCCGGTCGCGCCGAGGACGGGATCCGCATCCAGGAAGAGATCTGGGTCTTGCCGCTACCCTTGCCCATGTTCGCTTATCTGGTGCGTCCGGTCGGCGACGGCCCCTTTCCGCTGGTCATCATGAACCACGGCGTCTCGCTCAACCCGACCGATCGCAGCTTCTTTCCGCTGGTCGAATTCCGCGATGCTGCCAAATGGTTCGCCAGGCGCGGCTACCTCGTGGTGGCGCCGGTCGGCAGCGGCTATGGCGCAGCCGCCATCGACATTCCCGAGCGCGCGCTGTTTGGCCCTTTCTTCTCGAAGGTCGGCAAGTGCACCAATCCCAACTTCCATGATGCGGGCCGCGCGGTCGCGCAGGTCGATCTCTGGATCATCGATTATATGGCGGCCGAAAGGCGCATCATCCCGAAGGACGTGATCGTGGTCGGCCAGTCCGCCGGCGGCTGGGCCTCGATCGCCCTTTCAAGCCTGAACCCGCCGTTGGTAAAGGCGATCATCACCTTCGCCGCCGGCCGCGGCGGCCGCGTTGGCGGCAAGCCCAACAACAATTGCGCGCCAGACAAGCTCGTCGAGGCAACCGCAGACTTCGGCCGCACCTCGCGGATGCCGATGCTGTGGATCTACATCGAGAACGACACGTTTTTCGGCCCCGACTTGTCCAGGCGCATGCATGCAGCTTTCACCGCCGCCGGCGGCCGGGCCGACTATCATCTGATGCCGCCGTTCGGCAACGAGGGCCATTTCTTCATCGGCTCGCCGGACGCGATTCCGCTCTGGTCGCCGCTGGTGACGAAATTCCTCGATGCGCAGAAATGAGCCAAGAGTTCGGAGATGCGACGATGCCCCGCCCTCTCGATTGTCTCGCTTCCCTGCTGATCATCGCAGTCGTCGCTACGGCGACGAGCTCAGGTACGGCCGCACCAAAGGCCACCCAAGCCGACAAACCCGCCGAGGTCACAACGCGCGGCCAGCGCGAGGCCAAGGACATCACCTATGGCGACTGGCAAAAACTGTGCTTCAAGGCCGGCGGCGCTCCGATGCTGTGCCGGACATCGATCACAGGCAAATTCCCGACCGGACAGACCGCCGTCCGCGTCGACCTGATCGAGCGCGAGGATGCGTCCACCGCCCGGCTGCAATTGTTTGTGCCTGTCGGCATGTACCTGCAACAAGCGCCCAAGCTGACGGTCGACCAGGGCACACCGCTCCGTATACCCTACACCTGGTGCGTCACCAATCTCTGTATCGCCGCCGATGTGGCGGCGCCGAAGACGCTCAAGGAGATGGAATTTGGCAGGACGCTGACGCTTGAGCTCGTCGATTCGAATCTCCTGGCACTGACGACATCGGTGCCGCTGGCGCAATTCGCGTCCGTTCACAAGGGTGCACCGGCGAAGACTCTGGAGCAGTATGTCGAGGAATGAGCTGCCTATGCGGCAGCCGCACGCATCACCGATTCAATCAGAGACTGCGCGGAAAACGGCTTCGTCAGGTAAGCGACGCAGCCCGATGCGATCGCTGCTGCGCGGTTCGCGGCGCTGTCGTTGCCGGTGATGTAGATCACCGGCGCGGTGACCCCCTTCTCCGCCAGCCTCCGCCGCAGATCGATGCCTGATTTTCCGTCGAGGTTGATGTCAAGCACGATGCAGATCGCGTTGTCGAAATTGCCGTGATCGCACAAGGCGCGCGCGGACTCGAACAACGAGGCGACGAAGCCGTGCTCGCGCAACAGCCTGTACAGGCTGGTCCGGACGGACGCATCGTCATCGACGATGAAGACGGAACGGCGCGTCGGCACGGCCTCGACCCTTCAGGCGGCATCGGCGATGATGGCGCTATAAGCATAGCAGCACCACGCCTGTGAAATTCCTATTGTCCCTTCGGGAAGGGACATCGTGGGAACCGTGCGATTTGACAACAGATTGGCTAATCGCCGTTCGACTCGATCATGCCGAGCCGCTCTGCGATCGAAACGAGCTCCGCAAGCGAATGAACCCGCATCTTCTCCATCACCTGATGGCGATGCGCTTTCACGGTCCGCTCGGTGGTGCCGAGTTGATGCGCAATCTGCTTGTTGATCCTGCCGCGCACGATGAGGTCGAACACCTGGCGCTCGCGCTGCGTCAGTACGGCGAGGTGGGCGCGAAACGTTTCGAGCTTGCCGCGTTGCGCGCGCGCGGCGTGCTGGCGTGCCATCGCACGCTCGATCGCATCGAGCAGCAGCTCCGAGGACACCGGCTTGGTCAGGAAATCCTCCGCTCCGGCCTTCATGGCCCGAACCGTAGTGGGCGTATCGGCGTAACCGGTCAGGAATATAATCGGCAGCGTCGAGCCCTGCTCGGCCAGGCGAGTTTGCAGGTCCGGCCCGCTCAGCCCCGGTATCCGCACGTCGAGCAATATGCATCCCGGCTGATCGTCATTTGGCGAGGCATCCAGCAGGTCGTACGCCGAAGCGTAGGTCGCCACCTCGTAGCCGGCGAGCTTCAATCGCCGCTCGATAGCCGTCCGGAACGACGTGTCGTCATCGACCACATGAACCAGTCCGGGCACTCTTCACCCCTCGTCAGAGCCACGGCGAATATATCGAGTTCTCTCATCTTGAAGCGTGTCGTCAGATCATTCGAAAATCGAAACATTCCCCTTCCGCGCAATATTTCTCATTCTGCGCAGCGAAGGCGCCCGATGTCCCTTGGTACAATGACCCTTGGGACAATGGATTGAAATACAGCCTTGGTCTTAAATCAACCACTGCGGGAGTGGGATAGCGCGGCGCATTCCCCGCTGAGAATATTGTCAGACAGACCAATTCGGCGACGAGCCGAGGAGTTGGCCATGTTCGTTCGCATCACAACGGATGCCGCACTGCGTCCCAATTCCCTCCGTGCCCTCGGCATGACCAGCGATTCAAATGCGCTCGTCAGTTTAAGCGAATTTTCCTACAGAAAAGGCACGGAGATCTACGGCGAGAAAGAGCCCGCTGACTATGTCTATCTGGTCAAGTCTGGTGCAGTGCGAAGCTACAAGCTGCTATCGGACGGCCGCAGGCAGATCGGCGCCTTTCATCTTGCCGGCGACATCTTCGGCCTGGAAAACGGCAGCGAGCACCGCTTCACGACGGAAGCGATCGTTGACACCAGTGTGCGCCTCGTCAAGCGGCAAAGCCTGGAGATCGTGGCCGAGAGCGACGCCATGGTCGCCAGGAATTTGCTCAAGATGACGACGACCAATCTCCAGCATGCGGAAGACCACATGCTGCTGCTCGGCCGCAAGACGTCGCTGGAACGTGTGGCGACGTTCCTGCTCGAGATGGACAAACGGCTGACGGCGGCCGGCGTCATGGCGCTGCCGATGTCGCGGCGCGATATCGCCGATTATCTCGGCCTGACGCTGGAAACCGTCTCCCGCGCGTTGTCGCGGCTGCATGAACTCGGCATTCTCGGCTTCATCGGCAACACCCAGCGCCAGATCGTGCTGCTGGACCGTGACCAGCTCGCGAGCCTCGACTTGTCGTCCTGAGCCGCCCGCTGTCGAAGTGGCACAAACTGTACATCACACCGGCCCCGGCCGGTGCTATCGTCACTCGATGCCCAACGATGTTGCATTTCGGGTCGCGGTCATTGCGTTCGGGGCGCTGCCGGTGGCGCTCACCGCCATGCTCCTTTTCCTGTGGTGAATTCGCCTGCGTCGAATAGCGTCTGTCCGCTCAAGATCTTTTGACGCCAGCCACCTCGGTCATTCCGAGGTGATCGAGTGTTTTGCGCAGGACATCGAACAGGATCGCGGCAGACCAACCGAACAACAGGACGCCGTTCATCGCGGTGAGCGGGCCGATGAGCCGCCATTCCCGGACCGGTGTGATATCGCCGTAGCCGAGCGTGGTGTAGTTGACGAAGGCGAAATAGAGCAGATCGCTGCCGGGTGCTGCGGCCTGAACAACTCCATACGCCCCTGCCCACACCAGTATCTCCAGCGTATGCGCGACGTTCAAGACCGCAGCCGTGGCGACCATCACGCCCATCAGGTGCAGCCTCGGCCTCTCGGTCGGCCGCAGGCCGGCTGAGCGGGCAATCGAGACGGCGACGACGGTCACCAGCGCGTGGATGCCGATGTTGATCGCGCTGACCAGCGCACCAACGAAAAATTGCAGCAGCATAAGGATCGACCAGCTCTCTTTCCTGTCTTGTGCGACTGCATGGCTCAGGCAGCGGCGTAATCACCAATAGCCTAACATCTGCTGCGTGCATCTTGGTCGACACGGACCCATGCCGCAGCGAGCTCCCAGGCAACCGCCAGAATGATCGGGCCGATGAAGAGGCCGATGATGCCGTGCGCCAAGGTCCCCCCGATGACCCCGACCAGGATCACCGGCGTCGGCGTGGTCAGGCCACGTCCCATCACCAATGGCTTCAGAATATTGTCGAGAAGACCGACGACGACAAGGAATATCGTCAGCAAGAGCGCCGTGGTCACGTCCTTGTCCATCCAGATCCAGACGACCACGGGAAACAGAACGATGGTTGGGCCGATCTGCACGATCGACAGCAACAGCACGATGACGGCGAGCAGGCCGGCGCTCGGGATGGAAGCGAGCTTGAAGCCGATACCGGCCAGCAGCGCCTGGATGATCGCAACGCCGATCACGCCTTGCGACACCGCCCGGATCGTCGCGCCCGCAAGCTCGAGAAAATGCTCGCTCTGCTCCGGCACGATGCGAAACAGGAAGCCGCGGACAGCTCCAACGAGTTGCGGCCCGTACGGAAAGAGGAAGCCGGCGACGAACACTGACAGCAGAAACTGGAGCGTGCCGACCCCGGCGCCCCCGGCGAAGGACAGCATCACTCCCGCAAGCGGCTTCAGATACGGCGCCACCTCTCGCAACACGGAGCGAACATTGGTGTAGGCCAGGTTCCAGAGATCGTAGAGCTGCGGGCCAACCAGAGGCCAGCTCTTGATCCATTCGGGCGCCGTCTGGAGCACGAGCTCGCCGGCGCCGATCTGGCTCGCGAGGTCCCTGATGCCTTCGACTGCGCTCAGGCCGAGCCATGCGGCCGGACCGATGACAATGCCGAGCATGACCAGCGTGAGAATGGCCGCGGCCGTCCGCGGGCGGCCGCCGAGACACTTGGCGAACCAGCTGAACGCCGGATAGAACGCGACCGCCAGCACCGCACTCCAGGCCAGGATCGGCACGAAGGGACGGATGATGAGGAAGGTCCACACCACTAACAGAGCCAACAACGCCAACCGGATGAGAAGCTGGACAATGCCTTCGGCGGAGATGATATCGCGACGAAACTTCAAGGCTCGATACCCATGGATCGAGGTGCAGCACGCCCAGACAGCGACCGTTTCCAACGAAGGGCTTGATCCAGATCAAGCCGGTGGCGAAGATCCAGCAGCAGATGTGGTAGCAACAGGTCGCTAAGCGATGAATCTGCTTGAGCGGCTGGCGCCGCGATCATGCGTCTTCAGTGCCGCCGCGCTGGATCCGGCTGACGATGCGCGTATCGGATAGCCAGCCGTCGATGGAGAGCGGTCCGCTGCCACCGATGACCACTTAGCGGGCAACACCGGCAGAAAATAAAACGCCATAGAGTTCAAGCGCACGTCGAAGACCCCACGGCCGATGGCGGAAGAAAGCGAGATGGCGATGCGAAGGAACGATTGCACCTCCATCGACGCACCGAGTGAATGGTGCAGCGGCTCGCCTCCGGGATCGCTAAGCACGAGCATGGTCCGGCCACGCTCGCGCAGCATTTCCAGCGGGCGCGCCGCCCAACACGCGTCGGCCAATTCATGTTTCAAATCGAATTCGTGGGCCAGGCGTTTGAGGCTGCCGGGGGTCGGAGGATTGGCCGCGGGAACGACAACCAATACGGCCCTGCGACCATCAACACCTTCGTGCCAACCTCTGTAGAAGATGCGTTCGCCATCCTCCCAGGCCGGTTGAAGGCCACCAAACCCACCCTCATGATTTGCCGGAGATAGCATCCCGGGGCTCCGCCATCGAACAACGCCCTACAAGCAAACGGAATTCAGCCCCTGGTTATGGCTATAGCGCAAACATGCTTTGATATCCACCAACCGCCTCGAGGGTACGCATGAAGTAACCCTCCTTCTTTGGCCGGCGATATTCTGTTAGGTCGCTCCCGACGGGATTTCGAGTCAGAGCCAAATTCGATTCCGGTTGTGGAGACCGAACGGCATGGGCGTGCCTGCTGCCGTGGAGCCTCCAGATTTATTCTTGCCAGCTAATACCGCGCGTCATCATGTTGGTATCGGCAGCAATCGACGATGAAAGTTGTTTCAGATTCAGATGGTTATGGCACTATGCGGTTATCGGCCAGGGGCACCATGCGTTTGCCACCGAGCTTCCGGCAGGTGCGAGTTCGCCGGCTTCGCGGCCCCAAGGCGCTTCGGGGCAGGCGGATCGCCCAAAACTTTCGACCAACCACCGACACGACATGCCGATGGCCGGGGCGCTCCATGAACTGCCGACACGGTTCTCGGTTCTAATTTCCGCCGATCTTCAAGATCCGGTAGTCATGCTTGCCGATGGCAACCGGCACGGCGCCGTTGACGTAGGCGAGAGCGGTGCTTGTCTCGCCATCAACGACCGAGAGAGCGCCGGTAACTCCAAGTGCAGCCTGGTCGATGTTGATCGGGCCCGAGTAGGACGTCGCGCCCAGGTTCGCACAATGGGCCAGGCGCGAATTTCCGATGGCGTGATAGCTGCAAACCACGTTGGCCGGAGACGCACTGGTGATAGCGGATTGGGTCCAATAGGGATGGAATGCAGCTTGCGTGGTCAGCATTCCGAAATTGATCCGCGCCTGTAGATAGTTCGTCCAGTCGCTCATCCAGGGATTCGACGTAGGTGTGATATCGAACAGGCTCAGCATGGCCATCATGGCACGGTACTGGGCCGGGTAGGATTCATCAGTATAAATCCTGATCTCATCCAGAAAGGCCTGGACCCAACCGTACTTCTGCGTACGCGAAATCCCCTTCAGCCAGTTGATGCCCTGGGGCGTGTTGTATCGGTCGATCCAGTCTGGATCGGCCGGCTTCAACACGAACACTCCCTCGCCATCGCTGACGATGTCGGCAAATGCCCACATGTGGGGCGCCACATAGCCGGTCGAGGCATCGATCCAGATCGCGGGACGCTTGTTGTTGTCGATAAAGAGCTGGCGCAAGCGCTTGAGCTGGGTGCGGACGCCGAGCGAATTGTAGCCGTTGCGCGCGATCAGCGAGGAATCCAGATAGCCGCTTCCGCCGATCACGGGCGCCGAGATGTTGGCGTAATAATACGGCTCGTCGATGTACACATCACTGATGATGCCCTTCGAGAGATTGTAGTTCATGCTGTGCAGCCAGAAATCCGTCGCACCCCGCGTCGGCATGCTGACGTAGCCGATGGTGCCGAAATCGTCCGGATTGGCGAATTCGTATCTCAGGGATCCCAACACCGAATTCGTGTCATTGGGTGCAGCGCTGCCCGCGCCACGCAGCGTGTGCTGTTGCGTATAGGGCGTGACATAGACACCGCTCAAAGCCAGCGCCGCCTCGTTCTGATAGACTGAGGCTGTGTCTGTCTCGAGCGACGAATAAGAGCCGGGGGTGAACGCATAGACGTCCCAAAACACATGCGGCTGGCCGCGAATCGGATCATCCGGATAGCTCGATTGCAGTGCGAAGACCCCGGGGAACGCCGGAGTGCCGTTAGCCACGGCGTTGATCTGCATCGCCCGCCAATCCGCCGGCAGAGGGCGCATCGGGGTCGCCTCGTAGCCGAAGGTAATGGTGACGGGAGCGTTCAGGACAAAGGGCAGAGTGGCGAAATCATTCTCCAGGCGCACGATCTGGTTCGAATCCACACTCAATGTCTGGAACGGCGTTGTATCCAGCATCGATTGATTCACCGACCAGCCTTGAAGACTGTCGGCAAACCATTCCAGCCCGCAATTGTCGTCCGACAGAACGATGGACGGTATGAGCGCCGTCTTGTCCGCAACGCCCTGCCGACGATTGGAAAAGAACACGCCTGTTGCAGCCGGCACGCCCGGATCATAGGACAGCACCTGCCCGGAGGTCGACGAGGCCCAGGAGTAGTATTTTGCACGGCTTGCCGGCATCGACGTCTGTAGTTTGATTGACTGCACATTGACGGACGCCCCTCCCGCCGGAGCGAGAGTCAGGCGCAGGAGAACCATTCCATCATATTCAAGGCTTCCTTCCACGGTCGCCTGGATGCCGTTGCCGGAGGCGGAGCCTGTCCATGTCACCCGGTCGGCCGCGACGGAAGTGATCGCAACGGAGCCGGAACTAAGCCTGAAGGAGCCAGACCCCGTATCAAAATCAAGATCGACCGGGGTGGACAGCAGCTGGTTTCCTTGTGACGTGATCTGCTGGGGGAGGCCCCAGCCGCCGGCCAGATCGTAAGTGCGCCCCCAAACCGAGAGCGACTGACCCGCAACGACGATGGGAGTCCACGGCGCCTGCACGCTGCCGGCCGGCGCGATGCCGAAACTGTTGCCCAGCCAGGATGTTGCGGGGACGACGAACGCTTCCGTGTTTGCCGAGGCCAGCACAGTGCCGCTGGAATCCAGCATGTTCACCTGAGCCACGTACGAGCCTGGCTGTAAGAATGTTCCGAACGAATAGGCTCCCTGCGCAAATCCGCCGACGGGCGTGGACAGGCCGAAGCTCGCAACGGCCTGTCCGCCGCGAAGAACGTTCACGGTGTAGGACTTTGCGCGCGACCCGAATTCGTTGCCTGCATCGGCCTGGACCACGACCTTTCCATCGCCCGGGGCCCACTGGCCGACGACGTCGAGGCCATGCACGCCGTTTGCGGACACAGGGGCTGACGACGCATTCTGATAGCTGCCAAGCGCCTCGGCGTCGTTCATTGCAAAATTGTAAACCGCGAGTTCGTCCAGGGTCGGCGCTGCCCAACAACAGCCGCCACCGATATTGAAGCTACCGTTCATAGCCTGGGGCATGGCACTGATGGCAATTTTGTCTTTGACCTTTACGCCATCGCGGTAGAGCTTGTGGTGCGTCCCCTGCCACGTCCAGACGAAATGATGCCATTCGTTGACCGCGAAGCTGAAGCCATCTGACTCGATCTTGTCCCGCACACCGCCAAGGCCAGCGCTTCCGATCGCCTTCAATGGATCGACTCCGTCTCCATCGAAGTCGATGAATATCGTCAGCCGGCCTGTATTATTCGTTCCTGGCGTTGCGTTGACCCGAACGGCAGCAGGTCCCGGCATGACCGAGATCATGCTTTCGACATTGTCCAGCGAGGTGAGCTTGACCCAGAATGCAACGCTGCCGCGCCGGCTCTGAACGAGCGGCTGTGACGTCGTCAGAAAGGTATGGCCAGACCAAAGCGAGCTGACCACGGTCAGCCCCTGGTTGATCTTTCCACTGGGATCAAAGACGGCGTCCTGAGCGTGGAAGGAATTGAGATTTTGCGTGATGACGCCGTCGTTGAACCCGGCATACAGCAGCGATGAGGGCGGAATATCGGTGGCGCTCGCACTCGCTCCGAAGAGAATGATCGAAAGCAGGTTGAAGAAAACAATTGAAGACAAGAAAGCGTTCGCGTTTCCCGCTTCGAAATCCTGCTTGCGCATTTCAATTCCCACTCTGGCCGGGAAGCGCCGACCCATCATTCTCGACGACCGCATCAATCATCATGAGGTTACGGGAATTCCGTTGCGATGGTGTGACGCATTTGTTCCACAACTTCACATTGGGCGTGCTTGACGCGCGCCGGCTTGCACGTCTGTCCGCACTTCAGCAAAGATGGCCGAGAAGCAGCGTCAAACGGATCATAGGCATGCACATGCGAGGCGGTCGCGACGCTGGGTCGAAACCGAGAGGCGCAGTGAAGGTCGCGGCGGAATTCAACAGGCTGACTGCTACGAATCTTTGACTGGCAATTGTCACATCTGCACATTATAACTCGATAGCTTCTTCACTTGACCGAAGAGGCTCACATGAACGACCTGCACACGTGGCTTTCGCAACAGCACCACGGTCTGCGCACCTTCCGGACATTCCAGCAAAAGCTCGAGACGCTCGGCCGGGACGATCCCGCCCAGCGCGGCCTCTGCCGCCTGTTGAGCGGCCTCGTCGGCAGCTATGTCGAGGCCTTTGACGAGGCCCCGCTGCCGGTCGAAATCGCCGATGGCGCCTATCAGCGTCTGCTGACGCTGGTTGAGAGCATCGATCTGAACGCCGACGCCGACCGCCGCCTGGCCGACATCAACCGCGTGGCGGAGAGCGAGCTCTGGCGGTGAAAGGCGGACGACCGTCGCCATCGCGCCGGCTTGATCACGACGGACGCGTGTAGATCGTATTCATCGTGTAGTCCTTGCTTGGACCCGACACGACATGACGGACGACGAACGTTCCATCCGGCAGGAACATGTAGGCCGACCGATAGTCGTCGCGCCTGCAAAGATGGCGCGCACGTCCGCTCAGCTCTCCTCCGGAAGATGCGGACAGTGAAATCTCGTGAAACAGCCGCGGCGGATCTTCCTTGAAGAAGACCGTGAATCCCCCGTCGCTGTTGCTGAAGAGGTATTCGCGTTCGGCCTGCAGCGTCGTGCCGTTCGCAAGCTTCAGATCACCCTGCTCGCGATAGGCCAACCACCCGCTGTCCAGTGGCGTGAAGATCGCGATCCCCTGCATCGTAGCCTGGCCTTCGATGACCCGCTCGAAGGACCACGAGCCGATCAGCTTTCTCGTGACGTCCGAGGCGCCGCCCCAGCCATCGATCCCGGCTTCGTTCATATCTTCAGACCTGCGCATTAACCAACCGGTCCAGCCTCACAGGACCCGCAGCCGGGAGTTCGACTTCAGCGAGCCGATACCTATATCCTACCGCAACGGATGGTGATGCAGCGAGCAGCTTTGATGGCCAGGAGACGCACGACGGAAGCGGACGCCGACGACCTCCCCCGCTATTTCGTCTGGGTCCGGGGCCTCGAAGGCCCCGAGCCGCAGAAATGGACGGCGATGGATTTCGGCATCGGTGACTGGAAGCGGCCGCTTGTGCTGGCCTTTCTGGAGCTGCCGGACGGCGAGCGGCATCTGCCGCTGTCGGCGCTGGCGCGGCGCTACCCGCCGCCGCGGGTGGATGTTTCGTCTTGATCCCTCCCTCGCCGCCGTCGGCGTCAAGCCAAACCGCCTGCCAAAACAGCGGTTGAAATAAGAGAGATCGCTGAAGCTGCAGGCAAGGGCGATGTCGCTGAAGCGACCTTTCCGCTGAGCGAGCAGGTCAAGGCCCAATGTTTTTAGCAACCGTCATTCCGCGGCGTCCGACCGCATCGCAGCGGCACGTTCCTGCTTGCTACCTCAACGCGATTGTGCGCAGAATACAGCTCATTTTATTACGCAACTATTGATTGAATCCCGGAAGTGCTGCCCGGCTCAGGCCTGAAGTGCTTCCCCGCGAATTGCCGGAGGGGCCCATGACGCATCATGATGGCGCTCGGAACACTGACACTGCCAGACCGGAACACGCGCGCAGCGATATGAATGCAGGCGGGACGGCCGGCGCCGCCCCGTCAAAACGCAAGCTTGTGCTGTTCGCCGACGGCACGGGCAATGCGTTCACCACCCAGGAATCCAGTGTCTGGCGTCTCTACGAGGCGATGGACCATACCCAGCCGGATCAGATCGCGTATTACATCAAGGGTGTCGGCACCGCCGGCTGGGCGCCGCTGGCCGCGCTCGACGGCGCCACCGGCATCGGCGTGCCCGGCAACGTCCGCA
>Ga0307510_10002058_pt1 | contig 22724 bp, 31 predicted proteins | sample 12_EM_MG_FD_207224 | JGI IMG/M metagenome (GOLD analysis project Ga0307510, IMG submission 207224) | Populus trichocarpa ectomycorrhiza microbial communities from riparian zone in the Pacific Northwest, United States - 12_EM | ecosystem: Host-associated > Plants > Roots > Unclassified | place...
CGTGGCGCCTTTTATCCGCTTCATCGTTCAAGTCTCCACAAACATCGCCCATTATTACCGCGTCACGCATCTTGACTGTGCTTGCAAATGCCTCCTGTCATTCCCGTGGTGGTACCAACATTGCCTCATCACCATCGTTTGAAATCGAATTCGCGAACTCTTCTCACTCAATTGCTATGTGTACATACAATCTGATGTAGATATATCCGCCTCCGAGTCCTACTCATTGTGGAGTGCACTTACATTCCAGAGAATCTACATTGTTGATCCCCCACTCCCAACCCGGGCCTCCAATGTGCATTTCCTGGGATAACGGCACTTTGCGACATTTGTGTTGATTGGAGGTAAATGTGCTCAAGATGTGAGAAGGGCCATTGGTAGGACGGTTCACGGAGAGCGATGCAAGCACGGCATTGTAGTCAGTTACAATGCAATACTAGAACGGCACTAGCACACAGCTAGAAAAACTAGAAACTATATTGTTGGATATAGGAAGTAAGTTTAAGTAACTAGACACAGAACCGAGTACTAGAATGTCTAGATATCGAATATAAACTAGAGCTGGACTAGACTGACTAGAATGACTAGATCTAGTTGCTCTAGCGCTCTAGTCACTCTAGCCATTGTTATTTTGCTGATGATTACAAAAGCACTACATGGACACCTCCATCAGCCCAGCCACCCCTGTAACCCCTGGTAAGGGCAATGGTTCCAGCAGAGCCACTGATGCCATGCCATGTAGAGTGGTGCCTAGGGTGGGGTTGCAGGTTTCAGTACAGGCATTGTACCCAGAGCAGCCCAAAGGCTGTCCATTGTGCACCCAAAGTTTATAGTCATGGATGAACTTGTGCTCAATGGCAGAGGGAAGGAGTAGGGCAAAAATGTCAAACACCTCCCCCTCAGTCTGGGAGTAGGCAAAAAAATCTAGGTAAAAACAGCCCATCTCATGGATGCCAGTCAGGTGGTACCAATGGGTAATCTCAATGCCAAGAGGGATTTGGTAGAGGCAGTGGTAAATGCCCTCGATGCACAGGGGGGAGATGGTGTCATTGTGAGTGTCTTGGATTTCCCACTCGATGTCCTCCACCCAGTGGTGGTTGGCATCATTGCTCACCTGAATCATATGCATGTGGAGTGCATGAAATTGTCTCATTTAAATTTTCTCTGCTTAGTAGTATAAAAGTGCTTGTACATGCAATGGAGAATGCCATGCATTTGTACCATAATACATTGCACCTTTGTTGCCTTCACTGCCATGCGTGAACTCAACAATGATCTCTTGAGAAAAGGGAAAAAAGGGAAATAAGTTGAATTAAGATGTGCCAAGTGTGCTCAGGTGATAACAAGTCTTGGCAAGAGACAAGGTATTTTGCTGATACTGTAAAATGCCCATGTGGCACCCCTTTTTCACTACTTATTTTTCTTTTATATCCCTCTTCAGAACCCCATTTAATTACTCCCTTACATACAACACTAGCTATGGAGTTCCACACAATGAGGTAGCCAGGATGTCTTGTGTCAGACAACATGGACAATAAAATTCAATTTTAAAAATAAAAAAAATAATGTAATCTAATCGGGCGCTAAACGTGGGGCCAAAGTCACGTTGACAAAACGTTGACCAAAACCGAGATGTACTTGTTTACTTCTCGACGTTCATGATACCCGTTTACCGACCTGCAAGACTTAATCGTAACCCGGAAACATAAAGACGTATAATGGGTAAGGACTAATTTCCGTTTCTCTACGTGTTCCAATAATGTCACATACAGATCCATCCATCGCGAAGCAATTAGTTGACAAGATGTATGAGCGCCGAAAGGCTGCGGCGCTTGACCTAGAGAAGTACGTTGGCCATATGCAGCATTTATTTCCACACGTTTTATGGCGCAAATTGGGTTTTTGTCCCGCAGACTTGTCCGCGAATGTCATCAACAAGGCGACGAACGACGCATCGGCCAAATTGTTGACCAACTCAGCGACATGTTCTCTAGCGTCACCAATGCGCTTCACGTCCGTAATGGAGGTCTAATTGGCCTTGCAGGCACTGCTATCGCTCTCGGTGTCGACATAGCGCCTTATATGGAACGCTTTCTCGAACCCCTTCTCGTTTGTTTCTCTGACCCAGAGAATCGTGTTCGGTACTTTGCGGCAGAATGTCTGTATAACATTGCCAAAGTATCAAAGGGAGAGGTCTTGGTGTATTTCAACCCCATCTTCGACGCATTAAGCAAAGTGAGTCGCGCCATCCTCTTCAATACACTGCCTTAAGCCGCCCTCAGCTTGCAGCAGACCCGGAACAATCTGTCAAGAATGGCGCAGAGCTCCTTGATCGCTTACTCAAAGACATCGTTGCAGAGTCCGCCTCCTACTATGTTCCTCACTTCCCCGAAATGGATAAACGGCTTACTAGCGAAAACGGAATTGTCGTCCCTCACCCCGATGATGATGGCACAAGTGCAGTGCCGCAACGCGCGTTCTCCCTTCCTCGCTTTATCCCCCTCCTCTCCGACCGCGTTTACGTTGTCTCACCTTTCACGCGTTCCTTTCTCGTTTCATGGATCTCAGTACTTGATTCGGTGCCGGAGCTTGAGTTAATCACATACCTCCCCCATCTCTTGGATGGATTACTGTACGAGTATATTTTCATTCTTACCCTTTTCCTATCTTACTTCCAGCCCAGAAAATATCTATCAGATCCAACAGAAGATGTCCGCATCGCAGCAGAAAACCAACTTGCCGAGTTCCTACGTGAGATCCGTGAGGTTACTATTGTACGGAAACATCGCGAGGAGCAAGAGCGTCTTCGAGAAGCTAAACCAGAAGAAAAGATTCGAGCAGAGGTAGAGCAGATAAAGGAACGCTCATCAGATCTTTCTGTGAGCTCTGACACTGAACGAGTTTCCTTCCTCAACGGCAACCTACCTCTCGCCTCCTCATCTGAAGCAGAAAAGCTAAACGGGGACATCGAGTTTGATACGAGTGAGCGGGATGTGGGAGGTACGCTTCATCTGTGGGTCCAAATGGATGTTCATTTTTGGGTAGACTGGGTTCCTGGCCAAGGTGTTCGAGTCGATTACGATGCAATAATTGAAATACTGATCCAACAGCTTGATCCACAACGTGGGTGTGCCATTTAATTGTCTTTTGCGTGACTAATGCCCTCTCAGACGACGAAATCCAACAGTCGACTGCCTTGCTCTGGCTTGCAGAACTATTGACGTTCACACAAGAAGTCATGGTCCCGTTTACTCCCCGTCTCATCCCGGCCATTCTTCCCAACCTTGCACACCACGTACCCATGATCCAGTCATCTGCTATTCGCACAAATAAGCTTCTTCTCGGCGTAATCCAATCATTACCCTCCCCGTCTGAGTCACCATCTCGCCAAAGTACCCTGCCGAGTGAACGACCTGCTCCTGTGGTCGCCCGCGCACCACCCGCATCTCCCTCTCATATACCGGCCTCTCCCCCTCTGTCGCGGCAAAACACACAAATATCAACTTCCCGTGAGTCAGGCTCGGTGGAATCGTTGACAGATTCAACTGCTTCACCGACTCCAAGTAACATCACCATGCAGAAGCGTGCAAGTTTGCAGGTGCAAGCGGAAAGTTCCCAATCCCCACGTCTACCAGCTTCGCTAGATGGCCAATTACCCGTTCGCTCGCCGACACCCCGACCACCTTCTCCCCAATCCCTTGGGAGTGCAACAGGCCCCACATCTGTGCCAGAACGCGAACTTCCTGTGGACGCCTTTGATTATCAAGCTACTGTGAATGCACTGACAATTCAATTTTTGAGCGAGCACGAGGAAACGCGTGTGGCCGCCCTCAAGTGGCTCATCATGCTCCATCAAAAGGCGCCGAAGAAGGTGTGTTATTCTTCTCCGCGAATAACTCCTTTTTTCATAGTCATGCAACTTAGATTCTTGCGATGGATGATGGGACATTCCCGGCACTGCTCAAGACGTTGTCTGACACCTCCGAGGAAGTGATCAAACATGACTTGCAGCTCCTCGCGCAGATTTCATCGGCATCCGATGACAGTTATTTCAAGGCATTTATGATCAATCTGCTGGATCTCTTCAGCACCGACAGAAGGTTGCTTGAGACACGTGGAAGCCTAATTATAAGGCAATTGTGCCTCAACCTCAGCACGGAACGCATTTACAAGACATTCGCTGAAATCCTTGAAAAGGAAGAGGTGTGGGACCTGGTTCTTGAGAGCGGGCTCAACTTCACGCAAAATCATTAGGACCTTGACTTTGCCAGCGTCATTGTACAAAAACTTTCCACAATCCTTATCACTTCGCCCGAACTTGCCGACTTCCGGAGGCGGCTTAAAAGCCTTGAAACGCGGGTGAGTTCAATGACCCGCCCGTGCCACTGTCACGCGTATTGCTCACGTTGTATGTACAGCAAGATGGTCAAGCACTATTTGTGACGCTATATCGGTCGTGGTGCCACAACGCCGTTGCAGTGTTCTCGCTCTGCCTCCTAGCGCAGGCATATGAGCACGCATCCAACCTCCTTGCCATCTTGCGAGTTTTCTTCCTTCTAATACTCACATGGACGAGCCTCACATTGCCACCTAGTGCCGACCTTGAAATGACTGTCCAAATACTTGTTCAGATTGACAAACTGGTGCAACTCATCGAATCCCCCGTCTTCACTTGTGCGTAAGCGCTCCTAACTAGAGACCCTTTCCGTATTCATATACGAGACGCGATAGACATCCGTTTACAGCTCCTCGAGCCAGACAGATACCCGTATTTGTTCAAATGTTTGTATGGATTACTCATGCTCCTTCCACAAAGCTCCGCCTTTATTTCCCTTCGAAACCGACTGAACGCTGTGAATTCCGCTGGATTCCTACACATAGCACCCAAACCGTCCGCCCCTACGTTGATAATCTGAGTAGAACTCCTATGCTGATTTTATTGCAGGAGTACAGTTGTGACGGTGGCAACACGATCAAAACTTACACGTGACGAGATAAAGTGGCCTGAACTCCTAGCCCACTTTCGCACCGTGCAGACACGGCATGAGAGGGCACGTCGTGCTGCTCTCGGAAGCGCACCTGACATCAGCTCTACACTTCCGAGCTCTACACTTCCAGAGCGTCCTGTCGCGCGACGGCGTGGAACCGGACTAGGGGATGTCCCCGTACCGAGCACATCGCCAGGGCCCAGCATTGGCGCAGGATCCAGTAATGGACAACCAAGAGCCCTTAGCCCTCTTAATCCGCGAGCGAGAGTCCAAGGTGGCGTGGCCACGACTTTGACGGCGCAGGGGCAGGTACTAGGGGCACGGCCAAAGCGGGGACTAAGCCTTGTGCGGAAAACATGACGTGCCATTGTGTCTTGTTTGCTTTCGATTAACATACTGTATATACATATGTACATATACTCGCATGCCACGTAGCTGGCCAGTGACTGATTAATCGACGAAACTACGCGCACGGTGTGCGTGTGCTGTGCGTTGTTTGGGAAAAGGCACTCCCGGCATTGATTATTCCTTTGGCCTGAGGAGGTTTCGTCTGATGATGTCTACGTCTTTGTCAGTGAGACCACATGAACGTTGCGCGTACTCCTTCACGCCACCGTATCGCTCTCCTAGCATTTTTATGAATGCTTGCATTGTCTCTTCCCTGTCCGACTGATAAGCTAGAACCGATTAGCAGGATTAAACACACCTAGAGGACAGCATATTGTGAGCAGCCGTTGGATCCGAGGCAAACAAGGGTTCACGTGCAAGGCGTGACAAAATGAGTGGCCGCATTGGCGCGCGTCCGATACGAGTCAAAGCGTAATCGGCTGAAATCGCGTCAGAAGAAACACCCGCGAGCTGAAAGAGTTGGCTAAGCGAGACGGCAATAAGGGTGGGGGGAAACACGTGAGTCACAAGAAGAAGTAGCGCAGCTGCGATCCCAGTGCGGTCTTTCCCAGCTATCAGATTTTCTTAGTAAAAGGTGGTAGTGTGGAGCAGAGAGCGCACCGGTGCAATGAAAGATGAAGGCATCGTTGGGCGAGTCCCTAACGTGGCGTAGGATTACGCCGAACGCGGGCCCTCCCGCGTCAAGAATTTCAGAGTACAGCTGCATGAACGCCTGTGGAGTTCAACAGGCAGAAGACAGGAGATTGGGCGGTGACTGCACCTCCGTCTTCCCACTTGCATATAGTTGAAAGCGTCTATGAGGGTACACAATGGGTCCAGCTTGGGTGGATGGGTGAAGTGCGGCGGTGCTTACTGGGCCATACGCTCTGGGCTGTAGTCCTCCTTTGCAAAGACTGGCGCATGTAATACGGCTATTCCCCCAATTTGTGGGGTTACTGCATCGTACTTTGCAATTTCCGTGTCTGAACGGAGGTCGAATATGGTAGTGATGCCGAGGGCCCGCAGCTGCCCCTTGCCTGCTCTCAGATCGTTACGAAGACTAAAGGGGAAGAAAGAAAGGCGCACACCAAGTTGAGTAACACCCGAGAGTTCTCCGCTACGAAACATAAAGCCCGATCGTGTGACATTTTCGCCGTCTTCTGCTGGAATCATACCGAGATCACGGATGTTGCAAACGCCATCGATTGTTACAAATGGATGCTTTGAGAGCAGATCGGAGAGAAGTTCTGGATCAAGAGGAGCAAGCTCGGACATGTCTAAAATGAGCCAAAGAAAGGGCGGTTCAGAGCAGAGCAGGCAAGAGGAGGCATCAAGTCAAATGACTGACTATGATGGCCGGGTGAGTGAGCCGTGTTGGTGTTGGTGGCGATCGAGTAAGATAAGATAAGATTGATCAGGAACCTCATCACGATAAATTTCGATCCGACCATTATCCGAGTCCGAGTCCGAGTCCGTCCCACCCAGTTCTCCCCTACATCAAAAAATGACTCCGCTATCTCACCCTTCAATTAAAGGTTTGTCAAGTTATTCCCTATGCGATAAAAATTCATCGAGTGAGCTACCAGACGGTTGGTTTCGCGAAATCTCCTCGCAATGGCCTGGCCAAGCCATGACTCTTAAGGTTACAAAATTTCTGCACGTCGAGAAGTCCCTGTACCAGGACGTTCTCGTCTTTCAATCAGAGGCGTATGGAAATGTCCTTGTTCTTGATGGTGTCATCCAATGCACAGAGCGCGATGAGTTCTCGTACGTTATCCGTTTCACGCCGAGGCCAACACTGACATCGTCAACTCAGCTACCAGGAAATGATTGCCCATCTCCCCCTCGCGAGCCACCCGAATCCGAAAAGAGTCCTTGTGATAGGGGGCGGAGATGGTGGCGTTGTGCGCGAAGTACTCAAGCATGAAAGTGTAGAAAAGGTGGTGCTATGCGACATCGACGAAGTACATCCCTTCATCAATTCATCTGTGCACATGGTCACACTGATGTCTTGTCCTCACCCAGGCAGTGCTGCGAGTTTCCAAGCAGTACCTTCCGCATATGTCTGCCCTGCTCGAATCCCCGAAAGTCGAAGTCTTCATCGGCGATGGCTTCAAATTCCTTGCAGACAACAGGTCGAGTTATGATGTGATCATCACCGATTCTTCGGACCCTGCCGGGCCTGCAGCTTCCCTCTTTGAAAAACCCTATTTCCAGCTCCTTCGTGATGCACTCACGCCTGGTGGGAACATCTCCACCCAAGCCGAGTGCCTTTGGCTCCACCTTCCCCTTATCAAAGAGTTACGCCGCACCACGCTCGAGATTTTTGAGACGGCCGAGTACGCGTTCACTACTATCCCCACTTATCCTTCTGGCCAGATAGGCTTTTTGGTGTGTTCTACATCGCCTAACTGCGATCTGCAAACCCCACTGCGAAGCGTTCCTAATACTCGCTACTACAATTCCGACGTACACAAAGCCGCCTTTGTCTTACCCGAGTTTGGCCGAGCAATCATAAAAGAGAGCAAGAACATTTTACCGCCAATCGGTCGTGCTGCTCGAGCTCTTGATCAACTGAATAAGCCGAGAAAGAAAGTGCTTCTCCTCGGAAGTGGCTTCGTCGCCCGCCCTGCGGCGGAGTACATAGTCCGTGATCCATCGAACGAACTCACAATTGGTGCGTCCAGTCACGACTTGACCTTTGTAAATCCATGTTGAAAACGGTACGCAGCTTGTCGCACGCTCAAAAGCGCAGAAGCACTGGCGCAGGGCCTTCCTGACACGACGGCCATATCCCTTGACGTCACTGATACCACTACGCTCGAGGCTGCGGTCGCAGCCGTAGACGCAGTTGTTTCGCTTATCCCTTATACCCTCCATACTTCTGTCATTGAAGCTGCCATCAAAGGTAACACGCACGTCATCACGACAAGCTACGTCTCGCCAGCGATCTGGGGGCTTGAGGATCGAATAAAAGCCGCCGGCATCGTTGTCATGAATGAAATTGGTCTTGACCCTGGTATCGACCATTTATACGCCGTGAAAACTATTGATGAGGTCCATGCTCAGGGAGGGAAGGTATTTTCCTCATCATTTCCAAGCTTAAAAAACGCTAAACAAACTAGATCAAGCAATTCCATTCCTATTGCGGCGGCCTTCCTGCCCCTGAATCGGCCAACAATCCTCTTGGATACAAATTCTCCTGGTCGTCACGCGGGGTACTCCTCGCTTTGCTCAATGCCGCCTCATGGCTTGAGGACGGCCAGGTCCGCAGTGTCGAGGGGACTGAACTGATGGCACTCGCCAAACCATACTATATCTCTCCTGCCTTCGCATTTGTTGCATACCCAAACCGAAACTCGGCACCGTACCGCGAGTGGTACAACATCCCCGAGGCGGACACTGTCGTGCGCGGTACTCTGCGCTACCAAGGTTTCCCTGAGTTCATACGAGCACTGGTTCAACTTGGATGGCTTGATGCCGAGCCTAAAGAGTGGGTTAAGGAGGGCCTCACATGGGCGGAGGCCACAAAACGCGCTGCTGGTGCCAAAGAATCGTCAGAGAGGTAAGGCAGTTCTTTGAGACTCCCATCCCTTGTTGACTCTATGGCCCTGTAGCGCACTCATATCCCGTGTCAAAGAGCTCTGCTCATTCCCTGACGCCGTGGAAGCGGTGCGCGTTATTTCTGGACTCCGCTGGATTGGGCTCTTCTCTCACGACCCGCTCGTTCCGCGTGGGAGCAACCTACTCGACACGCTCTGTGCACGCCTGGAGACACTTATGGCATATGCACCGGGTGAACGTGACCTTGTCATGCTGCAGCACAAGTTCGTGGTCGAAAGAGCTGATGGTACTGAGGTGCGTACTGGCGTGTGAGGAACGCTTTCTCCGTCCCGGCTATCATATGAACAAACCTGACACGTTCACTGAACTGCGGACAGCAAATTATCACGTCGACGCTCGAGACGTACGGCGCCCCCGACGGGCACTCTGCGATGGCCCTGACCGTCGGCGTACCTTGTGGCATTGCTACACAGATGGTCCTTGACGGCGCCCTCTCCACCCCAGGCGTACTGGTGCCGTACACCAAAGAAATCTGCGATCCTTTCCGCGAGCGATTGGAAGAAGAAGGCATCACAATGGTGGAGCGAGTGTTGTAGGAGATGTGTGCGAATTCACCTGTGACGATCAAGGGACAAAGGTCTACCCTCGCTCTGTCGAGCAGTGTAAGAAATGTGGATGTGATAAGAAGTGCGAAGAAATACACATGGGGGTATTGGAAGTCGGAAAGAACCCGCTAGAGATACATGGTTTGCGCACAGGTATTTTAAGGACTGTGGAGTGAACCGAACGGATCATACACCTTACAATGTGTCCCAAACCGACCTAGCTCCGCCATTGGAGGACGGTCGCCATCTGAGAAAGTAGGAGCGTAGTGAGAATCTCAGTCACGACTGCTAGCCCTGCGTGGCGAATGGTCAATAGAGCCGAAAAGTCACGCGAGGCTTGCCCTGCCTCATAAATTGCGAGCACCACCTTCCCGTCGATACACTGTATTAATAGATATCACAATTCAGCAACGATTCAAGCCTCCGGACGATTCAGAGCGTACCTCCATTCTGTTATTGGGAAGCCGCTTCCACTTGAGGAGACGACCGCTACGCGATGTGAAGTACTGCGAACTGCAGCAGAGGCGTGGTAAGAAGCGATAAACTCGGCTCAGGTCGAACTCACGCGCTAGAGCGCTTCCGACGTAGCGTAGTCGCCATGGGTTGGGATGGCGCATTGCCATAGATGATGTGGCCAGGCGTACTAGCGGGGCCAAAGTAGAAGAAAGCGGCTCCAGGACCCATGACGCCTCGATGTTTCCGTGTCCATGGCGTTTCTCGTCGAAGTTGCACGAGTGTATTCGGCATGCGATCTACCTGGTCACGCAAATAAAAGGATTAAAACTAGATTCAAGAAGGAAGGGACAGCGCTGCACCTCCTGGCTTCAGGAACGTCAGCTAATCGGATTGGATGTGAGGGAGATGGCGGCTAACTTACACAGTAAACGCGGTCAGTCCATCGAGGTCTTCAAAGCGCGTGTGGAAGGGGTCTTCCCCTTTTTGCAGCAGAACATACGACGGTGACGCAGCCATGGGGGCGAGGGCAAGAGGGAACAAGACTGGCTCTCTCAGCCGAGAGGGGAACGGGAGTAATAAGGGGTGGAATAATACAAGGGATGCCTTACTTGGCCCGTAGCCATGCGTCACCAGCACCCTTGGCTTGTCATTCTATTTTGCCTCGTGCTAGACATGTAGTACAAAGTTCCGCAGCGCGTGTTAACACTATTTCCTTGAGGAAATTACAATGAAGAGCTGGGGTGGAGGAGAGAACGGAACAATTATGAGCCAGCTCCTGGGTGGTTGATCCACGTAGACGGTGATACAAGGTTCAAAGCAATTTGCCCGGAGCCCGGAGATACAAATCTTCTTCGGGAAGACTTGGAAATCCGCTTGGGATTGCCTCTCGAGGATCAGGGTAGCAGCAGTGGATAAAGGACACTGTTAGTGCCATATATTGGTACAATGAACCAATGACAAATAACGATGCGTAATTACGGAAGGTTCTCGACGACGTTCTGTGGCGCTCCAGCATGTGGACCCGCCGATTGGCTCCCGGGGCTGGAGGTGATGTTGCCGCACGGACGTCAGTACGGTACGGTATCGGATAATAAGAGAAGGATCGATAGGCGTACAGTACATGGCTGATGGCAATAGCTTAACATGGGTCAGGCATGACGGTATGACAAACTAATCGTATACTGGAACGGAATGTATGGGCGAGAGCACGTGGGGACAAATGGAGGACAACCTACCGTGAACAATGCCTAGCAACATGGGTAGGCGCCGCCTTTCAGCTTTCCAAATCGACGACCAAGCCGATCAAAAGACTGACCGTAAAATAAGGTCCACACGAGGATGAACGAGAAAGTATTCTCTTGTCCTGGATTCACGGCCTCGAGGAACCCACCCTGGAAATACTTTCTGGGGGTCATTTTGAGGTTGAAAAAGTGAAGTACAACGGCAGTGAAGAGCGTTGTAAGGAGGAAGAGAATGAAACCGAGCCAGTTCTCGAGGCCGAGTATGCCAGCGACTGCGCCCGTGAAGCACGAGGAGATGAATTTGACGTTGTATATAGAGTTGTTGTTGAAGAAGACATGGGGAGCGAATAACCGCTGTTGCTGGTCTTCTGGAGTGAGGGCAGACATAAGGGTAAGGGACGGTCTGACGTGCGTGAGAGGGAGTAACAACTGGTCAGAAATATTCACACGGTCACACACTGGAAGAGACGACGACGAGTGCAATGTACGCAGTCCCGGAGGGAAAAGTTGTCAAGGTCGGCGTGCTCGGAGCGACCGGTACCGTCGGACAACGCTTTATCACCCTCCTCGCGAACCATCCGCACTTTGTTGTACATGCTCTCGGCGCATCGACGCGATCAGCTGGGAAATCATACGCCGTCGCCACAAATTGGAAGCAGCCAACTCCCATACCGTCTGGTGTGCGCGATCTTATCATAAAACCATGCGTTCCAGAACACTTCAAAGAGTGCGCGGTCGTTTTCTCTGGCCTGGATGCCGACGTCGCTGGTGATATAGGTGTGGATACCAATTTTTGGGTTCGTTCTGCCTTTGACGCGGATATGTATCGTAATTTCAGAGGCTGCCTTCCGTGCAGCTGAACTTGCTGTTTTCTCCAACGCCAAGTCCTATCGCAGGGACCCCAATGTGCCGCTGGTCGTTCCCCTCGTCAATACTCCCCATCTCAACATCATCCCGCAGCAGCGAGCCCTCCACTCACCCCCGCTCAAAACTGGGTTCATCGTTACCAACGCCAATTGCTCGACGACGGGCGTCGTGATACCCCTCGCCGCACTAGAACGCGCTTTCGGTCCTATCGAGTCCTGCATCATCACAACTCTCCAGGCCATCTCCGGCGCAGGCTACCCGGGCGTACCTTCCCTCGACATCTTCGACAACGTAGTCCCGTACATTTCTGGAGAGGAAGAGAAGATAGAATGGGAGACGCTCAAGATCCTGGGTGAGCTCTCGGTGTCCGAGTCCGAATCGGAAGCGGGGAAGCTCTCTTTCGACATGCGTGCGCGCACGCCTCTGCGTGTCTCGGCGAGCTGTACGCGCGTTCCCGTTGTAGAGGGCCACACCGAAACCGTCTCGGTACGCTTTGCACGGCGCCCTGCACCGAGCCCGCAGCAGGTGCGCGAGGCGCTCGTTGCATATACCCCTATGGTGCAGTCCGCTGGCTGCCCCTCAGCTCCGCGTTATGCGATATGGGTCCACGAAGAGCCCGACCGTCCGCAGCCACGACTGGATCGCATGTTTCAAGAGGGGGCAGGCGTCTCTGTTGGCCGAGTCCGCCAGTGCGCGGTGCTGGACATCAAGTTTGTCGTGTTGTCTAATAACGTCAACATCGGAGCAGCAACGAGCAGCATCATCAACGCTGAGATGGCAATTTCTACGGGACTAGTTGCGGTATAGTTGAGTCAAGTTGCTGCGATAAAAAATGGCTGGTCTGAGCACCGTGTACGCCGTTAAAGTTGTAACTACCAAATATATGATCATTTTGTAGTACCAGGGGCATGATCACTTTTTTGTGCTACAGATACAGGAAGCTCATTATACAACATGCATGCATTTTCCACTATGACCCTGTCACCAACGCCAACCGCGCGGATACCTCTGCCTGTGCTCGCACAAGGTTTGCCAAGTAGGACATCATCAATGTATCCTGTTCAGAAGGCATCGTTGGTCAGGTTGTCCCATCCCTAGACCTAAAAAGACAGAACGCACCTGAAGGCTGCTTGTAAATCCACCTTTTCCTAACTCCTCCGAGTCACCTCCTAATGCGTCCATGAGATACCGCCCGAGTGCAGCGTCGGCCGGCTTTCCCGCAGCTGCCTCCTGGGCATAGGCCAGCACACGGTCAACCATTTCGAGAACACTTTTCAGCGTGCTCTCAAGTTGGGCAAGTTCCCCAACGGGTGACGAAGGGGAATTTTCAAGAAGATGCACTGAAGATTGCGGAACCAACGAATGAGATCGAAATTGTGAGTATAGGAAGGCCTCGATAAAGAGGCGGAAGTGAACGTACGACCAGTTCGCTCGGCATCATTCGCGTGGAGTGTGATGGGTATCGGAACGAAGACCACATTTTCAGGTTTTGGGAAGACGCCTACGGGAGAGCTGCGCAAGCTGAACAGCTAGATATCGATGCGATGGTAAAAGGTACTTACCTGATATATGCCTTAACCCCGGCCTCCTCGCCCAATTCGGTGCCAGTGTTGAGAGCGATATGGATGGCGGGATACGGTGCGGTCTCTTGGGAGTAGAAATTCTGGATCAAAGCGGAGTAGGTGTTCAAATCTGATCCTGTGGAATACCTGCGTGAGAGAGGGCAAAGCATCTCCTAGTTAGTTCTTGTGAGAATGGAGCAACATGCACGAGGAATTGCGGACCAGCCGACAATGGATTCCTTCGGGTTGACACGCTGAGAAAGTTCAAACATTGCGCGGTGATAGTCCATATCGACGGCGACCTGCTCACTAGTCTCCGAATGCAGCACCGCGAATGCGGTACGCACCGAGACTGCGTTATCGCCTTCGCTCCTTTTGCCGAGAAGAGTACCGATAACACGCTGCTGGGAACCTGTGCGGCGTAGGTAGTGGTCTAAGATGGAAAAGAGTGCGGTCGGGTGGATGGTGACAGAGGGAGCGCGGCTGAAAGTTGTGTCAACGAAAAATGGAATATATTGGGTAAAATAGAGGGGATAATACTATACGGATCCAGAGGATAGACCTAGGCAGACTGCGGATGAAGGTGGGCCCAATGTCATGTTTTTTAACAAGATCAAAATGATGAGGGAAACGAATAAATATTCAAAAAAAAACACGGGAACTCCCGAACTCGTCTTGTTCGACACGACAACGATGCCCTCCGAAGAAACAAAGGTTCGTCTCATTCTCAATGCTCTCTCCTCGTACAACCCCTAAAGATCATGTAGGAACGCGTCATTCGCGCCATCGACCTTGGCCGCGTATGTTCATTTCCCAGTCTCTTTCAGGTCCGCTAACTGCCACCTAGACCGTGCTCCACTTTGGCTGGATACCATTCATCATTTATGTGGGCTACACGCGGAGCAATCCACAACCTTCTCTTATAAAGTGTGTACGACAGCCTTCCTGCTTCTCTCCAAATGTCTGAACGGATTGACTAGGTTGATTAGCCCACTTGCATGATACTTCTCATCCCACAACTCTTTTACGCTTCTCGTAGGCACCATATAGATACGAGAGATCATCTTCAAAAGTGTAATAATGCACCAGCACCATTTGACGCCGGTGAGTCGGTCGCACAGAGACTGGCCCAAGTGATTACATTCTTTGGTGGTGATGTTCGTGCGATTTTATGTACGCGACATCCTGAGCTACCCCATTTTATTCCTGTTGGGTGACAATGCGGATTAATAAGGCCAGATATGATCCCAGAACTCCCTTTTCTCTCTTGTCATTCGAATTAGCCTCTCACTCACTAATTTCGCAGTGTCCAACCTGTCTAAGCATCAGAAATGAGATTTATTTACAGTATAAACACAACGAGAGGTCAAAATTTGTGTCATTATCACAGATAGATGCGACGAAGGTCACTTCTCGTCGTGATCCGCTTGCAAATCGGACACACCCCTGATGCATCCAAACAGCGCAGCCAACATGCGCTGCAGCACACGTGCCAACAGCCTACGCTCACCGTGGGCTCACTGTATAACTCGAGACAGATGCGACAGCCGAACGCTACACCATCTGCTGGCGCACTCTGCAAGATTTGAATAATAAGCCCCACGTCTACGTGTAAAAATGACTAACATACCGTAAGCAGTCGCACTTTACTCTCCAACGCAGCGATGAGTGTCTGTGGGTCCTTCGTGTGCCGTGCGCGCTCGATAGCCATGTCCACTTCCACCCCTGCCACACGCCGAACCGAGTCGTGTCTAGACCGCTCCGAGTCGCCGCCTTCAGTGAGGACGTCAGCCTCGGTGAACTGCGCCACTCCAAAGGCACTCAGGTCATCTCCCTCAACATCAATCTCATCATCCACATCGTCCACAGTCCGGTCGCCTACCACAAACCCCGGCGCCGCGGCGCCGGCCCTCGCACCTTGCCTAAGCTGGAGGCGCCGCACCCCATCAGGCGTCTCACTCTCCTCCCACACGTCATCCTCGCCGTCATTCACATTGTCCTCGATATTCCGCGGCGCATCTCCATCATCCTCTGTGCCCATGCCCCCACCGGGTCGATGCAGTTCAGCGTGTGCCAGACATGCATCAACGTGTGCCGCGATGACATCTAAATCTCCCTCGACGTCTTGCATGCAGACCGGGCACTGCTCCGTAGTAGCCCTTGCGCGCCCCTTGCCTTTCCCGGCGACCGGGACATCGTCCTCGTCACGCGTCATGGCTCGGAGTGCCATGTTCCGCGCCTTGCGCCGACGCTTGATGGAGCTGAGGGTCTTTTCAAGGCGTGCCGCGAACGCTGTTGAGCCCTCACGATGCTGCAAGGTGGCGCGCCGACGCGCTATAGACCTGTGGAGTGATCGTGTGAATATATGCTCCAAGACGACTGTGTGGATCCAGCGAGAGTGCGTCAGGGGTGGCAGACGTACGGTGCGTGTGCCAAAGCATGTGGATCCGAGAAGCACTCAAGATCGCCGACGTGGTCGAGAATGGTCTGTACACGTGAGCTCTCGAGTGTGTAGTGTTGTCCGAGTAGGCGGAGGGGGATATGCTCCCCGCAAACAGGACATTCACGCGTTTCAGCGCGCTTGGCTAGATTAGACACAAAGGATGCAGTGTGAGAGGAGCTACAAAATACGAGGAAGTGTAGGCATGGCGAACCACGTTTAGTACCCTGCATGGATACGAGCGCAGACGTCGACGCGATAACACTGCCATATTCCCTTGAATCGTGCTCTGGCGTAGGGTCATGGGCTATGTCAGGAAGGGACCGTTTTCTGCGGCTGTTCTCCACACTTGAATTAGATGCCCGAGAAACGATGAGTATGCTCAGCGGTGCGCACCTGGCCGTTCTGGTCGGGATGCTCTCCCCCTCCCATGCAGAAATAGCGTGCATGGAGAGCTGCGAGGTTTGAGATATCATGGATGCTACCTGCGAAGAGAACCAAGGGACACTCGACGGTGGATGCTCACTTGGTTAAACAGATGAACGCAACTTAATCGAACCACCTGAACGATCCTGCCATGGGCCGGGTCGGGCCGGGAATAAGCATGGTCTAAATGATACTTCTCATTTCTCTTCTGGTTTCACTTCACTCTAAACAAAGGAGATACATATTGGCTAGCTATTAAAGATACGAGAGTGGAGTAGATCATGTCGCGCAGAAACTATCTCGCCTAGCGGCCACGTCGTCGCCGGAAGCTGCTCGGGCTCGAGCCCCGTGTGATCGTCGTCTTGTAGCTCTCCGGAGACGAGGTGAGCAGTAGACGATATAGCGTCCGAGAGCATAGGCTTCACCGCGTGCAGAAGGAATTGCTGTGCGGCGTATGGGCCCAGAGCGTTCATGCGCACCGCCGCGGACAGCACGCCGCGAGCATGGAGGAAAAGGTGCAGATGGGCACCGCGATCTGGACACATATGCTGGGTGGTGACACGCCACCAGCATGATGAAGAGAGACGCAGCTAGCTCACCGACAGTAAGCCCGAGCACGCCCGCCAAGACGCCCCAACAGACCGGGAGATGCCCTGGCGCATCCGCATCGCCGCGCCGCATGCGCACCTTGAGCGCAGCAACCAATGCACCTGCACGACTTTCGTACTCCGATTTGTCGTCATCGCCGGTGGGGACGCCAGCATTCGACATCGTCGTTGTCATCCCCGCCATCGAGTCGGACATCGCCGTCAGCACAGGTGGTCGGGTAAACCCCTTGGTATAGAGTGTGAGCAACGCTGCACCCTGCGCACACGACGCACGGCGCGTGACATGGTTCAGCGTGCTCGCGTCGTATAGCGCATCGAGACGCGCGAGCGTCGCAAGCGCCACGCCGAGCCCGGCTATCTTGCCGCTGACGTACGCGGCGGCGGTGCGGTGCGCATCGCGCGCAAACGGGAGCGCGCTGCGTGCGTAGGTATCGACCGAGTTGCGGAGGAAGGCGAGGATGTCTGAGCCCACTGGGCTGCCAGTAGGCAGACGGAAGAGTGCGTGGGCGGCGGTGGACTCGAGGCCGGCAGATGCTACGAATGCGCCTGTTGGGAGGTTGGCGTCTGAAAGGATGAGTAAGAGATAAGCTTCCTTGTCGTCTTGCATGCTGCAGCATGCAAGTAAAGACGTAGGCGTTGAGTGGCCGTTTAAACTTAGTCATCCGTGGGATCGCGTGATGAGGCGTGAGGAAGGGTTGGTATTTATTGCAAGGAAATGTACATTTGCGTGGGTCTATCTATGTGCGAGCGAGTATTACTACTGTTGATGTCCCGGTATAATATCTCAGATGTTACACTAACAAGGCAAACTTGAAGCAGTGATACATTCTCTAGTGACAGTCACAAATGAATTCTTCCTCGTCTCGTATTGGAAAGGAGGCTAAGTGATTTCCATTTATCAGTGTTGGTAGAGGCTTTGAGCTAGATGGGAAATGCTCACGTTCATACTCAGTAGCCAACTTGTCCGCCCGGTCCCTAACCGTCTTTCGAAAGTTTTCCAACTGGTACGTGTCGTCGTCTCGACCCTCGTCTAAAAATTGCATCATCTCTCCAGGGGCATAAGTCACGTATCTATCCGGAAAACTGATCCACCAAGGATCCTGCACGTCCAAAAAGACGAGGCGCTGGAGTTTCTTGTTCAACTCCTCGTATATTGCCGACCAGGGCCTCGGCACCTCTGGCCAGCCGTTGAACCCAGAATTGTTAAGCGCATCCGTGCTCTCCACCTCATCGTTGCTTGGGACAGCTATCTGAGAATGAAGAAGGTGCAACTCGAGCAGCGTCTCGGCGTGCTGCAAGATGAAATTCTCCGCGTCGCACGCGATGGAGAACTGTACATGTTGCAGGCGCAACGCGCGAAGGCGGGGGAAGTGTAGTTTCGAGAACGAGTAGGTGAGATAGAAGACGCCGGTGGGGTCAGAGAAACACAGCGCTAGCGCTTGGAGGTTTTCGAGGCCCGTCGCGGCGCTCGGCGGGGGGAGGAGGCGACCGGGTAGCGTGTCGTAGTAAAACGGCTCGCATGGGGAGATGAGGCCTTCGGGCAGCGGCGGTGTGACGAGGGACGACCACGCATCCGTACCGGCGAGGAGTACCTCGAAGAGCGAGAGGTTTGCGCGCAGCGCGAGGAACGCCGGGCTGTCGTACTGCTCGAGGGGGATGGGGGGCAAGCGGGTGAGGGAGAGGGACTCGCGGGGGCGGGGGAGGCTCGTGCCTAGGGAGACCAGTGCGTCAAGGATGGACGAGAGGTCGTCCCGGATGCGGTCGAGCTCAGTTTTGCGGGGCGCGATCTCGCCAAAGCGGATGGAGAGGGATTTGAGCATTGGGAGCTCGTGCAGGCGAGACAAGGCATGCGACAGCTGCTGGCGAATCTCAGCGCTAGCTTTGCGCTCTGAAACGACTTCGGCTGAGGGCTTCTCGTATCGAAAAGGCTCTGTGACAGCGACATAGTCAGAAATCGAAAGACAAAGAAAGGGGATGGATGAAACAGGGCGATCGCCTTACCTGGATTCCAATATTGATACTTGACGGATTGCACGTAGGGATTGACCCAGGGAGACTGTATGATATCTAGGAAACCCGCAGTGCTCTTCAGAGTGTGCGTTAGCCTGAGGATGCGGAATACCCGCGGGGAGGTGATCCAACAGAATTCGCGGCACACCGCGCGGAGACTAAGCAGGTCTTTGCAGTAGAATTCGCGTCGCAGTCGACGCTGTTGTTGTGTCCATGAATCCAAGTTCTCGATATCGTATTCAAGCGCGACGGTTTCGACGATGGTATGTATGATGTCGGATGGAAGATATGGTACCGTTGCGGACATGGATGGTTCTGGGGATTGAGAAGAAAGAAACGAGGAAAGCGATCGATTAAAAGGTGTTGACGATGCAGTGCCACGGTGCCAGCTGTTGGAGTCATTGTCTCATCCACATCCACCCTTATGCACTGACACGATAGTGTGGTGTGGCCGGTTGACTAAACTTGCTTTGATGCACAGCCTTTGAAAGAATTACAATTTATTATAACACACGGGGACGTGAGTGGATCCCAACCGAGTGACGTGACTCGGCCAAATCTCGCGCAAGCTTGCGCGGCCCCACCGCCACTGCGCCACCGCCACCCGCTTCAGGAACGTGTCTGTCAAAAAGCGTTCTACCAGAAATGGCTACCTCATTCCAGCATGTTCCATCCATTCCGCACTGCCCATCTGAACCAACCGCGAGCAGCACCGTGCAAATGCAAACAGCTCTTCCTCTCCATTGAACATGGACGCTGCATCGACAACTTCGGCTGGTAGGCCCTGCACCACAGAAGAGAAGCAATGACATCAGATCGTCCGCAACAAAGCAAATTATGAACGCACTAGCTCATCCATCAGGGCACGCATGTGATCCGATGCAGGTGCGCCTGGCCCACCATTCGAGTCGTCGGAAAAGATCCCAAAGATGGGCACCTCGGACGAGACAAACAACCGGGTCTGGCTGTCATAGCACGCGTCGATAAACGTGATGAATCGCCGTGCCTAGAACCAAACGGCCCGAATAAGCAAACCAGGGCGGAAAGCCTCGGTGACACTCACCTTGTCCTTCTCGGATAGTCCCATCGTGGGGACCTCTGTCACGAACAGCGTCCTGAATCGCCGCGTAAGCTCGAGGTAATCCGCTGCACCGAGTGGCCGTCCGCACAACTCCGCAAAGCTGAACTGTGCGATGCGACCTGCGCTACGGGGCACCGTAAGGTTGCGACCCCATATACGAATTGTCTTGCCTTCCTGGATGGGAGTACCCTGGGTGAGTGTGGTGAACTGTGCATCGATGGCCGCACGCGTAGCACTGTCTAGCGGAGAAAAGTAGGCGTTTGAGAGGGCACGCGGCACGCGGCGATAATCTAGCGTGTTAAGGCCGGGGAGCGAAATAAGCAATTGGCAGGCAATGAAGATAGTGAATGACGGACCCGTGCCCGAATCAAGGTCGGTGACATCAAACTGTGCCTTGAGAAGGTCTATTGCAGGGAGAAAAGAAGTGCGCTGAATACCATTCTTGTACAACTCGTCCGGGTGGCGGCTTGCCAAGTGAACGATTTTCAACTCTAATGCGACAATCATCCGGCAGTTGTAGAACGTACTTGGATGTGAACACGCAGACGACTCCGTGGTCAAGCAGGGCATCGAGTAGCCGTCGGAGAATCATCGCATCCGCGATGTCCGTCACTTGGAACTCGTCCAGGCAAAGCACGTGCGCCTCGTTCGCAAGGTCTTGTGCGACAGGCACGAGCGGATCACCTGCACCGGCAGCCTTGGCAGCATGCATCCGCTTATGAATATCAAGCATGAATGGGTGGAAGTGGACTCGGCGTTTGTAGGTGATGTGCACGGGGAGGGTATTGTAGAATAGGTCCATGAGCATGGTCTTTCCGGTTCCGACGTCGCCATAAAGGTATAATCCACGCGGTCTATCTATGCTCGCAGGGCTAGGTGTGTGAAGGGAGAGAAGGCGCGAGAACTGGGGACGTAAGTGATGTCAACGGAGTAGAACCGAACGGTGAAAAATGATGTGTTTACGAGCGAGGGGGCCCCAAATAGGGGTGGGGGGTCATACACAACGAGAGCATCGTGCAGGGCTTGTAGTTTCTGGATGATTTGTGTCTGGTAATCATCTGATCTTAGTGTACCAGCTTTTACTAGTTTTTCGTACTCCTTCATTGGCGTTGACCGCCCACCCGATGGAAGTCCTTCAAACCATGATGGCTTTAATGGTTGAGAGGGAAAAAGGGGGAGTAGGTCCTCATACCTTGGTTTGTAGATTGGAGGACGACGTTTGTAGCTGGATCAGCTGACGAAGATGTTGCACCGGCAAGGGTGGAATTGTACAAGCGACTGTACGGTGCCCATGTAGCGAGAGTGATCGGGTTGAGGGAATGTCTGGCAGAGCCCGTGGCAAGGGAGAGATGGGTAGAGTAGATATTGCGAGGTATTGGAATATGAATACGCGAAGCAAGCCTCATCAGTCCAAAGGTAAACGGTGCAACTCCCACGGTACGCGACCGTCGGTTCTTCGTCGTAACAATCACGTGAAGGGTCACTTAAACTCTTTACCGTTTCGAATTATACAGTCGAAGCTCTCATAACCCATACCCCTCCGTCACAGCTCAGAGCTATGGGGGTTTGAGAGCGTATGGGCTTTCAGGATGTTACTAAAAATAGACAAAAAAATCTATTGAAAATTGGAAAACTTTGACTCTATCTTTGGAGCATTTGACGTGTTTCTAAGGCAGTAGTAATCATATGTGATGGAAATAATCAGTGATATGGGTTGGAGTCAGTGTCTGAGACCTCTCCAACCGCATCTGACATCCAAATGAGGCCATAACTGCCTCGAGCTTGCGCGCGACCGGAGCATCAATATGGTCAACATACCTATTGATAATTGATACTGCCTGGAACATGTCACAATAAGTTGGAGGGGGTTCAATTACTACACCACCCTCAACGTCATCATCCATGGGCCCTTCCTCCAGTGAATCGCATGCAGCCAACACAGCCTGACAAATTTCTTCGTCAGTTGTCCCATCTATCTGGGACTCTTCGGGTGGGTTCAGCAGGGCCTTGATGTCCATTCTGTTCGCGCTTTGAAGGATGCCGGTTGCTTCTAAGTCATCAAGAGCACATATGAGCTCGTTCTCGACTGCCATGATGGGATTTGGATCATAAGAGGGGGTGTGAAGCAATGATAAGATCGGAATTGCAGGTTGGGCTGGTGTAGAGGGATCCATAACAGGCAAAATGCCTGCCTTACACCAGCAGTGTCAAATAGTTGTGGTGTCCACCTCGTGCCATGCAAGATCAGCAAGCCGCATGGCTTGAAGCTGATTGATGTCATAGATTTCGGATGGGGTGATATTTGCATCATAGCGATGAATTGCCCGTTGAATATATTTTGCTCGATAATGCGCCTTGAAGCATCTGATGATGCCCTGGTCCATTGGTTGGATGTGTGCAGTGAGGTTTGGTTCGAAATTTACAACGCGGATGTTTTGAAGACCGGCTGGGACGATATGACCTGAGAAATTGTCTTGTAAAAGAACAAT
>Ga0307510_10002059_pt1 | contig 22713 bp, 19 predicted proteins | sample 12_EM_MG_FD_207224 | JGI IMG/M metagenome (GOLD analysis project Ga0307510, IMG submission 207224) | Populus trichocarpa ectomycorrhiza microbial communities from riparian zone in the Pacific Northwest, United States - 12_EM | ecosystem: Host-associated > Plants > Roots > Unclassified | place...
TTCTCTTACTGGAAAGACAAGCTTTTACGATGTGCCTACGTCTCAGTTCACTCACTTCGTTCATGAACTGGCCTCCAGCACTTCGCAAAGCTTGTTGGGGGCTGCGCCCCCAAACCCCTGCCCAAGCGCATTCACTAATGTTTTATATACTATCATCTATCTAACCATCCTTTTCTTTCAAGGCACTATATACCTCCCAAGATTCTGCAACCTGTCAGCTTTAAAATCACCCTAAGATCATCAAATTTGGATGAGAATTGAATCAGTTATCCTCAAAACAATCTGTCTTCTTGATTTTATTATCATGATAACTTGTCAAATTCTTATCCAATTCAGATCAACTCACTTTCATCTTCATAATACACCCATCAGGCAAGCTTTCTACAGGTATAGGTACACCTCAACCTTAAAACTCCCATGCAGAACCCATCAACATCCCTACTTATACCCTATTTTATCTTGCCCATTCTAGACTTTAGTATCTAACATTTAGTCATGTTTTTTTAATATTATATACATGTTTCTTTAAAATTCAAGTATCTTCCATTCCATTCATCAGTTTATTAGATTTCATCACTTTATAGATTTATTACATGTTGTATTTAGCATGAGTGCTACAGCCAAAAAGAAAAAAAGAAACAGAAAAAGAAACAGAAAAAACCAAGTCAAGTGACATGGCAATGACACACCTAACATGTCCAAGTTCACACATGTTTCGGCACCTCCAGGCTGGCCCGTTCTGTCAGTGTGACATGCATGCAACAGAAAAAAAATAAAAACAAAAAGAAAGGGGAGGAAGATATACTGAGTGAGCCCATATACAGGCTTCATGCCACTGCTAGTCCAGAGCCAGTGGTCTCTTTGTGGGTCGAAGAGGGTGGCCAGTTGTGTGCCGACCACAGGCTGTGTGCGGAAACCGTGCGGGCGATGCATGCGAGGTGGGTGCAGGCTGTCACCGTCATCGTCATCGTCGTCAAGACCTTGTGATTGTGTGGCAGCTTCGGCTTCTGGCCAGGCAAGGGTGGGGGTGTGCGAAGGTGGTGTTCGGGTGCATGTCGAGAAGGTGCGCAAACACACAGGAATGAAAAAGAAAAAAAAAAAAAAGAAAAACGAAAAATGAAAGGACTCACCAATTCAAACCCCCACAAAAACCCCAACCTCCACAGTGTGTGTCGTGCGTGTGTGTGAATGTCTTTGCCGTCGCTGCGCTTGTGATCCAGGTGTGTTGATGTCAGTTGTGGGTGGCGTGTGCATCCAAAGGTGATAAACAATGTCGAAACAGGAGGGCAAGGGCATGTCAGCATCAAGTTGTAGGCAAGGCGGATGTGGAACGTACCGGTGAGTGAGGCGCGACCTCCTTGCAAGGCCCTGGGTGGTGTGGCGATGGCGGCATAGGGATGGCGATGTGAGCAGCTCTGGCAGTTGTGATTCGGTAAGGGTGCGGACAGCAATGTTCGTCAAGATCTTGCGATGGTGTGGGTGCATGCGCTGTCGACGCGTGGGCAGGCGGTTTGCAGGTGGTGGGTCGTGAGACCTGTGAGAATGCGACTATGATGGCCATAATTCAAGCCTTGAGGGAGAGGTGAGAGGACACGTGAGTAAGTGAGGGGCAAGAGCCACTTACCTCCTGTCAACGCCGTCGCGGTTTGGGGCTGAAGGACTGGGGGGTGGTGAGGATGGCGTAGGAGAGGGGCACCAAGATGGGGTGCTCGAAATCGAAATGTCGACGGTGGGAGGTAAGGAGTGACGGGGCACTCATGATGGGGACTGTGACGCCAGCTCGAGCTCGTCCCCATCGGTTTTGTGCCACATTTCTTCGAAACTGAGCATGCTGGTGGTGGGAAGGAAGGTGGGAAGGAGGGGCTTGTGCCACCGACGTTCCATGGTGGTCTTGGGTGGCTTCAGGCAAGTTGGACACGGCGAAAGCTTGCTGAATGCAATGTCGAAAATTGCGCAGAGGTGAGGGATCGATGTTGAGCTGCCACTCCAGGTAGGAGCACATCTCTCATTCCATCTGGTTGATCTCCTGGAGTGTGAACTTGCATTGGCCAACAATACATGAAGACTTGTTGGAATAAGTATCATCGCAGATGATCTTGGAAGAGAGCATGAAAGCAGAAATAAATAAGTGGTGTCCTGGGGTAGCAACGAAAAAAAGGACTCACTTATTTGGACCCCCACAAAAAAGCACAACAGGCATGTGCTAGTGAGGGTAGAGATGGGTGGCATGGTAACGGGGATGGCACTGACACTGATGCCGGCTCATCCTTGTCACCATCAATTTTGTGTCGCATTTCTTCGGGGGTGGGTGTGCTGGCAGTGAGGGGTGGTGGCAGAAGTCAGGACCGGTCATGACACAGCAAAAAAAAAGGCCCACTCACTCAGAGAGGAGAAAGCAAGGGAGAGCAACGTCTTGGGCGGTATGGCATTGGGGACAGGCACAGCTGTGAGGGAGTGACACGGGAAAACATGACTGGTCAGGATATGGAAAGAAACCAAGTAAGATACAAACTTACCTGTTACAGTGCTAGTGGCAGCAGAGCAACATCAGATGGGTGTGGCACCACCATAGGGGCCAGAAGAGGGTGGGAGGGACCGGCTGGGACATAGAAAGAGAGTGAGCCTGCGCGGGACACTTGTGCACTCAAGGGGGCAGGACAGAACAGAACTGGATGCGGAAATAAATAAAAAGAAACCTGGCAAGGGGGGGATCAGGACGGTCAGGACACAAAAAAAATAAAAAAAGGGAGGGGCACTCACTCGCTCATGTCGGACTGCCCAGGACATGGGGGGGAAAAAAGGTGCCAGTGAGGGGCGGTCCACAACTGGTCAGTACATGGGGAAAGTAAGCAAGTATGGGCACTCACCAATGGAATGCCTCAGGCAATGTGGCATTGGGAACAGCAGCGGTGATGGCAGCTGCAAGGGAGAAATGCAAGTGGTCAGGACACTGGGAGAAAGCAAGCAAGTGATGCACTTACCTGCTTGAGAGGGCGATGGTATCATTCAGGGGGTTGTGTTTGGGATGAAGCTGGACTGTGAGAGAGGGCCGGGAGGGTCATAACCAAAAAAAAAAAAAAAGGGGGCACTCATCAGGCAGAGGGGAGGTTGGGCCTGGTTGGGATGCAGCAAAAAAGCAACCTGGAAACAAAAGCAAGCAGTCAGTAAAGAAAGTAAGGGAAGGGACTCACTCCCAGAGAGGACAGAGAATAGGAGGAAGGTGGGGTGACGACGCAGACAGAAAATGAGCAAAATTTCGAAAAATTAATCCTTGAGGGGGGGAAATGACCTTGAAGGGGGGGGAAACCAACCTTGAGGAGGGGGAAATGACTTTGAGGGGGGGGAATGACCTTGAGAGGGGGAAAAGTGGCCTAGAAGGGGGGAAAGGTTAGCTGAGCAGGGGGAAAGCGATGTCAGGCAAAAATCCAACCGGCCAGAACTGAAAAAAAAAAAAACTGGTCAGAACTGAAAAAAGCGAGGGAGGGGACTCACTGGAGAGGGCTGGGACTGGACTGGACCTGCTAGAAAGGTCAGAGATCAGCAGCACACAGAAAGAAAGAAAAAAAAAGCCAGGGATACTCACATTTGTTGGAAGCACTGCAGCGTCAACCTGCCAGCTGTTGCCGCTTCATCAATGCAGCCACTTGGGCTCACGTGCGCTTATGTAAAAATTTTCAAGGAAAGTTATCTAAGCATTATCTAAGCCAACTCCAATTCAAGAAAAGTGACGCTTTGGTCAAATCACGTCACAGTAACATCACACTCCAATGGCAAACAGGCACATCCTAAATCTGGTAGTAAATTCCCACACCAACGCGGCCATCTCAGGAACCCCAGCCCCGGAGGCTCGTTTCCCTTATTCTCTTACTATATATGATTCGCTTACATAATGGCAGTCCCTTTACCACCTTCCAGCATGTGCCAGGTGGAATTAGCGTCCATCTGTACAGTATAATACAAAGCTATTGCTCAATTCATACAGCCTGGATCTCCAAACTTCATTAACTGACACTGCCATGTCCTCTGAGAAGTACGTCCAAGATCCCTTCCCCACGAGCAACATTACTTGGCACTGACCGATCCCTACCAAAATGTGTACTGACACGTCGGCGTGCCCCAAACACTATCAGTCATTCATTCTTGCAGCCAAGTCCTTGCTCCAATGACCATGCATCCGCCACTACCTCTTTGATTTCTACTACTGAAGGCTCAACTACGGGAATGGGTGTTTCACATGGACAAAAGGAAGAGAATCTTAGGCGTCCTAGAGGTGAGTTGTTATTTGCGTGTCCTCCTTGACACTGCATACTAAGTTGGGCACCTTCGCCAAAAAGTGACCATTGAAGTTCTATCCGACGATTCCCTCCTGGACATATTCGATTACTACCTGATTCAAACCAGGCAGATAGAGGCATGGCCACTTGCGCACGTTTGTCGGAGATGGCGAATCCTGGTATTTGCATTGCCACGGCGCCTGAATCTGCAAGTTCTCTGCACAAACAAACGACCTGTGAGGGCAATGTTGGGCCATCTGCCTACCTATCCTCTTGTCGTAGATTTTCGATTCTGGGAACTTGGTGTCCACCTACCAAGTATGGAGGACGTCGATAGTATTATTGCTGCGCTCGGACATCGGGATCGCATCTGTAAAATCACTCTCAAGATTCCACTCGGATTATTTCATAAATTTACCCCGATGATGCAGGAGTCGTTCCTCGCACTAACGGATCTCCACCTTAACCCTTTCTCGAAATGGGACTCAGCGCGGGACCTGTCGAGTTCATTTTTGGGTGGATCTGCACCACGTCTACGATCGCTCTTCTTGGAGAACATCCCGTTTCTAGCACTACCTAAACTACTTTTGTCTGCCAAGGACCTTGTCTCCCTTCAACTTCAGAAGATTCCCCAATCAGGTTACATTTCGCCTGATGTGATCGTCACTTGCCTGTCTTCTTTGACCAGGCTTGAAAAACTTCGCATTGGTTTCCTTTCCCGTCTTCCTCTCTCTGATCCACCAAGCCAAAATCCGTCGTTAACTCGGGTTGAACTCCCAGCTCTCGCCCATTTCTCCTTCAACGGCGCCAACGAGTACATAGAGGACTTTGTGGCTTGGATCAACGCCCCTCTGCTCTTATATATCCGGGTATCGTTCTTCAACCGGTCGCACCTTGACATTTCACACCTTTCCCAGTTCATTGATTGGATAGGAAATTTCGAAGCACCCCGTCACGGCATTCTACACGTTTCTAGCATATCCACCTTCGTCAAATTCTCTCTCCACGAGGACCCCAGTAAAGGCACAACGGTTGCTTTTTATATCTCTTGCACCCCATCAAGACTGCAGATTTCCTCTCTGGAAGAAATATCAAGGTCATCCTCGTCTCCCTTCCGACTCTCCTCTTTGGAGCATCTCGATATCTTGGACGGGGCATCTCCTGAGTGTTGGAAACGTGATATGGAGAACACGAGATGGCTGGAACTTTTACGGATATTTACTAATGTGAAGGATTTGTACCTATGCAAGGAACCTGCAGTGCGTGTCGCGCGGGTTCTGCAGGGGCTTACCTCGGAAACAGCAACAACCGTGTTGCCCGCGCTTCGGTGCATTTTCGTTAAAGGAAATCAACAATTGGCGACTGTGCAGACAATCCTCTGGTCATTCATCTCTGCGCGACAGCTCTTCGGTCATCCTGTTGCTGTCCACGTTTGCGAATGAGGGGAGGACACGGATCAATAACTGCTACTATATTTCATGCAAATTCCGTGCTTTGACGTTTGGTACTCCTTACCTACTGGTTACCCTTGTCGATCCACAAGTTGTTTGCTGCTCAACTGACCCATACCCATCCGGCCATGATATTATTTCCATCATCTGATACCTATTTCTAACTTGGAACGACACTATGTGGCACATGTACATTACGTCCAAATGGCGACTTCCTTTTTTGGTAACCACCAACATTGCAGCACAAAAAACCTTGCCAGTGACTTAAGTGTTAATCAGAAATTGGTCAAATCACATAACACTTCATATCTCTCCCATACTTTATCATTCAAAACAATCGTTTCTGATTACGAGCCATATAAAAAATGCCGAAACCCCCCGATATTGGGGGCTCGGAAGGCCAATCACAGGCCAGACTGGTGCCAAGCAACCCGCGGATCACCAGGTTGGCTACAGCCACACAGGCGACAGTCAATGGAAAGCCAATCAGCCAGCAAAGGACAAAGAAAGAACTAAGTAAAGAGCAAAACAATGGTGAGAAAAGCGCAGAAGTAAGCGTCAGGGCATCTGCAGCCACATGCAGGCCCGCTGTCACCTTGACAGCGCTTTTACAGCCCATCGTGGAAGCGCTCTATAAGATTCTTGATGGTGAGGACTCGCCAGAACACATTATAGAGGGTATCTTTAAGTACATCAAAGAGTCGGAGAAGGTGGAGAGAGCCACTAGGGCTACAAAAGAGAGGAAAGAAGTTCAAGACAAGGTGAGCTCTATGTGTAAAGGGTTTACTGCTGAACTAGGCAGGCTCCAAGAGATCCTAGACAGACGGCTCGACGGCATCATGGGTGTCGTTAACGTAACCCTAGAAACCTCAGAGAAGGCCCTAAAAGTCGCAGAAGAGGTAAAAGGGAACACACAGGATATCATAAGCAAGCTTGGGAAGGTTACCAACGTCGCGGATAAAATTGCGGACACTACTCAATCCTACCGTGACGCTTTAGTAACCAGACAAACTCCCTTGCACAAAGCCAGCGCAGACCCCAAAGTACTTGGCGACATGGACCAAAGGGCGAAGCAGCTCCTCATAGATGTATACAGCGACGAGGGGGATGCCACCCTGGAAAAGAGCCTTACAGAAATCATAACCATAGCCAATAGGGTTCTGGACGGTATGTCTGACGCAGACAAACCGGAAAAAGTGAAAGTCAAAGCCGCGCTCAAAACCAAAAGACATGCCATACTCCTCATGCTCAGTAGTAAGGAGGCAGTCAATTGGATCAGGGAAGTGGGCAACGAAGAAACCTTCGCGGATGCCTTCTCCAAAGGGGTGCACATTAGGGAAAGGGAATACATCCTAGTTGCACCTAGAATCCCATTAACCTTTGAGCCAGACAACCAAACTCATCTCAGGGAAGTCGAAGAAGCAAATTCGCTCCTGTCGCGCTCGATCCGTAAAGCAAGGTGGATAAAGCCAGCAGGCCGCAGGCGTACGGGACAAACCCACGCACATGCGATCCTGACCATCACCTCGGTGAACATCGCAAACAAGTTGATCAAGGACGGCGTAGGTATCTGTGGCAGCATGATCAGGCCAATGAAGGAAAAGCAAGAACCCATCCAATGCATGAAATGCAGACGATAAGGGCACTTCGCGGACAGCTGCCCAGAGAACGAAGACACTTGTGGTACGTGTGGTGAGAAGCACCGTACTAACACCTGTACAAACAACAGCAAACACCACTGTGTTTCATGTGGCGTTAACTTGCATGCCAGCTGGGACAGACTGTGCCCGGAGTTCATCAGGCGCTGTGCGGTCTTAGACGAGAGAAACCCGGTCAACAGCATGCCGTTCTTCCCGGCGGAGCAGGACTGGACACTTGCACTCACATCTAGACCCAACAGGATTCCCCTAGACGAGCACTTTCCAGAATCGTACGCAGTAAACTGTCTCCTGTCACTAGGCAATAGAAAGACACAGTACGGCAAAGGGCCAGGCAACTGGGGGAAGCCTTCGCAAACGGGTTCCAATAGTATCCCAATAGTTGACAACAACAGATACAGTGCTAGGGATACAGGAGGACCCGTGAAAGATGTCGCCAATCAACCGGAGTGGGCACAGGAGCCAATCGACTCAGACCCGACGATGGAAATTACAGATGGTGATGTAACCTTTAAGATCAAACCATGGATTTAATGGACCACATCGCAGTATGGCAGCAAAATGTTAACAAATCGCGAATTTGCCAACACAACATCCTAAGCAACAACGAACTGGTAAGTAAAGGTATAAGTATCATAGCCCTCCAGGAACCGGCCATAGATGCCAATGGATTCACGCTAGCGTTGAAGGACTGGACGCCTATTTACCCCACTCTCCACCATAAGACGGACAGCACCACCAGAGCAGTAACGCTCATCAAAGCATCCATCAAAACGGACTCTTGGAAGCAAATAGATTTCCCCTCATGCGATGTCATGGTAATCCAACTAAAAGGGGAGTGGGGTAAACTGACAGTAGTAAATGTCTACAACGACTGTCAAAACAATAAAACCATTAGACTACTAACAAATTTTCACAACAGTAACCAAGCCGAGATAACACAGACCAACAGTGGCGCAGCACACATACTTTGGGTCAGGGACTTCAACAGGCATCACCCGTACTGGGACGACCCCAGGGACACAAGGCTGTTCACCACCGAAGCGACAGCTGCCGCGGAAAAGCTGATCAAGGCAATTGCTGACATCGGACTAGACCTTGCCCTGCCAAGTGGCATCCCGACCCATGTGCACAACGTCACCAAACTCTGGAGCAGATTGGACCAAGTGTTCATTTCCGATCACTCCGAAAACCTGCTAATCTCGTGCGATGCGCAGCCGGACCAAAGAGGGGTAAACACAGACCACCTGCCAATACTAACAGAGTTAAACTTGAAGGCGGATGTCGCGCCGGAGGAAGAAATCCACAACTTTCGGGAGGTGGACTGGGACGAATTCCGTAAAGAGCTGAGTACTCAACTAGATAAGCTCCTGCCACCCGCACTGTTATGATCCTGGCCCTTACCCCAATTTTCCGTCATTTTCAACCACTTTATTTCATGCTCTCGGTCACTCGTTCTTCACTCGTTCCCTCACGCGCCGCTCGGACCGCAACCCAATCACCTGATAAGTCACCTGATGGATCACCTAATCATTCCGCAGTCAACTATCACATGCCATCACTCCGCAGTCCGCAGCATTCTGCAGTATCACCATTTAACCCCTTTTGGATTGCCAGCTCATGATGCTCCACTCCGCAGTCGCCAGCTCATGATGGAGCTATACTTAGAACTGCCACGTCATGATCTACCTTAGTAAATATTTCCATATTTCTCTGTGACCTCTGTGACCCGTTACTTTTCATTTGTATATAAGCGCCCGTACTTTTAGCAGTTAGGCCTTAAGCCTAACTTGGTTTTCAATCCAAGACTTGTAGCTTCCACCCAGGACTCCAAGAGTCACTAGCCTGAAACCCTTAGTCGCTTCAAAGCCTTGAAGCTCTCCCCTCTACTTCTAACAGAACACTCAGGAGTCGCCCTTATCATCAGGGACTTACTTGTTATACTGTGTAGCCAACTGGTACCGCGCTACTCACGTGATCATTGCCTCAGGAGGAAACCCCACTGAGCAATCCCAGTCGTCGCCAAACCAACCCACACATGTCGCGTCTTTAAGGCCCTTGGACCTTAACACAAGTTAGGCTTTCCTACAAGCTCTTGAAACACAGAGCTGTTACCATCGTGGCGACCCAAGAATACGGAACTCTAGACAACGAGTTCACACAGATCTTCAGGAGACAACAAGACGATCTCCCAGCACACATCACAAAAGACGCATACTTCGAAGACCAGAGATTAGAACATCCTAACACTGGATACTACTTTGATACCCCAGAAGGAGAACACATCCCTATCGAATTTATTCAAGCAAACAACACCTACCTCTGGGTCAGACTTTACTGACACAACGATACTTGGATTACCAACCAAAGAGGAATTATCAGAAACAACCCAGATCTTGGCTGGTGGTTCATAATAGATCATCAGCATCCCGACTATATTTACCAACAAGAGGCCCGCGTCCCTCTCACTATCGCAGCAGTTACCACAGCACTTCAGCAGCTTCCTACCCGCCCCAACACCCCAGATTATCCAACCGCAATGGAAGGACAACAGGAAGACATTAACGTCACTACTGGCCAAGCACAGGTCGACGCGCAAAGGATTAATGTCATCACTAATCCTTCTAACAGCGCACTCAAAGGAAATCCTCCATTCATATTCGATGGAGACAGAAACAAAACTCTCAAGTTCAAACTCAATTGGGACCTATGGCACGCAGTCAACCGAAACAATGACACCATGAAGAAACCTTTTAACAGAATCATCACCATGCTCAGCTACATGGATGGCACTCGAGTTGACGCCTGGAAGGGAGAACAACTCCTGAAACTCCAGGAAGCCGCAGATAACGGAGCCCAAGAAACAGACGAAGAACTCTGGACCAATTTCATGGAAAGGTTCAACAACGCCTTCACAAACCAGAACCGCCGAGCCAAGGCATATCAAGAGTTATGCAAACTCAAACAAGGAGAAAGTCTTGATGACTTCTTCGCCAAATTCAAGCAACTCGCTTTCGAAGCAGACGTTCCCCTAGATGACAAGGGAACCATTGAAACCCTCAAACACGCTATGACGCAGGGACTCACTAAAGCAATCATTGATTCCCCCACCTATGACCCCACCGCTAAAGTCCCCTGGACCTTCAAAGAATGGGAAGAACAGGCCCGCAAATCCCATCTCAAATGGAAGGCGGCAGCCGAGTTCACCCAAAGACGTCAGGGACTCTTCCAAACATTCAAACTCTCTCCTAGGCAAAATAACAATAACCCAGGAAGAGGCGGTTACGGAAGGAACAACAACTGGAGGAACAGGAACGACCAACGCACCACCTCTCAAGGAGGATATCACATGGACGTCAACGCCACAGTCACCACAGATATCAATGCCACTGCCAGTGGACAACAGCACTCCGAAGCCAGGAAAGCGGAGCTCATGAGAAGCAACTCATGCTTCTACTGCGAAAAACAAGGACACCGAGCTAACGCCTGTCGCAAGAAACAAGCTGACTGCGGTAACTTCAGCAGTCGACCCAACAACCCTAGGGAGCCAGCTAGAGTTCACGCCGCACCCATTATGTCAGATATCCAGGACCTCAACAACCTCGCTGACTATTTAAAAGAAAATATGGACTCCTTCAGCGAAGAAACTAGGCTGGGCTTTGTCGAGAAACTTATGCCGAAGGATTTTCCAAAGGCCCTCAACTAGCTGCCTTAGTTAGGGCTTTCCGACTTGATAGTGTGTTTGTAAATAAATCAAATTCAATACAACTCAAAGTTCCGATCACACACTATTGAGGGACAGCAGAAGAACTAGTATTACTCGACACTGGAGCAACGGAAAATTTCATCGACCAGACAACAATCGACAAACTCGGCCTAGGAACCAAGAAAATCCCCTTTCCACGACCAGTATACAACGTCGACAGAACTCTGAATCGAGCTGGATCCATCACTAAAGCTTGCGATCTACTTGTTACTCAAGGGAACAAAAAGGAACGAACAAGGTTCTTTGTCACAAACCTAGGTTGTGATCGAATGCTCTTTGGCTACCCTTGGTTCAAGAAATTCAACCTGGATATTGATTGGGAGAAAAGCGAACTCAAAGGACCAAAAGTCAAGATCAAAACACTACTCTATGGCACCCTCCAATGTGCAAAGACATGGTTCAAACAGAAGAACCAAGACAACGAAGACCTCATCCTCGAGGCACAAGAATGCGCTCTATGGTCAGGAGTAACTCCTTCAGAAATGAAGGAAGGCCCGGTAGAAGTCAACCGCACACATACAGCAGTCGAAATGGCCCATAAGTACACATCGGAACATGGGAAGGAGGAAGTCATCCTCCCAGAAGAATTCAAACATCACATGGCACTATTTTCGGATGAAGAGGCAAACAAATTCCCGCCAACTTGCGGAGACGGAGACCACAAAATCGTACTCATGGACACCACCCCCACTCGCTTCAACTGCAAAGTCTACCCGCTCTCAAGAGATAAGCAGGAAGCGGAGAACAAATTCATCGACGAAAATCTGGAAAAAGGCTACATCGCACCATCGGACTCCCCCTACGGCTTCTCTACCTTCATGGTCCCTAAGAAAGACTCGAAGGAAAAGAGATACATCATCGACTATCGCCCCCTTAATGCAGTCACCCAAAAGGACGTCACCCCACTCCCCAATCTCAAACAGTGTATCGAAAACTTGCAAGGAATGGAACTATTCAGCAAGTTCGACATCCGCTGGGGTTACAACAACATCCGCATATGGGAAGGCGATCAATGGAAAGCCGCATTCAAAACACGTCGGGGACTATTCGAACCCAAAGTCATGTTCTTTGGGATGAGTAACTCACCAGCCAGCTTCCAACAATTCATGAATGGTATTCTCGAGGAACTATACAAACACTTCGAGAAGAAAGGCATACACGACATCCGGTGCATCCTCCAGAACTACATGGATGACTGTGGTATAGGCACCCCCCTCAAGGACTTCAAATTACACGTCGAAATCATCCATTTCCTATTCAACCTACTTGCACATCATGGCCTACATCTCAAATTGTCAAAATCCGTCTTCATGCAACCACAAATGGACTTCTTAGGCGTCCAAATCTCAAAGGAAGGAGCAACTGTCGACCCAGCTAAAGTCGCTGGACTTAGGGACTATCCACGCATCCTCAAAGACAAATGACAAGTTCGCGGATTCCTAGGAGTCGCCGGCTACCACCGCATGTTTTGCCCCAATTTCAGTATTATCGCTGCACCTCTTACAGCACTCACTGGAAAAGATGTACCATTCAAATGGGGACCCAAACAAATCGAAGCCCAAGACAAACTCATCACATTAATCACCAGTGCACCCATCCTAGCCAGACCGAACCCAGACAGGCAATTTGAACTCGAAACCGATGCGTCACAAGTCGGTACAGGAGCAATACTTTACCAACAAGACCCCCCTATCACTAAACCAAACGGAACTCAAAAACCAGGACCACGACGACCGGTGGGATTCCACTCCCAAAAATTCACTCAAACCGAGCAAAACTACCCCATCTACGACTGCGAATTCCTTGGAGTCATGAGAGGACTTCACTGCTGGTCTCATCTACTCAAAGGAACAACCATCCCCGTCCTGGTGTATACTGACCATGCGAATCTTAGATACTACAGAGAGCCCCGCAAGATTGGGCCACGCGTTGCTGGTTACTTACCAGAACGCGAACAATACAACATCTTACTGGAGTACAAACCTGGGGCCACTAATTGAGCAGACGCACTATCTAGACGACCTGACTACAAAGGACCAAATGAAATCAACGAAGATGTCACTGTATGGCCAGACCAATACTTCTGTGACCAGCACACTTCAATCCGCGTATTCGACATGGACAGCATAGGAGACAATCTGGACTCAAAAATCAAGTTAGCGCAATATCAAAACCAGAAAACACTCAAGCAATGGGCACCAACTCACAACCTATCCCTACTAGACGGCACGCACTGGTACCATGGAACGGCACTCGTTGTCGTGGCAGACAATGACCTTAGAAGGGAAGTAACATCCCTTTTTCACGACCACAAAACCACTGGACATGCCGGAATTTCCAAAAACCCTCCAACTCATCGCACCCTACTACTGGTGGCCCGGAATGAAAATCTTCGTAACTGAGTATATCAAAGGCTGCGCTACTTGTCAAATGACTAAAGTCAACACTCACCCCGCTCATCCCCCTATGTTTCCTATCACCCCAACTGAAAATGCTTGACCTTTCGAGACCGTGGCCATGGATTTCATCACCAAGTTACCCTTGTCTGGAGGCTACAACACCATCCTTACAATCACCGACACAGATTGTTCAAAAGCATCTGTCTTTATCCCCTGCAATAAAGCAATCGACTCTGAAGGAGTCGCTCTACTCTACCTAAACAACGTCATCCCTCACTACAGCATACCTCACAAGATAATCTCGGACCGAGACGTCCGCTTTGTATCCAAATTCTTGACAGAACTCTGCTGCATCCTGAACATCTGCCAAAACATCAGTACAGCTTATCACCCTCAAACGGATGGAGCCAGCGAACGAACCAATCAAACCCTTGAACAATATCTTCGTGTATTCTGTGGCACTCAGCAGAACAACTGGCACGCTTGGTTACCTCTCGCTCAGTACACTAAGAACTCCTGGCCATCCGCTACGACAAAGAAAACTCCATTCAACCTACTCATTGGTTATACTCCACAAGTGCATCAGCCAACTAGAAAAACAGACATCCCATCCCTCGAACAACGGCTCTCATCTATTGAAGAAGCCAGGAAAGCCGCCCAAGAGGCACAACGTAAAGTGCAAGAATCCTGGATCAAAGAATGTCCACGCCATTCACCATTCCCCGTCAAATCCAAAGTCTGGTTGGAAGGGACAAATTTACAACTCCCAAGTAACATCACACCCAAGTTATCACCAAGGAGATACGGACCTTTCAAGGTAGTCTCCCAAGTATCCAAAGTCGCATACAAAATCAAACTACCACCTACCTGGAAAATTCACGATGTCTTCCACGCCTCCCTACTCACACCATACAAAGAAACTGATCAACATGGCCCCAACTTCCTGGAACCGCCACCAGACATTCTAGAAGGCAAACCGGAATGGGAAGTCAAGCAAATACTCAAAGAACGACTATTTGGTCGTTGGAAGAAGAAGCAATACCTTGTGCGCTGGAAAGGGTACTCGCCAGCTCATGATTCTTGGGTTAACTCTGAGGATCTCCACACATCGGATCTACTAGCGGACTTTGAAAGTCAACCAAGCAGTATAAGAACCCTTGGAATCTCAGACGACGCTCTTTACCCCCAACCACCATGTCCTCAGTCCATCATGAACTCCCCAGCACAGGATTCGCCACCTCTACCATCTTTACCCTGGGTACCGACGACGGTGTCATCCTCATCCGCATGCATACCGACAACAATCAGCTCCACTTCTTTGGAACCTTCGTCCGTTGCGGACACTTTGACATCACCTATCACTGGACCACTTGGCGACCAAGAGAAACCCTTGACGCCATCAATATTGACCACGAAGCCATCATGGTCCCAGTTGATAACGAAGACCCTGTCCTCAGGACCCACGTCAATTATGAAAGACTTCCATTTGCTCCCCATCCCCCTCGATATCAACCCTGACCCACAACCCCCTTTAATATCGTCATCCCCACTAGCGCTACTAGCGAGAGTAGCCACAATGAAACAACCACTACCCCCCAGGAAGAGGAAAACCTTCCACTTCACGTCACCAACCCCGACCCCCTCACTCCCACCGAAGAAATTGAAGGCGACAACCAGTCCGAGCAATACACCGACAGCAGACTCCTCCCCTCAGACCACCTCCTCCACATCACTCAAAATGAAGCGTGAAGAATGTATCAAAACCATGGTCCGACTCAGCGACAAGTGGACCCTCCTTACCAATAAATTCAAAGCCATTAACGTCGCCAAAATATTCAGAAAGAAAGACAGCAACACTACCCTCTATCTCTACCACTTCCACTGATGTCTCTATGACATAATCACGAAGGAAATCCTCCTACTAATCGTAAAAGAAAGAAACCTTCAAAAGAGAACCACCCTTCCATTTGGCACATTATCCCCTCACTACTATACCTTGAAAGATCAAACATTCCTCGAAAGATTACGGACCCTTCTCAAAGGTCGCAAAAGAATTATGAGAAGCAGGTCATCATCACCCATATTCATACCAAGTCCAAGCCCTTCAGGAGGAACAGGAGGACCATCTACCGCTATCGTCATCCCAGATCCACCATCATCAGCCCCAGCCGCCATACCGCCACCTCACGACGGACCCGTACCAGTTATCCGACAGTACATCCATCCATCATCATCCCTACCTAAGGAAGACGTACCTTTACCACCAGTTATACCAAGAAAACTGTCACCTCCCCTTGCAGACCCATCTCCATTCGCACCTCCATTCATACCGACCCCGCCCAGTCCACCTCTTGTGGAACCACCCCGAGTTGAAACACCGCCACTCCCCTTAGTACCTTGGGGTCAACACCGACGCCAGTACTCGTCAATGGAACAATACGAGCCACCACCCATAATCATTGATGACCCCATTGACATTCCACTACCCCAGTCACTCACCCCGTCACCTCCACTAAGGGAAACAACACCTATCATCCCCACTCCATAGAATAGGTCACCAACACTGGAAGAAATTCCTTTACCACCAATTAGACCATTGGTGAAGAAACATGTAGGACCTTCGTCCCTCGACCTCATTCCCCTTCCATGGGACATTTCCCCTCTCAAAAAAGTCACTCCACGGACATCGCCCCCAATCGCTTCATCATCGTTCCTACCCGAGGAACCAATGTCACTCCCAGTTGAACCACCATCGGAATTCCCCCTCATCGTCTCCATGACACCCAGTCGGACCACTCCCTTATCAATACCAAAGCACCCCCATCTAAGGGAACTACCACCCAACAAGCCAACACCTCCAGACTGGGAACAATTTCAATTGCCATCAGTTACAGGGAAACGAAAAGAACTCTTGCCAGAAGAAGAACCACCACCCTCCATTGTGACCCCACCTCGTCGACCACCACAACCTGCACCCATTCGAACTACCCCCCTCTTTGAGAAACATAAAGAGCTCACTTGTGAAGGAGGACCCTCTTGGAAGGAATCACAACCCTCCCCTTCTACTGGGAAACGACGGGAATCACCACGTCACGTTTCGATGCCACTCAAATGCGAACACAGTGATCCAGAAGGACAATGATCAATGAGTCCCGAAGAACAGCCCACCCCTCCTGACTCCCCAAAAGAAGAAGTCGCCCAACCATTGTCCCGACCTATTGCTATGTTAAAACGATCCCCAACTCCCAGTTCTTCAGCAATGTCGACACCTTCTAGCTTTGGACTTGGTGAACTCTATCGAACCCCAGTCCAAACAATCATCGAACTCAAAGATGAGGCAATGGAAGAAGGCGAAATAGCAGATTCCGACTTGTCAATGGAGGAAGGACAATACGAGGACACAAGACAATCTACTCCTGACAGCATGGACATAGGGATACCGCGTGTACCCTCCAATTGGTTGCAACCATCTTCACCATAGGTCGTGTGGTAACGACCACTCTAGGAAGGGCGTCATGTTATGATCCTGGCCCTTACCCCAATTTTCCATCATTTTCAACCACTTTATTTCGCGCTCTCGGTCACTCGTTCTTCACTCATTCCCTCACGCGCCGCTCGGACCGCAACCCAATCACCTGATAAGTCACCTGATGGATCACCTAATCATTCCGCAGTCAACTATCACATGCCATCACTCCGCAGTCCGCAGCATTCCGCAGTATCACCATTTAACCCCTTTTGGATTGCCAGCTCATGATACTCCACTCCACAGTCGCCAGCTCATGATGGAGCTATACTTAGAACTGCCATGTCATGATCTACCTTAGTAAATATTTCCATATTTCTCTGTGACCTCTGTGACCCGTTACTTTTCATTTGTATATAAGCACCCATACTTTTAGCAGTTAGGCCTTAAGCCTAACTTGGTTTTCAATCCAAGACTTGTAGCTTCCACCCAGGACTCCAAGAGTCACTAGCCTGAAACCCTTAGTCGCTTCAAAGCCTTGAAGCTCTCCCCTCTACTTCTAACAGAACACTCAGGAGTCGCCCTTATCATCGGGGACTTACTTGTTATACTGTGTAGCCAACCGGTACCACGCTACTCACGTGATCATTGCCTCAGGAGGAAACCCCACTGAGCAATCCCAGTCGTCACCAAACCAACCCACGCACGTCGCGTCTTTAAGGCCCTTGGACCTTAACACGCACCGATAGTCAACCAGAGGCAGTTAGACACTGCTTGCGATAACTTAACCATCGCCATCCAACGTACCATCATAAAGCAAGTACCGGTGTCGATCATATCGCCAAAGTCCAAAAGATGGTGGACAAAGGAACTAACACAGCTCCGATGGTTGGCAAACAAGCTGGGACGACAATCCTTTGACAGGCGCCGAGATCCTAGACACGTCATACATGGGAAGCACGCTGCAGCAGCCAAAAGCTACTGCAGAGTCCTCGAACAGACCAAGAGGCAGCACTGGCAAGACTGGCTCGAAAAGGCAGAGGATCCAGACATATGGACAGCACACCGTCTCACGACCCAGATCGGGGGCGATGGCGGTAAAGCTAGGATCCCCATGCTAATTCACAGGACCGGCAAGGTGGAAGCTTCAGCCAACACAAACAGCGACAAAGGTCGGGTCTTAGCCAAGGTATTCTTCCCAGAGAAACCGCCCGCAGACGCTGCGCTGGAGAACTGCACCTACCCAGACCAATGCGAAAGCGAGGGATCGATAACCACAGAGCAGATCAAAGCGCAGCTCAAGAAACTGAAACTGTTCAAGGCTCCGGGACCAGACAGTATTCCGAATGTTGTTCTCTCCAAAAGCGCTGACTTGATCGTCGCCAGAATGCTACCTATATACAAAGCCATGTTAGATAAGAGTCTGATGTACAAACCGTGGAAAGAATTCGCAACGGTAGTCCTCAGAAAGCCCGGCAAACCTAGATATGATATGCCAAAAGCTTACAGGCCCATCGTGTTACTCAACACGATGTGGAAGGTAATCACAGCGATCATTGCAAACCACATCACCTATGTCACCAAAAAACACCAGTTACTTCCTGCCAACCACTTTGGAGGACGTCCAGGTCGAACGACCACAGACGCCATGCACCTGTTAACAAACAAGATAAAGGCAGCGTGGAGGGCAGGCAAAGTAACGTCGGTCCTATTCCTGGACATAGAAGGTGCTTTCCCAAATGCGAACCCTGAAAAGTTGGTCCACAACCTTAGAAAACGAAGGGTACCCACCAAGTACACTAGTTTTGTGCACAACATGTTGAGGGAGCGGTTCACGACTCTCAAATTTGACGGGTACATTTCAGACCGCATACCAATAGATAACGGGATAGGCCAGGGAGACCCATTATCGATGGTGTTATACCAATACTATAACGCAGATCTTCTGGACATCCCGAAGTGCACTGAAGAGGACGCGGTAGCATACGTGGACGACACTTTTATGTTAGCGTCAGGCAAAGATTTCCAAAGCACACACCGCAAGCTGGCAGCTATGATGGGCAGAGCAGGAGGGGTCGAGGAATGGTCTAAGACACACAGCTCTCCCCTCGAATACTCCAAACTCGCATTGATAAACTTCGTGCATAGATGCAAAGGCAGCAAGAGCCCCACCCTCTACCTCCCACAAAGGACAATCAAGCCAGTGGAAAGCACCAAATACTTAGGTGTCATATCCGACAGAAACCTTAACTGGAAAGCACACCAAGCTTATGCGGTCGAGAAAGGGGCAAAATGGGCGGCGCAGATCCGAAGGTTAACGTGGCCATCATGGGGCATCACGCCTAACTATGCCAAGTGCCTATATACCAGCGTAGCACTCCCCAGGGTCCTTTACGCCATAGACATATGGTGCACCCCAACGAACAGCGAGCATGTGGGCCCAAAAACGGTCGGTTCAGCAAAGGCCATTAAGCAAATCACCAGCGTACAGAGGGCAGGAGCTCTGGCAATCACGGGTGGACTCCGCACCTCAGCCACGGACGCACTTAATGCCAGCGCTTTCCTTCTACCCGCACCGCTCCTAATTAGAAAATGGTGCTTCAGAGCGTTCATAAGGATGGCCACTCTGCCCAAAGACCACCCGCTGTACAAACCGGTCAACTGGAAAAGGACCTGCACAACCAAAAAACACCACGGCCCCCTCCAAAACTTAGCAAACACACTCAGCACGGATACAAAAGCGATGGAGAAAATCCCATCGACTGGGCGAAACCCATCCAAAACAGGTGAGCTACCATTTCGCATCAGCATTCCGGTGGACAAAGAAGCCTCAGCTCGCGAAGCCGAAAATGCCACAGAAGAGATTCAAGTCTTCACAGACAGCTCAGCTCAAAATGGTAAAGTTGGGGCTTCTGCTATACTGATCAGGAAAAACAGACCCGACAGGATATTACACTTCCACTTAGGCCCTGAAGCAGAGCACACCATACATGAGGCGGAGCTAGTAGGACTTCTGATGGCTCTTCATCTGATCGGTACAGAAAAGCAAGGGGCAACAACCTGTTCAGTAGCCGTGGACAACCAAGCAGCGCTCAAGGCCTTCGACTCAGAGCTTAGGAAACCCGGGCACCATCTTGTGCAAGAAATCCTATTAATAGCCAACCGGATTCAAAAACGCAGAAGCAAACGGAAGTACTTGCTCATGCTCAGGTGGACAGCGGGACACATCGGCATCCCAGGAAATGAGAAAGCAGACAGAGAAGCCAAAAAGGCGGCGGACAACCACACTTTGGATAAGGAGCATCTCCCTCCATATCTGAGAAAGCTGCTACTCATAAACTCTTCAGCTGTAACTAGAAAGCGCAACAACGAGCTGAATGGCGAATGGAAACGGGACTGGCACAAAACGGAAAGAGGAAAAAGAACAAGGAAAATAGACAGCACCACCCCCTCGACCAAATTCCTCAAAACGATCAGTAACGACAAACTATCCTGGGCAGATGCAAGCAGAATAGCACAGCTACGGCTGCAGCACATTCCGCTAAACAAGTACCTACACAGATTCAAGAGGACGGACAAAGCCAACTGCCCGGCTTGCGGCGAAGAGAACGAAACTATCGCGCACTTCTTGCTTCACTGCACAAAGTATGCATTCGAAAGATGGGCTCTGATACAACAAGTAAAGAAAAGACAGAAAGACTTATCGATCGAAACATTACTCAGAGATCCGGAGCTCACTATACCTCTAGCCAATTACATGGAAAGTACTGGTCGCTTTAGGACCAAGTTAGGTGAGCACGTTCAAACTCAAAACGGTAATACTACATGAGAAAACCACATCAGATAACCCAACCCGACGAAACCCTGCGATGCACACCCCATTCCCTCCCTCCCTCCTCCCCTTGTAACGTCAACGCTCCCGCCATTTCCAGCACAGGGCAGACAACAAAACTCGAGTGTCAGGACGACACATGGGATGCCTACACGAGCATAACTCCTCCAGAGACCATCAAGGAGTCGCTCCCTCCCACTTCAATACAGCACCCTGGCGCGCTATTACCGCGCTTGTCACTCGCACCACAGTAGGCGTTACGCAACGATAACCCGGTTATGGGGGAAATAACCCGGTCCATTACTATACTATTACATCTCATTATCGCTATCCTGTACATTCTCGAAGTGCTATGTGGGGTTCTGTACCCCGAGACGCACATAAATGGAACCCAAAAAAAAAAAAAAAAAAACGTCCAAATGGCATTGTTGGCTGCTGCCTCGGAGCTGCGGCGTTTGCGTAGGATCGGCTCAAGATGTGGTCGTTGCCCTGCCAGTGGCTTGGTGTTTTAGCGTCATGATTTAGCTGAACTTCCAAATTGTAACTCACGTTACCATGTTGCCATCGTCCGGCTTGGCAAATGGCTGCGGTTTTGCCAACTAGAATGCTAGATAATGTGACGATGGTATGGAGATGTGAATGATATTTCTCCTGTTCCTCATCTACCTGATTCGTGCGTTTTAGACTATTTGGCACCCTGATGAGGTGCTAGCGCAAGGACTAATGATAGGGGAATCATAAACTGATGGACATGGTCCCATGCTCGACTGAGTGCATAATCCGATGCCCCAGTCTTTCTCTGATATCGTCATTTCTGTCAGTCCCTTTTCCCTTGTCCCACTGTGGACATCGGTGTCACATTTGGCCGCACATGCCGTCCACTTGCTTGTCAATTTTTCTGCGTTTGCCTGAAGGGGAATCGGCAGCAGCGCCCTCATTTGCTCTGCGCCTGCAACGTCCACCCCTTTGCATTTCTGGGCTAGCACTCCGTGAGGCCGGTGGCGAATGTTGGGGATCATGAGATGGGCTATGTGACGCTGGCGGTGGCCGTGGGTTTTCATGGGCGGTATCGGGTGCGCCTGGGGGTGGCTGCTGGTCTGCACCGGCAGCACCAGGTGTTCCCAGCGGTGGCGGTTGGTGCTCCTCGGTGGTGCTTTGCATCTGGAGGCACTAAATTTCAAGGCCCAATGAGGCGGTCAACGTTGCTTACCTCATCGTTCGGCGAAGGCCCCTGCCCAGCAGAGCCAGAGTCGTTCTGCCCACCCTCGGCGTTTGGGCCATCGGTTTGGCCTGCTTGTGGCCTGTCAGAGGGAGGGCGGTTGAGAGAGTGGTGAGCAGAGGGCGCGTGAAGAGGACGAGCACGGGGTGGATCTAGACCCGGGCCTCCCCCCATTTGCTGCTGCGCAGAAGCTGCGCCGGGCTGGGCAGCCCCATTGTCAGGAGAGTGGTCTGGGCGCTGAAAGCCCAAAGAGTTTAGCGCATGATTGTCATGTTTAAGGAGTCAACTTACTCTGTTTGGATTCTCAGCCGCATTACCGAGGCTTTGATTCAGATGGGCCTGCTCGGTTGAACCATTGCTGCCGGTGCCCGCTTGCAGTGGGCCCCCCCCCTGTGACTGGCTGCTGCCATCGCCCTGCCGGTCCCCATCTGCTTCTTCGCCTGGCTCCATGTCGGCGTCGGCATCACCCCCTTCCAAGACGCGGTGATCTTTCCGCGTGGCCTTGTTCACCTTCTTGAAATGGAATGGAACCTTACCGCAAGCTTGCCTCCGTATCCAGTGCTTGAGTATGGCATCGACGTCCTTCTGGCGGAGGTGGTGGAACTGCTTGAGAACGACATTCTTGGGCAAATACTTTGGATGAATGTA
>Ga0307510_10002060_pt1 | contig 22713 bp, 14 predicted proteins | sample 12_EM_MG_FD_207224 | JGI IMG/M metagenome (GOLD analysis project Ga0307510, IMG submission 207224) | Populus trichocarpa ectomycorrhiza microbial communities from riparian zone in the Pacific Northwest, United States - 12_EM | ecosystem: Host-associated > Plants > Roots > Unclassified | place...
CGTATCATAAATGCTTTCCGTCGCACGCAGCTTGCTAAAAGCAAATAATTGGTCGATCGTATCATTGGGCGTCTTCAATACCAACGAACCAAAAATGCTGCTCACCATACTTATCCGCCTCTCCAACTCGTAAGCCGCCGAATAAGCATAGTCATTCTCCACCTGCTTACGCATCGAGATCACATAAGAAAAAGACAGGCTGTTTCCCGGTAGTAACACCACATCCCCGGCATCGTAGGTCCGCCGCGTCACCACGAACGGCCCGCCGACCTCCTTCCGCCCGTCGGTCACACTATCCGAATGGATCACCGGCACATGCACCCGCATCGCAACCGCTCCCTTATTCGTCAGGGTATAGACCTCCAGATAGGCCCGCTTATCTACCGACGGAAACACCGTCCTCTGCAACATCAGCGGCGTCTGCGTGCGACTCACACTCCGCAGCAACCCCCGGATATAAAAAGACACAGGCCTCTCCTCGATCGGCCGCCCATCCACCAGGATCGAATCCGCGACGTTATCCGAAAGACTCAGCGCATAACTCCCCCGCGTGTTGTTGGGAATTATCCGCAAGCCAGGAAATACCAGGTGCTCCTTCAATACCAGACGCCCCGAAGCACCCGTCCCATAAGTCACTATCGCCGCTATCCCCTTACCCGCCATTTCTATATGATCGGTATGCACATCACCTGCCCCAACGGCCCAGAAGATCCCACCATCCCCAGCGCCCCTGCCATCCCGGTGAATCCCTCCATCCCCGCCCAAACGCCACCGCACACCCTGAGCCCGCGCAGACACCGTCCAAAATAAAACCCCAAAAAATAAAATTCGTATCATCATATATACTAGTCTGATCTGTTCTGTAAATATAACCCATTCACCAGGCCCTTAGTATACAATATTGGCTATTTTGCAACCCCAGCTGGCGAAAAAAGCACAAACAGAGCCACCATTGCAGCAAGCAACAACATCGCGTATACATGCCTGTTCTTCCAGGGCGTCAGCGCCACCTTGTTATCTATCTGCTGCCGGTAAGGCTCCGCCATCGGCCAAATCCGCCCGATCAGTAACATCAGCGCCGACGTCACCACGAACAGAATGGCCAGAATATGAAGAAAATGAAGTCTCAGATTAAAAACCGTCTGCGTCAATCCATAACTCACGATAAAGAACACCAACCCTACCCTCGCTGCTACCGGCGGCACCCGCTTCGTTACCATACCGATAAAGATCACCGTAAAAATGGGTACATTAAAAAACCCATTCACCGTCTGCACATATGTATAAAATCCACTTCGCGCAAAGATCAGGAATGGCGCTATACACATCGCAACGAAACAGACCCCAAGCTCGAACCGCTTCGCCACCAGCACCATCGACTTTTCCCGCACCTCCAGTCCCCTCGATATCCGCCACGGACGATAAATATTCAGAACGAATAACGTACTCGAACTATTCAACCCCGCATTAAAAGTACTCAGCCCCGCCCCAAAGATTATCGCTGCTATATAACCGGAAATAAAAGGTGGCGATACCAGCGCAGACAAAGCAGGGAACACCTCCGCCGTATTCGGCAGCCGCGTGAACAAATGTACCGCTATCAAACCCGGAATATTCAGCAGCAGCGGCGACACCAGCTTCCCGAGACAAGCCACCGCAATCCCCTGCTGACAAGTCTTCAGATCCCGGGACGCCAGCACCTGCTGCACGATATATTGCTCCGTTCCCCAATAATATAAATTTACCAGCAGCATCCCCGTGAACAAAGTCGAAAAGGGAATAGCATCCTTTGCCGTCCCGATGCTGTTAAGATGATCGGTATGACTGGACAGAACTTTATGCAACCCCACCCCCAGATCCCCATGCCCGAGATATCGCAGGGCAAAAAAGGGTAACAGGACACCACCCGCAAAAATCCCCATCCCAAGCAACGTATCCGATACCGCTATCGCCCGCAGCCCACCCAGCACACTATACAGACAACCCGTCGCACCCATGATCCAGACCAGGACCCAAACGGTCGTCCAGTAATCCATTCCCAGCCGGTCAGAGAAATGGAACAGGCCATTAAAAGCCACCGCGCCACTATATAATACCGTCGGCAATAAATTCACGACATAACTGACCAGGAAGATCACCGATACCAGCTTACCCGTACCCCGGTCATATCGCGCCGATAAATAATCCGGCGTCGTCGCGATCCCGGTCCGAAGATAGATGGGCATAAAGAACTCGGACACCACCAGCATAGCCAACACTGAAGTTATACCCCAGGCCATCACCGTCATATTGTTCGTATAGACCAGCTCGTTCTCCCCTACGATCGTCGCAGTATTGATGTTGGCAAACAACAACCCTCCTCCCACAAAAAGGAATCCAAGGCTACGCCCCGCGAGAAATAACCCGCTCAATGTATCGACCTTCGTTTTACGCGCCTGCCGCCAGGCCACAAAAGCGATGATCCCCGTAAACAATAGAAAACTGCTTATCGTAACCAGGTTCGTCACCTATAATGTGTTCCTTCTGAAAAGTACCATCGGCATAGTCTCTCTTACTACCTCCCTCCTCATCACAAACTCACCCGCCTTCTTACCCATCAGCGAAAAATCCGCAGAATAAGTGGTTATCCCGATCAGCTCCTTTGCCGGCTCATCGTTGTGAGACAAAATACCCAGATCCTTCCCCGGTTTTAATTTCCTGGCTTTACATTCCTTGAGCATGGCAAACAACGCAAAGTTATCCAGCGTGAAATAGACCTTACCCTTTTCAAGAGTGCCCGGCTTGTACTCCCTGATAAGACTTCCTTTTATCTTTGCATTCTTCAAAAACCGCTTGAACGCGATCGGGATCTCCTTCGGGTCAAACGAATCCGGAGAATGAAAAAAGATCATCTCATCGAATTGCCGGATCACCGGCGCCAGCTCCATAAAGGTCTCGTAAGAGGCATTTTCAAATTCCTGTGTGATATAGTTGAACTCGCCATCCAACGGCTCATACCGGTCAACCATCAGGAACCGATGACGCGGGATCGCCTCCAGCAATGCACGCGTACGCTGATGTGGGATCGGCGCAACCACGAACATGCCGTACTTCCCCTTGATCTGCGTCAGGATAGTCTCGAAAATATCGATATTCCCGTGATGAAAGTATACGTTCAGATGTACATTCCTCCCCAGCTCCGACCGAAAGCTCCGGTAGAACTGCTCCTCGAACGTATCCATATTGTACATCAGTAATGCCACCTGGAGGGTCTGCTCCGTATTCCCGTTGGTAACATAATAACCCCTTCCCCGCGTCGATCCTACCAACCCCCGGTTGATCAGCTCCTGGTAGCCCTTTACCACCGTATCACGCGAAAACCGCAACTCCCGGATCATCGTATTGATCGACGGAAGCATTTCGTCCGTCACCAGGACCTTCTCATCGATCGCATTGATGATCCCCTGGACCAACCGGTCATGCTTCGAATAGGACGGAACCTCCGCCAGCTTCTTTATTTCACCAAAAACCGTTTTCATACATCCGCAGGTTTAAAACCCAAAATACTTCTTTTTTAATTGTAACCCGGATTCTGCGTCAGATTCGGATTGGCCTGTATTTCCGATCGCGGAATAGGATAGTAATAAAAGCTCGGTACCCAAACCCTCGCCTGCACCGTATCCACACTATAAGAGAAAGTCGTATTGGAAGCATTCGTCGGAGTGATGATGATCCCCAGCGCACTGCCCGCACCCGTCTCGGCGATACCCCAGCGACGAAGATCAAAAAATCTATGCCCTTCGAAACAAAGCTCAATCCGCCGCTCCTGCTGGATCTTCGCGATCAGGTCCGCCCCGCCGCCGGAAGAAATGTCCGGCATCCCAGCCCGCTCCCGGATCTTGTTCACATAGGTTAAGGCATTGGCGGTCTGCCCCAGCTCAGCCTCCGCCTCAGCATAGTTCAGATACATCTCCGAAAGCCGGAAGACTACCCACTGCGCCGGACTATAAGGTTGGACATTGAAGTTATAGGTCGAATCCACCATTTTCAAGAGCGTATACCCCGTCTTGGAGGCGTTCCAGGGAGAGAGCGAACTCAGCTTCGAATCAAGCCCACCCAGCCAGAACTCTGCCGGCCGGCCCTGAAAAGACGCACCATTTGAGAGAACATCCGCATAGAACCGGGGATCGCGATTGACATAAGGATTGGCCGCCTGCGCCGGATTAGACCAGCTGAACGCCGTACCATCCTTCATCTGGAACGCTTCCACCATCTGCTCCAGCACATTGTACGCACTATACCCATTATAACCATTTGGACTCATGTCCCGGTAAACCGTATTGTACCGATCCAGGAATACATTTCCATATACCCTCGCAAAGATCACTTCCGAATTAAAGAAATCGGTAAAGATCTTGCCATAGGTTGTAGATGTTCCATACAACGAGTATTGAGACATATCGATCACCGCCTTCGCAGCATCCGCAGCCGCCTGCCACCTGGTCATATCATTGGATTTGTTATAGTAAGGACTTGCCGCATACAACAGCAATCGCGACTTCAACGCCAGTGCCGCCCCGATAGTAGCCGTACCCTCCTGCCCGGATGCCGCCGTAGCCTGCAAACCCGGCACCGCCGCAGCAATATCAGCAAGGATAAAGGCCGATGTTGAATCCCAGGTCGACCTGGTCTCAGTAAACGTCTTATCGTTCGCAGTATACACCTTGGTGATTAAAGGCACCCCGCCAAATCGCTTCAGCAGCTCGAAATAGCACAAAGCCCGCAGAAAATGTACTTGCCCTGTCATGGATTTGATCTGCGACCCATTGCCCGCCGTGTCCAGCTGCCCGATATTGGCAAAATAGGTATTCGTCTTCAGGATCGTAGCATATAATGTCGGCCAGAAATTGATGGTCGAACTGTAATTCAACGGGAACGAGCTGCCTTGATTATCCGGCGTCGCCTGCCCCTGCACATACTGGGTCTCGCTACACCAGCCGAAATTGCTGAACAATTCATCCGTCTGCGACCCCCACCCAAAACCGGCGTCCTTGAATGCAAGCACCGATTCCGCATAGATCTCATTTACAAATACCTGTACCAGCGCAGGACTGCTCCACACTGTACCAGTCGAAAAGGAACTGGTAGGCTGAAGATCCAACACCTTCTTACACGATACCCCGCTGAGTAGCACGACCAATCCCGTTAGAACATATATCTTTTTCATACTGTTTTCTTTTGATAATGGCTGAATTAAAAAGTGACGTTCAACCCAATGTTTAATACCCTTTGCTGCGGATAATACCGGCCATTGGTCGAAGACACCTGTCCGGGCGTCGTCGTTCCGGGTGCTTCGGGGTCGAACGAAGGTCCCCATTTGTCAATGGAGAACAGGTTGTTTCCACTCACATATATCCTCGCTGAAGAGATCTTCGCCCTTTGTATAAAGCCCACCCGGCTAAGATTATAACCGATCTCCACATTCTTCAATCTCAGGAATCCATCGTTTAACAACCAGAAATTGGAGGAATAGGTATTCGATCCGTAGGTGGCATTCGTCGGGCCATTGAAGGTCCTCGGATATTTATTGTCACCCGACTTCAGCCACCGGCCATCAAAGAACTGTTGCGCCATATTCAAACCGCCGGGCTGCAGCAAGGCCTGCGCTGCCGCCTGCCCCTGGAAGAACACCGTCGCATCGAAGCTCTTGTACCGGCCTCCAAAAGTGAAGCCATACATGATCTGCGGTGTAGAAGAAAGATTCGTCCGTACTTGATCCAACCCGTTGATCTGCCCGTCGCCGTTGACATCCTTATAGGCGATATCCCCCGGACCCGAACCCAGCGGATGCGGCGTCTTGTTCACCGTTGCCTGGTCCTGGTATAAACCCTGCGACTGGTAGAGCAGGTAAGACCCGATAGGATGACCGGTCATACGCTGATAAGCCGGTACCGATGCCGGCTCCGCTTCAAAGATCACTTTGTTCTTCACAAAGGTGAAATTGCCATTGATCAGATAGGAAAAATCCTTGCTCACCGTCTTTCTCCAACCTAATTGAAACTCGATACCCCTGTTCAGTACCTTACCCAGGTTCTCATCCGGTAAGGTCAAACCAGTATATTCCGGAACTACCGCATTCGGAGGCACCAGGATATGGGTACGCATACTGCGGAATACATCGAGACCCAGGGTCAGGTTCTTGAAAAACCGCATATCCAGGCCCAGATCGGTCGTTGTGGCCGTCTCCCAGGTGATATTGATATTGGGTGTTGGCCCCAGCACAAAACCCGGCACCTGTGTCGGCGTCGCGCCATAAAAATAACCCGCAGCCAGGTACTGCGAGATCTGCCCGGCCTGCAGCTGATAAGTCTGGATATACTGGTACGGATTCACCGCATCGTTACCCGTCTTACCCCAGCTGCCACGAACCTTCATTTCGTCAATGACACTGGACTTAAAGAAATTCTCGTTCGACACCCTCCAGGCGCCCGATACAGAAGGGAAAAAACCATATCGTTTGCCCTCCGGGAAATTCGGCGATCCGTCTTCACGCATATTAACGTCCAACAGATACCGGTCGTCATAGTTATAGGAAACACGACCGATATAGTTCTGACGCGCCGTATTCGTGGTCACCGAATTATTGGTCGCCCCTATCGTACTGCCCGCAAACAGGTCCTGGACATTGTTACTTAAAAAGCCAGTCCGGAAAGCATCCAGCTCCGTGTAAGTTTCTTTTGACATTTCATACGCGCCGAACGCCTCCAACGAACTCCTCCCAAATTTCCGCTCCCACCCCAGCTTGACATTCACCAGCTGATCTTCGGTTTTTGAATCCGTTATCTTCAGGTTCGGGGGATTCGACGATTGGACCTCCGTATAAGATTGCGTTGTCTGATTATAGCTATAGGCAGGCGGCGGTTGTGCATTGAATCCTTTGTAGTTGTAGTAGAACAGGTCATAGGCATAATACCCGTCGAGATGCAAACCCGGCGTCACCTTATCCAGGTTCCAGCTCAGCGATGTCTTGGTCTGAAAAAAATCATAGTTGGTGGTCGTACTTCCCAGGTCACCATTCAACACATACACCATGCTGTTCTGCGGTCCTCCGCCGATCCCCACACCCACATAACCGTTCGGATACCGGGGCACCAGGTAGGGATACGCACTCCATAGCTCCTGGAAGATATCATTCGCACTTCCGTACTGCGGTCCCTCGTTCAGCTTGTACTCATTCCGGTATAGGACATCCAGCCCGATCCGCAACGTCGGCGTAGCCTGGATGTCCACGTTAGCCCGGGCATTCTTGTTCGTATAATAATCAGAGCCTCCCCTATACATGCTATTCTGCCGGAGAAATTGCCCCGACAAATAATATTTCACCTTATCCGTACCACCCCTGAGCGACATTACATCGTTGTTCTGGAAGGACCAGGACCGCATAACCGTTTTCCACCAGTTGGTATTGGGATATCCCAGCGGGTCAGAACCATCCTGGTACTTTTGCAGCTGGGTCGCCGTATAGGTCGGCTGCTGACCGAGCAGCGCATCATATTCATTAACCGACTGCGCATAATCGTGAGAATTCAACATCTTCGGCACCCGCGTCGGCTGCGTTACCGAACCATTGGCAGTAAAAGACAGCTGCGTTTTGCCCGTGATCCCGCGCTTGGTCGTGATCAGCACCACGCCATTGGCCGCACGCGCTCCATAGATAGCACCCGTGGCATCCTTCAGCACGGTGAACGATTCGATGTCATTTGCATCAAGCCGGTTAAACCCACCCTGCCGGTCGGGGATACCATCGATCACGATCAGCGGCGCCGCGTTCCCAAGGGTCCCCAGCCCCCGGATAAAAAAGGCCGCATCATCCGCGCCCGGCTCGCCGCTCCGCGTATTGACGATCAACCCCGGCATCGATCCCCCAAGCGCATTGGAAATATTGGCTACCGGCGACTTGGCAATCTCTCCGCCCGAAATATCGCTGACCGCTCCCGTTAAATTCACCTTCTTGCGGGTACCATAACCAATCACCACTACCTCGCCAAGATCCTTGCGACCGCCACTCAAAGCAACATCGAGCTGCGATCTTCCATTCAGCGGAACTTGCTTGTCCTGGAAACCAACCATAGAAAAAGTGAGCGTGACATTTCCGGAAGGAACTTTCAGCAGGAAGGAACCAGTCGAATCGGTAGTGGCCCCCCGTTTGGATCCCCTGATCCCTACGCTGACCCCACCCAGCGAAGCGCCGGCCGAGTCCGTCACCCGGCCAGTGACCTCTCGCGGGACCTGAGCCTCAACGGCGCCAGGTAACATGATAAAACCCCCTGCGGCAAAGCCGAGGAGGCACATCCTTAAGAGCATTTTTAAAAGCATGATCGTTAGTTTTTGGCTTTTTATCGCAATCTTGTTTTACATAACTAGTCTGGTCTAGTCTGATATAAAAGTAAAACTCTTTTTTTGAATCCGCAAAATTTCATGACTAAAATTTTTTACCTTCCTCGGATGACGCCCCTTCTTGCTTTATTAATAATCGCCCTGGTAGCCCTCAGTATCGCCTTCTACAAAAAGCCGCCGAAAAAGGTCCAGCTACCGGATGGCTATAAAGAACTGCTGACAAAACATGTCTCCTTCTACCGGTCCCTCGATGAAGCCGGAAAAATTCGCTTTGAAAACAAACTGAAAGAATTCCTGGGCTACATCCGGATCACCGGGGTCGATACTCCCGTGGATGATCTGGACCGGCTCTTGGTAGCATCCAGCGCCGTCATCCCGATCTTCGGGTTTCCCGAATGGCGCTATTATAATCTGAGGGATGTATGGCTGTACTCCAATACTTTCAACGCAGATGACTATTCCACAAAAGGAAAGGGACGGGACGTCCTGGGAATGGTGGGCGACGGCCCGATGCAAATGTTGATGACCTTGTCAAAACCGGCACTACACCAGGGTTTTGACGACACTTCCGGCACGGAGAACACCGGCATCCATGAATTTGTGCACCTGCTGGATAAAGAAGACGGTGCCGTAGATGGCTTGCCCGAAGCCCTGCTGAAAAAACAATACAGCCTGCCCTGGCTAAAGCTCATGGCGGACAACATCGCCGCCATAAAGGCCGGCAGATCGGACATCAATATCTACGGCTCGAAAAATAAAGCGGAGTTCCTGGCCGTGGCAGCCGAATACTTTTTTGAACAACCAGGACTGTTCAAACAAAAACATCCTGAACTATACGAGCTTATGACCCAGATCTTTCATCAGCATCCTCCTGGTGGTCCAAAATAAAAAGAAGGGGGAAGCCCCCCCTTCTTAGATTAATTCTCAAACAGTTGCTTCAACCTTTCATCAATAACCTCAGGTCTGTCCCCCACGAAACGACCAATGACACGCCCCTCCCTATCCAGCAAAACTTTTGATGGGAAAGCTTCAACCTCATAACTCCTCACGATATCAAAGTCTTTTATCCCATCAGCATTTAATACCTGTACCCAGGTAAGGTCATCTTCAGCTACAGCCTGCCGCCATCTCTTCTTCATAGCCTCTATATCGCCTTGCAATTCCTGGTCTACCCCAATGATCTCCAGGCCTTTTTCCTTATACCTGGCATATATCTCTTTGAGGTGCGGATGACTTTGACGACATGGGTGGCACCAACTGCCCCAAAAGTCAACAAGTACATATTTTCCACGGAAATCCGAAAGATGTATTTGCTTGCCATTCATATCAGACCGTACAAAGTCAGGCGCAATCGTGCCGGTCATCTGTGATGCCTTCCTTATGCGGTTTATCCGATCGCTAATAAGCTTTGCCGTCGATAACTCGCGAACGGCAGGCGAAAGCTGGTTCAGCAGTGGTAATATCACCGTTGTATCCATCTCCCCCCGATAATTATCATAGATCAGGTTATTGAGCAGATAGGCGCCTACAGGTGAATTGCGATACTTTTTTACCATAGCAGGCATCACATCGAGTTTTAACTGTGTATTCAGGGAATCCACCCCCTTATTTGAAGTCATCTGTTTACGGTAAGGACTGATCTCTGCCTGGCTTGCTGCAAAGTCATCGGAGATCGTCGAACCGCTGAGAACAGCATCTTTTACTATTTTTTTCCCCTTTACGGTTATTTCTCCCGCCTGTAAATACAGTTTCAGGGAATTGTCCTGGCTGGCTGCGGCTGTCTTGAAATTCGGACCGGTATAGATGGCGGCAATTACAGGCTCGCTGATACTCGCTTCAAATACAGCAACTCCCTGTTCCAGCTTACGTCGTTCAGTCACTTGCTTCTTTTGCACCATATCATAATAGGATAGCACCACCGAATCCTGCGATTCCTCCAGCGTTACTTTCACTGTAACGGCCCCGCTCCATTTTGTTTGAGCAAATAGAGATGTTGCGGCGATCATCATCACGATGACCAGGCTAACAATATTTTTCATAAAAGTATTTATTATGGTTGGTCCAATACTGGTTAATATCCTGTGTTTTGAGACAGACTGGGATCGTTGGATATTTCCGATTGCGGAATAGGATACAAGACATCCGACGCTTTCCATCCGGGCTTAACAGCCCCCAGAACGGCATCAGCACGGTTGGTGCGTTTGAGATCATACCAGCGGTGTCCAAATTCACAAAAGAACTCTATTCTTCTCTCTTTCTCCACGGCCAGCAACAGGTCAGCCTGTGTCACTGCCGTAGTATTGGCAAGACCAGCCCGGTTGCGAATAACATTGATATCAGTCGTGGCTCCATCCGTATTGCTCTGCTCCGCCCGGGCTTCGGCACGGATCAGGTATTGCTCCGCCAGACGCAAATACACATAAGCTTCGGCAGCTGCGCCCGTTGTTGGGTTCATATTTCTATACTTATACGGATAATAATACGTTGTGCCTGCATAACTGAGAGAACGTACCCAGGTGCTATATCGTACATCGCCCGGTTCGAATGCATTCACAAGACCATCAGTCATCACCATCCAGGGTATTTTGGAGATAGTGTTATAATAGATGTATTGCCAGGCCAGGTTGTTGTAACCCAGATATACCTGTCCATTAGTGGCGCCATCCATTTGAAAAATGGCCTCGGTATTATCCTTTAAGAACGCATTACGCAAATTGGCGGCGGACTGCAAGCCATACAACGAAGACTGGTTGATAACCGTGGTCGCCTGTGCTTCCGCATCACTCCATCGGCCAAGATAAAGGTAAACCCTGGCCAGTAAGGCCGTAGCCGCATATTTATTAGGACGTACCCGGTCTTTGGTGGGAGAAGACGCATAATCAGCTCGCAATTTCGATTGCGCATCCAGAAGGTCGGCTACGATCTGGACATATACGCTATCCTTCGACGTTCTTGCTGCATGGGTGGTATTGATCGCGTCCGTCGTCAATATCAACGGAACATCACCATGTAAATTGATAAGATAGAAATAACAAAATGCGCGCATGAACTTTGATTCACCAATTGCCTGTTTTTGAATAGAATCAGTCAGATAGGTGCTATTTGACTGCACACCGCTAATGATAGAGTTCGCAACATAGACGCCTTTGTACAAAGCTGACCAGATACCCAATAACTCGCTGTTGGCCGGATCGATGTTATTCTGATAAAAAGGGTCATAAGTACTGTTGGCAATGTAAAAATGTGTTTCATCTGCCGAGTTTTCGGGACATACCGAAAGGTCTATCTGAAAAGTCTGGTTATTGGTTATATAGGTCAATGTATATAAACTGGCAAGAGCAGACAGCACCGTAGCATCCGATTTGAACAAAGTTTGAGTAGTAAGCTGGTTATTGGGCGGTGGTACATTGGAGAATTTTTTACAGCTGCCAAAAGCAATCATGGCCGCGATCACTCCAAAAAAAATCGAGATCGATTGACGATATCTTATATATTGAAAAAAAGAGGTCATAGTCTAATCTTTTTTAAAATGAACATTTAATACCAAAAGTCACTGTGCGAAACGGCGGAATATTAGATGACGCGGATTCAGGATCATATCCGGTAAACTTTGTAACGGTGAAAAGATTCTGCGCCCTTGCATAGATGATACAGCTGCTCATCTTCATTCTTTTTCTCCAATCGGAAGGAATGGTATAGGAAAAAGACAGATTCTTTAGACGGGCATACGCCGCGTTACTGATAGTGGCGCTTGATTGTGCATACATATACTGTGCGAGATAGGGCGATCCGGCGGTGAAATTAAACTGTGTTGTAGCTACCTTTCCGTTGGTCTGCTGGAACAGTTTATAATAGTCTGCAGACAGGTTCACAGGATTATAGCCAGGAGTAGGGTATGTCGTATACTGAGAATTATCTATTCCCGGCACCATTTTTTTACCCACGAACTGGACAAAGACATCGAGCTGGAAGTCCTTATATCGGAATGTATTGCTAAAACCACCAAAAAAAGCAGGGTCACTTTTGCCAACTGTTACATAATCACCCTGGCCGTAAGCCGCTAAACCGGATTGGGGATAATTACTGATACCATCCTTATTCCCATCAAGAAATGTAGGCAGGGAAGTAGTAGGGCTGATCCCCGTATACTTGTACAAATGTATCGAGCTCAGGGATTCTCCTACAATGCGGGTGCTGATATAGCTCGTTCTCAATATATCCGGAAATGATACCAGCTTATTTTGCGGGAAACTGATATTGAACGAAGTATTCCAGCTAAAATCCTTGCTCTTTATATTTTGTGTATTCAGCTCGAACTCTGGGCCGCGGCTTTGTATAGTAGCCCTCATATTGGCCGTATAATAACTAAAACCACTTAGGTTGGCCAGCGGATAACTGACCAGCGGATTAGGCGTTCGGCTGGTAAACCAGGCGGCTGACACCGCAATCCGGTCCTTAAAAAAACCCAGGTCCATTGCGACCTCAAATTTCTTGTTTATTTCCCATGTGAGCGTGGGATTGGGCGCCAGGGTCGGATACAGGGCTACAGTACCATCATATGCATTGCCGCTGGTAGTATACGTGTCGTAAAACTGGTAATTGCTGATCTGGTCATTCCCGGTTTTCCCATAACTGCTGCGGAACTTACCAAAACTCATCCAGGGAAGATTGTCTTTCACAAAAGGTTCAGCAGAGAAGATCCATGCGCCGCCCACAGACCAAAAACCACCCGTCCGCTTGTCAGGGGCAAACTTGGAAGATGCATCCTCCCGGTAACTGGCGTTCAGTATGTATTTGTCTTTCCAGTTATAGTTGAATCTGCCAAATAATGAACTGTATTTATACGCTGAATTAAAAGAAAGGAGATAATAATTGCCCCCGGAAGTAAAATTCGTCAGCAAATAGTCCGATGTAAAATTACCAGCATAAATATAATAGGGCTGGTTATAAGTGGAGCCCTGAAGTGTTCCGCCCACCAATAAATTCATACGTCCCTGGCCGATACTACGCGTGTAATCCGCCTGTGGCTCAAAATTCCAGGAAGTCGCATAATTTTCCTGGGAATAAGAAGAGGGCTTTGTGCCGCTATATGGACTATAAGACTTTGTATAATTCAGGTTTTGCTGATAAAGCATGGCCCGGTTGTAACTGCTGCTTACTTTCAGGTTCAGACCGGGAAGCGGGCTATAACGCAAAGTGATATTGCTTACAAGATTATTGGTGTTGGCAGTATACCGCACATACGTATACGAAAGAGGGTTGGTATAGGGCAAAAGAGAGGAATTGAACCAATAAAGGTTTTTACCTGTACTGTCATATAATGGCATATCAGGCGCAGCAGAATAAGCTACCCCACCAAGATCAACCGTTTGGAAAGGTCGCGCAGAACTATTGTTTTGATCCAGGCCATAGTTAACAGATACATTTACGCCCAACTTGTGGTCCATTGACTGATGGTTTACAGCAAGATGAAATGCACCCCGCTGATAGTCATAATCGCCTGGTATTACCTGCCCTTCCTTATGGTAGGTTCCACTGAGCAAAAAATTGGTTTGAGCCGTCCCTCCGGATATAGATACAGAGGCGTCCGTGGTATGTGCCGTGCCTCCAAACAATACTTTTTGCCAGTCTGTTGCTTTGGTGGTATCCCATACCAGCAGGTCGGGAGCATTGGTGGCCGTTGGCGTTACACCCGCATTCGCAAAAGCAGTCCTGCGAACCTGGAGATATTGAGACAGCGACATTGTTTTCACACGGTGCAATTCAGGCACAGCGCTCACACCCGTACTTACATTTACCTCTAAACCGGTTTTTCCCACCTTACCCCGCTTGGTGGTGATGAGGATGACACCATTGGCTCCCCTGCTGCCATAGATAGCCGTAGCATCGGCATCTTTCAAAACACTGATACTTTCTATATCAGATGGGTTCATCATGTTCAACGGGCTATTTCCATAAGACGGTGTCATATTACGCGTAGTATTACCACCTGCCGTATAGAGCGGTTCAGATACGAACGGAACCCCGTCCACAATATATAGAGGGTATGTTCCCGATAGGAGGGAACCGGTAGCCCTGATATTGACAGTGACTCCTGCGCCCGGCTGCCCCGAGGTCTGGGAGATCAATAAGCCGGGTATACGTCCTTCCAGCGCCTGCAATACATTAGTGACAGGCTGATTTTCGATGTCTTTACTCGTAATTGTCCCCACGCTTCCTGTCGCCAGTCTCTTGGTGGTGGTGCCATAGCCAATTACTGCCGTCTCATCCAATTTATTATCAGAATGTTTCAAAACAATAGTTAAAGCAGAAGAAGCATTTTTTATGGGGTAGGATTGCGTCTCAAAACCGATAGAGGATATTTCGAGAACGTCCCCAATGTTCGCTGCCAGCGTAAACCGGCCATTCGCATCGGTTACTACGCCATGCTTAGTCCCTTTTACCACAACAGTCACACCTCCAAGCGGTTGACTGTCCGGACCTCGCACAGTCCCCGTGATGGGAGATGCTTTCTCCTCCACGGCAGGTGGACTTGGAGAAGAGGAAGCAGGCTGATCAGAAGATACAACCGGGGATTTGCGGGAAAGAAATATCGTTTTTCCCTTTATGGAATATTTAAAAGGTTGATCTTTCAATACCAGATCCAGGAAGTCCGTAAGAGCAATTTCATGAACAGAAAGTGAGATAGGCTTTGTGTCGATCAATTGATCCCTTTTACTAAAAAGAACATAGCCGGTCTGTTTTTCAATAGCAGAGAATACTTGTTTCAGGCTGAGCTCCCTGCCCGAAAGGGTAATGCTTTGCGCCACGCCGGACGCCTGTGCTGAAAAAATAGAAATTGTTAGCAATAGAACAGTCAACTTCATGAATAGCAGTGTTTTGATTGTAGTTCCACGCATGAGAAGCCTAAACCTGGAACCGATAGCAGTTTTTTGCATAAATTCGCAAATGTTTGGTTGTTAAAAAAAGAGATTACACGCTCGATTTGAACCAGCTGAACAGTTCGCCGGAGGTGTTCCAAGCACTTCCGGTTTTTGTTTTTAAGCCGATCCCGTTTTATATCAATTCATATTTTTTCTATAGCAATTCGTAGGCAGGTCTAAGCGATCGCGCAGATGCAATGTGGAATTCCTTTTACTTTATTAAGGCAGCAAGATTAGTCGTCTTCCCTCAAGCTTATAATGAATGTCAAGATCTTTAAACCCTTCCAATAGCTGATTAAGCGTTACATCCCTGGTAAGTTTCCCCACGAACTCGCTGCTGCGGACACCTTTTTCATACACTACCTCAATATCATACCAGCGCTCGATCTGCCGCATAACATCCTGTAAGCCCTCTCCGTCAAAATCGAATAATCCATTCTTCCAGGCCATCGTCTTATCAATATCGGCGGCGATCACCTTACTGTCTGAACCAGCTATTTGAGCCTGCTCACCCGGCTTTAAGATCACAGCCCGGCCATGTGATGATGATTGTTGCTGCCGGTCGGGGGATAGAGAAACAATAATAGAGCCTTCCAGCAGGGTCGTAGAAATATTGGCCTCATTCTCGTAAGCCTCCACATTGAAGTGCGTGCCCAACACTCCTACTTCGACCTTATTGTTCACATTCACCCGGAAAGGCATCCGGGCATCCCTCGCCACCTCGAAATATACTTCCCCCGTTACTTCCACCCGACGTTGATTCCCGGCAAACAGGGTTGGATAACGCAGCGAGCTGGCCGCATTGAGCCATGCTTTCGTACCATCCGGTAGCACCAGGCTGAATTGCCTTCCCCTTGGTGTGCTCACCATATTGTAAACCATTTCTACCGGGGTTTCTCCGGTAGGGACGTACACAAGCTGCCCTTTCTTTAACAGCACCTGTGCGCCACTCTGAGTGGCAATTGCACCACTACCCGTGCTGTCGAGCAGGACCTGGCGGCCATCAGCCAAAGTAAGGATACCGCCATTTTTTCCTGGTCTTATATCGGCAGCATTCACCAATACGACCGGTTCCAACGGTTTGGTTTTGTTGTTGCTCCAAAGGTAAGCCCCAATGCCCGTCAGCAGGATCGCGCAGGCAGCTGCCCGGGCCCATTTAGGAATGATTGGCATACGTTTGACGGGAGCCGCCTGAACATTCTTATCCAGGGAAGCCTTTAAGTCGTCGTTGGACGAAATAATGGCCTCCAAAATGGAATGAACAACCATATCATCCGTTTTGTACAACGGCTGGGAAATTTTACTAAAAGCTTCCTTGATATATGCGATATGATCTTCGTCATTACCGGTGCTTTTTATTTGTTCAAACAAAGCATCTACCTGCTCCCGGGAGGCCTTGTCCAATATAAAAAGCTCCCATAGTTCCTTTATGGTGTTGTTAACTTTCATGTCTGATAGTATAAAGGCGGATGACTAAGAGGTAAGGACTATACGATTTTAATATTTTTTTAAAAAAAATACCAAACACTGAACAGCAAAAGGTAAAGCTGCCCTTTTTCCCTTAGATAAGACCTGATAAAATGGAGATTCCTTACCATGTGATTCCGAACGGTATTCCTGGTAATATGGAGACGGTTGGAAATTTCCTGGTAACTAAGCCCTTCATTCCGGTGCAGCTCAAATACCAGCTTTCCTTGTTCAGGAAGCAGCTGGATGGCTTCTCTGATTAATTTTTCTGTTAGGTCAAGGTCATATAAATTTTCCTGGAAGGCAGGAGTATGCTTGTGAAGAGACTGACTAACAAGATATTGCATTTTTATTTCTAATTCCTGCCGACGGATGCGGTCAATACAGCGGTTGGCTGTGATCCTGAAAAGATAACCGGCAGGCGACTCAATTTCGGCCAGCTTGTCACGATTAGCCCATACCTGCATAAAAACTTCCTGAACGATCTCTTCTGCCCAAAATTCCGATTTCAGTATCTTTAAAGCATTCCATTTCAGCTGCTCAAAATAACTCCTGAACAGCTCGGTAAAAGCTACACCATCCCCGTTAGCGATGCGGATAAACAACTCTTTGCTATTATGTAAACCACTATTATCCAATACCTTGCCTTAACAATTCGGTGTAAACATAGGTTATTTCAGGATAAAACAGCAAATTATCCCCTCTTCATTACCTTCTCCCGGTAACTGCTCGGAGTCATACCCGCTATCCTCGTAAAAAAAGAGGTAAAATAATTCGAATTCGGAAAGCCGAGCCTGTCTGCTACCTCCTTAACGGAATAAGAAGTGGTTACAAGCAACGACTGGGCCTCCATAAGGAGCCTGGCATCGATGGTCCTTTTCGCATTCATCCCATTGTGCATTTTTACCAAACGATTCAGATGCCCCGGATGAATATTCAGCGCATCCGCATAAAAACTGACTTCCCGATGTTTGGCAAAATTCTCCTCTATAAGAGAATTGAACTTTTCAAGGGTGGGATGATAGATACTTTCTTTACCTATCGCTTCAGCCTCACAAAAAAGGCGGTCACAACGAATGAGGAGCTCGAGTATCTTCAGAGCGATCATCGGCTCTCTCTCGAGTAGATCCGCAACGTTTTCCTGCATGATGTACTCGAAAATGCTCTCCAGCTCTTTTTGCTGGAGAACGGAAAGAGCGAGCCAGGGTCTCAGCGAAGTCTTGAATACCTTCTTTTCGACAATATATTTTCGGGGAAAGGCATTATTGAGGAAGAAGTCGATGTTGAAGTTCAGTACATAGCCGGAACATTGCAGAGACTCATACAGCGTAGAATGGATCACACGCTGGGGGATCAACACCAGAGTGTTATCCTTTATCGGAAAATTGAACATACCGACCCACTTACGCGCCGCGCCGGTTTTAAAAAGAGTGACATAGTACATTGACTGCTGGTTGGGCGGCACTATTCCGTTCAATTTGGGAATGACATCCTCGAGACGGTGGATCTGGTAGCTGAATTTGAACTTCAACCGCTTGTCCATGTCGATGACACCATCTTTCCCAAATTGCCGGAATACCTCCCTATATCTCTCTACTATTTCCTCGTCCGTCAGGTGATTGTTCAAACGCAGTTAGCTTTTTAAAAGACAAAGGTTGTGATTTTATCGGGTTCGGGCAAGGCTTTTTCTTTGTCAAATCCCCGGAATTTCATTGCAATGACGATCGACAGGACTCCCCCGGCCAGGAATGCCGTCCCGGACCATAGGACAATGCCGGTTGCTGCGTCGGATGGGAAATACAGAGTGATACCGGAGAGCGTCATCAATACCAGGCCGCCCGCAAACAGCCATCCCCATCCGGATACCTGGTAGGACTGAAGATCCAGCGATACTCCCATAAAATAGGCCGAACGGAACAACAGCCAGAACCCTACAAAAAATGACAGGGTCGCCAGCATAATGATCGGACACAGCGCGAGGTAAAAACCAGCTACGACGTCGATGATGCCCGAGGCAAAGGTCCATCCCCATCCTGGAAGGATCTTTCGGTTGATGATGGCAAACAGTAGCTGGGAGACCCCAATACCCAGGATAGAAATGCAAACCAGGATCTCCGATCCGACATAGGTCTCCATAGTTCCCGAAAGGATGATAACGCCGGTGATGACAAAGAATATTCCCTTGATAAGAAACCACCACCAGCCGCGAATAGAAATGATAAGGCCTGTTTCGAGCGTCATGCTCAAAAAAAAACATTCTGGACGGGAAAAATCTTCCAAAAACCAACATTGTAGTTTGAATTTCCAACCTGACAGCACAAAGCCCCCCTGACCAAAGTCAGGAGGGCTTTTCTATTTTTAATGTACAATGAGACTACTACAATTGCTTCAGGCAGCCAGCAGACAATTCGAGATACAGAAAGCCGCATTCGTTCCATAATCCATCCCGTTCTCAATACGGATGCTTCCACCCAATCTCGCGGCTACATGCTGCACCTGCCGGTATTCCCTGGAAATAGTATGACGAAAATAAGTGCCCACATCCTTTATCCGGATCATCATACAATCATCCATAGTCACACCTTCTATATGAATACACTCGTTATGCGTACTTTGAATGGCTCCATTGATCAGACTCCAGAGTACATAAGCCAGCATATTCTCATCGGCTCCGACACACAAATCCCGGGGAATCTCGTTCAGAACAAGATTATGACGTTTTACCGTCAATGGCAACAAGCTTTGTACCAGCCCGGAGACAAGCTTGTGCAGCGATACGTTCGCGCATGACGCGACAGCTGAATAATTGGTATCCATTAAAAGAATTTACAAAGTAAAAAAATACCGATACAAAAGCTTTATAGGGTACGGATCGTTTCAGAGGTTTTAGTGAGTACGGACCAGTCGGCTTTTCAGAAGTAAACTAAAAATGTTTTATATCTCATGCACCCGCCACCGATTTTCTGATGTAAAACAACGACAGAATCTTATCATTTCTTGTCGTGTTATTTCTACAGGTGCGTTTACCCACCACGGCGCATCTGTCTGAAAATGAGCACATTAAGAGATAACGAAAAAATAAGTAAATTTAGAGACGCCTTATCCGTCAAAAAGCATCAAAATAATTTTTGCATGGAAACAAAAAGGATATTAATAGCTGACGACCATACAATTGTCAGATCAGGCATAAAACTAATTATTAAAGACCTTCTTCCATCAACGGTTATTGAAGAGGCCTCTAATGGAGACGAAGTAATTTCCTGCGTGAAAAAGAACGATTACGAGCTGATCGTTTTAGATATCAATATGCCCTCTACAGATTCCATCACCCTGGTCACTAACCTGTTTGCCTACAGAGAGCATTCCAGGATCCTGATCTATAGCATGAATTCGGAAGATCTGTATGCAAAAAGATTTCTCAAAATGGGAGTCCTCGGATACCTGAATAAGGAATCCAAAGCCGAAGAAATAAGAAGAGCAATTACTTGTGTATTGAACGGAGATCTTTATATCAGCAAAAAGATAAAAAAGGCGCTCACCGAAGAGATGCATTTAAAAAAAGGAGGGGACAACCCTTTTGAAAAACTTTCGGACAGGGAGATCCAGACAGTCAAATATCTATTACATGGTTATTCGCTCCTGGAAATAAAAAAAATACTCAACGTCCATTCCTCCACTGTCGGAACATATAAGACAAGAATATTTGAAAAGCTGCAAATAAAGACTGTTCGCGACCTGGATGAACTGGCCAGGATGTACCAATTGGAGATCTCTAAACTTTGAAGCTGACCACAACCGTCGTACCTCTCGCCGGCACTGACTCAATATCCACTTCGCCATTCAATTTCCGGGCTAGCTCCATGATAAACCGGTATCCAAAAGTAGGCCCCGCCGTGTTTGTATCCTTTTCATTAAAAGATTGTATCTCCGCTATCTTTGAAGCAGTCATCCCCTGTCCGGTATCCTTCACCAGTATTTGGATATGCCCATCCAGCTGATTGGCGCTGATACCGATACTTCCTGAGCTGGTATATTTGATGGCATTATCAATCAGGTTCCGGACAACGATACCAAGCATATTCCTGTCCGAGATCATCACTAGCTCCGATGGGATCTCCCGATAAAAATATAATCCCTTTCTGAGGGCGATACTCTCATACAAACCCGTCGTCTCTTTTATAAACTCGACAAGTTCAATGTCCTCCCTGTTTATCGAAAATCCTTTCTTCTGACTACCATACCAGATGAGAAAATCAGTACTAAACTGGCAGATCCTGTTGTTGGAATCTTTTAACAAAAAAAACAGATCGTTTAATTCCGACTCGCTGAACTTATGAAAATTAATATGCAAGTGGTCGATCAGAAGAGCCTGCGAGAACATTGGACTACGCATGTCATGCATGATCACAGAAAGAAGCCGCTCTTTTATGATCGTACTTTGCTCCAGTTCAGACGTCCTTTCATCAACCTTCATCTGCAACCGTAAATTCTGCCGAAGGAGTATCCTGGTCCTTAGCCTATACAGAAAGAATAGCAGACTGCCGGCCGCCAACCCTACCACCAGGAAAAAAAGCCAGGTATTATACCAGTGAGGCTGCACCTCGAAGGGAATAGCCATATGGGTATAACGGTTTTCAGCACTCCCATTATGCTTTCTCACCAAAAGCGCATACTTTCCATGTGGCAGCCTGTTGATCGTAATCCTGCCATCCCTGTTTACAGGATACCATTTCCCCCCGTTGGAGTCAAGAGTATATTCAAGCTTCAAATTCTCTTCCAATCCAAAGAAAGGAGTAGTAATATCTACGATCAACCGATGGAAATCAGGCTTTATCGTATGCATCTTCCGGTAATCAAGCGGCATCGAATCAACAAAGAGATCATCCACAAAAATTTCCCTGTCGGGCATCTCGGGTTGTACCCTGCCTGGATTGAAGTATACGATCCCATCAAGGGACGGGAAGTAAAAATTGCCTTCATCGTCCGTCTGTGACGCAGGATTACACCCTCCATTGAACTCGTTGGTGTTAAACCCGGATGATTTATCGATATGATAATAATACAACCCATTATTCCTGCCAACGGCAAAATCATCTAAATCCTTCTTCCTGATCCTGAACAATCCATGGTTGGTATTGATCCAAAAAAAACCAAGATCATCTTCCAGAAAAGTATGCGTGGTAGACAGATAATTCTTTGGATCCACAGGGAACGCAATGAACTTCCCCATATGATACTTATAATATCCATTTCCATAGGTAGCTACCCAGATGCCACCATCCTTCGCCCGATAAAAATTCCGGGCATATACATGAGGCAGGGCAGCCTCCAGTCCAACACTATCCTTAGCTATATCATAAACGTAGATTCCATCCCGCGAGGCTATCCAAAATACCGTGGGCGATACTTCCGTGATCGATTCAATATTATGCTTGACAAAGGGAGGATGATGCTTAAAGACATATTGCAGCTTTCCGCCCTCTATTTTTAACAGGGAACTAAGCGTGCTGACCCAGATAGTATGCCGGACATCTTCAATGATACAGGTGACATAGGAGTCCAGTTCAAGGCTGTCCACAGCCAGTTCCCTCGAAAAATTACTATCATAAACATGCAATTGCTTATCTCTGCTTATCCAGATACTCCTGTTCCTTGCCTTATAGATACAATTTCCATCGGGCCTCGAATCCTCCTTAAATAAAAAATGATTGTTCTCATTGCTTTTGTCCAAAATCCCATTCTGCGTAAGGATATTTTTGTTGGGAAGCAAAAGAAAGGCCTTAAAAGCATTATCAAGACGATTGGGAGAGTTAAAGGTCACCGCCTTGAACAATCTTTTAGTAACGATAAAAAATCCGGTGGTGACCGTCGCAATAAATAGCCGCTGATTTCTCTTATCAAACAGGAAAGATGTAGCGATCAGCTCATCCAGGATCTTCAGGTTTTG
>Ga0307510_10002061_pt1 | contig 22713 bp, 31 predicted proteins | sample 12_EM_MG_FD_207224 | JGI IMG/M metagenome (GOLD analysis project Ga0307510, IMG submission 207224) | Populus trichocarpa ectomycorrhiza microbial communities from riparian zone in the Pacific Northwest, United States - 12_EM | ecosystem: Host-associated > Plants > Roots > Unclassified | place...
TCCCCCGTCATGCACGTCATGCTCCAATTCAGTCAAGCGCGCAGGACGAGTGTAGAGAAAGATACGGGCGGCAATGGGACAAACGTTCGTTGTATTAGAACACTGTGGAGTGAGAAAGGCACGCGAGAGCCGCAGCAGGGCGCTGTGACATGCATGATTCCCTCGATGGAGGGTTCACGTTCACTAAACACGGTAGCAACGACTCCAACTGCCAACGAGCGCAGTGTCTCTGTTTTTGCCACGTATGTACCATCCAAGGACGCGCACAGTTGTGCATCTTCTTAATCGCCACCACGACCTTCCCTTCCGCCGGGGCCCCACGAGTCCACATAACTGGCGATTGCCAAAGCAGCCAAACCCTCCGGACGTCCTTGCTGGCAAGAGCATCACAGTACCAATGTTGTATCCAGACAACAAAGCCAGTGGACGAGTTAGATGATCAGTCGATCATCAAATTCAGAGAGAGAGCACCCTGCCAAGTCGGCTTGGCGATCGTTGTGACTCGGAAGTATCCACAGAAATCGTCGACAATAGTACTGTAATGGATTAGGTGCGGCCCGGGTTTCCGGAAGATCGTCCCCTTGACAGATCCCCAATACAGATCAACAGTCACCACGCGATAAGTATCTACATGTGAGGCTTGTACAAACTGACATCATTTTCTGAGAGCTCTCCCGAATGACAGGAAGACGCCGGTAAGAGAACATGTTCATGGCAAGATTGTGACGGTGAGGAGTACAATGACACCATCAACCGCGATTCCTATCACGCCGTAAACCCAATCATCAAAAACCACACAGTTGGAAACTCAGTTCTGCCCACTCACCATGGTTGATGCCAGCAGAGCCAGCCGGGATGTAGCCAGTGAGCTTCTGGGCAGCAGTCTGGTATTTGATGCCTCCGTGCACCTTCAAACCGACGGCGCTATTTACAAGGCTGTCGCTGAGAACAAGATGGTGTCGTCAGTACAGTGTCACCCGTGTGTGGTACACGATTCCGTCTTACTCACCGGCCAAGGTCGTAACCGTTTGGCATTATGGTGTGGCCCTTAAAGACATTCTACAAGTTGCGTCAGTAAAAAGGATAAGAAAGAGCCGGGTTCGAAGCTGCGGGAACAAGATGAACATAATCGCACCTCTTCCTCGGAAACACTATCAGCATATAATCAGTACCCGATCGACAAAGTGACGCATTGATTTACGTACGCTAGGAAGAGTGCGTTAGTGGTGGCGGTGGGCCCATCCTGGCGCCACATCCGTAAATGATTGCCGCCGACGAGGCTCTCCCAGCACGTGCCAAGAATGTCATTCCCATAATCATTTCTCAGCTCTATGGTCTGGTTCACCCAACCACGACCATCCCCCAAGTGCGCCTGTTGCGGGTTACCGAGGTGGGCGCCGAAGCACTCGATGTCACTTGATGACGTTCACATCATGTCAATCACAGGCATACGACCAGAAAGAAGACGGTTCCGCTCACAAGCCGAGGGCATTTGCATAGTGCACAAAGCCTCCGTCCGAGAGGACCCACGGCGAGCTTAGTCCCGAGATGACTACCTGTTTTATTTCGTTTCAAAATTCGTGGTCAAGGGAACGCACTGTATGGTTAAACGAGCGGGTGTTAGAGGGGCTTACGTTAAGAGGTTCTCCGAGCCCACTGCCAAGGTCTTTGTCGAGCCAAGAACCCCCTCTGGGCTGTGGGTTGATGAAAGCTACGGGAGTGATGGATTCACGCTCCTCCAAGATCGTGATAGCGGCAGGCTCCGGCACGGGCGACTTAGGCGCAAACGACTCAAGCGCTGCTTGGAGGCCAAGGAACGACGCAAAAGGTATATACACCATCGAGGTAAGAGGCTAGGCACTGAGGGAGGACGGGGATGGATGATAATGCCAATGCCAAGAGAGAGGAGGGCGGGGGAAGGACGATCTCAAATCATGCCAAGAATGTCTTTATACCCCATGGTCCAATTCATTCGAGGGCACAGTCCAGGAGAGGGGGAGACAAGGGGGACAAGGGGACAAACGTGCCCCGCGTTAGGCTTCTGAGCAGGTGGGAAACCGAGGGAAGGTACGCGAGGATCACAGAGGGCGCTACAGCATCCATGATCGCCCTCATGGAAGTTCCCACCCATACCGTATACAGTAGCATGAGCGGCATGTCTTTGCCTCCCATTTATGTACCAACCAATGATGTGCAGCAGTGCACACCATTGATAGCCATCGACATCTTCTCTACTCTGGTACTGGTATCATACCACCATTCTCTTTGCGGCGGACGGTTCCGAGAGGGCGCTATACCAGGTCAGCTGGTCAGACCGGTCAGATTCCGTGCAAGTTGCGATTTGCCGATCGGGAATATGGGCTCCGCACGCCTCCGGAAATTGAATTCCGGGACTCACTCCTTCCTGAATCCCTGTGCAGTAAGCGAATAAGCGGGACGAATAAACGAAGTCTGCTTCCTCTTCTTTCCTCATCCCCGGCTTCCGCGGGGATATTGTTGCAGTTGGAAGACTACAGTAGTACTGTTGGATCGACCGATGCTATTCTTGTGTCACGTGTGTGCGTGCAACCAGACAAAATCCAAATTGTCCCCAATGGACGCAACGATGATGTACCTGAATCATTCTTCATAAGGTTCGACGGCCAGGCCAGGCCTCCCAAGTAACGACGACAAGCGCAACTTTGCGCGCTGATTCGCCTACAGTGGTGGCGCCTACGTCGCATGTATTGTGTCGCTAGAATTGCATTGTAGTCTTATTAACTTGCAAGTTGCACTGTAGAGGAAGGCTTGCGAGATCGAGGGCGTACTGTAGAGAGGTTCAGAGTTAGGACGGGCCCAATTACTATGATTACATCAGCTTTTGCAGGGCTATTTTTAAACCTGACATGACATGACATGACGTGTTACGCAAGTTGCACCAACCCTTCCATTCAGTCAGTCAGGATCGCATGCATATTGATCCGGTTACGGGGCTTGCGGCGGCGGAGACCCGCGGATCACGTAACGTGAGGTGAGGTGGAATCGTCGTGTTGATCATCTTTGCAGCGTTGGTACAACCCCTATCATACACGCTGGCTGAACTAAGGGTACACTGCCACGTGAATGATGAAGTCGGTTTCTCGACCTGTTTCCCAAAATGACCCTCATAGTCTTTCCTACAACGACGGCGTCAGCAGGCAAACCGTACAAGCAAAACAGCAGCCGTGCGATCTGCGCCTTCGCAGCCGACTCTCTGAAGGAATCAAGCATGTTGAATCGATGCACGTCCCGAAAGCCGAATAGAATTACCTTCCATCGTGCGATCATGCATACATTGATTGCTCATACAATGGGGCTATTCGTACCATGTGATGTACTTTTTGGTTTGAACTACGAAACATCCATCGCGTCTGCAGCCGTTGCCGTTGGTTGTTCGCCCCTGGAAGGTACCGCTGCAAGCTCGCGTCTAACCTCAAGCGTAATCTGCGCATGCGTGTGCTTGCGCACGACGTCGCGCAGCGCGTCTTTTTGCTCTGGCGCGAGATGCGCCGCATAGCGCTGGCAGAGCACGAGCAGGCTCTGGTGCCAGAGAACGGGTAGCGTGCCGGGTGCATGCGTGTTGGATAGCCGGATGAAGTGGAAGACAAGGGCGTCAAGCACCTTGTATGGCAGCGCGTGCTTCTTGTCCAGCAGAATGCGGATAAAGAGCGAGGTTGGTCCTGTTGAAGCGCGCGTGGAGCCGTGTGTGTGTGCGTGTAAGGTGGGATAGGTGTGGCGGATGAGTAGAGCGCGCACCGGAGTACTCCATCCCCGCAAGACGAATAAGCGCAGCCGAAGAATGTAGAAGTGGCACCTTGACTTTTGCAAGCACCGACGCGATGATAGCGGCCTCCTTGAGCGTGCACCCTCCCTGACACACAGCCGGTCAGAACCCACGAAGCGCCCAAGTGTCGAGAGAACCAAGGAAAGGAACGATTCTCACGTCAAGCAGGGGAAACACGATCCCCTTGAAGAAAGCCGCGGGCTTATACAACGCGCGCTTGAGTGCCTCGTAGAGGTGCGGGCTCAGCCTGCGCGTGTCCTTCCGTGTCGAGGGCTGCTCCAAATCGGCGCGTACGAGGCCGAGAACAACACCCTCGAGGAACACGCGCGCCTGCGGCGGTTTCATGTTCGAGATGAAGATCCGTGTGGCTGCGTGCGCGGCCTGCGATGACCACTGCTCGGGCGCTGTGAGCGCGAGGATGCGCGCCCACGCGGGGAGCGAAGGGATGATTTTGAACGGCTTGGGAAGCGGGCCCGCGCGGTAGCTTCGCAGGAGCTGGCCGACTCTGGCGTTTGTTGTACGTTGAGCTGGCTTTTACTTTTTCCTGGCCAGGGCGAAACGAAGCGAGGGGACGTACTTTGTGTAGACCTCGACCACTTTGGGATCAAGACCTTCGGCAGGATCAGGCGCTTCATCGCCACCGAGCGCTGGAGTAAGAGTAACACGTAGACAAAAGTGGTACGAAATTGGGGGTTGTGGCACACGACGGAGGTTTCACACCGCGGGAAGTCCAGGTTACGAGAGGTACCGGTCCGAATTGCGAAAATACCGTCAACATTCCGTACGCGCGTTGATACGATAAACGCAAGGCAGGAAAACGCTACTGTATGCAGGAGTGAAACTGACTTACATCGATTCGAAGCTTTGATAATAGCGGTCTGACCTCCATTACTCTCCAGCTTGGAGAATATGAGGTCCGCGAGAGTCTTTCGTTCGATGGCGTGGGACGGGTGGAGCTTGTCGAGTGCCTGAATGTCGCCCTCATCGATTTCCTGGAAGGTGCCAAGTGGAGTTAGCTGAAAAAAAGAGTTCTGTCAAGTAAAAGAACGCACTAATTCGCGTTCTTCATCGCCAGAGAAACCCCCAAATTGTTCTTCTTCGTCCTCGTCTTCCTCGTCCACCAGTTCCAGATCGCGTGTCCGTGGTCGTGTAAAGTCATCTTCTATCACATCTTCGTCTTCGTCCGGGGCTTGTCGATCGAGTTCGTCCTGCTGGTCGCGAGCAAGCTCAAAGATGCGCCTGGAGGATTTTGAATCTAAGATGGTCTGAAGATATGGGTACGAGTAAGCATTGAAGCAAAGATAGACAGGGAAGAGGCATACCTCGCCACCGCCCTCGTCATTTTGCTCGGTACCATGCCTAGATTTTTGGCGCCTTCCCGGTTTCGAGACATTTCCGTACTTGGAAAATAAATCGTCTGCTGCGATGTCTACGTGGAGAGGATCGTGTCGCGACTTGCCAGTAGGCTTTTGTGTGCGAGGCATTTGAGGGTGATCGGTGGGCAAAGGACTTTATAAATATGAAATTGATGGCGCTTGAGTTTGTGGAAACGAATCGAGAACAAGTCTGAAGCGGAGCGGAGCATAGAGCCTCCTTTTCACCATCGGGTCATCGTCGAACGACTGTTCAAAAAGCCAAGGATTACCCAAGATGCAAAAGCCCGCTTCTCTTCCTCCTTTCTTTGACCTACCCCACAGTATGACTGCTTCCAACGTGCAATCCGTCAGTCCTACCCTTCTCGCTCTCTTTGCATTCCCCAACCATTCCTTTGCATTACAGATTCGTACCCTCGACAAGAGCGGCAATGAGATCACTACCGTCGGCTTTCAACGGTTTGGTTTCGACTGCGAAGTCCCCCTCGACGTCGTCAGGTCGCTCTACCTCCGCCCACACTATGTCATGACCATGAACGAGGACGCGTCCGAGACGAGCGTCACCACCAGAGAAGAGGACGAGCACGCCCGCTTCACCAAGGGGTACTCCGCCTACCAATCAAAGTCGATATATCACCCCCAGTCGCAGTCCATTTCCTACACCACCCTCAGCCGTTTCCCCCCCGTCAAGCTTCTCCCCCAATCTGACCGGAAGCGCGTCCTCGTCACAGGTGGCGCCGGCTTTGTCGGCTCCCACCTCGTCGACCGTCTCATGCTTCTCGGTCATGAGGTCACCGTTCTCGACAACTTTTTCACCGGTGCAAAAACGAGCGTTTCACATTGGGTTGGTCACCCGAACTTTGAGATGGTCCGTCATGATGTCGTCGAACCGTTCATGATCGAGTGCGATCGTACGTTCCCGTCCAATTGTTTTGTTTCCGAAAGTACCTCCTTATGGATATTTGGTCATTGTCAATTAGAGATATACCACCTTGCCTGCCCCGCCTCTCCCGTGCACTACCAATTCAATGCCGTAAAAACGATCAAGACGTCATTCCAGGGTACCTTGAACATGCTCGGTCTCGCGAAACGCACGAAAGCACGTTTCTTGTTGACCAGCACATCAGGTGAGCCTTTGACCTTTTTGTGGTCATTAGCTTTCCTCGTTTGGGCCGAGCCTATATCTCTCACGTCTGTCGTCTGTCAATGGCTTGCCACTGACACCCCTTCCCGCGCCTGTCTATGACAGAGGTTTATGGCGACCCTGAGGTACATCCACAACACGAAGATTAGTAAGTTCTGATTCTCACACACTTTATCACCGTAAACCTTGATTAATTGTCTTGTAGCTGGGGCCACGTCAACCCCATCGGTCCACGCGCATGCTACGATGAGGGGAAGCGCGTCGCCGAGACGCTGACATACGGCTTCCACAACCAGGACAGCGTCGACGTGCGCGTCGCGCGTATTTTCAATACCTACGGCCCGCGCAGTGAGTTCCGATAAACTTCCGCATCACAAGCGTATTGGCACCTTCTCATGAACGTACCGGAACCATCGGCTGACAGTGAACCCGTACGACGGGCGCGTCGTGTCCAACTTTATCGTGCAGGCGCTCCGAGGTGAAGACCTGACCGTGTACGGCGATGGCACGCAGACGCGCTCGTTCCAGTACATCCACGATCTGGTCGACGGTCTGATCGCGCTCATGAGCTCGGGCGAGACGCGCCCGGTCAACCTCGGCAACGGCGACGAATTCACCATTCTCGAATTTGCCCACCTCGTCCGCGACATCGTCGAGGACGTCCAGCGCATCGACGGCGTCCCCCTCTCTCGTCGCGTCAACATCATCCACGAGGGCTTGCCCAAGGACGACCCGCAGAAGCGCAGGCCGGATACGTCCCGCGCCAAGGCGGTGCTCGATTGGCAGCCGCGCTGGACGGTTCGCATGGGCCTCGAGGAGATGGTGCGGTATTACAAGGCCAAGATGGCAGAGGGTAGCCTATAGACTTTCGTTTTTCACGCACGGACGCTTTTCTTTTGTTTCTTTTTGTTATGTTTTCGTTTTCGTCTCGCACATTTGCTGTGATTCAACTCGCTCGGTAAATTGCCGTTTTTTGTCTACTCAACTGGGATAGATACACGCACACGCGCGCGCCGGGTTCGGAATATAGAGTGGGGCTCTTAGGCGTTAGATTTTGGGATCCCCCAATATAGAAAAGTTCTAATATCCGCATTGAACGCGATGAGGTTGTACAGACAGGAACATGATGAATGTGCATAAAAACCATAGACGGGAGACACATGGTGAGAGAATGAAACCGAAAAAGGAAGCTCCAAAAAGGGAATCCATCGAGGTCATGGGGTCCCAGTCCTCGTCTTCGGGACGGGGGAGGCAGGCGGGGCAACGCAGACCTTTGGGCGCAAGCTCGCGACAAACTCGTTCACGGTCGACCAGTATCCAGGTTGGACGCACGTATCATCTTTTTTTGAACGAGCGCGAGAACGAACGACGGGTATTCAGCAAACGAAAAACGAAAACGCAGAAAAATCGGAAAGAAAAAGACTCCATTTATACTCACTGTGCGTTCCTGCGCCAAACTCGATGTACTTGTTCTCCCCGTCCACGAGGACGCGAGGGGGTGCCTTGGGATTGTCCGGTACTGGCCCGTCGTCCTCCTTCTCATCGATATCCTCGTCATCGTCCTCTGCGGATCCTCCCGCGCTACTTGGGGACTTCTTGCTGCCCGCCGCAGCCGCGTCGTCCCCTCGCCCGCGATTGCGAATGATCGCCCAAAGCTCCTGCATCTGCGAGCGCGGCACGACTTCGTCGCGCGCTCCGCCGAGCATGAGCACGGGCATCGTCGGCGGGAGTTTGGGTGCCTGTCGTCGGTCCCGCGTCAGCTTGATGTACACCACAGCCGAAAGGGAGAGATCGAAACATTACCTTGAGATAGGACTCCCACTTTTGGTGGCAGAGGAAGGAGAACGGGCCTAGCCAGGGCATCGCGGACGGAATGAGTCGTGGGAGGGACATGAATGTGTTCTCGAGGATAAGTGCGGTGATCTGCGTTGTGATAGTGAGCAGGTATGTTGCATGGAGGTGTGCAGAGAGACGTATTTTACTTACAGCTTGGGGATTGCGATAGGCGAGGTCGATTGCGACGGCGCCTCCTATGGATTGACCATAGAGGATCTGCAAAGTATAATTTGATCGACAAATGCTCTGAAACAAACTGAAAAGTCATCGCACGATTTGAGTCTTGGCGAGTTGTGGGTGGGCATGAACGTAGTCGAGCACCGTTTGCGCATCGATTTGTAACCCTACGCATCGCGGTCGTTCACGTATGATGTACGAGAATCACATGCAACGGTAGTCCACGTACCCGTCTCAGAAGGGGTACCCTCAGAGTGGCCGTAGCTGCAGACCGGGAGCGGTGGGTGTGACGAACAGCAGCGGGTAGAGCAACGCAAGACGGACGTACCCGCGATAGGACAACATGAGGACATTGCACCGCATCTTGCCAAAAAATATCTTGCCCAGCGGGATGCGGTGACCATGGTTCCCACCATTACCGTGGAACATGAGCACCGTTGGCCGCGTTGATGCGAACTGACGGCCCAAACGGGAAACAGACACCGTTAGCTCCCATGGAGACCACAAGAGGTGACGCAGTGACGTACCTCCTCCTCTGACTTCTCACCCCACTCGACCGCCGTCTCGTTCATGTTCAGGACGGGCCGCTGCAGCAACAAGAAAGTCTTTATCTTGACGTTGTCTGGGGTTGTGAGCTCGAGGTCGGTGTAGGGGATGGAAAATTGAGATGGGACGGGGACCTCTGGCCGATTAACAGAGTGAACCGTGCCGCCCGAAAAGCGGGGCCGGTGGTGAGAAATAGTCAGCATAGGGCGGGAGCGCAGCGGTAATTTTAAGGGGAGGGAGGGGGACACGCACCGTCCCGTGCGCCAGCAGGGAACGCGCTTGGGTAGATGAGGAAGTTCTGTCCATAGTAGAGTAGGCCCATTCCTGTTACGGATGTTTAATGTGCTTTCCTTCATACCTGGTCAGAGACGGAGAACACTCACCCAAGGTGCCCAAGCCTGCGGCCGTGGCAGCCGTGCCCTGCAATACAACAACGATGAGCCATGAAGTGTCAAATGCGACAAAAATCCACAGCGGGAAGCGAGGTTCTCCCGCTGGAGGATCGAGACGAGAAACGAGACGAGATGACTTGCCTTTGCGAACGTTTCCAAGCTCGGAAATAGATTGGACATATCGTTCCGTATGCTCAGAGAGTCGAGACGACAGATATCAGACCGTCAGGTTACTGAGCGTGCAACGTGCAACCAAGACCAAGGAACGATGAGACAAAGGCAACGCACAAGTTAACGGTCTGCCACGATCCGACCGTCGGTCCGAGAGTGCCGCCTCAAGCTTCAAGGCCGGTTGCTGAGGCCTAGCGCTGAGGCCTGAGGGGTTGCATTTGCAATCGCTCTTCACAACCAACCCTTTGCGGGGTTTCCACTCCACTGGTTTCTGCTGGTTTCCGGATTTCCAGAAACCTGGGAACCAAGGTAACTGATGTACACCAATTCTACGCAAATCAACTCTATAAATGGTAGGTTTGCTGTCACCGTTTTGCATAGGTTTCCAGGAAATGGGACATAAGTTTCCAGGTCCTCAAATTTCCAGGTCGTCTTGGTTTCTCAACTTGGGCAACCTCTGGAAACCAAATGCTCGATTGCTGATGCATCTAGGTCCTGAATCCCTACAATAACCCCGCCGCACTTCTCAACTGGATAATACCCTACGTCCCACGTGCACCATACTCCGACAATAATTGCACCACCTCCCGTTTGCCTACTCGTGATGCTAGTTGACGTGGTGTCAGGTCTTCGTCATTCCGCGCATGAACATCTGCTCCACACTCAAGTAATGTCTTGACAATGTCAAAGTGACCGTAGCGTGATGCGAAATGCAATGCAGTCCAATCTCCCTGCATCTTTGAGTTCACATCAGCGTTATGGGCAAGCAGAAAATGGACCACATCGTGGTATCCAAATCGTGACGCCGTGAGCAACGGTGTCACGCCAAACCTTTCCCGGGAATTTAGGTCCGCGCCGTACTCGGCCAGCAACTTGACAATTTCAACACTTCCTCCGATCGATGCACAAAGCACTGGGGTCTCTTGCCGTCCATTGCGTTCGTTGACATCGGCGCCGCTGTCGAGTAATGACTGCACGACCTCGAGGTTGCGCTCCTTCGATGCGGAATGCAACGAAGTTTCCTCATCAGGAGAGTTTCGACCTTCCGTACGCCCAAGTGACTGCTGGGAAAGATTGGGAAGGGAGTTCTGTGATGCTGAGTCCAAGAGCGTCAGGTCGATGCGGTTCTGAGCGTCCATGCCCCCCATGCTCTCCACTAAAAACCTTGCCACATCGAGTCTACCATCCTCGAGTGCCAAATCAAAGGGGGTCTTATCGTTGCTATTACGGATGTTGACATCAGCGCCCTCCTGGCACAGCAGCGTCACAATGTTGAGATATCCACTTTGTGCCGCCTTGTGCAGCGACGTGTCACCCTCGTTGTTTTGGGAATTGACGTTTGAGCCGGATTTCAGGAGCAGATGCGTGGTCTCGAGTTTCCCACAGCATGTTGCAAGGTGTAAGGGGGTTTCTTGGTCCTGGTCGGGCATGTTAACATCCGCTCCATGCTGAATGAGTAATTCAGAAATGGTGAGATAGCCATTGGCGCATGCGATGTGGAGAGGTGGACGGAAGCGCTGGATATCTAATTTTGAATCTGCGCATGGTCATGAAACCGGTGCACTGCAGCAGAATGGAAATCGTGACGCACCACCTGAAGGGATCGAGCCGCCGTTGTTACTGGAGCCCACGGACGCGCCACCCTGAAGTAACAAATGCACGACGTCCAAGTGTCCACCTTGCAGTGCCGCCAACAATGGGGTCCAGCCGAAGTTGTCAAGGAGGTCCACGGTTGCACCACTCCGGAGCAATAAACGCACGACATCTGGGTGTCCGTTCCCTGACGCTATAGTCAAAGGGGTACAACCACTGTCGTTACGGGATTCCTGAGCCGCGCCCTTCTGAAGCAACAAGCGGACGATGTCCAAACGTCCTTCCTGCGATGCTGACATTAATGGGGTCCACCCGGTGTTGTCACGGGAGTCCACGGCTGCACCACTCTTGAGTAACAGACGCACAACGTCCAGATATCCATATAGAGATGCTATCTTCAGTGGAGTCCATCCGCTGTTGGTACAAGAGTCCACAGCTGCGTCACTCTTAATCAACAAGCGCATGACGTCCAGATGGCCATACAGCGATCCCAATGCCAAGGGGGTCCAGCCGAGGCTGTCCTCGGATGACACAGATGCACCGTGCCGTAGTAGTACCTGTGCAACACCTAGTTCTCCCTCGAACGATGCTTGGGCTAAGGGGGTTCTCCCCCCCCAGTCGGGGATATCGACGCCCACTTGGTGGTCGAGTAACAACTCTACAATGTCGAGACGTACTCTTTTTGATGCTTCGTGAACGGGTGTCAAACCTTGGGCGTTTAACATGGTTATATCCGCACCATGTTCAAGAAGTAACTTTGTAAGGTCGATATTCCCTTTGACGATGGCAGCATGCAATGGAGTGGAGTGGTATCCACCCCTGGCATTAATGTCCTGAGGGCGGGTAACAACGAGGTGTTCGACAAGACCACGGAAACCGCATAGTATGGCATAGTATAATGGGCAAGCGTCTGGTAGTGTTGGATGCGTAGTGATATCCAAAAATGGATAGTCGATATCATATATCCTTGTCCATGTCACAAAGTGTGGCATGGAAGCGTCAAAAAGGCATTTCATAGCATCCTTGATGGTCGAGGATGCGTGGTCAAAGCGGGCGTGGTCGACCCAGTATCGAGCCGCATAAGGGGCGAGAGGGAAATTTCTTATGATTTCCGCGTCAACTTGATTGTCCAATGCTAGGAGGACGCTCAGGGAAGTTTGCGTAAGGGTCGTGTGCGCCAAACGGGGGAGAATGTAGAACTGGGAAAGGTGCTGCTCTGCATTGGCAAGGCGTTCCGAAAGCAAATATTCCTTGACCGAGAAATGTGAGAATTGTACCTCCTGCGATCCGTCCACGTCGATGAACGTGATTAAACTTGAGCATGAAGACAGCACCGCTTCTTGTGAGTTCTCCGGGCGCCAATTCGCGTCGTAGTTGGGAAGTGCGCCAGCGTCAAATTGAATCGCGACGACCTCCGCGAGCTCTTCCACACGAAGAGGTCGAATGGACACAGCAAGGCATTGAAAGAGACGCCGTGCGTATCCCTGTCTCTCTCGGGCGATGCCCAGCAATATCCGGTCATAGGTTTCATCCAAGCTCCTCGGCAAGTCATTCAAAGTCCGACAAATCGCCGAGGGGAAACACCAACGCAGCGCCTCTAGTTGGCACACAATCCATCGAAACCTGAGCGACTGAATGAGAACCTTCATGATCTGGCGTAGTATTGATGACTTACATCCCACCAGCTTTCCGGGAGAGTGTATTGATGACCATTTCCTTGTCTTCTGTCCTCCATCTCCGCATATTCCTATCTGAGTGGACGATAGACCGAATATAGTCAGCAATATCCTTTCTTTGTCCAGCTTCGTCGTGGATGGAAACGCCGTGAGGCGCCAAAGATGCCAAGGCAGCATGGATATCTGCTTCAGGACGACTAGTTGCACAGATGCGAACATTCGGGAGGTTTGAGTCAGCTAGTTTTTCCACCAGCTCAATGACCCGTTCCCGTGGTGGTACCAATCCCAAACCATTGGGACATTCGTCGATAGCATCAATAATAATATAAATTGTTGGCTGTCCTTCGGCTTGAAGCATTTTTCCCAAGCAGCCCATCAGCGCGTGATCACCGGGTCGTCGTGATCCAGCATCGTATTCAGAATATAGGGCAGAGAGTATGCGGTAGCATGCGTCCGATTTAGCGGAGAGCTGCGCAACGAGGGAAGCCAGTAAGCCGCTGACCTCCTGTTTTTTGCGGTCTCTGAAATCACAGTAGAAATATGTCATCAGGGCCAATCCTGTATCACGTATGCCTTCGATTTCTTGAATAATGCTTGAGCTAGTTGATGGTTAGATGCGTCGGACGATAGATGTTGCATATCGCCTACCATAAGATACTCTTCCCTGAACCTGCTACAAAATAGCAGAGAACCCAAAATTCAGGATATGTGATGAAAAGGAGTGGGGAAAATGCATACGTTTACCCTGTATCCACAAGAGGGAACCCGCTGCTTTCCATTCCGTAAAAGTGTCGCTTTGGATGAACCATGACGCAGTTCCATCGAGGTGGTCTCTGCGTGCGGTGTTGTGATTCGTCGACGGATCTGGAGGGCGGAGCCAATTTCGAACTTTCTCTTGAAGCATGTCACCTGCGAGACAGTTTCATCCCCGATGGCTACCAATCAGCGAAGCAAATTTCAACGAACGATTGATCTTGTTGATTTCATTTGCCATCTCTTGCATCTCCACTAATACTCACTGTTAGCTGGTGCAAAATAGGCCACCCAACATATGTTGAACACACCTAAAGCCTGCCGTATGCCATCCATCGATCCCTTCCCGTCTACTCAAACCAAGGCGAAATCAATCGCTTGATGGCCGTCAGAATCAGGATTGTATACGCACCATCCATTACTACCTCCAAATTATTGAAGAGTCCGTGGACTACTTCCAGTGTTTGGACTGTAGTAACCCGAGCCTCCTCTTGGGTGAGTCTGTCCAATCTCTGTAGGACAGCCTCAATCTCTCTCTCTCCTCGTAACTTATTTGTGAATTTTCCTGGACGAGGCTCAGTCAGGGAAAATCCACAGATAGTCAGCTACTCACTGAACCGTCCCTGACTGATTTGCTTCGTCGCTAATGCAAGCACGGACAGTACATTAACCATGATCTTTACCGTTATATCTGACATTGTAGGGGACAACGGAATCTTCTCCGTATAAACATGAAGACGCCCGAGGAAACTCGCGACGCATTCAAACAGTTCAAGGAGTGTGTCATAACTTGCGCTGACACCAGCAACCGCCTGACGCAGATAAATATTACAGGCTCATCGAGAGAAGGGTGTCACGTACTGAGAGTAGGACGTCGAGCCCGACAAATATCATTTTTGATGGATGGAATGGCGCCTGTTCGAAACGAGGCGTAAAGATACGGTCAAATGAGGAGAATTCAGTTCCTGGAGCTTACGAGACCTGCCGCCTCTCCAATTGAGACCGAAAACACATGGACGACTTGGACTATGGGACGAAGGAAGTCGATTAGTTTGTGGTATTTGTCCCTGTAGTCTTTGAATGCCGTTTCTCTTTCAAGGAGTAGCTGAATGACGTCCTCGAGGGAATGGATGTTCTGGAGTTTGTCTGCGGATGGATGTTTGGTTAGATCTATTCCTGTCTGCTTGGCATAGCTGTCCAATGCGGCATCGAGGATGAATTGAAAGTTGGAGGACGTAGTGATGAAGGACATCAAAGCAGGGCAGGAAGGGGGAACAACTGGTTCAATACAAGTAGAACGGCGAACTAGGATAATAAGGTCCAGGCTTAGCATTTCTGAGCCACACATGATTTTATACGGAACAGAGTAACGCCACAGGTACGAGGATTCGTGGATTCGTACTGCCTCTTCTCCGCTTGCACAGCACTGGTATGTCTCATGATGTCTGGTATCCACGGGCGTCTGGGTACTATTAAGCACATACAGCCAAGGATAGTGATACCAAGCTATTCTTTATCTGTTGTGCTGTCTTGGACACGAACGTTCCAATCTTGGTTCAGCCCCGGCTACTCGTGTTGGCCTCTCGAACTGCTTGACGTGATAACGACTACATGTGTCAACCACCGTGACGGCGCCAACACAACCAGCACAGCATTCTGACTCGGCGGATAAAACAATAGTGTACCCCTCCCGGGAAAGGAATGAATGACCCACTTGGTTGTTACATTAGGTGGCTTTGATATTTTCGTGCCGAATAACCGTGGCTGACGTGTTCTACTTTGCAAGTGGCAAGTGGGAAACGGGTCGGAGTTTCAAATCTCATCGATCTCATCGTCTGTGTGTGCGTGCACCGTGCGGTTTGTGGGTTGGAAAAACGGACAATCTTCCCTTCGAAGTCTCGATTTTTCTTTTCATTTTCATTTTAGAAGGCAGAGAAACGAGGTGTTCAGTCAGGGCTACAGTAGGAGCAACGAACAGCGAAGGTGTTTGAAAATAGGAGATTATCAACGAGGTCAGGAAAGCAAACCTGAGAAAGTACGGCCAAAAAGAACAGCGCAAGGCTCATGCTGACTCGGACGCAAACCTGGATGGGCTGAACTACCTGTACAAGTTCCCAGGTCGGGTGGTGAGTGTGATCTTCTTCCGTCTTAGTAGTGAAGCTAGTGGAGGCTTAATTACAATGCTGAGTAGATCGAGCGTGGAGCATTTTGATCTAGATTCATATTGGAGCTGTTTTTGTCCCACCTGAAGAAGGTATTACCAGAGGTCAATACATATGGCTACCAGGTCGGAGCTCTGGCTCTAGTGATAGTCGCAGTATGTCAATTGTGTTCCATTTGCGAGTCCATACATTACTTATTACCTAGGTCGAGCGGGGGTTTGCACTGTACAAGAAGACCAGAGAAGATATCCACAAAATAGAGGCCACCTGGACCCCATCTGAGGGGATCCAGGGCAATGACGAGGTCCAGGTGGCCTCTATTTTGCGGATATCTTCTCCAGTCTTCTTGTACAGTGCAAACCCCCGTGGGGCTAGATAGCAGAAGAAAGGTTTTCAGCCCCATCTGCCTTTTGGTACTAGCTACTGTAGTAGAAGGCAAATGATCTTGGTACGAGGCGAATCATACACTGGGAGTTCCGGCCGGGAAGAGTCAGACTTGCACTTCCGGAACATACAGTATTCTCTCTCAAGTTCTCTCTCCCTCCAGGTCTCAGTACCTCACGCATTGTCGTCTCGCCCTTGGGACGACTGATATCCTCACTTCGCACACCAACCACAATGTTCAATGATCTCCCACTCAACAACCCAACAATCGCTACTCAGTCTCAGGCTCAGTGCTCGAAATTTGTGCCCATCTGTTACGGGAAATCAACTCGCACCTCATTGTCCGAGCGCGGACGTTGAATACAAAGCACGGTGGTGCGTTGACCTTCGCCCCCCTCCGCCCACCACAGTTCACAATCTCACCCATCCATCATCTCCTCACTCCTCACCAGCCCCCCCCCTACCTGAAGGCCCCATGTCTTCCCGACTCGCGATATGGTCAACCAATCCCATTTCCGCCCGCCTTCAAGTTTTGAGTCTGCCTTGCAGGCTTATGAGAAGTAAGCTGGGACATAAGCAAGTCGCACAGGTCCTCGTCGAGCACAACGTAGACACCTCCAACCAGGAACGCCGCAGGGTTACTGCGCTACACTTGGCATTGTTTGGAGATCATGTAAATCTTGCAGCGTTCCTCATCGAGCACGGTGTCGACGCGACAGCGCAGGGCATATACGGGAGGACACCACTGCACATCGTGTCGGTATCGCGTGGCAGAAATGTGGATCCCGCACGGCTCCTCGTTGAGCACGGCGCAGACAAGATAGTCCAGGACTAAAGTGGGACAACGCCACTATACAAGGCATCCGAATTTGTTTATTTGGATCTCGCGCGGTTCCTCATCGAGCACAGCGCCGACACAGCAGGCCAGGACAACTACGGGAGGACTCCGTCGAGCTTGACATCACATAGACATGACGTGGATCTCGCGCGGCTTCTCGTCGAGCACGGCGCCGACGCGATAGCCCAGGGAAAGGATGGGGCGACTCCATTACACTAGGTATCATATCGAAATGATGTAAATTTCGCACGGCTACCCGTCGAGCACGGAGCGGATGTGACAGCTCAGGACAAGGATGGGAAGACCTCCGTTGCACCGGGTGACAGAATATCTTCATGCAGATCTCGCGTAGTTCCTTGTTGAGCATGGCACTGACGCGACAACCCAGCACAAGGACGCAAGGACTCCGCTGCACTTGGCATCGTGGAGAGGTTGTGTGGGTCTCGCACTGCTCCTCCCCGAACCCATGGGTGGTGGAACTCAGAGTGCCCATCAAATCTCAACCCATTCTTGTTTGTAATGTTACGACCGGTACAAAGACATTATGCCCTGTTGTGGCGTTCAATTGACTTTATGGTCCTATCGCAATAAGCCGATTGCGCATGCCCGTGATCGCGATCAAATGATCCATACCTTGCCGAAATCTTTAAGCATACAGTACCTATCTCAAAGCAGAGGCTCACGACATCAGTGACCTACAACCGCCCGTCGCTTACTCCTCCCCTTCCCCTCGCCACTGGGCGCGACTCTTATTGCATCGACGACGGCTCCGAGGTCAGCGTGCCTCTCCACCTTTTCTTCCCTCTTCCCTTTTTCTCCTGCCTTTTCCTTTCCCTTCGTCTTGGACTTCGGGAGCACAGGCGCAGGAGTGGGGGCCAGGTCCAGCGCACCACGCACGACCTTCCGCCCAATCGCATCATCGAACAGAGCATCGATTTCGTCCGCCGCTGCGTTCCGCTTCCGCTTCTTACGCTGTCTCGATGGGGAGGAATTCTCCGCCTGTCCTTCGCGATCATCGCGCCAGTTGTTGGCAGGGGCCGTGGCTTTTGATGGAGAGGAGGCGGTGGCGTTTGTCAACTTAGTAATGTTGGCCGATGTTGACGAGGGGGTTGCGTGCTGGCGGCGCCACTCCTCCGGATTTCGCTGGAGAAGCGACAGTGCCAGCCCACGCGTGAAAAATCGTGCCTGGGGAGAACCCGCCAGGCGCGCAGCATGTGGCAGCAGTGCGCGAGCAAGCTTCTCCTAACGAGCCAGTCGTCAGATCGTTTGCTGGGTTCTAGGCATCACGTGACGTACCTTGAGATACGGGTCAGCAGCCGCCCAGCAGCGCATACCGACTCTCGCACCGATGCGGTCATCGATAACGTCTGCGAACTGGGACTCCATGGCTCGTAGCAGAGCACGCCGCGATCTGGAAGGAATGGCTGGGCCGTCGATGATAGCATCGAGAACGCGCGAAGCGGCTGGGTGGTGGGTGAGTGCGAGTAATTCTTGTGGTGGTAATGACTCAATGCTACGTGCAGACAATCAAAACAGGAACTACGAAGCCACTGCCTCACGCGCACCTATCAAGAACGAGCGCATTATGCGGAGCATGGAGCCGGAGAAGTGATTGGAGGAGCAGAGCACCCGTCGTCGTAGGCTCTAGGGGATCAGATGCCGCTTTGCCTCGCAATTTTGGGGGGTGTTTTTTGGGATGTTCATCCGATAACTGGGAACTTGGCGTCGCAGCAGCTTTCGCCTTACAGGCGATGGCATATTCCTATGGGAGGTGTCAGCGAAAAAATTTAACGCAACATCCTGATGCGTACTTACGGACGGCGTTTTAAGGCAGAGTGCACATGGGACGAATGCCTTTCGATCGACTTCGGTATCAACCTCGAACGCAGAGCATATTGCCTAGAACAGCATGGTCTAAAATCGCATCGAAAATATGTGGCACAGGCTGACCTCGCAGACTTCGCCCTCAAGGACGCTCAGGGCAGCTGCACGTTCGACCAAAGCACGTAACACCCCGATCCGAGTTTCTAGGAGCGATGAGCATCGTCGGCTAACGCATGAGAAAAAAGACATACGTCGGAGTTTGCCGAATGAGTCTCTCAGTTCGCGTAAAGCGTACGATAAGTGCTCGGCATGAGCTCGCTCGAGTGCTTTGGCCATCACAAAATTCGCGACAGGATGCATGGCGAGCTTTTTGAGACTGCCCTCGAAGTACGTGGACCAGAGGACGCCAAAGACGGTCTCCGGACAACGCGATACAAGGGTCTCGAGGAGGTGGGAGGATGTCGGGTCTCGAAGAAGTGTAGTGAGGTAGTCGCTAGCTTCCGGCAGGGCGGACGGATCGCTATCTGTGGGGCTGCGTCATTACTTGTCGATCTACAAGAAATGATGGCGTACGAGACGCGGATATCAATCCGACCGAGACATGATCCATGAGAGAGCCTGGTTCGTCCGAGAGGCCCTGATCGGCTTCTATCTCTATTGCCATCTATGGGACCACATGTGAGTAACCTTCGATAAGCAAGGTCCTACTGTACCTGTAACACTGGACATGCGACTTTGTTTGCGGCCAGCGACCGAATCTCGTTCCCATCCAGGGCAGTTCTCAACATCATCACATACTTCTTCGCAATCTCACGAAACGCCGCGGGTTGTATACCCTCGTTACTGGCTTTTCTCTTCTCTAACGCATCGTCAAAGATGGACTTTAGCGGACCCTGTCTCGCCTTCCAAGCGACGCTCTTCCTTGAGCGCACGAATGACTGGGACTTGTGCGGCGCATCGGACTGGAAAAGCTGCGGGCAGAGGAGGATAAATAGGGCGCGGATGACATGGGAGGCGAATTGGTCCATGATGAGTTCAGGGAGAGAGGGTAGAATTTCCTAAGAAATAAACGTCGATTGGCGGTTTGTGTATATAGGCAAGAACTGTGGACACACCTCAGAAAGGTCGAGAATCAACTGCGTCAGCGTGCGCAACTCGCCCTTGTCCGAGTCGTCTTCAATTTTCGGCAGTACTCCTCTCGACTAGCGCAGGTAACTAAGCCTAAAAGCGTTCTTTGTCCTCGCCGCAGACACAGGCGTACCTCACGAGCTATTGTGTCCGAAGCCACGGCCAGTAACGTTTGGATGACATGAGACGCGAAACGATGTTTGATGAGCAACTCGTATCTGTCGAGTGCAAGTCAGAGAGGGGGGGAAGGGGATGATGGGAGCAACCGTACGAGCCTGTGAGGCTGTCCATGAACACCCGGCGAACAAAATCGTCCATGGAATACGCCATTCGTTCGAGCCCTCCTGCACAATCCGGATCTGTTGCGAGTTCGCGCTCCTTGCCGGCTATTTCCTGTAGAGCTGCCATCAAGAACATCCTCCTGTCTACGCACAGGCAGGTCGGTTCGCACATCTACCCGTGAGCCTCACCGAAGAATGAGGAAAAAGAGAAAGCCACGACGCACTCTCATTTGGGTCCATATCTTCTTCTCCCTCTGTAGCATCGCCCCAGTTCTGCTGCCATTCCTTGAGTTGATCATCGACGGTCCTGAAGTAGGCCTTCAGTTCTGGGTCGACGTAGCCGAAAGGTGCTTCGGGATTCTGTTGCTTTGGGACCTCGCGGGGGATGATCCACGATGGCCCACTTGCTGGGGCTTCGCCTTGTGTTGTCTCCTGCTCCCGAGAAGGGGCTTGATATGTAGCCGACTTTTTATGGCGTTTCCCTCTCTTCCTGAGCTCTTTAGGCATAGCTGGCTAGTTGCAAGGGTGGAGACTGAAACCTCCGGCCCGCCAGGCCGTGCGTGGATTTGCGCGGAAGTTGCCTCACTCGCTCATTGACTCGCACCTGCAAAATTACCCATGCCATGGCACCCAAGAACTGTTGCCTCTGCCAAAACGCAAAAGCGATATTAAGGCGGCAAAAGACCGGGCAACAGATATGCAAGGACTGCTTCTTCAAAGTCTTCGAAACGGAGGTCCACAACACCATCACCGAGGCTCAGCTTTTCAAGCCCGGAGACGGCGTTGCAATCGGAGCGTCTGGTGGCAAAGGTGTTACTCTCTTCGTTCTTCAGACGTTTCCGGTTTTCTAAGTGGCAACAATAGATTCGACGGTGCTCGCGTATGTCATGAAAACGCTTAACGAGCGATATCAATATGGCCTCAACCTCTTCCTCCTCTCAATAGACGAAGGCATTACTGGCTACCGTGATGACTCCCTAGAAGTGAGCACGGTCGAGATATTCTCAATTTACGTATCAAACAACCACCGTAGACCGTCAAGCGCAATCAGCAACAATACGACATGCCGCTAAAGATCCTCTCCTATGACGAGCTGTACGGATGGACGATGGATCGCGTCGTCTCCACCATCGGAAAGAAAAACAACTGCACATTTTGTGGCGTCTTCCGGAGGCAGGCCCTAGACCGTGGTGCCGCTTCTCTTGGCGTTGACCACATCGTAACTGGCCACAACGCCGACGACATCGCAGAAACGGTCCTCATGAACAGTTGCGTCGCGCCTTTACAACTTCCTCCTTATTCCCCCCACAACTAACAGACAAACACCTGCATGTATGCAGTCATGCGAGGCGACATCGCGCGGCTTGGGCGCTGCACTGCGATCTGCACCCAAGGCGAAGACACCATACGGCGATCAAAACCGTTCAAGTATGCATACGAGAAGGAGATCGTCATGTATGTGGTCCTTTCCTCATCACCATTTATATCCCTCTTCCCTACCCCCACTCTCCTTCGCCCCTCGTGTGCTTATACATTTCGACCATGATGATGAACGAAGGTATGCGTATTTCAAGAAACTCGATTACTTCTCGACCGAGTGCATATACTCGCCCGACGCGTATCGCGGGCACGCGCGCGCATTCCTGAAGGACCTCGAGGCAGCGAGGCCTAGCGCGATCATTGATATCATTCACTCCGGCGAGGCGTTCGAAGTGAAGGACGAGGTACGGGCGACGCAGAAGATGCAGCGTACGTACTTTGGCCGGTTCTTTCCCCTCCACCAGATATGCTTTCCTACGCAACACGTAACTGATGCTTCAATGCTCTACAGAGACATGCAAACGTTGCGGTTATATGTCCAGTAATGACCTCTGCAAAGCTTGCTCCCTCCTCGAGGGTCTCGAACGCGGGATGTCAACTGCTGCAATCGTACGCCATTGTTGTGTTTCTTTTGACTTTTTCGTGTCTCAATCACAGGCTCATAGAGTGACAAGGGTCGCCGCAAGCTAGAAGCGCAAGGGCCAGCACCAGACAACATAAGGACGATACCATACTTCCATCCACCAATTCCTATCACGATTGATGTATCAGCAGCACCTCCTTGACACCGCGGAAGCCTCCTCCGCTGTAACATTGCCACACGCGTAGTGGACTGATCCCAAAACCTCAACGTATCGTACCAATCCAACACCGTCATGACGTAATGCAGCTCTAAGAGTCTCCGTTCTAATGTAGAGGTATATGTAACAGTATAGATCGTACTACTAGTATATTTTATTTGAGCAGGACAAAAAGGACACGAGATAAAACGTACCATCAAGTGGCTCGGGGATGGAAAAGTCCACTACACCCGGGCCACCGCCACCGTGATGCGACAGCACGGTACGGGTTAAGGCCATCCGAAATTCAGATGCATCGTATGGTTCTGGACTGTCCACGAGCTATCAACATATCAATCCTCGGCGTCGGAGGCTCCTTGAACCGCGACCACCATCAGGCGCGAGTTTTCCCACGGTTGAAAACCGAGGCAAGGTGGGTGAAAACCACGAACACGACGTCCCCCAATACATGACACACAGCAAAGTAACTGCAGCACATCATTTAGAACCCCATGGGGTACCAATAAAACATAC
>Ga0307510_10002062_pt1 | contig 22705 bp, 21 predicted proteins | sample 12_EM_MG_FD_207224 | JGI IMG/M metagenome (GOLD analysis project Ga0307510, IMG submission 207224) | Populus trichocarpa ectomycorrhiza microbial communities from riparian zone in the Pacific Northwest, United States - 12_EM | ecosystem: Host-associated > Plants > Roots > Unclassified | place...
CCTCATCCGATCCGCACGCTCGCCTGAAGTGGACTGTCGGGCTCTACTACGCTCATCAGCGCGATGAGCTGTACCAGACCGTCAACACAATTGGAGCAGGCGCCTTCTTCGGTACTGGCACGGATCTCACTTACTCCGGAGATCAGCTCACGCACACCATCCAGAAGGCGGCATTTGCCGATGTCACGTACTCGGTGCTGAGCAACCTGGATCTGAGCGTCGGACTGCGTTGGTTTGACATCAACCAGAAGGTTGATGGCATTTTCGACGGTGTCTTCAATGGCGGATTCAGCTCGGTTGACGGAAAGAAGAGCACGGACGTTGGTGTGACACCGAAGTACAGTGTCAGCTATCACGCAATGGACAACATGCTCTTGTACGGCAGTGCGACCAAGGGATTCCGGCAAGGTGGCCCGAATCGCTTCAACACGGACAGCCCGCTGTGCGAGCCCGACTTCCAGCGGCTGGGCATCAGCCGGGCGCCGGCCAGCTTCCAACCTGACAGCCTGTGGACTTACGAGCTGGGCAGCAAGAACGAAGTGGGCCCGCGCCATACCCTGATCGATGCCGCAGTCTATTACACCGACTGGAAGAAGATTCAGCAGCAGGTGAACCTCAACTCCTGCGGCTTCCAGTTTGTGGGCAACGTGGGCGCGGCCAAGATCAAGGGTGCGGAACTGTCCGTTGAATCGCCGATCGTCGCAGGGCTCACGCTTGGCGGCAATGCGTCGTACATCGATTCCCGCATCACCGAGACTGCGCCCGGCGTGTCCGCGCAGGTCGGTCAACAGGTGCTCGACACTCCGCGCTGGTCGGCCAGTGCGCATGGGGAGTATCGCTTCCTGGATCGCGCCGACTGGGCAGCCACCTTCCGCGTCGACTATCAGTTCCATGGTTCCAATCTGCGTGCCTTTGAGGCCGAGCAGACTGTTTCCTATCCGGACGGCAGCATTGGTGCAATTGCGGACGCAACCCAGGTCCAGGCGGCCTATCATGTGGTCAACGCCGGTTTCAATGTCATCAACAACAATACTGAATATCGTCTGTACCTGGACAACCTCACGGATGCGGCGCCGTATCTGGACTTCAGCCGCTCGTCAGGGGTGTCGAGCGCTACCACCATCAGGCCGCGTACCATCGGTTTCAATGTTCGTACGACGTTCTAAGAGCGAGCCTTCCATGTTGAAAAAGGGACTTCTGCTGTTGTGTCTGGCGAGTGCCGCAGCCGCTGCTGCCGATGAGACATCCGAGTGGCCGTTGTACGGCCGGACCTCGGACGACTCGCGCTTCTCGCCATTGACTCAGATCACGACTGAAAACGTGCGCTCGCTGGGCCTTGCCTTTCAGTTTCAGGACTTTGTGGTCAGGGGGCGCACGCATCGAGGCAACGAGGCGACGCCGCTGATGTCAGGCGGAGTCCTGTATTTCTCAGGCCCCTGGAGCGTGGTGTATGCGGTCGATGCCCGCAACGGCAAGTTGTTGTGGAAGTTCGATCCGCAGGTACAGGGACAATGGGTACGCCGGGCATGTTGTGATGCAGTGAATCGGGGTGTGGCACTCTCCGGTGGTCGCGTATTCGTCGCCACGCTCGATGGATACCTGATTGCGTTGGATAGGAAGACGGGCGCGCAGCAGTGGAAGGTCGACACCTTTACAGATCGCGCGACGATGAACTACGTGAGCACAGGCGCTCCACGCGTGGCCGGCGACAACATCGTCATCGGGAACTCGGGCGCTGAGATGGGTGCCCGCGGTTACGTCAGCGCCTATGACGCTGCTACCGGTAAATTGTCCTGGCGATTCTTTACGGTGCCGGGCGATCCTGCGAAAGGCCCCGATGAGAGTCCGGATGTGACCCTGGCCCGGAAAACCTGGAGCAGGGACTCGCGTTGGGATCTGGGTGGAGGCGGCACTGCCTGGGACTCCATGGCGTATGACCCGAAGCTCGGGTTGCTTTACGTAGGTACCGGAAACGGCATGCCGCACCCTGTTTGGACACGCAGTCCAGGTGGCGGTGACAACCTGTACCTGTCGTCAATTGTTGCGTTGGACGCGAAGACCGGTCGGATGCGCTGGTACTACCAGACGACACCGGCTGACAGTTGGGACTACACCGCCACTCAGAACATGATTCTGGCAGAGCTCGAGGTGGGCGGCCGCAGTCGGCCGGTGCTCATGCAAGCGCCGAAGAACGGCTTTTTCTACGTGCTCGATCGACGCAGTGGCCAACTTCTGGGTGCCCGGGCCTACACCAAGGTCACCTGGGCGAAGGGTGTCGATCTGAAGTCGGGGCGCCCGATCATGACTCCCGAAGCGGACTTCTCCCACGGCAAGCAGGAGATCTGGCCCTCACAGGCGGGCGGGCACAATTGGATGCCCATGTCGTACAGTCCTGCGGCCCACCTGGTTTTCATTCCCGCATTGGATGCAGGGATGACTTTTGCGATGGTGCCGGGTGAGCAGGTGAAATTCCGACTGGGTGCCAACAACGAAGGCGACGATGTGGGTTGGAGTCGCCGGGACAACGGCATTCCGTGGGCGCCACCCAATCCGGGTCCGAACGATCCGCCGTTTCAGTCGGTTTTGAAGGCCTGGGATCCTGTGAATGCGCGGGTGGTCTGGCAGACGGCCCCGAAGCCATACTGGAGTGGCGGAGTGCTGTCGACGGCCGGTGGAGTTGTTTTTCAGGGCTCGGCCGGCGGCCAGTTTCAAGCCTATGACGCGCAAGACGGGCGCGAGCTGGCCAACCTCCCGACGGGTACCGGAATCGTTGCGGCGCCGATTTCCTATGAGTTGGACGGCACCCAATACGTCGCCGTGTTGGCGGGTTTTGGTGGTGCGTTCAGCCAGATCGGCTATCCCGTGGGGTCGGCCGCCCTGAAGTATGTGAACGCGGAACGCCTGTTGGTGTTCAAGTTGGGAGGGGGGCCTGTGCCTCTACCACCCCCTGTGAAGCATGAGTTACAGCCGACGCCGGTTGCCATCACGCAGGACGCGGCCGTCATCAAGAAAGGCGAATCACTCATCGGCAGGTGTGCGGGATGTCATGGCTTCCGTGGCATTCCCAACGCGTATCCGGATCTATGGAACCTGCCGGCCGCGACTCATGCCGCGTTCGAATCCATAGTGTACGAGGGCGCGCTGTCCTACGCCGGGATGCCGTCGTTCAAGGATGCGCTGTCACTCGAGGACGTAAAGGCCGTGCATGCGTTCATTGTTGCGGACGAAATTGCTTCGCGAGGTCGGTAGCCGAACGAACCAGCAAGCTCGTATCGAGCCCAACAGCAACGAATGTCGCTCCCAGCTCGATGTACTTGCGCGCGAGGTTGGCCTCGACCGTAAGAGCTCCCGCGGCCTTGCCGGCGGCGCGGACCGTCGAAATGCCGTCGACGATGGTCTGCTGGACTCGTGCATCTCCCGACTTGCCCAGCAGCCCCATCGAGGCGGCCAGGTCGGAAGGACCGAAGAAGACACCATCCACGCCTTCCGTATTGGCAATGGCGGCCAGATTCTGTACGCCGGTGACAGATTCAACCTGGACCAACACACAGAGCTCTTCTTCGCACTGGTGCAGGTAATCGGGAACTTGGTTCCAACGCGATGCACGCGCCAGGGCGGCGCCCACGCCGCGGATACCACGCGGCGGGTAGCGAGTAGCGGCCACGATGCGGGCCGCCTGTGCGGCGCTCTCCACCATCGGAATCAGCAATGTCTGGACGCCGATGTCGAGGTACTGCTTGATCAAAGAGACATCGTCGGATACGGCGCGCACCACGGGGGCGACGGGGTAGGCTGCGATGGCTTGCAACTGTGCCAGCAGGTTGTGGTGATCACTCGGTGAGTGCTCGGCATCCAGGCACAGCCAGTCAAAGCCGGTCCCTGCCAGCAGCTCGGTGACATAGGGGTGAAAGAGTCCGTGCCACAGGCCGATCTGGGTCTGGCCGCTGCGCAGAGCGCGCTTCAATGTATTTTGATGTAGCTGCATAGTCAGACGAATCGAAAAGTGATGTTGCCCAATGGGCCATAGTCAGCATGGATCACATCGCCGCGCGTCGCCACAGTAGGGCGCGTAAACGAGCCACCCAGGACGAGGTCGCCGGGATTGAGCTGCTCGCCGTAGGGCGCAATCTTGTTGGCCAGCCAGGCAACGCCGGTTGCCGGATGATTCAGCACGCCGGCCGCCAGGCCGGTTTCTTCAATGACGGCATTCTTATATAACATTGCGCCCGCCCAACGCAGATCGACTGAGTCGGGACGCACCGGTCGACCCCCGGTCACAATTCCGGCGTTGGCTGCAAAGTCGGCGATGGTGTCGAATACTTTGCGCGGTGCTTTGGTCTCCCGGTCAAATTGCTCGATGCGGGCGTCGATGATCTCGAGGGCAGGTATGACGTATGCCGTTGCGTTCAAAACCTGCGTGAGCGTAATGCCCGGCCCTTTGAGCGGTTTGTCGAGAACGAATGCCAGCTCGACTTCAACACGCGGAGCAATGAATGTCTCGACGGGAATCTCGCAACCCGTCTCAAAGAACATGTCATCCATGAGGGGCGCGTAGTCCGGCTCGTTGATTTGCGAAGCCTGCTGCATGGCCCGCGACGTGAGGCCGATTTTGCGGCCCTTGATGACACGGCCGTCGGCGAGCTCGAGCTTTACCCATTCACGTTGAATCGCATACCCATCCTCAATGGTCATCTGGGGATGCTGCCTGGAGAAGTGCCGCAGTTGTACCCGGCTCTTGCGCGCCTCGTAAAGTTGACGCGCGAGTTGTTGGACTATTGCCGCTGTGAGCATGATCAGTTCCGGGCGAAGAGAGGGTGTATCGAGCTCAGCTTGGCGTCGAAGGTTGCGTGGCCCTCATCGACCTGCAACGTAATGCCGATATAGCGATTTGCCAACAGGTCGGTGAAGTGTTCCAGGGCCACGGCGCGAAGTGTTTCGCCTGCCTGCTTCATTACGTCTGCCGAACGACCGCGACCCATTCTGAGGTTGAGGTAAACAAAGGCGTAGTCCCGCTGGCCGTCCGCGACCGCGAAGTGCGCCGCCGGAAAAGCCAGTACACGGGTCCCTCCAGTGGGGAACACCTGTTTCGATTCCTCGTCCTTTACAGTCAGCATGGCATTCGCGAGCTTCCTGCACAGCGCGCTCATGTCGGTTTGGGACTCGAGGTTGTTGGTATATAAGATGACCAGGTGGGGCATGGGTGAACCTCAGGCGGCGACGTCCATGGTGGCGACTGTGCAGCCGACGGCGAAAATCGGAATGGGGGTGTAGTGCTGCAGCGTTCCTTTGCCACGGGCCGCAGCGGCAACACTGATAAATGTCCGGATCTCGAAACCGCCCTGACCGGCGTCGCGATAGGTATCACGATCTGAATAGGACAACATCGCGTTACGGTCGTTGCGTGACCAACGCGCGAGAAAGTCCCGGTCCCAGGCTTCGTTGATGCGACCGGAATCCGGCGTAGCCGGCCAATGGGAGATGCCGCCGGTGCCTACCACGGCTATTCGTTGCGGGACGCTGTCCGCAGCGCGCCGGATGGCCTCGCCGAACGCCCAGGCCCGATGCAGCGGCGCGAGGGGCGGTCCCTGGCAGTTGATGTTGACCGGGATGACCGGGATGTCGAAGTGGGGGGTCAGGAAGTGCAGGGGCACCATGATGCCGTGATCGAACTTCCATTCCTCGGCATAGGCCACGTCCACCGTCTGCATGATCTCCTGTATGAGCTGCCTCGCGAGTTGGGCATTGCCGGGGACGGCCGTGCGCGCAATCCGCAGCCAACTCGGATCCTCAATCGGTCCCTGGTACTGGTCGCACATGCCGATGGCAAAGCTCGGCATGTTGTTCATGAAGAAGTTGGCGAAGTGCTCGGCAGCAATGACGATCAGGGCATCCGGCCGGGCGGCCGCGAGCTGCTGCTGCATCCCGCGAAAAGCGGCATACAGTGGTTCTCGCAACTGCGCTGTGGCCATTTCTGCACGTCCGGTGATCCCTGGGGCGTGGCTGCAGATACCCGCAAACACGAGGCTCATACGCCCGCTACCTTCTCGTCCACGGTTGTTGTCATGGCATAGATTCCAGCGCGAACGGCTCCGTGTTTGACGATGCCGTCGCGCATGGCCTGGATGTAGGCCGGCCATGGCATTCCCAGGAAGGCCGCGAAATGCATCAGTAGCTGGCCGTTGGCACCCAACACGTAGATCAATCCAACATCGCCGCGAACGATCGCGTCTCGCTCTTCCTGGGCCAGGTCGTAGCGCTGTACCAGCGCCGCGGCGTCCTTGCGATACTCACCCTGGACCGAAGGGTCCCGGTTGATATCGAACAGGAACTTCTGTAGCTGGTAGAGGCTCATTCACTGGCCCCAGTGTGGAATGTGATGCGAGCCCAGGCTCACGCACACATTCTTGGGTTCGAGGAATACTTCATAACTCCACGTGCCGCCCTCGCGACCCACACCGGACGCCTTGGTACCGCCAAAGGGCTGGCGCAGATCGCGGACATTCTGACTGTTTACGAAGCACATTCCGGCTTCAATCGCAGCCGCCACCCGATGAGCGCGGCCCAGGTTCTCGCTCCACACGTAGCTGCTCAAGCCGTATTGAATATCGTTCGCCTTGGCGATCGCATCCGCTTCGTCCTCGAACGGAATCAGGCAGGCCACCGGCCCGAAGATCTCGTCCTGCGCAATCTTCATTCGATTGTCGACATCGGCAAACACGGTGGGCCATACAAAGTTGCCGTTGCGCAGTGCCTGTGGCAGATCCGGCGCATAGGAGGGGCGATCGACACCACCGCAAACCAGCGTGGCGCCCTCCTTCGGCCCGCGATCGATATAGCTGCGGACCTTCTCCAGGTGAGCCTTGCTGATCATCGGGCCGACGATCGTGGACTCCTGCAGCGGGTCACCGACACTGATGCGTTTGGCTCGCTCCACAAAGCGGCTGACAAAGTCGGCATAAATCGAGTGTTGCACGAGAATTCTCGAGCCGGCTGTACAGCGTTCGCCGTTGTTGGAAAAGATCATGAAGATAGCGGCGTCCAGGGCGCGAGCCTGGTCGGCATCGGCGAAAATCACAAACGGGCTCTTGCCGCCGAGCTCCATGCTGAACTTCTTCAGTCCCGCCGCACGGACGATTCGATCGCCGGTTGCAGTCGAGCCTGTGAAGGAAATCGCTCTGACATCAGGATGCCGGCACAGCGCCTCGCCAGCATCCTTGCCGTACCCGTGCACCACATTCAGCACGCCGGGCGGAATTCCTGCCTCCAGGGCCAGTTCACCGAGCCGCGCCGCGGTCAATGGAGACAGCTCGCTCATCTTCAACACTGCGGTGTTGCCGAACGCGAGAGCGGGGGCTGTTTTCCAGGTTGCCGTCATGAACGGCACGTTCCAGGGCGAAATCAGACCGCAAACACCTACCGGATGAAACAGTGTGTAGTTGAGATGAGTGGGAGTCGGATACGTGTGGCCGTCCACCCGCACGCACATCTCGGCGAAATAGTAGAAGTTGTCGGCAGAGCGGGGCACCAACTGTTTGCCGGTCTGGGCAATCGGCTGTCCCGTGTCCGTAGACTCGGTTTTCGAGATTTCGGGGACGTGCCGGGCAATCAGGTCACCCAGCTTGCGTAACAGTGCGGCCCGCTCAGTCGCGGGTCGCGATGCCCAGGCCGGGAACGCCGCCTTCGCGGCGGCTACAGCCGCATCGATCTCGGCTTGCCCACCGGCAGCAACCTCCGCCAATACCTCCTGCGTAGCAGGATTGATGTCTTCGAAATACGCTTGGCCTGGCAGGGTCTTGCCGTTGACCAGGTGGTCGATCTTCATTTCAGCTTCCTCTTCCAAAGGCGGCATCGGACACCAGCGTGTTCTGCAGCCGCCCCAGGCCTTCGATTTCGCAAATAACCTCGTCACCCTCGTTGACATTGACAACCCCTTCAGGGGTGCCAGTGAGAATGACGTCGCCGGCCGCGAGCGTCATGAAAGAGCTCAGGTATTGAATGAGCCCAGGTATATCGGTGATCAGATCGCGTGTGTTGCCCTGTTGGACCAACTTGCCGTTGACGTACGTACGCAGCTCCAGGTTGCCCGGGTTCGCCACGTCCGCTGCATCTACCAGCCAGGGGCCCAGCACCGTCCCGCCGTCGCGGTTTTTAACCCGCAGGTTCGGGCGGTACCAGTTTTCCAGGTAGTCGCGAATGGCGTAGTCGTTGGCCACGCAATATCCGGCCACGTGGGCGAGGGCGTCCTCGCGGCTGACGTTGCGAGCGGTTCGCCCGATCACGACCGCCAACTCACACTCGTAATGCATGAACTTCACACCGGCCGGGCGGCGAGTGACGCCCCGGTGACCGATCACGCTGCCCGGGCCTTTCAGAAATACGAGTGGCTCTTCCTGGGTGCCAAACGAAAGCTCTTTCGCGTGATCGGCGTAGTTGAGCCCGAGGGCGATAATGGTTCCCGGCTCGAAGGGGGCGAGCCAGACAACTTGTTCCTCGGAAACGTGCCGACCGTCGGCGAGACGCAGCCCACCGCGTCCGTCTGGTTCGGCGGCGTGAATGGCGCCGGCAAAAGCGACACGGGCTTGCTTCATGGAGCCTCCCCGACGAACGAAGTCTCCAGTCGTCCAATGCCGTCAATCTCGATTGCCACACGTTGACCGGCGCGAACACGCGGAGCCGGCGCCGCTGCACCCACTGCCAGCACATCTCCCGGTGACAATGTCATGAAGTCCGTTACTTCCGCCAATAGTTGCGCGACGGGTCGGACCAGCTCGCTTGTATTTACTGACTGGCGCGGGCTGCCGTCGACAGACACATTGATTCGCAGGTTGTTGGGGTTCGGGACAGCGTCGCGCGCCACCACGGCTGGGCCCATGGGGCAAAAGCCGTCGCGGGCTTTGAAGCGGATGGAAGGGCGGTAATACACGGTGTGAGGCACGCTGACATCGTTCACAATCAGATAGCCGGCCACGAAATCCAGCGCAGAGCGTTCGGACACCGCGCAAGCAGTCCGACCAATCACAACGCCGAGACAGGCTCCAACTTCCAACTCATCGACGTCGTGAGGGACCACAACGACTGCATCCGGCCCAGCCAATGTGTTGCGCGGTTTGATGTAGAGGACGGGCGCCTGGGGCGCGGCTTTGTAAGGGGCGGCAGTGACGGCATCCCCAATGAGTTGCAGCGCGCTGCGGTGATTCACGAGCGTCCCGTAAACACGGCCCGAGAGCCGGAAGGGTGCCACTTCCATAGGAACATTCGACATGCAAAACCGCCCCAGGGTGATTTCACTAATACATTAGTAATTTGATTACTAATATGTGAGTATGTCAACCATGGCGCTGAAATCCCGCAAGCTGCATCACCGCAATCTGCCCCTGCTGCTGATGCAGGCGCGGGAGCGCGTGATTTCGTATTTTCGACCGATTCTGAACGCTCACGGGATCACGGAACAGCAGTGGCGGATTGTGCGCGTGCTGCTGGAAGTGCCCGCCCTGGAGCCGCGGCAGATAGGGGATTTGTGCGCCATCTCCAGCCCGAGCATGGCGGGCGTTCTCGAGCGGATGGAGCAGGCGGGGTATATCACCCGGCGTCGCGTGGAGCACGATCAGCGCAGAGTTTTGGTGTCGCTGACACCGAAGTCGCGGGAGCTGGCGGCGAGCATGGCGCCGGACATCGATGCCACTTATCGGCGCATCGAGGAAAAGCTGGGCACGCAGTTCAGCGCACACTTCCACGTAGTGCTCGACCACGTGCTCGAGCAGTTGCCGGCGGAGTCGGAAGTTTCAGAAAGCGGCGCGGGAATCGGTGCGCGCCGCCTCCGGCGCTCCTAACCGCCGCGACAACTGCTGCGCCTTGCGCACCGTAGCTGCGGCAATCACATCCATCGAAGCCTCAAACGGTTTGCTGTATCCCAGCGCCACCAATCCCAATGTCAACGCCCCCGATTGATCCAACACCGGTGCGGCAATACCCGCAATCCCTGGTATGAAATCGCTCGTTCGGGCAAATCCGCGCCGCCGCGTCTGCGCAATGATCTGATCCACTTCCTCACGAGTGTGCGGTGACAACCCGAGTCGCAACTGATCCGCCAACTCCTTCTTCACAAATGGCGCTGTGGTTTCATTCGGCAGGAAGCTCAGAAAGACCTGTCCCGTGGCCGATCGCGTCAGCGGCATTACCGCCCCGACTCTCAAGCTGGCAGAGACCGGGGTATCCGCTCCCAACCATCTCACAATGGTTGCGCCATGGTTGGCCCACACCGCCAGGGCGACTGTCTGACCCGTTTCCTCACGTAATTCGGCCAACGCGGGTGCTGCCAGGTTCACTGGCTCGAGGCGCGCAATCGCACTCAAACCGAGCTCCAACGCAAAGTGGCCGAGATCGTAGAGGCCGGTTTCGGGTTGCTGCTCAACCAGTCCCATGCGCGTGAAGCTCACCAGGTACCGATGCGCTTTTGCCGCCGGCATCTGCGCGGCAGCCGCCAGGTCACGCAGCATCTGAGGCCGGGACGCGGCCGTCAGGGCCTGGAGCAGGCGCGCGCCCACTTCAATAGACGAAATACCTTGTTGCGACCTGGCCTTGCGTGCACTCATCCCCGCCTCCATTGACGGCAGCCGTAATCTGAACTTACGATATAGTAAATCAATTGCATATTTCGTAATACAACTATGTGAGGGGACGGCGATGGCAGACGGGGCACGACGGGGCGAGCAGGTTCTGCAACGGTTGCGGGAGCGGCCGCCGGCAATCTGGTATCGCGGTGAGCTGATCAAAGACGTTACGACTCACCCCGCGCTGCGCGGAGGGGTGCAAACTCTGGCGAAGCTATACGACCTGCAGTGGAAGAACCCCGAGGTCAGTCTGTATGACTCGCCCAGCAGCGGCCGCAAAGTGGCCCGTTCGTTCATGATGCCGCGGACTCGCGATGAGTTGGTCAGCATCAGCAAGGCGATGAAAGTCTGGGAAGACTACACCCACGGCATGATGGGTCGCGTGCCTGACTACATCAACCGTGCAATGACAGGCTATGCCGCGGGCGCTCCCTTCCTGGCGGAAGCGGATCCCCGATTTGGCGACAACGCAGTTCGCTATTACGAGTATCTGCGCGAAAACGATCTTTGCCTGACACACACGTTGATTCCGCCGCAGGCGAATCGTGCGGCGAGCTCTGCAAAACAGGCCGATCCATTTCTGGCCGCGCGAGTGAAGGAAGAGACCGATGCCGGTATTGTGATCCGGGGCTGCCGGATGTTGGCAACACTGCCGATCTCCGACGAGATCATGGTATTTCCGTCAACGCTGCTGAAGAATCCCGAAGAGGATGCGCCTTACGCGTTCGGTTTCTCGATTCCGAACGACACCGAAGGTCTGCGCTTCATCTGCCGCGAGAGTGTCGACTACGGCCGGTCGCATTTCGATCACCCGTTGGGGTCGCGATTCGAGGAAATGGACGCGGTCGTCATCTTCGACGATGTGTTTGTTCCCTGGGAGAAGGTTGTTCTCTATCGCGACATCAAGCGGTGCAACGAGGCGTATGCGCGTACTGGCGCGGTCGTGCACATGACTCACCAGGTCGTGGTAAAGAACATCGCCAAGTGTGAGTTCATGCTGGGTCTGGCTCACCTCATGGTCAATGCAATCGGTGCGGAAGTTTTCCAGCATATTCACGAGAAGCTGGCTGAGCTCTGGGTGAACCTGGAAACCATGAAGGCCTTTTTGCGCGCCGCAGAGGCCGACGCAGAGCTGGACGAGTGGGGCGTCATGCGCCCGGCCTGGAACCCGTTGGATGCGGCACGCAATCTGTTCCCGAGACTCTACCCGCGCATGGTGGAGATCATTCAACAGATCGGCGCAAGCGGACTCGTCGCGATGCCAACCGAGGCGGATCTGAAGGGACCGCTGGTCGAAGACATCAGGAAATACTATCAGGCCGCCCGCGCCGAGGCGTTCGACCGCATTCCGCTGTTCAGACTGGCCTGGGATGCCTCCATATCCGCGTTCGCGGGTCGTCAGGTGTTGTATGAGCGGTTCTTCTTTGGCGACCCGGTGCGCATGGCGGGTGCCCTGGTGACCGGACATTCGAGCCAGATACAGCAGTACGCAGAGCAGGTACGCGCGTTTGTCAAAGAAGCCAGGGACGAAGCATTCCAGTGAGTGAGGCCGTGGCCACGCCCGACGCACGTCAATTCCGCAACACCATCGGGTTGTTTGCGACCGGGGTGGCCGTCATTGTTGCCCGGGCGGACCAGGAGGTCGTGGCCATGACGGCCAATGCGGTTTCATCGGTCTCGCTCGATCCCATGCTGGTGATGTTCTGCCCGAGCAAGCGTTCCAACCTGGCTCGTCACTTGTCCAACCTGTCGGCGTTCACTATCAACATCCTCCGACACGATCAACAGGCGTTGTCCACGTACTTCGCGGGTGGCTGGAAGGAACCCCAGCCGCCGCCGTTTCGGCTGGTGCCGTCACACCATGCGCCGCGACTCGAAGGCAGCCTGGCCTCGATAGAGTGTGTGCCATGGAGGATTACAGAGGTCGGAGACCATTGGATGGTAGTGGGACAGGTGATGCACTTGCATACGGGCATACGGCCGCATCAGCCCTTGTTGTTCCTGTCGGGGCGTTATCGCCACGTGCATCCGGGCGATAGCTCGCCTGCGCCGGATCTCAGTGATGTGCAGGACGATCCGGCACACATCTACTACGAATAGGCGTTACTTCAACAGTCCGGCCAGCGCGCTCTTGTTGGACACGTTCGTCTTTGTGTAGATATTGCGCAGATGGTGCCTGACGGTCGCCGGCGACAAGCCCAACTGACCCGCGATCTGCTTGTAGGATTGCCCTTCGCCAAAGGCTTCCGCAATCATCTTTTCGCGGGGTGAGAGGGCGTCCAGGGCGGAGTTGAGCCGAGCCTCCATCAACATGAAGCCACAGGCGTTGAATAAGCGCAGCGAAATGGCCTGGCCGTGATACTCGGCGCCGGGAAAGCGATTCTGCTGCAGCGCCGGCGGCAGCGTGGGACCGCTCCATTGGGGCCATTCCGTGCGCAGCAGCTCGACGAATCGCGGCTCGGCACTGTGGAGAATTCCGCGATGGTCGCAAATCCCGTGAGCGAAGCGGCTGGCTGCGTTGTTGGCCCGGATGTGTTCCATCTGGGAAATCCAGTTGGCAGTCCAGATTGCCCATAAATGCGGCGCAACCCACTGGCAGAACATCTGTTCCTCGGCGTGGTACTGCGGCTGGGCTCGCTGCCGGTACAAGGAGATGAACATGCTCAGGTTCAGGATGGGCGTGCTCAGGACGCAACACAACGCCTGTTGGATGCCGAAATGCTCTGTCAGCAGGCTCAAACCGGGGGACGCCGCAAAGTCTTCGGGGCCGAAACGCACCGTCTGGCCCGGGGTCGCCAGCGCTGCTTCGGCCAGTGCGTCCGTATCGCTCACGTGGGCCAGGTAGAAGTTGGGATACTGGTCAGGCAGATTGTAGGGAAAGGAACCGTGGATGTCGTGATTGGAATGGGCCACGCCCCACCAGGCACAGTCGAAATGCAGGTTCTGGCGCAAACGCTCGAGAGCCTGTCCCTGAAAGTCGCCGAGTGTCATCTCGCGCGAATATCGGTACAGATCGAGCAGCAGCGCGCTCAGGTCAGCGGCAGTCACGTCGGCTCCGATTGACTCACACCGTTCATCTGAACGATACCCCATCACGCTCCATCGGCATAGCGTCGCACTCAGGGCCGGACACAATCGGGTACAAACTCACCGGCCCCACGTTGGTCAGCTCGCGGGGGTGTCATGCTCAGGGGTCCTCTTACCCTAATCAATTGGAAAAATAGCCTGCGGCTATTTTTCAGAATAGTGTTGTCTTGCTGCGCCGTGGTGTCCGATTGGGCGTACGCCCAGGGCAGCGCGGACGGCGGTGGACTGGAGGAAATCGTGGTCACGGCGCGTAAACGCGCCGAGAATGCCCAGGACGTGCCGATTGCCATCACCACCCTGAGTGACTCCAAGCTCAAGGAGTTGGGTGCCGGCAACATGGGCGAGTTGGTGGACCACGTGCCCAATTTCGACTGGGACCCCGTGGGAATCAACGCCTTATCGTCCTGGGGACTGCGCGGCATCGTCGATCAGAGCCGCAATGCCGGCCAGGAGAGCGGCCTGGGGATTTATGTCGACGGTGTGTTCGTCGGCCGCCCCGTGGGATTCAACGCCTCTCTTGCGGACATCGAGCAGGTGGAAGTGCTGCGCGGGCCGCAGGGTTCACTCTATGGCCGCAACACGATCGCTGGCGCGGTGAATATCACCACCAAACGGCCTGCCAATGAGCTGGGTGTCAACGTTGACCTCAACTTTGGCAACTATGCGCGCAAGGATGCCGAAGTAGGGATCTCCGGCCCGATCGTGCCCGGTGTCCTGACCGGGAAAATCAGCGCGTTCGAGCAACGCAACGACGGTTATGTTCACAACGTCGCCGACGGTCGCGACCTTCTGAATGAGAACCGCCAGGGTGGCCGGGTTGCACTGTTCTGGACGCCTGCCGAGAATCTGGAAGTCCGCCTGTCGGGCGACATCATGCACCAGGATCATCGGACGGCATTCGGCATGTCCATGGAGCCGGTGCTGAATCTCGCCATTCCCAACTGGTACTTCTCCGACCGTTTCACCACGAACCAGAACGACGCCAACTTCGAGAAGATCGATGTCGGCGGCGGCTCCCTGTTGATCAATTGGACGCTGCCGAGCGGCCTGCTGTTCACATCGATCACCGCAGACCGCATCAACAACTTCAACCTCGACAACGACGATGATGCCGGCCCGATTACCCTGACTCATTCGCACTTCATTGACAAATCAGCCATGTTCTCCCAGGAGTTCCGGCTGACCTCGAAGCAGGGCGGCCCGTACGATTACGTTGTTGGCCTGTATTACCTGGATGAGAATGTCAGGGCCAACCGCCACACGGCGGTCGTGCCATATCCGGCCGAGAATGTCGGCATCCTGGATGTGGGCAAGGTCGGTACGCGCTCCTATGCCGGCTTCGGTAACCTGAACTATCACTTCACTCCGAGCTGGACGCTCGGCGTCGGCCTGCGCTACACAATCGACCGCAAGGACTCCAACTTCACGCAGTCGGTGAATGTGCCGCTCGGATTCCAGTCGGATTTCGTCGAGTTCAATGGCATCCGCCGCAGCGACAAACAGGTGTCCGGCGATCTGACCCTGACCTGGAAGCCGGCCGAGGACCTGCTGACCTACGGCACCGTGCGCAAAGGTTTCAAGAGCGGTGGATTCCAGACGGACATCATCGACTTCAGCGACCAGGCCTCCTTCAGCTTCAAACCCGAGACCGCGGTCACCTACGAGCTGGGTGCGAAGACCGAGGCCCTGCACCGGCGCATCCGCCTGAATGGCGCGATATTCGACACCGAGTACAAGGACATGCAGGTGAGCCAGCTCGTGGGGCTGGGATTTACGACCAACAACGCGGGCAAGTCGCGGATCCGCGGCGCGGAGCTCGAGGTGGAGGTGGCTCCCGTCGAGCACCTGACACTGGGTGTCAGTGGCGGCCTGCTCGATGCCAAGTACCTGGAATTTCCGGACTGCGACGCGCTCGGGCTGCACCAGGACTGCTCCGGTAACCGGCTGCAATTCACGCCGCGCTGGAATATTGGCACGACCGCCGACTACCGCATTCCGTTCACCTTCGGAAACATCGTGCTGCATGCGGACACCAGCTCGCGCGGCTTCGAATACTCCGATGCGGTCAACCAGGACGGCGTTCGCCGGCTCAACAACGGCGCTGTGAGCTGGCCGCTGAAGATCGGCGGCTACACCCTGGTTGGCGCGCGCCTCGGTTGGGAGAGCCCGGATCGCGCGTGGGGTGTATTTGCCTGGGGCAAGAACCTGACCAACAAGGACTACGACCTGCGACGCTGGCGCTATCCGATCATACCGGTCGCCTTCGGTGCGATCGGCGCGCAGGGATTCGAGTTCGTTCCGGCGCAGCCGCGCACCTACGGTGTCGAGCTGACCTACCGTCATTGATCCGGGGGAAAAGTGCATTCCACAGGACTCGTCTGTCACGAACATTATTTCTGGCATCACACCGGCGCCAGCGCCGGGCCATTGCCGTATGGGTTGACGTTACAGCCGGATGCCCATCCTGAGAGTCCGCAGACCAAGCGGCGTTTTATCGGTTTGCTGGAAGTGTCAGGTATTCTCGAGCGCCTGGTGAGAATCAAACCGCGCCAGGCAACGCTGAAGGAAGTTACGAGTTACCACACCTCGGACTACGTAAAGCGCGTGCGCGAGCTGTCAGCGGGCGTGGGTGGCGATGCGGGCGAATTCACGCCCATCGGTACGGGCAGCTATGAGATTGCCCTGTTGTCGGCGGGTGGAGCGCTGGAAGGCCTGGATGCCGTGATGAAAGGGCAGGTCAAGAATGTCTACTGCCTCGTTCGACCCCCTGGTCACCATGCCGAAAAGGACCTGGCCCGCGGGTTTTGTGTATTCGCCAACAACGTGCTCGTGACCCAGCGTGCCAAGTTGGTACATGGCTGCAAGCGCGTCGCCATTGTCGATTGGGACGTACACCACGGGAATAGCCAGGAGCATGCGTTCCTCGAAGATCCGTCGGTGTTGACCGTCTCCGTGCATCAGGACAATTACTATCCGCCGGATTCAGGCCACGTGACCGAAAACGGGCGCGGCACCGGTGTCGGTGCCAACATCAACATTCCTTTGCCGCCCGGGTCGGGCCATGGGGCCTACCTGGAGGCCTGGTCAAAGGTCGTGATGCCCGCTGTGCGCCGCTTCCGGCCCGACCTGATCATTGTGTCCAGCGGCTTCGATGGAAGCGCCATGGACCCTCTGGGCCGCATGTTGTGCACGAGCGAGACCTATCGGGCGATGGCCCGCATGACCCTGGATCTTGCCGATGAGATCTGCGGTGGCCGCGTGGTCATGTTGCACGAGGGCGGATACTCCACAGCCTATGTCCCCAATTGCGGCCTGGCCGTCATCGAGGAAATGGTCGGCATACGGACCGACTGTACCGATCCGTTCCTGCCGGTGTTTCAGAACATGGGCGGGCAGGGGCTGTTGCCGCACCAGGAAGCAGTCATCCAACAGGCTCACAGACTGCTGGACCGGATTCCTTGATGGCAGCCTGAGCAACTTCGCGTTGGACCCTGCTTCTGGCTGTCCAGCGCCAGCTGCGTGTGGCAGTCGCGACAAAAGGTGTGAAAAGTCGATTCGGATGAGTGCACGAGATCGGTTCGTGTGCTGCGGTGGCATTCAATGCAGGCTGTGGTGCCTGTGTGATCCACATAGTTGTGATGACAGGTGACGCAGCTCACTGATATGTGACTGTCGTGGGGAAAGTTCACCGCGATGATGTTGGGGGGCGCTGCGGGTTCCAGCAGCAGTTGCCGCGACGTTGATGTTGGGAGCAGCACAATGATTCCTACGGCTGCAATGTGACTCGCGGGCCTCGCGATCGACCGCGGCGTGGGCCGGCGCCGCACTGCATACCAGCCCAGCGGCAGACACAGCAACAGCAAGACGATGCCGGTTTTGGATCTGCTGCTCAAAAGTTGAGAGCTGCCTATGGTATGAGCGCACGTCGTGAGCATCAGGAGCGCAGCCAGCACGATGTGCAGGGTCGAAAGCTCGACACGCAGCGTGCGAGTCTCATGTGCCCGCCTCATCTGCGCTCGCGCCGACAGCCCGGTAATCACCAACGCAGCGACCGATAATAACGCCACCACGCCACACCACATGAACAGCGGTGCCGAAGGCAGCAGATATCGAGCGCTTTGCGGCTCAACAGCCAGCAGAACAACGACGTGCGCAAGTGCGGCGGCCAGCACACACCACCCAATCGATCGGTGCCCCGACAGTGCCATCAGGCGTCCGTGCGGCAGGCCGTCACCGCGAACGGGAAAAACATACAGGCACAAAAGCAGAATCAGGCAGAGGTAGCCGCAAGCCGCCCCCAGATCCCAGAGCAGGCCGCCGGATACGGCGGGGTGACTGACGAGCAGTGCTCCACCGAGCGACAACGCAATGGCAATCCGCCGTGTGTTGGCTCGACTCATCACAGACTATTGAACACCCTCAGCAGCAGACTGTTCAATGTCTCAACTTCGGCGGCGCTCAGGTCCTTGAAGGTGGACTGATAGATCCGGCTGGCTACGGCACGGACCTGTTCGACCACTTTTTCGCCATGGGGTGTAATAAACACCTCCGTTACACGCGCATCCGCGGCTCGCGTATCCAGTTTGACCAGGCCGCGTTTTTCGAGCCTTTGTATCACGCGGGTCATGGTCGACAGCCGGGTGACGGCGCGATCCGCAATCTCACTCACGCTGCTGGGGTTCTGCTCGTGGACCAACATGATGGCACGCCAACTGGGGACATCCATGTCGATCCGGCGCAGCGCTTCCTCCATGTCCATTTCGTAGCGGCGCGCGGTACGGACAATGAGGTAGAACGGCGAGTCCGCGATCTTGAATTCGGCGTGAGCGGGGTCGCCCAGGAGCTTGGCGTCGGGTTTCGCTGCAGGCCGGGAGCGGGCGGTTCTTGCACCCATAATTACTTGCAAAATCACGTGATCGGGATACTATTATGGCATAGGGGCCTCACAAATGAATCGCTACGCCGATATTGCTTCCGTGCGCGAGCTGGTACGTCCGGACCGAATCCACCGCGACGTATACCTCGATCCGGCCGTTTTCGACCTGGAAATGAATCACCTGTGGCGCAATGCCTGGGTGTATGTGGGCCACGATAGCCAGGTGCCCAGCCCCGGTGATTACTACAGCGCGCAGATCGGCCGCGAGCCGGTGATCATGGTTCGTGGCAATGATTCCAGGGTCCGCGTGTTGCCCAATCGCTGTGCCCACAAAGGTACCCGGTTGGTCAGTGCCCAGCAGGGCAAGTGTCAGGGTGGGCTGCTGCGCTGTCCTTACCACGGATGGATTTACCGCCTGGATGGCACGCTTCGCTCGGTTCCGCTCAAGGGTGGTTATAGCGAGGCAGCACAGGCAGAGGCTCTGCATGGGATTGGCGAGCTGACCTCACACAACTACCGCGGCTTTGTGTTCGTGCGACTGGCTGCGCAGGGCATTGGCTTCCAGGAGTTTTTCGGCGACTCGCTGACCTCCATCGACAACATGGTGGACCGCTCGCCGCAAGGCCGGTTGGAAGTGGCGGGTGCCGCTTTGCGCTATCTGCACGACTGCAACTGGAAGATGTACGTCGAGAATCTGAACGATGCCATGCACCCGATGGTGGCGCATGAGTCGTCGGCTGGCACGGCCAAACGTCTGTGGGATTCCGCGGCACCCGCGGCGGGGAGCCCGAAGCCCATGGTCATTGAGCAGTTCACGCCGTTCGTCAACGACTACGACTTCTTCGAGAAGATGGGTGTGCGCGTGTATCCCAACGGTCACAGCTATACCGGCGTCAATTTCTCGATCCACTCCAAATACTCCAGTGTGAGTGAGTATGAGCGCCGGATGTTCGAGTCCTATGGTGAAGAGCGTGCAAAAGCCATTCTGGCCGAGGCCCGGCACAACACGGTTTATTATCCGAGCCTGACCATCAAGGGTGCCATTCAAACTATCCGCGTGGCGCGTCCCCTGGCGGTGGACAAGACGGTCATCGAGAGTTGGACCTTCCGGCTCGTGGGTGCCCCGGACGAAATGCTGGCTCGTACGGCGACGTACGCGAGACTCATCAATGCGCCGACTTCCATGGTGGGGCACGACGATTTGCATTGCTATCGTGCGATCCAGGAAGGGTTGAGCTCGGCGAACTGCGACTGGGTCAGCCTGCATCGCAATTTCTCCGCAGCCGAAGCTGATGCGGTCGGCGGTACCTATGGCGCCACCAACGAGGCGCCGATGCGCGGACAGTATCGAGCCTGGATCGATCTCATGACACGCTCAGAAGGTGCAGTAGCGTGACGTCGGCCATCGAGTTCGTGTATCACGAGGCGCGGCTGATTGACGAAAAGCGCTTTGATGAGTGGCATGAGTTGTTTGCGGACGATGCGTTGTATTGGATGCCGCTGACGCGCGACCAGCCAATCGGTGAAGCGCATACGTCGCTTTTCTACGAAGACAAGCTGCTGTTGAAAGTCCGTATCGAACGCTTGCGCCATCCCAACGCGTTCTCACAGCAGCAACCGAGCTTCTGCCAGCACGTCCTCCAACGGCCCACCGTAGAAAGCGGCGACGCCGATGCAGGCCCGTGCGTTCTCAGGACTCCCTTTCTGTACGTCGAAGCGCAGCTCGATCAGCAACTGATTCTGGCGGGCACTGCCTACCATCATCTGCAAGGCGATGCCCGCGGCTGGAAGATCCAAATGAAGAAAATCGAGTTGCTGAATCGCGAAGCCGCGCTGCCGTCGATTCAACTGCTGCTGTAATCATGGTCACCGGCACAGTCTACGAAGCGTTTCAACGCACACTCGCGCGCCATCGGGATCGGGAGTTTCTGTCGATCCTCCCGGAGACGGCCCAGCACTATGGAATCGAAGCGCGCAGCTATACATACGCTGAGGCGGCGGACGAAATAGCCTCACTTGCTGAGCGATACACCGCTGCTGGCCTGCGTGCCTCTCAGCGCGTAGGCCTGATGCTGGAGAACCGGCCGGCGATGTTTTTCCATTGGCTGGCGTTGAACTCAATGGGCGTGTCAGCGGTGCCTTTGAATACCGATTGGCGCGAAGCAGAGTTGGAGTATGTAATTGGCCACTCCGAGATGGTGGCCGCTGTTGTTCCGCCGACAAGGGTCGACGAGCTGCGCCGCGCGGCGGCGCGGATCAGCCATGAGTTGGCGGTGAGCACGGATGGCGGCTTTAGTGCTGCGTGGAGCACCGACGGCGCCCTGCGCCCCGCCGCACCCGCAGACGTCAACACCGAATGCACGCTGCTCTACACCTCCGGCACCACCGGCCGCCCCAAGGGCTGCGTCCTCACCAACGAATACTTCCTGTGGGCCGGAACCTGGTACGCCGGAATCGGCGGCCTGTGCCACCTGGAAGAGGGTGGCGAGCGCCTCCTGACACCCCTGCCCATGACACACATGAATGCCATGGCCTGCTCAACCATGGTCATGTTGCTCACTGGCGGTTGCATCATCCCATTGGATCGCTTCCATCCGCGCACATGGTGGAATACTGTTCGCGAGTCGCGCGCCACGGTGCTTCACTACCTCGGAGTGATGCCGGCGATGTTGTTGGGAAGTGAGCCGTCGTCCTCCGACAGGCAACACCGGATCCGATTCGGTTTCGGCGCGGGCGTGAGTCCCCGCCTGCATGCCGCATTCGAGGACCGATTCGGCTTCCCGCTGATTGAAGCGTGGGCGATGACGGAGACAGGATGCGGGGCCGCGATTATTGCCAGCCGCGAGCCGCGTAAGATTGGCACGGCCTGTTTCGGGCGCCCGTCGAACAGAGTCGACTGCCGCGTCGTCACACCGGACGGTCAGGATGCGGCTCCCGCAGAGCACGGCGAGTTGTGGGTGCGTTCCGACGGCGCGCGCCCGCGGTTCGGATTTTTCCGTGAGTACCTGAAGGATCCCGAGGCCACGACGCAGGCCTGGGAGAACGGGTACTTTCACACCGGTGACATTGTTTACTTCGACTCCGATGGTGACTTTCACTTCGTGGACCGAAAGAAGAACGTCATTCGCCGTAGCGGCGAAAACATCTCTGCCGTTGAAGTGGAAGGTGTACTGCTGCAACATCCCCTCGTTGCCAGTGTGGGTGTCGCGGCAGTGCCTGACGAGGTTCGAGGGGATGAGGTTATGGCCTGTGTGGTTCTCCGCGGAGCCGTGCAGGATCCACAAGCATTGGCCCGCGAGTTGGTCGAGCTCTGTCTGCAGAGGCTTGCTTACTTCAAAGCGCCCGGATTTGTCACCTTCTGTGAGACGCTGCCGCTGACGACGACAGAGAAGATTCAACGCGCCCGGTTGAGCGAGCTGGCCCGGGAGCGCGTTGGCCTCGAGCAGACAGTGGACCTGCGGTCCCTGAAAAAGCGTGCGCCATGACCGCCGTCATCACCTGTCCAATCACCATCCCCTACACCCGCTTCAGCGACAACAGCGCTCACTGGTTTGCCGCTCGGGCGCTCGCTGAAATGCTGGAGGCTGCACATCTGGAGAAGGCCGCCATCGACGGCTCGTGCTTCTCCAGTTTCACACTGGCACCCGATTCAGCGGTGGGTCTGACACAGCACCTGGGTTTGTCGCTGCGTTGGCTGGACCACATTCCGATGGGTGGAGCCGCCGGAATCGTGGCGTTGCGGCGCGCCGTACGCGCGGTGGAGGCGGGTGACGCCGAGGTTGTTGCCTGCGTCGGCGCTGACACAAACTCGCCGGATGCTTTCGAAGCGACACTGGGAAACTTCAGCCGATTCACGCAGGATGCCGTCTGGCCATACGGGGCGGGCGGTCCCAACGCCAGCTTCGCCTTGCTGACGGCGTACTACATGCGAGAGTATGGCGCGACCAGGGAAGACTTCGGCAAGCTGTGTGTTGCACAGCGCCAGAATGCGCTCAGTTTTCCGTCAGCACTGCTCCGCAAGCCGCTGACGCTGGAACAGTATCTGAATGCCCGGCCAATCGCCGATCCCATCCACCTGTTCGATTGCGTGATGCCCTGTGCAGGTGCGGAAGGCTTCCTGGTGATGTCGGAG
>Ga0307510_10002063_pt1 | contig 22693 bp, 18 predicted proteins | sample 12_EM_MG_FD_207224 | JGI IMG/M metagenome (GOLD analysis project Ga0307510, IMG submission 207224) | Populus trichocarpa ectomycorrhiza microbial communities from riparian zone in the Pacific Northwest, United States - 12_EM | ecosystem: Host-associated > Plants > Roots > Unclassified | place...
AAGAAAAACCATGCGGAGAAACATTGTAGCAATAAACAATGTTTTAAAGAAAAAAAATTACAAAACTAAATTTTCAATCAGCTCCATATTAAAAAAAATAAAAAATATAATTTTGAAAAATAAAGAAATAAAATAGAAAAACTATGTGGAAAAACATCAAAGCAATCCACAGTATTTTCAAGAAAAAATTACAAAGTAAAAATTTTAACCAGGTCAATATTTAAAAAGTAAAATCAACAAAAATAATTTTGGAAAAAAAAAAGAAAAAAAAAGAAAATTAGAAAAGTTGAAAAAAAAAAGTAATTTTGAAAAAAAAACAAAAAAAACAAAAAAAAATTGAAAAAAAAAGAGAAAAAAAACAAAAAAAAAAGTGGGAAAAAATCACTGTGGATTACTGTTGTAATCCACAGTAAAATGTGTGTGGGGAAACAGTAATTCCCCCACACCATTTAGATTATGTTTTAATGACTCTTTTGATATACCGTATTATGAAATTATAAATTATAATTCATAGAAATAACACCATCCAAAACTAATTAAAAGTAAATATTTTCATAGAAACTTTTTTGGAAAAAACACTTATAATATTAGAAAGGTAAGATTGATTTGGAGAAATTATTTGTAATTTTTTAATTGTTGCATGTATTTCTAATTTAAATTCGTATCATATATAATTAAAAAAAATTTAAATTAAAAAAAGATTCATAATATTGAAATTTTAAGTGAAAATTATCTAGTAATTATTATTTCAAAGAGTCAAGCGTATCTAAATTTTAAAATCTTATTCAATTTATGTCACTGATACCTACTTAAAAATTATTTTATACTGTTAAAAAATTAATTAAAATTATTTTAAATTCAAACATATTTATCTAATAACTCTAAACAATATATTAAAATTTTAATAAATAAGCCAAGAAATCAGTGATCCCAAAAGCCCAAAGCATTCTCATATCTCTCTTATTGGGCCCTATTAGATTTGTATTTAGAGGGTTTAAGCGTTTGACATACGAAGTAACAAAAACCCCAAGCTCATTCATCGTCTCAATCCAAACAAAACCCTAGCTAGCTAGGATCAGAAATCAGTGGCCGCCATGGCGGAAGAGAAGCACAACAGATCAGCAGAAGAGGAAGAGATGAAGAAGAAGAGAAAGCGTAAGAGAAACAAAAATAAAAAGGAAGGAAAAGAAGCAGAAGAGAAGAACTCCAATGAAATCGAAGGAGGAGAAGAGGAGGAGGAGGAGGAGGAGGAGGAGGAGCTTAGGCAAGTTGAGGAGGTAAAAGAGAAGAAGAAGAAAAAGAAGAAGAGTAAGAAGGAAGGTGAAGACATGAGTGAAGAGGAAGATAAAGAGAAAGAGACGGTGAAGAAGGTGAAAAGTGGAGGTGGGATTATGAGCACAGAGTCTTTTGACTCTTTGGGATTATCTGAACCCACTCGCAAGGCTATTCAAGAAATAGGGTTTGAGTATATGACTCAGGTATATTGTTTTTTTTTTTTCCGGTTTTTGCCAAGGAACCTGATAGTTTTTGTTGCTTTTGTCTGCATCAATGTCCTATGCATTAGGTTTTTTTAGAACTTCAAGCTTTCTAAATTCTTGGCGAGATTTTTTTCTAACTTTGCAATGTTGCTGTCTTGTTGGGACTCCTACATAAAAAAAGTTCATATAGCTCTGCCTAGAGGAAGACCATAATGTCCACAGTAATTTCTATACAATGTAGGATAGCATACCTATTTTCTCCTTTTTATGCGATAAACGTGTCCTATAACTGATGTATCATTGCAAATACAGATTCAAGCCAGGGCAATCCCACCACTTCTAGTAGGAAAAAATGTTCTTGGTGCTGCAAGGACGGGTTCTGGGAAAACTCTTGCATTTCTAATACCAGCTGTAGAGTTACTATATAATGTTCATTTTGCCCCTCGCAATGGAACAGGCGTGGTTGTTATTTGCCCGACAAGAGAACTTGCTATACAGGTAAAGGAATCCTTGCACTGCAGATGTATCCTTGTGAAGCGGCATATCAATCCTCTTTTAGATAGTGTTAGAAAAACCTGACTTCATCTTCAATTAGGAAGCCTATAGAAATTATCTGTGAGCCAGCAGTAGGGTTTCATGGACTAGTAGTTGTTACCTCTTTTCTCCCCATGTAATTATGAGATGATGCCAAGAAAAAAAGGAATTTATTCATGTACTTTCCTTCTTGTAAATTGATTTCCCCCCTTTCTACGACTTATAAATTATGCTTGCTGATAAATTCTAATTTTGATGGTTGAGTTGAAGCTTCTGTGATATTTTGAAGTTAGATGCTAAGTGTTTGATGTTTTTGACATGGAAATGTGTGATTTAATCCTGTACTTTGTGTTGACATACCCATGCTTCTTACCGTGTGTGATTACCATCTTATATTTGAATTGTAAATTAGTTGGCAGTATGTCACTTTGCTAATGGACTTTGCTTTGATGGCTTTTGCATTTTGAATTTACTTTTTTTAGCTTTAGAGGAAAGTGATGTGATTTTATATTGGTAGTGTGCTATAATTTGTTATCAACTTGCCACAGATTGAAAAGAGAAAAAAAATGTGTTTGTAAAAGAGAAAATTTCATGGCTCTGGATAGTTCACTTGCTGTTTTCCTTGACTAATTCAACAATCAACTCTGCAGACTCATGCTGTGGCAAAAGACCTTCTCAAGTATCACTCCCAGACTCTTGGCTTGGTTATTGGTGGTTCCGCAAGAAGAGGAGAAGCAGAACGCATTGTTAAAGGGGTAAATTTACTGGTGGCAACACCTGGTCGACTTCTTGATCATCTTCAAAATACAAAGGGATTTATTTATAAGAACCTAAAGGTAACTTCTATTAAGCTTTAACCGTGTTATAGAAGATGTTTTACTTGTTTTATTTTCAAACTAATTACATTGGTCGAATATCTTATGACTATATTAGCTATAATGTTTAGCAGATGCAGTATAAGACTCAAGTCAAATCTTAGTAATCAAATGCTGCTCCCTGTAGCTAAATTAGTTGTTTGGCGCTTAGAAGTCTGACCTAATTTGTAAACAACCTTTCGAACTTGTAGTGCCTCGTGATTGATGAAGCAGACAGGATATTGGAGGCAAACTTTGAGGAAGAAATGAAGCAAATTATCAAGCTTTTACCAAAGGTAAATTAGTTGTGGTAATTATATATGATTTTTTTTATTTAGAAGTAAAAAAGATATGTTCATAATGCAGAGGCATCTCTGAAAGTTGTGTAAAACTGGCAAAATCTACTTTCTTTGGATAAAATCTACATTCTTTGGATAAAATCTACTTCATGAAACAATGTATGTTAACCATGCTGATCCAACCTGTGTTTTCCAAACAGTATTAACAGCAGCACTTTGAAGTGAGTTGATTGGCTGCTCTTACAATATTTGGTAGATTTGCACTAAATAAGTCTCATCAATCTCTTCTTGTTTTCAGTGCTGAGTGTTATCCTGAATTTTCTTGATTATGTTCCTTTGCTAAAACTTGAGCTCAAATGCTGATATTTGATAATATTCAGTGATATGGTCACTTTCAATGAGCCATGCTCACTCCCATCTGTGGTTGTAATGGCATTTTTTATTTCTTTTTGGCAATAGTTAATGCTTTTTAGCTGATGTGGTTTACTAATCAATGTGCAGGCTAGGCAAACTGCCCTATTTTCGGCTACCCAAACTAAAAAGGTATGTTTCCCAAGGCATCGCATTTTGATGTTGGTGTTGGTTCTGTTTACTCATGCTTTTCCTTTCAATATTTGAACCAGTTTTTTCTCTTTAACCAGAATTTCAATGATTAAGCTTGTAACACAAATTCAGCCTTTTTTCCTTTTTTGATAGTGAAATTCAGTATTTTGTTTTCTGGTTGATCCAACTAATGCTGGATTTCAATCTCAGGTGGAGGACCTTGCTCGCTTGTCATTTCAGACAGCTCCTGTCTATATTGACGTGGATGATGGTAGAACCAAGGTAGACATGCTGTTGCTTCTATGTCTCTAAATGTTTTCATACATATAAACATATGTACATACTAGCACAAGTTACCTGCCTTTAAACCTGACAAGATGTCGGGTATTGTAGGTCACAAATGAAGGTCTGCAGCAAGGCTATTGTGTAGTGCCAAGTGCCAAGAGATTTATTCTCTTGTACTCCTTTTTGAAGAGAAATTTGTCAAAGAAAGTGATGGTCTTCTTCTCTTCATGTAACTCTGTTAAGTTCCATTCTGACCTTCTGAGGTACATCCATGTGGAATGCTTTGATATCCATGGAAAACAAAAGCAACAGAAAAGAACCTCTACCTTTTTTGATTTCTGCAAAGCCGAGAAGGGCATCTTGCTTTGTACTGATGTTGCTGCTCGTGGACTTGATATTCCTGCTGTGGTATGTTTCTTTCTTAAAGTGACTTGCTAATATTTACCAGGATCTTACCCCTAGAAGTGAGTTGTGTTTGTGGGTGAGGGACACTGAAAATTTGAAAATGACTCCTGGACATCTGGGAGTATAGTTAGAATTCTGTTTTGCTTGAGATATTATATTTTGGTTGGCCTATCACAAGAACTAAATGATCTTCTTAGAAAAAAAAGAGTGAAAAATAATTTGGGTCATTAACGCGGTCAACTATTAGAGATGTTATACATTTGGATTTGTTTGAACTCGCCATGGTTTTTTGGGATTTTTGAAAGTCAAAATTTGAAAATTGCTCACTTAAAGGCTTCCACATAAAATAACAGCTTATCATTCAGACCATGGAAGCTGCATTTTCTTTTTAAGTCAGCTGATATTTGTTCCTTCTTTCTTTTTTTTCTGCTTCTAGGACTGGATTGTGCAGTTTGATCCTCCTGATGAACCTAAGGTGCTCATTTTTTGGCTAGCATGTTTCAGTTAAGAGCTCAATGTTCTTGTTCATGCATGCTTAGTAACATGTGCCCTGAAATTACTGCTTTCAGGAATACATTCACAGGGTTGGTCGAACAGCCCGAGGGGAAGGTGCAAAAGGAAATGCCTTGCTTTTCCTGATTCCGGAAGAGCTGCAATTTTTGCGCTATCTGAAGGTATATAGCAAATTCATCATGGCTGCTTATCTTACACATCCCCAATTCTTTTGTTTTATGAAGAGGGCACCACCTTAATGCAATAAATAGTTGGTTTCATTTCATCACGCAGTAGGATGTGCAGCATTAGGGTTTTGAAAAGCAAGAATACTTGAAAGAGTATGAATTTGCCTTTTGTGCACTCTAAAACTTATTGTCTCTTTTATAGGCAGCAAAAGTCCCTGTCAAAGAGTATGAATTTGATCAGAAGAAGCTGGCAAATGTTCAATCACATCTGGTACTTTCCTACTTCCTCGCTGTTGGATGTTTCATCCTAGTAACTAAAGTTACACTGAACTTAAAGAGAACTACTGGATTGTTTCAGGAGAAGTTGGTGGCCAACAACTACTATTTGAACCAGTCAGCTAAAGATGCATATAGATCTTACATATTGGCCTATAATTCACATTCTATGAAGGACATCTTTAATGTCCACCGACTAGATCTGCAGGTACCATTGTTGTTGCTTGCATTCTAGAAGGCGATTACATGTGAATGATTATATTTATTTTTTGAGCAATGAAATGGCTAATATTGGATATATGTAGGCTGTTGCTGCGTCATTTTGCTTTTCTTCTCCACCAAAGATGAATCTGAATATGGACAGCAGTGCTTCCAAGTTTAGGAAGAAAGCAAATCAAGGAAGCCGAAATGGTTTCAGTGAGATCAATCCGTATGGAAGGCAGAGTGATGGAGATGAAAAGCGACAATTTGTAAGGTATTAGCCAAGATCAATATCAGCATGTGACACAAATTTTGGTGGAGCGAAATGTAATATCAGCAATCTTATGATTTTGTTTATTGACTTGTGGCCTCGCCCAAAAGTTTTGCTTAAATGTTTCTATATCTGCTTCCAGTTTATGCAACTCCGAGGTGTAATGTTAAAGGAATACTTGTATCAATTCAGAGCTCTGAAGTCAGATTTTTTGTAATCTTTTACGGTAGGTCAGATCGCCACACCAGTGTGGTCTAGGTCGAATCCCTTAACGGGCCATCTTCTAAACACTTCCTCTGCCCACCATTGCAACGTTACTAAACATTAATGACAACCCGCTTCGCAAGGAAAAAACATGATCCACAGAGAATTTAAGCGAGATGAAATTGACTACATATTTCGGAAATCAAGCCATTTTGGCCGAATTGGAGCGGTGTTAATAACCAAGTCTTGGTTACTACTAGCGTCTAGTGTCAGGACTCAGGAAGCATGCACATGGCGCGGCTGATTGATTGTCAAGTAATAGGTAGGTAGGTGCTTGGGAAAGTTTCGGCAGAGCTATCTATTTACAGCAGAAAGAACATGCAGGTTCTCTTTCTTAATGAAGGAACAACAAATTAATGGGAAAGGAATCAACGAGCAGAAATACTTGAATTCACCAGAAAGAAAAAGGAAAAAAAACAAACCAAAGCGCCAATGATACAGTGGAGAAATGCTGTTGAATCATGAATGATTTCGACCTTGGATAGGCATATAATCTGCGTAGAAGCGAGGATGGTTCTCTTCAGGATGCGTAGTATAGGCATAGCCTCCATGGCTAGAGATATCAAGGCCTGCTACTTCTTCATCAATTGATATTCTCAACATCTTAAGCTTATCAAGTGCAAAGAAAACTGGTCCCATTGTTATGCTAACCCAGGCTACTATTGCCAACAACTCAACCACTTGGCATCCGATCAGACCCCATCCACCGCCCAATAAAAGGCCATAGGGTCTCACCACTCCCGCCTCACCTGAATTATAAACTTGGATCACAAATTCCTTTTTGGCAAATAATCCAGTGAATATCAAACCCCAAGCACCACACCCACCATGCAGCTGAGTTGCCTCTAATGGGTCATCAAATTGCAGCTTTAGAGCCAAGACGTTGAGCCCAATCAAGACCCAAGCTGCACAAAACCCACATACAATCGCGGCCCATGGCTCCACGACAGAACATCCTGAAGTAATGGCCACAAAACCACCAAGCAATCCATTGCAAGCATCTAATGCATCCCAGTGGCCTACTAGTAATCGCCGGCCAAATAGGGTTGTGAGTCCGGCGGTCGAACCAGCCAATGTAGTTGTTACCGCAGTCCGGCCAATACCGGTCCAGTTCCCTTGATAGGTTGTATTGGGGTAGGCGACAAGAATCTTACCAAATGAACCAGGATTAAACCCAAACCAGCCAAACCACAACAAGAATGTCCCAAGCACCACAAGAGTTGCATTGTGCCCACGCATAGGCACGGGCTTGCCAAATGCATCAAACCTGCCCACTCGAGGACCTTGTATGAAAGAGCCCCAAAGTCCAGCAATCCCTCCCACCAAATGAACCACGCCACTGCCAGCAAAGTCAATAGCACCAGAGCCGAACAACATATCAGAACTAGGAGACAGCCAACCATTTGATGACCAAACCCAGTGAACCACAATTGGGTACACAAATCCAGAAAGGAAAAATGAGAAAACAAGATAAGCACTGAATTGGGTTCTTTCGGCTATTGAGCCACTGGTGATTCCAGCAACTGCTATAGCAAAAGCCCATTGGTAAAGAAAGTAACTATAGTCGTAAGAGGTGTTGGGAATATCTTTGAGAGCAAAGAAGGTTGTACCTATGAAAGGGTTAGAATTGGTGCCATCACCAAATGCAAAAGCAAAGCCGAAGAGGTAATAAGAGATGCTCCCAACAACAGCATCAACAACATTTGTAAGCATAATGTTCATGGCATTCTTGGCCCTGACTGAGCCAGCACATAGCATGGCAAAGCCAAGTTGCATCACAAAGACCAAGTAAGCTGAGAAGAGCAAGTAAATGGTATTGATAGAGTCTGTCACACTTTGTTCCCATGAGACCTCCATTCGTATCGTAGGAGAGAGGGTGGGTTGTTGCAAGCGGGAGATGGGAGATACAGACTGGTTTGCTACAACTTGCTATTGTGTATAGATAGTACGTTGAATGGTAGGTGCTCCTGTGGCCAGTTATTCATTTCGATTTTTGGTAGGACCATCTAGAGGAGATTGTTGACTGGCTGCTCGTTCTCCTTCAAAGACTCGTCTACAGAGTAGATAGGCCTAAAACTTGGTCGTTTTAACTTTTAATTCAGCTACATGGATCTTGAATAATATGAGATGACGCAAATCCGTTGATGGAGGAAATTGAAGCGAACGATATAATATGATGCTCTATTTCCGTTACACAAGTTATTTTGGTAGCTCGCCATCACCTCAGTTGTTAATACCGCATGATAAGGCTAAACCACTGGCAATTTTTCCAACAGCAACTCAGTATAAAATGGCTACGAGGCCTCTTATTTCTGTGGTTCTCGCAAGAACAAGATGCAAGGTACACAATCTCCACTCTTGAGAATCTGACAATCAGATTAACTAGTGCATATACCTGATAATACAAGCACCACTTGCACATGTAAATAGGAACAGTACTAGTATTCATTGTAACAAATAGCAGATTCATTTGCAATTTTACATTATATATTTACGGACACAGTAATTTTATATTTGTATTTAAATTCATATCTAAACTGGTGGTTTTGTGAGGAATCAATAGGCTTTCTGGTAGTTACCAGGACCCCCCACTGGAATTCGGCTAGTGAGTGAAGGTCGCATTGTAACAATAGCTGATTCATTTGCTCCAGCTCTTAGAGCAGCCCTGCCGGCTTCAAGGAACCTCCTAACTGCATCCTCGGCATATCTGTTGGCTTCACCCACTGTCATGCTTTTGCCAATATCTGGGTAAGCATTCAGTACATAATCACCATTGAGCTGTGACGCAAGCTGGATCATCTCAACCTGGAATTCTGAGAGGCTTGCATCTTCTTTTGGTCCCCATGGCCTCATTAATGTTGTCACCTCTGGCAGGGTTTCTGTATACAGATTTCAGGATGAATTTCAAATCATATGGTGTGGGACAACATATCAATATTTCTAAATAATGTTTGGTCAGAAGAGATTTATGTATGAACCAACGGTTCCTGCAATGCCATGGAAGATATGTGTCAACATATATCATGCACGACACCCGTGGACCATCATTCACATAGACTGAAACAAAAAATAGGGTCTCCTCACTCTTGACTGGCTTCTACATCTAAATTTCCAGATGCAGATAACTTAAAGGCTTAAATCTTGTCTCCAATCTCCATTATGGCTATAGACATACACGTTCAAAGGAAGTCCATAAAAAGATGAAGAAAACAACGGACAAACTAATTATGTCTTCCTGCTCTTCTACCAGCAAAGAGACGCCAAGAAAATACCAATAAAGGTCTGGCATGTTGCCACAGAAACCAGCACCCAGGGCATAACATGCAGAAGACTCTATGTGCTCCCACATTTTGCACAGATTTAAGTCTCTGTCAGTTAGAAAAATATTACCTATGGATTTGAAGGCAGGTAACCTATTGGCGGATGCAATAAATTTTTCAAAGATTCAAGTCTCTGTCAGTTAGAAAAATGTAACCTACGAATTTGAAGGCAGGCAACCAATTGGCGGATGCAATAAAATCTATCTCGGGACAAGAAGGTGATCCCATTAAAGGTTGAAATTATAGGTAAATCAAACAAGAGCATTACAGGTCGAATCAAATATAAATACCACCCAATTAAACAGGGGTCCCTGTGCACGACCATATCCTACTTTAATCCTCAAGCAATCAACAAAGTTCAGTAACATTTCATAAACTACAAGACAATGTAACTTAGTTGTTCAAAAGAAAAGCTAAATATAACTTAATATTTATGGTTGATGATCAGGATATTGATGCCAAACCTGGACAATCATCACGAGGAGTGTCACGTAGGTAAAAGTAATTCTCAAAACTACCAGCCCATGCATCCCTCCTTGTCAAGAAATTCGATTTCAAGTTAAAGAGCTTCTTCACCGTTGCAGGGATTGAAGAGTGCTCAAATTGAGAAGATGGTCTTGGCCCAGCTGGCTCATGTATCACTGCAGTGCAAAACACATTCACATCCACAATCATTTCCTAATCAATCCACTTCCACACCACCCCCTCCTATTTACTTGTGCAAAAACGTTTTCTACACAGCGTGATCCTTAAGCAACCAAATAAACACTTACAAAACAACAAAGATTCAAACACTTACCAGTACCCTTGTCAATCCAAGGAGAGATCAAAAGAGTAGGAACCCGAACACCCAACCGGTTAAACTGGAAATAATACGGGTCACGTCCAACAATCCCATCAGGATTCGGCACCCCGCGCACGGGTGTAGGCACGTGATCATAAAACCCGCCATGTTCATCATAAGTAATCAAAAGCGCCATTTCTTTCCACTGCGGACTACTCCTCAGTGTCTCGTACACCTCCTTCACAAACCTCTGTCCTCTCGCCATGTCATGTGATGGGTGATCATCATTGGCTGGAAATAACTCCACATCGAAATACCTCTGCTCCACCACCACATAATTAGGTAACTTCCCTAGCTTCGCGTGCAATTTGAACTTCAATTGGTAGCTGTGAAACTTCATTGCGTGCTTTAATTTCCTCAACGACTTTAAGAAAAGGGTCGCGGGGATGTTTTGGTAATAAACTCCAAAACTGAGGCCGTTCTCGTCAAGTGAGTCGAAGATCGTTTTTTGAGGGAATCCATGGATGAGGTCTTTCCGCACGTTACTCATGGCTCCGTGTGAGGTTGCTGAGTGAACATAGAGCCGGTTCGGCTGAGTTGACGCGGGAACCGACGCGAACCACCGGTCAAAAACTGCGAACTCGTTCGCTAACTCGGTGTACACCGGTACCCGACTCGGTTTGAACCCGCTCATGACGACTTTCGACATGGTTTCACTCATGCTCTTCGCTTGTTGCGCAAACCCGCTCATTGGAGCCGGGTCAGCGAGGCTATCGTTTGAACCGAAAATCTGTTCTCGGATAGCTTGGAATGAGTGGCCAGGGTCCGAGTCGATGAAGACCGCGTCGTCGGAGACGAAGATTTCATCGGCGTTGGGGTCGGAGACAGAGATTCGATTCGATTCGGATCCAGTCAAGCCGTCGATGTCGGGTCGGGTTGATTTGAGCCAGCCGAGGACGTGATCGAAAGAGCGATTCTCCATGACTAGAATCACTAGGGTTTTGATGGGACCTTTGATTTTGGATTTGTGCTTTTTGTGTAAATCATCAAAGTCCAGGGAGTGAGAGGAAATTACCAAATATAGAAAGAACAAAAAGGCGAGCGGGAGTCGACGACAAGTCATTTCCGGTGACCGAGAACTGGGAAATTGCAGTGATTCGTTTGGGAAGGGAAAGGGTGGTATAATAATGGAGTAGGCGACGACAGGAAAGCAAAGTGCTCCTTGATTTATTTATAAATAAATGTGGAAGCAAGGAGGGTATGTATCTTGGAAGAAAGAGTATTAAAATGCTTGACTTGACTTTTATTTATAATTATTATCAGGAAGGCGGGATTTAATTAACTTAAATTGAAGTAAAGTGGGTGTTTATGTGGTGCCGGGTTTTCCAAATTTAAACTCATGACGACGATAATAAAGCCTAGCCCTCTCTACTTTCTTTTCGCGACGTGACACTGCGATAGAGATAGAAGATCGTAGAGGTAGAGATATCACAGGATTTTTTGGGGGCGGTGGAGAGGCAAATATTGTATTCAAATCATGAAAGGGTGGTTTCATATTCCAATAATTGAAGTAAAAACATTAATTTCGTCAGTTTTTTTAATAATTCATGGGAAATAAACAAATTGATTTTGTTTTCTGTGAATAGTTCTCAAGGTCTGAACGTTTGATTTACAAGTCAGGCCGTCATGATCCTTGCTTCTTGTAAAGATCAAGCTTGCTGCACCGGTAAAAAGCAATGGAAACGCAAGAATTGCAGTTTATTCACATATTGCTCAGCTTAGCCCTCAAGTAATTGCTCTGTGATGCGTTCGTGACAAGAATATTATTCTGAGCTTAGCCCTCAAGTGATTGCTTTGCTTGCTCACTTCCAGAGGGGGCAGGCGGGCGGGCATCGGTCAGTCCTGTCCTCGTGCCCGAATCCAATTATCCATTAGAAAACAATCATGAACTTGATGAGCAGAAGTATTTAAAATTATAGTTAGTCAACCAACATCCCCTCCGCATGACCCTTCGATCAGTCTTGAGACCCACATGATTTTCAGCCGGCTACGCCTTACATCAACCATTTGGCAATATTAAAAGTTTATTATCTTGGTATGGTTATTAAACCATCAAAGAATCCGGTTGTTTTGAATATTTTTCATTAAAATATTTTTCTTATTAATATATATTCTATATATTTAGTTTTTTTAACTGAAATTATTGTTTATATTAAAAAAACATTGTATGACTATTACATGATATGTTCATATTTTATTTTATTAAAAATAAAAAAAAATCATAAATATCAGGTATGATATTATGTGATAGTTTAATTTATTTACATATGTATACTAGAAATTACAACATATATTAAAATATTTAGGCATTTCACCGTAACAATTTACAATAATTATTAATTATTTTTTTAACTTTAGTCCATAAACTTTTTTTTATTGGAGCCTTCTATAACTAATTTGATGATTAATTTGTTAAAAATTATTCAAGATAGACAAAATTCAAAAAAAAATAATAAAGTACTTTTGGTCCACCTATTTTTCATTTTCTTCTTCTTTTATCCATGTAGTTTATAATTTTTGTTTTGGTTCAAAAATTTATTTTGTTTATTTTCAGTCCCTAAAATTTAAGAGAAGTGAAAACATTACCTGATTATGGTGAGGGAGCTAGAAAATCATTGGTTGACCACATTTCAACGATAAAAAAATTAATTTGTGTCAATGAGTTTCATTTAATAATTCATTTAATAAGAATAGTTCTATAAAAAAGTTTTTAAACCTTCAACTGGCTTGGAAATATAGACTAAGATCAAGAGAGAATTTTTTAAAACAATTTAAAGAAGTTCTGACTTAAGAGAGCAATTCACTTAGATGCTAAGGATATTTATTAGGTTTTTTAAGTCAAAATAGATTTTCATAACAAAAAAACCCTAGCCCTCGCTATTTATTTTATGGCTAGAATGTGAGTGTAATCAAACAACATGCTTCACTTTTTTCAAAAAAGAAAAGGGATGGATGACTTGATGGACGAGCCTGACCTTGTCAGTAAAGATCCAAGTGTTTATCTACTATCTGAATTATTTTTTTCTTTTTAATTTTATTTTTTAATAATAAATTTTTATTGATTTTTTTTAATTTTATTCTTCAATATTTAATTAATTTTAAATTTAATTTCTATAAAGTTATCATGATTTATAAAGTAATTATAATTTTAAACAACCATTCTAAAATTAAATTGGTTCTTAATTTTACAAATATTTATTTTTAGTATCATATAATTAAATACATCACGAGTTCGGTAAGCTAGAGCACTAAACTTGGGTTTTTTTTTATAAAAAAAAATCATTTTAATTTTTTTAAAACAAATTATCTTTTTGTTGGTCAAGTGAATTGTCTTTAAACCAATCAAATCATTATTGAGTCATATTAATATAATTATTGTATTATTTAATTTAAAACTCTGAGTTGAACAAAAAATCAATACAAGAGTAACCACTAGAATAACATTATTAAAAAGTTCTTCATGACCTTGGTAGTGTTTTTTATACTCAAAAAAATTTTGGTCTGTCACCACAAGATATCAAACATCGATCATCTAGTATATTACTAACAATTATTTCATAAGAAGACACGTCGATTAGAATGGTTGACCAAGGCACCTTATGCCAGCTCTACTTCAGCAAGTTGATTCAAGTAACTGACTAAAAATCGGTTTCAACTACAAGAAAAGAAAACATGACTTAGAACAGGTACCTCGGAGGATCTTTTTAATATATAACATTTCTCCATGCATAATGATTATGCTCTGAAGATGGATAGTAGTCAACATAGCAGATTCAAGAAACCCTAGATGCCCCATCAATGCCCAAAACCTGCTAGTAAGAAGAGAAGATTTCACTTTTCTAAGATGGAAAGATGATATTTCTGTACCTCTGATCTCCCTTAAAAAAGATGAAGAGATATCTTCAGCTTGTTCTGTCTCCATTTTGGAAGCTCATAAAATGCTTTTTTCCGCATTCCAAACTTCTCTTGAAACTCCTCGTCGCATAAGTATCCCTAAATTCAGAAACTGAAATTAGCTGCTGAATAGAACTGATATTCAATTGCACCACCGCAATGCAATGGCAAACACAGCAGAATCAAATCCTAAAAAATAGACACTCAAAATCTTAATTTGGTATCATCATTGAAAAAAAATTCTTCGAAATTTTTACACAGCATTCTCAATATTGCCAAAATGTCCCTGAAGTGAATTAAAATTGTAGCAGCTAGTTTTATAGTCAAATGGTGCACTGAAACGATAAATGGAGAAGGTTTAGATGAAAACAAGATGGCTACCTCTCTTTTGGTTACATCTATGTCCGTTACTGGATCACTTGAATTCACTTTCAATCGCTCATAAGGATAGATCACTGAGTTCTCACTACCATCATTGCCATCGACCTGAGCTAAAACTGCAGCCTGAGAAGGGGATTCTGCCTCTGCTTTTGGAGAACCTGAAATGACCAACAATGAAGTTTTAATGAAAATTTCAATCAGAACATGTCATCAAGTTTGCAAGAGTAAAAAGCCAGCATCCAGCAGGATTGTATCCATCTCCATGTTTCATTCATACTTAAGTTCGTCATTCTTCCAACAGGTCATGCAATAGGATGACCAGGTCAAAATCCACAAAATTTTGTATGTTAATCATGTCAAATTTCCATTCTGTCATAAACATTTGGTGGCATAATCTATTCAATCTGATATGCATTTAATTAGCAATTATCCTATATTGATAGTTATTTGTTCCAATGACTACAATTGTGCATGCCAAGGTTTCACTATTATTACATAAAATCATGGGGGGGAAACTAAAATTTTGTTCGCTGCATTATTAACAAATTGAATGATTCTTTATTACCAGCACTGTCATGAAAGGGGGACCCAGGAAAGAGCTTTCTTGCTGTTGGAGCTGGGGTGGAGATTTGGCAGTTGGTTGAAGAATTAAAGTGCGTGACTGAAGCACTGGATACTGGAGATGTACTATTTCTCCCATTTGAACTAACAGACTTGCTTCTCAAACCATCTGGAGTTGTCTCCTTAGAGGATGCTTTCCATGATTTACTTGTATGAACCTGCACAACAAATAAAATGAAGCATGAATAAATTCAACCTTATATCACAAACAAAGAGGTCAAATGTTGTCCAGAACCTAATGTGCAAAAACAAATCTGATATCTATAAATACAAGGTTAAAAACTTCACTATCTTTTTCCACAACACCATCAACATTGCCTTCATCATCTCAAGCTAATAATAATGCATCCCACATGAGATGAAATGAGATTACATTGGGATAAAACAGTATGGCCGGATTGAGCCTGAAGCAAGAATCAGTTAAATGCATGCCATATCAATCCACATTGAAATTCTTAGGCTATACATTCCACTGAAAAATTATTGAGCAATGCTCATTGGTCATTACTGATAAAGGAATATTTGGGCCAGTGACATTCTTTGGCTACTTCAGCATTTTACTAGAGCTTTCAGAGCCAGGAAATGCACCCGTCCAAATCCACAAGACAAGTATTGCAAAGTAAGATACCACACTTACTTCAAGATTTTGCTTCTTTCCTTTTAGAATAGCGAGCCTTCGTTCAAAGGAGTTTCCATGCATCTACAAGGTCCACAACCATGTTAAAATCGTTAACTAAAGTTCATTATGAATACACCACAAGGAAATTTCATCGCTATCTTCTAGTTTCCTTGAAGTTCACCATGTACTTCAAAATGTGAGCATGTCTAGTCATAAAGTAATAAAAAAGGAGACTGGGAAGAAACTGGGGGTGTATGTTTCTTTGTTTATGGAGAACGTTTATTGGCTGCAGTTTTGACAGTGATTTATTGAATCCCACCACTACACAAATGCATCACCTTAACTGCAGAAGACAATTTATATCTCCCACTACCATTTTCGAGTTATGATACTTCCCATATAACACCATTAATGTTAGGAAAATTGTATTTGCTAGAACATCAGGAATTATCCACGCATTCAGTTGTCATCTGCAACATATGCCACAATTAGATCCACTTACATTTGCCTTTGATGAATCCCACTCAAAGAAGCGAGTGAAGAAAAGTGGCTCCCGCCCCTCTGTAATGACATAAATAGGAGTCTCGGAAGATAGTCCTTCAACCAGCGGGTCTGTCTGAAGGAATTTCTGCCAGTTTCAAGTGAAACTATGAGAAGAAATACACACACAAATGCAGATAGAGGTGAAAACTGAAGAACCTCAAGTGTATTCTTAGCTAATCAATGCACTTGAACAATGTCATGTATTGGACTATAAGTGGCATATAAAAAGCCATCACACATGAGACCATTAAACAATAACTGGAACCTTAAAACAATTCATGCCATATGAACCATCAGATTTTCTCGCACATCATTCAAATAGTTGAATGGAAGTGTTAAGGTCCATGTTTCATAAAGTGATTCAGAAAATGAGCAACCAATACTGTTAAATAAAGATACTTGTGTCCAAGAAAATAACTTGAAACAAGTTAAAACAAATAAGTTACCATGCCAAGCAAGATGGCTTGCTGCTTTGATTTGACATTTGAATGGCTTCCAATCCAGACATGTATTTCCTCGTGGCAGTCGAGTATTAACACATCTTCAGTGGTTAAATCATCCTGCGCAAAGTTGTATATCTCTTTCACCTGAAACAAAGGGAACGTGCTTAACACAATTTTTGCAGTGACAGATAAAAATAAGAATCATCTCCTAAATGTACCACACAGGAGTAATTTGCTAAAGTAGTTGACATGTTTATAATCACCAAAATGTACCAAAATCATGACCCAACTATTGGCCTTTGAACTTAAAATTTGTGGAGGGAATTTGCAAACTACTTGAATTTACTAAGGCAGACTCCACGTGACTTCTATTTGTATCCGAAGCTTCTAATTTATGAACAACAATGCTTGAACCAGGCATTCAAAACCATTGTATACGAAGCTTATATAATATATCATAAAGATCCACCAGCTTCTAATTGCATATGTGCCTGTGAAACCACATTTAATTATACCTTGAAATCGCCTGCAACAAAATTCAACCAAGCAGCATAAGATCCAAAACCCACCATCAGAAAAAATTTGACAGCAATTAACACCTGTAATAATTCAGAACCAAGACAGAGCACATCATCTCTAGAATGAATGAAATTTGAAAGTGTATTTTGCATACCATCAGCGCATGTAAGCGTAAATAGATGTGGATCTTCAACATGTTGTTTTAACTCCTTTTGCCTTGGATACTCAGTTTTTCCACCAAGGGCATTCCAAAAAATATCAGGTTCACTCCCTTCTCGCACTGATATAGGTTGCCATGTTGGCTGCAAATGACCAGATGAAATATAATTCTCTTTACTCTTTTGGAAAGTTAAGAAGAGAATTCAATTCAAATAACTATGAGCTGAGTCATCAATCAGAGGGAAAATAAGAGAGGGATAGAGAAGATTTACAATGTGTTTGGTTTAAAAATTGAAGGGAAAGCAAGTGTAACAGAAGAGAAATTTTGTATCTGATGTATGTGTGTTTTTAGGAGAAGCAAGCACTAACATGACGTTTTAGCTGGGATGCAAGGCTTGCAAGCTACTCTTGACTTAATGTCCAGCTTTTACTGTAACATACTAAAGCTTGGAATAAAACCTAAAATATTTAATTATAAATGCTAAACTTTTACCGTGAAATCAAAGAACTTTACTGTAAAATCTAAAACCGTTTAGAAATTAACATCAAATTTTCCCACTTATCCCTCCTAAAAGCTAAACCAAATGCATATAACCATTAACATATGGCCACCTAGTGATGGCTCAACAGAGTACATACATTAATCAATTCCAGCATTCTGTCAAGAAGAGCATGGTCTACAGTAGAAGAGAGATTCCCTATCCATGTGAAGATGGATGTTCCAGTTTGCAAGATGTAACAATACGAGGAGTTCAAGGAATTTGAAACCTGCATGAGTTGCACAGCTCATAATCAATTAACGATCAAATTGCAACAGCATTTAAGAAGCAAATACAAACACTCTCTGTTTTGGCATATTATGTTATTCATTGATTCCATCCTACAGACCACATAATGGAATTAAAACCATGGAATTAAAACACAGCATACTTTTGTGTATTGAAAAGATTTATGGCATGATCAATATAGGCACACAACTGTTCATATCTGTGTTAAAAATATTATTGGTGTGATAGAGTCAATTACATGGTTTTGGTGTCAAAAGTTGACACTTGCATTTACACAGTGATTTTGTAGCATTACAATCACAAGGATTATTATTGTGCAAAAGAATGTCCTGCAAGACAACTCTAAGAGAGCAAGAGTGACAATAATTGTGTGGATTCCACTGTGCTAACTTACCTGGTCAACTTGGATGGCTTGCATGTTCTCTGGACTGATCCCTTGAACTCGAAAAAGTGCGGTCTTTTGTTCATCATAAGTTTCATCCAAAATTCCTTTCTCCGCAATCAAGTTCTTGTACCGTTTACTTAAACCTCCCTGAAGGAAATGACAAAAAAAGTAAGAAAAAAAAAGCACTGGGCATGTTTAACAGGACATTAACTTGGGAAATGAAGGGCAAAATACAAATGACAGAAAAGGAAAATAAAAAGAAAGAGCATAAAAGTTTACTAAGTACAGACCTTGAATATAATTACTGTCTGAAAAATTGAGAAAAATAGAAGTGGCTCCTTGTCTTGAATAACTTGAACCTAAATACAGAATATTAGTTCAGTCAGTAGTAAATCAGTTTCTTGAATAACTGGATGCAAGGTTTCCAATATAATGCATATAAATGCGAGAAAAAAGAACAAACCAGGACTGGATCCCTTTTGCTTGAGTCTGCTATAGCATTCATGTGGGAGATAGCATCTGCTCTATCATCCTGCAAGCAGTAAAGGATTGTTAGCGCATCAGATAGACACCATGATTATAAGTTTTTAAGGGGGTCTTTTCACTTTATATTGATTTTATAACATTAAATTAGAAAGTTCAAAGAAAAAGGAAAACCATTAACTGTTTCAGAAGGACAGCAAGCAATACTAAATGTTTTTGTGTTTCCAGGCAAATATGACTTGTTTGCAACTCAAGTAGAAACAATGTGCAATGAAAAGAAAACAACAGTTTTCATTTTCCTTTTTTAAAATTTTAATTTGAAGAAAGATTATTTCAAATGAAAAACAAAAACACTGATTCTTTTCCTCTCATCTTTTTCCCCTCTACCCTTAAGACCTCACAACCCACCAGTCAAAACTTTTAGAATTCTCAGTGAAGAAAATATAAAAGCTTTTTTATTTCAAAATATACAAATATATAGTAAATCATACATGATCTTATAAGAACAAAAGAATTTCCACCTAAATCTTGCCCCAAGTTCCACTATCATGTGTGAGCAGTTTTGGTAACATGTGCAGATACCAGTCAAAATATTATTCCTATGGTTGATCCCTGTCTTTGAAGTCTATCATAATTTTCTACACTTACCGGAACACTTTCACGACCAAGCCATGCATAAAACAAATGTTCATCCCTCCCATTGCCAGGATATGTATACTGAACAATGTAGCAATCTCCACTGAAGAGCTTTGTCTGCTCTGGATCAGGAATAAGGGTCGGCTGTTCACCATTTATCCGCCAAACCTGAATTATTAACATTGCATCAAACAGGAACCTAGGATAATATTTGGCTGTGATCAAAACTCAAAAAAAAAATTGACAAACTACCTTCAGTTTTCCTCGGCAATTTATATATGGCTGGCAGTCTTCTTCATCAGGCAGTTCCTTCACATCATAGCCCTGTTGCTTAAATATTGCTGGAAAAAAAAAGGTGAACTAAATAGTTAGCATTAAAGCAACTAAATTAGTAAAACCACCCATTCTGCTATCGCCCTTTCTAATATTTCCTATAATTTAACTGCACAGGTAACAAACCTGCTACTTTTCCACGACCTTCTTCATACAACTTTGGCTCCACCACTTGAGGCCAATTCTTAAAATACGACCTAAATATGGAAGTCTCTAATCCTTCAGTTAGAAAAGTTAAATGGGTTGCCATTGACCTTCCCTGATTTCTCAGTAGATCCTGCAAAGGAGTAGCCAGTAAAAAAGGTAAGAATAATGCTCCTAAGAATCCCTATGGGCTAGCACGAGAAGAAAATTTGAAAGGGTGGTCATTTTTTTACCTCGGTAACTGAAATTGATTTCTTCCTTTCTGTAATTGAGGTATTTCTTCCCATCCATACAAAAATCTCAGCACCACAGTCAAGCATATAGCACTTGTTTGTCTCTAGCATTTCTTTGTTCAACGAACTACCTTCACAAGGACACAGCTTAGCCTGTGCTGTTATCCTGTTAATAAGGAATCTTAAGTATTTTCAGAAAAAGAAGCAAGAGGTGTTATTTCAATGAAAGGAAAATTTTGGGGAAACAGTAACCACATACAAAGCATGCAGGCACATACTGGTAGACATGCACACACAACTACATCCAAAATCCAAAAAAAGTGAATCGTCTATGAAATTAGGCAGGCTAAGGGCAAAGCATAATTATTTGTATTTGTAAGAACACAATACAGTATCCTTTTGGTGGCCAAATACAAGATGACTTCAATAGTTGAATGTTACCAATCCTAATCCTAGGCAAACTAGCCGAGCTTTTGAATGGCAACCTTGGACTTGGCAATATGCAGGAGTGACCATGTGTCCAAAACAGCAGAGAATGCCTGTAGATGAAGAAAAAACTCACCAGAACAATTGTGAGAATGGAGAATCAGATTGTTTCTCAACACAAGGTGAATCCCTAGGAATAGGAGCATATCCTCCAAAAAAACTCCAGAACTCACCAACTTCAGGATCGCCAACAAGTTTCCCATCCTCTGCAGCACCAGAATAATTAATCGCAGATTCTTTTTTTCTTTAGATAGAGAGAGAAAGAGGGGGGAAAGGAGTCTGACCTACAGTGGCCACTTCACAGGTTCCACCATGCTTGTTCTCCTTGATGTACTGAACAACCTCCAAAGCTTTAGCCCTTTCTTGAGTGCTAGAGTTGCACCCACTAAAGAGGAAAATTTTGGATGCAGTGTCAAGTATGAATACATCATTGTGGTTCAAGGATGACCGAGAAAAAGGCACCTGCTCAGAATGCTCACCTTTAAAACCATATTCACCAAAATCCAAACAGGACTAGGACATATGCAGGTGCATATTTATTGATAAATAAATCTTAAAAAAAAATCAATATCGATAATCATTCTACTTGTAAAAGTTGGTCTAAATTAACCAACAAAGAGGGAAGTGTGTAAACAAATGCTGACTAAAATTATGTTAGCTACACTTTTATAAGTATTAATTTCAGGCTCCATCTAGAAGAATCCATGCAATGGCATCAAAAATAGCTATATGCACCTATCTGAAATAACTGAGGGTTTTAACAGTAAATGAGTGACAAATCTTCAGCATCTCTCAAGTCATAGATGACTAATTCAGTTTCCATAGAAGTTTATAGAGTTGTTCGTGACTTACTTCTTTCACAGAAACAACATGCTCCCCTTTGCATGTTAACAAGCTAATTTTGTATGATTCACCATTTAACTGTCCAGAATCTGAAGAAAACACTCCTTCAATGGGTATAACACATGGCTTAAAGTATGACAAGAACTTCTCTGTTTCTTGGCCCTGAACTTCCCTATACTGTACAGTACAAGACCCTAGAGCTGAATCTAATTCTAGTGCTTTGTCTGATGCTAGGGTCGATTCCACCTGCAAATACCATTAAGCAACCTTAGAACATGTTGGACTGATCCAAGCTATCAAATGTAAAATTTTGCGCTCTACAAACCATTACAGTCAGAGAAGATAGGAAGACAAGTGTCTATGATTAATTTAAGATGGACGAGGCCTGCAGTCAACTAACTCAACAATTTTTCATCAATCTCCTAGATCAAATGCCACAGTATGGTAACAACAATAAATTGAGTCAACAAAAAGTTTTGACTCGGAAAGTTTCTTCGTTTAAAGATCTTGTGCTCAATTGATTGCTTTGTTTGATGCATTCATTCGGTTGCATATATTTCACATAATTCATTTGATCTTTATAATCTAAGCTGGCAATTCGAAATTTAGTGGTTCCCATATCAATGCAGGTCGACTAAATCCCAAGTAACTAAGATAAGAAGGCAAGATTAAAAAAAAAAGACCTCATTTGCATCTTTTCCCAACCAGTAATGTATGTCGTGCTGAGGAGGGCCGCTTCTTGGCAAAACCGTCTGTCGCACAGCACAAACAAGAAACGAAGCTCAATATTATCCAAAAAAAAAAATTGGAATTTCTATATTAACAGTGAAATGTGAGAAGCAACAACTTACACTCAAAACTACATATGAATTCCCAGAATAAAACTTGCCGTGCAGAGATTTTGGAACTGGAACCAACCGGAGCTGCTT
>Ga0307510_10002064_pt1 | contig 22685 bp, 9 predicted proteins | sample 12_EM_MG_FD_207224 | JGI IMG/M metagenome (GOLD analysis project Ga0307510, IMG submission 207224) | Populus trichocarpa ectomycorrhiza microbial communities from riparian zone in the Pacific Northwest, United States - 12_EM | ecosystem: Host-associated > Plants > Roots > Unclassified | place...
TGGATCAGAATAAGTTGATCAGTATTTATAATTGTGATAGAAATTGTTTTTTTAATTTTTTTTTTTTTTTAAAATATATTGAAATAATATATTTTTATTTTTAAAATTTACTTTTAATAACATATCGAAACAGTAAAAAATACAAAAACATTATTTAAAATAAAAAAATATTAAACGCAAAAACAAAATAAGTGAAAACACAAATCATATCATAGTAAAGAACGAGAGCCTGAGTCTCCTTGGTTTGTCGTTCTCTGCCACTCAAAAGAGTCAAAATTGCTCGAATTATCAAGATGAGCAGAGCGGAAGCAACGAGGACAATATCCCCAACACTTGGGATTCTTAATCTTACGAAGTTTACCCCAAGAATTTCCCAGGCAAAAACTCAATTGAATCTCCCCTATTCTCGCAAACATACCAGGGACAAGAGATCATGGCAAAGGGGTAAAGATTGATACTAGTAATATTAGGAGAGAACACTGAAAAGGAAAGCAGCAATGGAAGATGGAAAAAGGAGAAGACATTAAAAGCTCCTTTTACTTGAAATATATTGCACAGACTTTTTCCAACCTTGCTTTTCTAGCCCTCTTATAAGTGACAACATACTCTGTTGTAACAAAGGGGTTCCTGGATTTACAAGGCAGAAAATAATAACCAAACTGCAAAATAAGGATAAATATAGAGAATGTAGTCGGAAAAAAAAAGATCAAGATAGGAAAATAAAAACCCTAAAACAGAAACCCTAAAACCCAAACTCCTGCCGAAACAGAAACCTGTCATTAGCTTCCCACCAAGAACTATTTGGATTGGAAGAAGCCTAGCCCGCCAAGTTATTTTCCATCCCCCCTGAGAAGTTTAAAGCAGAAATCTTCTGACAAAACTCGTTGTATGAAAATCTACAAATACAGCTGCACAAAGCAGAACTTGCAAAACCCCATTTGCCATATTTCGATTTGCCTCTGATGCATCTTTAGTTTCAGCAACCAAAACATTCTCAGAATCATTCAGCTCTCCCTTGGAATGTTCAGTTAGAGTAAGGTTCTTAGCTAAAATCAGAGACAATGTCCAGAGACTTTCTATGAACCATTTGCTATCTCTTTCTTTTCTTCACATGGCTTTCCATCCCACACCTGCAATTATGCAGGATGGGTCAACATAAGTTAAAAAGAATTATTAGAAATAAAACAAACAAATCATCTATAAAGCAAGATAAAAATATGATGAAGATCACGTGCCTGTTTCTTGAGCTGCTGTTGCTTAGCCTTTTTCTCCTGGATCATCTTCTCCCGATCCTCATAAAACACAAAATCATCTAAGATGCATGTTTTGCTGCTATGATCCTTGAATATTTTTATCAATTTAAGCCCTTGCTCTAACTTGACCTAAAATCACCAAGGGTGCATTTTAGAATGAAAATAGTGACGGATAAGAACCAATAAAAATTATATAAGCTAATATAACTACCTCTTGAGTGTCTCTGCTGTTGGTGACTGGTTTGTTCTCGTTGTTCTCGAGGGTAATATGCTTCAGGAAACTGTTGGGGACATCCTTCACAATGTGCCACTTCACAGGGAAATAGCCTGTCCACTTGTCCTGTTGCCAATACTCGACACTCTTGTCAAAATCAACTCGCCCCGTCATCTCTGCCAGTCCTACAAATTGCCCACTGGTATTAACCTAGACAAAATTCAAAAAGAAAGCTTAGTACATAGTCATTGACAATTGTGAAATAATAAATTAGAAAGATCAGTATCATTCACATGCTCACCGAGAACAATAGAAACACAGGACAGCCACCAGATTTCTGCTCAGCCTCTTGGTATGCCGCATCCAGCTTCTTGTTACCATTAGGTGTGCTAGCCCAGACGTTGTATTTAATGCACTTATGCACATCATCCTCGCTGTAAGATTTGATGATGAAAAATTTAGCATTATCATATTCCTCAGGGAAATCTGCTTTGTTATATTGTTCTCGGTCCGGAACCACAGTTGTCTTATCCTTCTCCTCAACATTAGTATCACTTGATGGCACACTCTGCCCCTTGACTGCAACTGTGGCAGGAACAAAACCCTTTTGGTTTTTGAAATATCCCTTGGCCCTAGGTCCTCTGTTCAGCTCATTCAAACCATCAATGCTGTCATTGTGATAACCAAAATAACCATTGCCTCGCCCCTTGGGTTTGTATTTGCTGTCGATAGCTAACCACCCATGTCCATTTATTCCTGCATTATACCCACCAGATCCAAAGCCCATACCAGATTTGAAACCGTTTCCATATTGACCATAGAATTTGTTTGGATACATCCTATTCATATATCCATGAGTTGAACCCACGCCTGGTGCCAGAGCAGGGTGCTGCCATCCCTGATGAATCAAACAACATCATCCATGAGAAAAGAATACTCTATAAAATGAATAATACTAATGAGCAAAACAAGGAATGTTCACAAAAGGAGTCTGGAAACATTTAGAAAAATCAAAAGTCATGCTCAAAAATTAATAAAGCCCCAACATTGATATAAAGGTTAACAATCCTAAATGGCATGGCAACATTTAAAGCGTTGTAGAACTAAAGAATAGGGGGGTAGACATCAACTTGAGATATCAACTTGGACAAATAAATAATAGAATGGGGAAAAGGATTCAACCAACTGAATCATTTGATTACGATTTAAGAAGAATAAATTAGGACACGTGATTTATTATCATCCATTTGGTCAAAAACATGCAACAGATAGAATGAGGAAAACCATAGATCACATACCATGAAATGAGAATTTTGATGGAAATTCTGGTTCCTTGAAGATGGAGCATTGCCAGCCTTTGAAAATGAAGAAGAAATCTCAGTGTTTTTGTACAGCCCACTGGAAAGCACAGAGGTATCCAGCAATGGGCTATCAGGTTGTAACCTATCAAAACGAGATTTCAGATCCTTGTAACCAGAAGCAGGAAGTCCCTTTGTAAAACCACCCCTTCCATATGAATTTTGATACTTGGGCTTGTAGGGAACTGCACCGTTGCTTCCCTTAACATCCACACCATTTGCAATGCCATTAGAATTTTCTTTAGCTGTCTCCACAGGCAGAGGCTTCTGGTCAGTAGCTGTTGAGATAGAAAGATCGCCTTGGGAAGGGGCTACATGGCTGGGTGTGAAGGGCTCACCACTTGGAGTCAATGGCTGGAAGTAGGGAGGAGGATATTGGTAGTGCTGAGGACCATATAATTGACCATCATTTCCCATAGTGGGAACCGGAGAAGCTGCTGGTGAATATGGGCTATAGGGTCCATACCAATAACCATGAGGATACATAGCAGATCCGTTATCCCCATAAACCCCCTAAAAAACAGAAAATGCACATTAGAAAACCAGTTGTTTGGAAAAGAAATGGAGCCCCCTAATTATATAAATACAATTGAAGAAGATATTAGAAAAGCAACTCTACTAAGCACCTAATAACACTGCCATTTGATACAACTACCAACCAAGCAGGAATACTTACAGAAACCATATCTACTCCTTCTGGGTTCAGATACTTTGAATAGTCGTCCCACTCCCCAGCCCCATTATAGCCTGGAAGAACCAGCAGCGACACATTTTATCAAATTTACGTTCATCTCTTCAAAGAAATCACAGAACGAATAATTCAATATGACAAAAAAAGATATTAAATTCCAGCAGTATTTTGGCACGTTAAACTCACCTCCATAGTAATAGGATTGATAACCATTAGGAAGATAGCACACAGTTGGATCCATGAAGTTGGATAGCACTGGGGTCACAGACCGGTCACTTGGCTGGATCTAGTAATAACAAAATTAACACATATAAGCACAAGTCTACGCCAAAGATAAAGATCTAATCTTTAAGGGTGAAAATTACCTTGCTGGTGGGCTCAGGCATCTCCAAAGTCTTTGTTTGTGAGTCCAAGGATAACTTCTGCAGCAAATCCGAAGTTTCTATGGAGATTAAAAGTAAAGGAATTCCATAAATCCGGAATCATAATATTGAAACAAACAACAGGAAAAAATCCCAACTTTGAATATTATTACTGGAAAAAAAAATAGAGCAAGCAATTCATCAAGAAGCAAGCTTCAACCAGAAGATCAAGCATAATCCACAAAACAAATTTCATAGTGTGAAATTCAATTCACTTATGCCACATATAGGTCAAGCAAATCAACCTAACAAAGGCATAGCTATTAGTACAAGTATAGTTAAGAAAAAACTCAAAACCCATCTCAAGTTCAATGAAATCCCTGCAAGAGAGCCTAAGAAACACAGCAAAACACAAAACCGGCAGATCAAGAGCAAAAAAGAAGAGCAACAAGTGAAGAGAAAAAGAAGAGGGCAGGCGAGCAGATAAGGATACGGTCAGCAGAAGATGAAAGGGTAGCCATGACAGATCTTGTGAGATAATAAAACCCTTCGGTGGGTTCAGTGGATAGCCGCCAAAGGTTTGAGCTTTTAGGGTTTTTGGGGGAAAGAGGGTTTTTTTCACTCTATGTTTGTGATTCAAATACCTCCACCACACCCTCCACTCGCTTTCGCTCTACCATACTCTCTCACCCGCAGGTCATTCAATGATATCATCAATGTTCATTTATTGGACCACGTTTCCACTTGGCAAGTTGTGAGTGGGTACCATATTTTTATTATTTAGCTGATGGGCTTTTATTGGTGGGTGAGATAGGTTTGGGGGTGACAGTAGGGTTAGTTAGGAATCATGCATCGAAGGGAAGTGTTTTTAAAAAAGAATGAGTTGTTATTATTTTTTTATATTTTAAATTAATTTTCAGTGTTATTGAATTATTTTAATATATTAATATTAAAAATAAAAAGTTATTATCTTAATATATTTTTAAAAAAAAAGAATATTTTGAAAAACTTTGAAGAAAGGATCTCGCATCATCCCTCTCTCTTGTAAGGAGTCCTTTTGTCTTTTTAATGGGTTGTAAATGACAAAAAAATCCTTCTGCTCTACCTTTGATTTTTCCAACCCCATGGAAAGGGGGCAAAATGAAATTGACATTTCTTGGGGATATTATTGTTAATAAAATAATGGCGAAGATCCTTATGAGAAGAAGATGAAGAAAGGGGTATTTATAATTAAGGAAGGAAGACGGATATGTTGTTGTCGGTCAAGAAAGAAAGAGTCCAGAATATATTGGTGAATCAAGGCGGCCATGGCTTGATTTATTTGTACCAGCCAATTCTTCTTCACAGGCAGCGGCAGTTAATGATGTTAAAACATTTTTTAAAACATCTTTCTTTTCACTAAAAATTGTATTTTATAATTTTTTAAAAAAAAAATTGTTTGAAATTTATATTTTTTTTTATGTTTTTGAATTGTGCTGATGTTAAAAATAAATCTTAAAAAACAAAAAATTTATTTTCATGTATTTCTAAACAAAAATACTTTAAAACACAATTGTTACTATAATGTCAAATACCACCTACTAGCATTAAAACTGATGTTTTGTTCTCTTGTGTAGATAAACAAACCTGAAATTTGATCAATTATAAGGATGTTTGAGATAATAACAGTAATTGCTTTTAAAAATATGTTTTGTTTGAAAATACTTTAAAATAATATTATTTTAAAAAATATTTTTTAAATTAGAACATTAGAACGATTTAAAAATATATAAAAAATTAATTTAAAATTTTTTAAAAAATCAAAATTATTAAAAACTTGTTAAAATATTATCCTAACAAAAATCACTTGAAAAAAGGTCAGTGTAAGTTAATAAAGCTTCCACAACCCTCGTCTCTCTCACTCGGAAACCATTCGTTGCCTCATAATTTTTTACTCACTAAGGGAATGTTTATTTTTACACTTTAAAAACGTTTTAGAAAAAAATTAATTTTTTTTTTCTTGACTTCAAATTAACATTTTTTTTATGTTTTTAAATTATTTTGATGTGCTAATATCAAAAATAATTTTTTTAAAATAAAAAATATTATTTTAATATATTTCCAAGCGAGAAATATTTTCAAAAACAACCGTTAACATGCTGTCATACAGCTCCTAAATAATCCTATAAGCCCGTTTCTTCTTATTTATTCAACCCAATAGGTATAAAATATATTTTGGAGTTGTTTTCGTTCTTTATTTTTTTTAATTTTATATTGATGATGGAAATAGTATATACGATGATCAATAATGTTTAAGATTATAGTTTACGGTGTTTTTTAAAATATTTTTTTATTTAAAAATACATTAAAATATTTATTTTTTTAAATTTTTTTATTTTTAATATTAGCAAATCAAAATCATTAAAAACACTAAAAATATATAAAAACAGAAATTAAGGCAAACACCCCAGCGGAATAGAGTTTCTAAGGGCAAGCAGAAAGCACCAAGGCATGTTAAGCTAGGTATATTTTGTTTCTATGTTGCGTATTGCTTGCTGATATAAGGTAAACCTAGCAAAGCGGTGCCATATATACCTTTTGTTTTATTTAAATTTGTTTAATGGTTATGGTATGAGATCAAACATTCTCTCAATATTGTTGGTTTTCACTGACAAAATCAATGGACTCCTGATGTTGTGGAATCCATCAGACCATACTATCTCTCCGGAACCATATCTCTCTCTTGAGATTTCCTGAGTGATTTAAGTTCACAAATTAAGTAAGAGCATTCCTCCTTGAAGCATGAGAAGATCAAAATCCTGGGCCAGATTAGCACCTCTACTCCAAGAGGCTTAACAATGCTGACAGAGTATATAGCACTTGTTTTTCCACCTTGAGAATGTCAGAAGAAACTGGACTTGAGCTAGAAGGAGGTGCTGGTGAGTTTCCGATGACTGTTTTACTTGGTAATATATATCCTCACCACAGGATTCCTGCATGGTTCAGAACTTCCATGTTAGAAATTGGTCAAATTTGTTCTGCAACAACTGTGTATTGTCTTCCGATTCAATGAGCTGATCACATTCATTGTTTCCACGAGGAAAATGGAAAGCATCTCCATTTATATTCTTCTCATGATAGTAATATCAGACAGTGATTTCCAGGGGAAAAGGAATATATATATGCAATACATGAACCATATTCACTCGCTGAGAAGATTGAGCAAGATGGATTCCAGTTTTAATCCCCTGAACATCGTCGACACACACTGTGGGGATGTTACCAACACCAGCAATTTACTTGGTAGGAAGTTCGACGAAGAACAAACCAGTTTCATCGGCCCCTAAGACTGCTGCTTGTGCAATTCCCGCTGATGGCACTGCCCCCTGTGACGTTGTGATCGTAGGCACACAGAGAGAGAGAGAGGTACCCATCTGGCTTCCAAGCTGCAAATCCTTCTCTTTGAATAGAAAATTCAGGTGTCACTGCAAATTCAGTCTTTTCCAATAAATTGAACTTCAGCATCCTTATCTTGTTTCCTGTCCTATAATTAAAGATACGCCTAATTAAGCTAGAGGACCAAGCCTTAAAGATTAAGGCACAATCTTATGTAAATAAATTATCAGAAAATTAGTTGTAGAAGCTTTGCTATCTACTGAAAAAATACTGACTCGATGATCAAGCCTACTCAATTTGTTGCCTGATCACAAGTTTACAATCAAAGACCTTAGAACTTATAACTACTAAAGTTTCACCACTTCGGATATCAACTTCAAATCATTAAACCTGCTGAACATGAACCCTAAGTAGTACTTGCTTTGTCGATAGGCACAACATTTCTATCATAGAATTTCATAATTGAATCTTAAGGAATCATCATAATTTGATTTAAGTAAAGCATCTAGTTTGCTTTTATAAGCAGGAAATTTAAGTGCAACATAATGTTAGATGAGTGGCCCGTGGTTAAATCCAGTCCATCTCCAAGATCTTTATCATGTCATCTGTTAACAAATCCCAAGTAAAATCACTCCTAACCAAGCAAATTATTTTTAATTTTTTTTATACCTGAATTTCACAAAGATTGATAGGTTCAGAGAGTTCTCAAAGGTGTTTGATAATTTTTTTATGGATTGTATATAAACCTAACAAACTTGTTTATGGATTAGCATGATAAAAAAAAGTCCAAGAAGAGATTTGTTCGGGTCAACCAAACAATCTTACAAAAAAATTCATGACTTTTGATCAAATCATAAAATTGCACTCATATTTGATTAGCAGATTCTACATACCTAATTTTATAAGGAATTGGCTAGCTGTCTTCAACTAAGCTCCAAAAGACTCTTAAATTATGCTTGAAAGATGATATTTGAGCTAATTTCATTATTTTCATATTTATTTTTGGATTTTTAGTTTAATTTTGGATTTTATATTGTTTTTTATATTTGACTTAAGATTCTAATTTTCTTACCTTAATCGTTTATATAAGAAAATATAAACCTTTAAAGAGCCATACTAAATTAAAAAAAATATATTTAGTAATAGAATATGGATTAGGGTTTTTGTGATGAAAACTTTTTTCAAGAAATATTTTGATCTTTCTTTTGCTTATGTTGTTTTCATCTGCGTTAAAGAAAGCAAGAAGTTGTGCTAATTAGCAGCCCGTTGATAGTGACTGCCTGGGCCTTATTCTGTAATCCTTTCATTCCTTTCCATAGACACCGGCCACTAACATTAAAGCATAACCTGTACTCCACAGATATATAACAACACTCAACTATCGCAATCTGTGTTCCAAGGTAGAACTTCTTTCTTCTGTCAACAGATATAATTTCCTTTCATACAAGTCAACATGTAATGTTCATATTCGATGCTCGCATTCAACTTCCCGTGATCAACCAACAACATTCAAGAAGAAGCTAGCTACTTCTTTTACATGTCAGCATTAAAAAACAAAAACAAAAACTCTATTTCGATAATGCGCATGAACCCGTGTTCTTTCCCTTTTCCCTTTTTATTCATTCTTCTTTTTATTACTTGAATAGGAACTCTCAACAGCTTCCATCTTTTCAATGTGTTCAAACTAATGAAGCTTCTAAGAATCAACTTTAGAGTTGTAATAGTAACCGATAAGCAGAAAAAGGAGCAGTACCCTCAAATTCTGCTCCTTAATCAAGTAAGATTAGGTAAGAATTTGACATTAGTCATCAAATGATTTGATGGATTAGCAAATCATCGTACTCTCTCACTACATATTGCATCATACCGACATTCTAAGTTGACCTGTTATTGTCCATTATAGGCTGTAGGCCCAGCTTTTTTGCACCAGCTTTGTTGTTGATCTGATCTCATGTCTTGTAAGTGACAAATATACATTGCAATTTGTGAGCAATTAAGTATGAGATGGGGTGCACACTCTCTTGGCTACCATAATCCAAAATCAAAATCAGGAGCCTTGATCAACCCCTGCCATGACTAGGCTTGTGGGTGGAGTTATGGCTATGATATCAAATTTCTTTTGTAGTTTTATATAAATTCACCCATCATAATTAACCTTACCCCAAATTTGGATTTATACATTTAAAAAGGAAAATAGAAAGAGACACCATTCAAGCCACTTGAGTAGTGATTATATAAAAATCAAAATGATAATAATAATAGCAAAGAAATAATGTTAGGTAAAGTGGTTGCAAGTTTCTTGTAAAGCTTTGTTTGTGTGCACAAAATAGTGAAAAGAAATGGGTACAAGAAGGACAAAGGGAGAAAATGAAAGGCAAAGATTAATCAAAACCAGAATGTAATGAAAAGATTGGTGCGGGTGCTGTGCTGTGCTGTGTGGTGTGGGAAGATTGAAATGCGCACTACAATGAAAGCTCAAAAAAGCAACAACACTTTCTTTGAACATCTAAAGAATCAAAGCAGGTAACCTTGCTCTTTGGTGGGTGGGTCCATCTCCTCCATGGCCAAGAAAGAGTCCCCATCTTGACATTAACCTTATTATTCCCATCAAGCACTCCCTCTTTCTCTCTCTCTCTCTCTCTCTCTCAAACCAACTTCTTTCTATTTCACACAAGAAAAAGTAGTTTTTGAAATTGTTTTCTCTGTTTTTCTTGCTTGGTAATTTGGGGTTTGGTCTGATACCCTAATAGCTTTAAAAAAATTTGATCTTTTGGATGATGGATTGATTATTTATAGTAGCTTATTGGTGAAGAAAGCTGGGGTTTTTTTTATCTGCTGTTTGTTTTGTTTCTGGTAAATTATGGGAAATTGTTGTTGTAGAAGGGAGCCTTCTGTTTACAATGAAAAATCAGGTTGGTTACCACCACTCTCTCTTCTTTTTGCCCAATTCATGCAATTGTTTCTTCTTTTTCTTCTTTATATGTGATTTTTTCTGCATAATTAGATGACTAATATCATGATCATCCTCTGCTCGGAATGATTTGGCATGTCCTGTATGAATTATATGTCTCCAGTTATTTTTTTATTAATTTTGTTAAGAATGTCTGAGGAATTTTATGTTAGACTGATTGGATGTGATGAGTTTCTATTTTAATGTTAAAAATATATGAGCCTAAATATTCTCTTGTTGTTCTTTTTCACCTCTCTATCTTTTATTCAATGGACTAGAACACAGTAGAGTTTGCCCTATTGAGAGGTGGTGCACCTTTTATTTTCTTTTTTTTTTGGTGGATAGAGGAACCTATTATACTCCCTACAGTGGCTTGATGCTTATTTTTACAGTATTTTTCTATTTCCTCCAATGAACTAAGAAAGCCTACACATTGCTTCAAAATTATTCTTTTTCTTTAAACCTCTGATATTGCCATTCCCCCCCGTTTTTTCCCTCTTCTCCTTTCCTTTTCTTGCTTTGAAAACTGCTGCCTTTAGTCTTGATTTTATGCTTCATTTTAAGGTGACCTTTTGGTTTCTTTAATTGTTGTCTGATGAATCTTTATAAAGCACCAGCTTTTAGATGACCTTTCTGATGATTTCCTGTGCTGAAGAGCAGAAATTAAAAGACAGATTTTATTTTCTACTTCTTTAATGATTCTTTTGACTTTGGTTTAAACATAAAGGGATTTCATTATCGTATTTGTGATTCTAATTTTTTTTTTTTTTTTGTCATGTTTCTATGTTAGAGTCTCCGAAAGACCAAAGTCCATCAGGAAGACCAACAAAGGATGATAGAAAGCTACCTTCAAATCCAGAAGAAGTAGAGGACCTGCGTCGTGATTCAGCGGCAAATCCATTGATTGCTTTTACGTTCGCTGAACTAAAATTAATCACTGGAAATTTTAGGCAAGATCATTTGCTGGGCGGAGGAGGATTTGGGAGTGTTTATAAAGGGCTCATTACAGAGGATTTGAGAGAGGGGCTTCAGCCCCTTCAAGTTGCCGTTAAGGTTCATGATGGTGATAACAGTTACCAGGGCCATAGAGAATGGCTGGTAATCTTTTGTGCTCTTACTTCTGTTCCTGTCCAACATTAAGTTGTTGACATCGGGGCACCATTTCTATGCATTTTTTTCTGTTCATTAATATGTTAAGCTTCAATTCTCCATCAGATTGTAACAGTTGTGAGGATTTTTAGGCAGAAGTCATATTCCTGGGGCAGCTTTCTCATCCAAACCTGGTGAAATTGATTGGATATTGCTGTGAGGACGAACAACGGGTTCTGATATACGAGTATATGTCTCGGGGAAGCGTGGAAAACATCCTGTTCTCAAGTATGTATTTCGTATAACTTAGTTCAACAACATTAATTTTTGAAGCGTGGAAATATATGCCAAATGTAAGCCAACGAGGAAATTATTTTCTGTAAAAGTGGTTCTAAGGAATGTCCTATATATTTGCCTCCAATTCATGTCTTGATGTCTTCTTTTTTGCAAGATAGGATCCAAAAGCCTTAGCTTTAGGATAATCATTAATCTTTGTGTCATCACATTGTAGGAGATGCGACTGCCATCCAAGAACATTTCTATTCGATGTAATAGCTTGTATTTGTGTTTGAAAGCAATTAAAAGATAAGAGATGATGACAGGGAAGCCACTGAAAGGTGTTTGAGGGATTGTCTAATTTCTTTACACTAAGTGTTGAGGACATCTGAATGTGGAAGTTGTAGGCAGCTTCTAGCATGCCTGGGATGTTACAAAATTTTCCGGTTAGAAGCCATGAGTAGTTCTTCACTTTTTTGGCTTTTTTGTTTTGGTAATCGATATGTGCATGTCTTCTGTTGTTGCAGGAGTATTGCTTCCTCTTCCATGGTCAATTAGAATGAAGATTGCATATGGTGCAGCAAAAGGACTTGCCTTTCTACATTAAGCTGAAAAACCTGTCATCTATCGCGATTTTAAGACATCTAATATTCTCTTAGACCAGGTGGTTTTTTTTTTCAAAAGCCCTGCGTCTGCTGCCAGAAATGTTGAGTATTATGACAAGAAATGTTTGAGGTTAGAATCACTTAAAGTTATGTGTCTTTTTGAGCAGGACTACAATGCAAAGCTCTCTGACTTTGGCCTTGCAAAAGATGGACCTATAGGAGACAAAACTCATGTTTCCACTCGCATAATGGGGACTTACGGGTATGCAGCACCTGAATATATAATGACAGGCAAGTTTCCCAACTATGCTGATGTTTTAAGGATGAAAAGGGCCAATTTCCTGTTGAGTGTTGATCTTAAATCCTGTCTGCCTAATGTTGTGCAGGCCATTTGACTCCAAGAAGTGATGTATACAGTTTTGGTGTTGTTCTTCTTGAACTTCTGACAGGAAGAAAATCTCTAGACAAATCACGACCAGCCCGTGAGCAGAACCTAACGGACTGGGCTATTCCTTTGCTTAAAGAGAAGAAGAAATTGCTCAAAATCGTGGATCCTAGATTAGAAGGAGACTATCCTATTAAAGGAGTTCACAAGGCAGCAATGCTAGCTTATCATTGCTTGAACCGAAATCCGAAAGCAAGGCCTCTAATGCGAGATATCGTTGATTCCTTGGAACCCTTACAGGAACCTGAAGATGTTCAGAACGAAAAACCTGTGCTCACTGTGATTCATGGCGTCGCAGATGGCCAGTTAAAGGGAAAAGAAGGTTCAATGTAACTGATCGCACGAGTCCTAAGTCTTTTGATTTTGCCAAGTTTTTTTCCTCCTGTTTAAGAAGGGATTTTTTTTTTTTTTTTGCTGCATTGCATTGCAAGCTTTTCTTGCGTGCAACTAGAAGAAAAGGTATGCCTTGACTTTTTTTTCTTATTTGTTATGTTCCTTTACTCCTCCCGGGGCCAAACATGATTATGATGTATATTAATGGAAGTTGGATTATAGGAGGAGTGAATATCAGTACGTGTTTAACTTGAATAGTGTGTGTTTGTTTACGCGATCAACCGCATAATAATTTGAATCGCGGTTGGCTGGCCGCAGACAAGCCAATCAGTTGTTAAGGAAGCATTTTCTCTTCCCTGATCTTGTGAGTGTGAATTTAAGGGCAGTGATATAGGAAGTGATGGTTTGGTTTATGAACGATCGTTAAGAACCCAATTGAAAGGCAAGAGATTAAACTTGATTAACACTAATAACGAAATTAAACTAGTCAAGCCAGCCTTTTGAGCAGGCACCAGGAAGGAAGGAAGTAATGGAGGCAAAGGACAGAACAAGCTGGGGCAGGTGCGTGTACTGTAGCCAAGTGGCCTTGTTAGATTGCTTGGAATCAAGAGAAGTTTGCAGGCAAACACCTAAATGTTACATCAAGGAAAAGGAAGACTAGCTTAAATGAAGCTGCGTGCTATCTTGACTGAATCATGCTTGCAAATACAAGTCATAAAAAATGTGTGGTTTCTGAGAAATCACAAGAATATGGTAAGAGTTCAATTTCTTAAAATCAATCCGGGGTTAAATTTGAAACTGATCGGCGGTGCCATTGCCGGCCCCTTCTCTCTCTCTCTCTCTCTCTCTCTGCTGCAGGCATCGTAACATCTGCGGGCGATCTCTTTGATCCAACAAAACAAGTTCGTTTGTTATAATTAAGAAATCCTGGCCTGTTTGATGATTTTGTGTTTCAAGATGTTTTTAAAAAAGGTTTAATTTTTTTATTTTATTTAAAAAAAAATTAATTTATATTTTTTAATGTTTTTAAATTATTTTGATATGGGTTAATATTAAAATAATTTAAAAAATAATATTATTATTTTAATATAATTTTAAATAAAAAATATTTTAAAAAACATTCAAAAACAAATTATTTGAGGGTCAGTCAGTGGTCATGTTTTTTTCCGGGAAAGACGAGGGGGTCAGGTTGCATTCTTGGTAGAGTCCCCTCGCTCGCTCGCTCGCTCGCTCGCTCGCTCGCTCGGAACAGGAAGTCAAGTCAGTTTGGAGAAAAATGGCGGAAAGCTAGCAGTCTCTTCAACACCATTACTTTTGTAATTTTTAATATACTTAATTACGAGGAAATTGTCCTGGTGACTAAGGTTGAGACCTTCAATAATTATTAGAAAAAAAATATTTAGACGATATCCTGCTACCTGAATTATAAATTTTAATTAATTTAATTTTATATTATTTTTTAAAATTATTTTTATTATAAAAATAGATACTTGCAAGATCGAACACCAACCTAAAAAAATATTTATTTAAAATTATGATAATCCTATAGAGAGCACACAAAAATAATACCATGAATTTATCTAACATTCAAGAAGAGTGAAATAAAAAAAATAATTAAAAAAATTAAAGAATAAAAAACTAAAAGAAAAACATATAAGATTTGACGGTTAAATCCGCTAAAACTTATAGATCAGGTAATTTGAGTCACGTCAAATCTACAAATTAAATAATAGATTTCATTGAAATTAATAATATTTTTTTTCTAAATTATTATGTTATTTAACCATATAATAATAATAAAAATAAATACTCATGTAAAACCAATATGTGATAAGAATATTTTTTTAAGTTATGATAGCCTAGAAAGCGAAACCAAAATCTACGGTAAACAGTAAAGGCCAGCAAATCCTCTTATTAAGGGTTTGCATTTAAGGCGAGAGAGATGGTGACGGCATCAAGTATACGTCATGCATATTTCATGATCATGCATGTGGACCCTCCCTCTTCCCATTCCTTTATTCTCATTCACCCATTTCCCTTCATCATCCATCTTCTTTCCTCAAGATAAATTAATTCATTACATGCATGTCTCCCAGTAATAAACCCATCTCAATTCTGGTCATGACACGTGTACCGATTACTGCCATGATCATAAACCAATCTATACTCTATATATATATATATATACTTACTCCTAGGTTAGGTTTGATTGGCTCACTTGGCTTGCAAGAAACTTAAGTACCAAACGGATCCTAAGGGTTTATTTGATAATGTTGTTGAAATTATATTTTAAAAACATTTAGTTAATTAATATGCATTATAATTATATTTAAAATTCTCTATTAAGATCTTGGTTATAAAAAGTTATAACTTATAGCTTTTTTAAAAAAATATGTTTGATATTGTGATGTATATATAATGATTTTAAAAAATATTTTTTGTTTAAAAATATATTAAAATATTTTTTTATATTATTTTTACACGAACACATTAAAATCATTAGAAAACATTTTGTATTTTTAAAACACACATTCAAGCACAGTACCAAAATATAAAAATTATATTTCTCTATCTCGTTTTTGGATTTAAAAATTCTTCCATATATATAGCCATCATCCATGGAATAAACTAATCCTTCAACATTAATGGTCTTCCCACGAGTTTTTAATTTTTACTATTATCCGATTGAAAAGTCTACCGTTCACATAGCAATATGAAATAAAAATTCTTTATTTGTAAAACAAAATATAAAATAAATTAGAAAGTAAAAAAGGTAGATTAATAAATAAAAAAATTAACTGTCCGTCTTGTTGATGCAATTATTTTTATCTTTAATTCGTAAAACTTTATATTTATGTTTTGAGTGTGTATTTTTCAGTATTATTGGATATTATTTATTGTTATAAAACCCGGCCGGGTTAAAGTAGAGATGATCAACACCTAGGCCGGGCCTTACTCTGAATTGATCTCCGATCAGGTTTTACAGCCATGCATGTTGTATATATATAGATCTTGTTGCCAAAGATAAAGTGCTATATATAATAGTCTTTTCTATATATGTTGCCAAATTAAACCCATATATATATAATTAAAAGCGCAGGGATGTATAGTATTATAATAATCTTGCAGTCCTTCCTTTGTCTCTCATATATATTTTCCACAAAAAAGGTTGAACACAGTACATACTCCTGCTGCTCCCTTCTCTTTTGGTGTGGATAGGATCAACAGCGACCATGAGCGAAGCTTCTTCAACCAGAGAAACCTCCATGTATGTTCTCTTACTAATCAAGCTTTCCGTTCCCTTATATATATCCCCTTCTCTCTTCTCTTCCATGGAAAAATGCTCATGGAAAGGAGCACTTTCTTAATTTGCAACTTTTGGATATCAAGCTAGCTAGCTAGCTAGGGTTTAAGTTCTCTCTATATATGTACCCGGCCCTACCGCCCTTTAGATTCTCCATCAAAGCCACTATATACGAGATTCATCCAATGTATGTGTTTCTCTTGAAATCCATAACAAAACTTCTTCTTCTTCTTCTTCTTTATTTACCCTTTTCTAATTATTTTTGAAGTGGTAATACTAGCATGATTTCAACTTGAAACCCATTTTCTCTCCCTGCCTGTAACATCGAGTGATGCCCTCATGTTATATATATGTACGGGATATTACATACATATATAGATTCACCTTGCAGCTGGTTTTGTTCAAGAAATCAAATGGGTGTGATATTAAGTTAATTAGTACATATAATCTTGGATCCATGTATAGATCTGCATCTTTAAAACCTAAAAACACCATCTAGTTTTATCCCTCCCAGGATCAGTTAATCTGTGTTATATAATTATTTGCTGGCGCATAGATCCAGTTCATACACGCAAAACTCCATATGCTCTCTCTCTCTCTCTCTGAAGGAAAAGAGGTTCCTAAATATTGTAGACACCTCAAGTTAGCACGCCAGCCGCCTCATGCTCGTCCATATCAACGCCCCCACCATGATTACTATATGCAATAATACTGCACTTCCATTTTTATCTATGATTTCTTCTGTACTGTTAATTAATTTGTTTCCATTTTGCTTTCAGTACCTGATACTTCAACTATATATACACATATACATGCGAGAGGGCGCCGCGCGCGCGCTCCTCATCTTCATTTGTTTTTTCCCCTTGCTATGATAGATATGTATATAGACACACGCACACACCCCCATGACCATCTTGCAAGAGGTGTGTGTGTGTGTGTGTGTGTGTGTGTGTGTGTGTGTGTGTGTGTATGCAAGTGTTGGTATTATAGTACAGATATAATGCAAATATTTAAGTAACATTAATATTTGTAAACACTATATATATATATGCATGTGTATAATTAAATCAACTGATTATTTCATTTCGTGTTTTGTATACGTATAATTAAGGGAAACTGATCAGGAGGGTAGAGAAGAGCAGGATACAGATCGAGGAGGGCAGAGATTGGTGCCGCCAGAAGATGGGCATGGATGGAAGAAATATGGCCAGAAGTTCATAAAAAAAATTGGAAAATTCCGGTATTTTTATTAAATATTACATTCAATTTTCTATGTGTATATGAAGCATATATATATATTAAGGGGTTCTTTTCCTAGCTATCAGTTTTGAACCCCAATTATCCTTGCTGCTTAATTAATTACGTACAGAGCTTAATTATTTACATATATGGGTGTGGGGATTGAAGGAAACTAACCTCTGTGTATCTCTGTTGTCCACAATCTGTTACCGGATTCTCAATTTCATCTCAAATTTAAAAACTTTCATCAATCAGGCTCCTAATAATTCATGCATTTCTCAATTAAAATATTCTGCTTGTAGATCATGCCTTCACATATTGTTAATATTTCTTCTCTCTTTTTCTTTTAATTTTGTCAAAAATGCATATTAATTTTGAGTAATTAATTAAACGATACTACTATATATTTCGAGGAAATTATTTGTCTGAAGAAATCAATATATATATAGACATGAAAAGAAGAACCTGATTGAAAATGTCTCAAACATCAGGAATGCAATCGGTAACTCTTTTTTAGATACAAAAAATTAAAACTAATTAGTAATACTAAAGGTTAATTAGGTGATAGATATCGGAGGTTAGTTAATTTCTAAATTAAAATGAAATTAATGGGGCCAATATATAGAGATTATTTTAATTGTTTATATATATATATATGTGTGTGTGTGTGTGTGTGTGTGTGTGTGTGTGTGTGTGTGTGTGATATATCATATGTATATTAATTAATGTTGGTGCATTTAATTAATCAATCTCAGGAGCTATTTTAAATGCCAGAAGCAGAATTGTGTGGCAAAGAAGAGAGTCGAGTGGTCCAACCCTGATTATATTCGAATATGGTACGAGGGATCTCACAATCATGCCTCATCTACACAAGGGACTTCTTCCTCCGCTGCAAATCAGGACAGCTTGTACGCTCAAGTTTTTGGATCAGATCAACCAGCTGCTTCACGCACGCATCATCAAGATGCTTAATTGATTGTTTATCATATCGTTAGTTTTCTTTTTACCACTGTTACTGGTGGCTAAAAAATAATATAAATTATATATTAAAAATTTATTTAATAATTTAAATTATTATATTAAATTAATTATTTAATATGATATTAAAATCTTAATGATCAAGCGATTACAAGTTTGAATTTCATCACCCATATTTATTTGATAAAAATTAAATACAAGGTAATGTAGGTATGTACAAGTTTCAAGTCTAAGAAGTTTTCACTCGAGGAGACGTGTTAAAGAATAATATAAATCATATCTTGATACCTCATCTAATAACTTAAGTTATTGGATTGAATTGATTCTTAGACACCATTAATTATTTTCACTACTCATTAATCATGTAATTAATTGATTGATGATATATTTCACCGGCAAAAAAAATTAATTGATGATACTATAAAAAAAAAATGTTTCTAGTTGTTTATGACATGCCTAGACGGGCTGGCAAAGTTGTCAAAGAACCATCTCAACCCAATAGTTTAAAATTTTAGGTGAAGTCCTAAGATATGATGATTTATATTATTCTCTAACACACCTCCTCAACTGAAAGCCCTTTGAGCTTAAAACTTGCTCAGACTCACATTACCTTTTGCTTGATTTTTATCAAATAAATGGAGATGGTGAGGGTGAGATTCGAACTCGTGACTACTTAGTCATCAAGGCTATGATACCATGTCAAAGAACCGTCTCAACCAAATAGCTTAAACTTTTAGACTAGATTCTAAGATATGATTTATATTATTCTCTAACATAAGTTTGGATGACCTAAACAACCAAAACTTTATCCTAGGCTTGATGTTGACCTTATCTATCTCGTTCTATTTGACACATTATTTTATGTGTTTCAAGTTCCCATAAGCTACACACATAATTTTTTCTATACAGAGCAAACACCATTCTCTATGTCAAAGGTGTTGTCCTTCACTAATATTTTCATTAATAACACGCATGCATACCGCAACAGTCATGGCATGATACATCAACCAACAAGTAACCATGATTAGTTGATGGTTTTTTTCCTATACAGTACCACTCACAAAAGCACCAAATATTTTTCACCAAAGGTCAAGCAAGCCATGACAATTCCTAGCAAAAGCAATCCCAATATACAACCATAAATTAAAGCCAAATGCAAGGCCATGTAGATTTTAGGCCGACATATATATAAACGCATTTTCTAAGTATGCCATACTTCCTTACCGTTGCACGAATTGGTGATATTGGATAATTGATCCACAAACTAGTAGATCAATCCATAATTAATAAATACCCCCTGTAATAAATAATATGCGGTTAGAGGGGACATTAATTTTCAATTGTTTGATGTGCCCTTAATTAATTAATTAGATGATAGCTTCTAAGCAACTCTAATTAAGAGGTTAATTTAATGTTTGATATTGATTAAAGAGGTACAGTACTCCTCCTCTAGCTAACTCTCTGAATTCAACTCTTGAAATTAATTAGTATTATTTTAAAAATGTCATTAATTCTTCTTAGTATATTATATATATAATTAGACAATTAATGTGATTATTTTAAAGACTTCAACGCTCAATCTTAATCACACGATCGAAAATATCCTATCAATATATGTGTACGTAAATATATAAAAGCAAAACCTTAACACACTAGTTCTAGAATTACTTGGAACCTTGCATGGCCTCCAAATGACTCTCTCTCCTTCACCTGAGTGAGGGTAATGGTCCGTAGCCGAATTAATGAGAAATTAATTACTTCAGTGCGTGTCATGTATGTGTATTTTAATTAATTCTAACCAGCTGGAGCTTAATCTCTGCATTAATTACATGGTTCTGATGTTAATTGACTTACGATTTAATCATAAGCGATTTCTCTCTCGATTAAGGAGGTATGATTACATCTTCTTCTTCTTCTTTTAAAAGCTCAGAAAATGGTATCAATAAGCAAGCGTACGTAGTAATTTATTCGAAACCAAAACAAGGAGAGACTTCCGGCTAATCCTAATAAAATATTCTGCTTGCAGGAAGACATGGGCCTGACTCATTTACTAGCACTAATCCTTATGGCCCAATGTTGATCTCATGTTAGCTTCGATTCCAAGCCCATCATGGGCCTTTATGTTAAATTCAAATTGATTAAAAAAACCAATAGAGAAATATAAGTGAGGTTAGTATTGTGATAGCTATTGTGGTTGTGGTCTAAAAAAATATTTTATAAAAAGTATATTTAGTTGAGGTTGGTTTGAAAAAATATATGTGTGGTTAAAACTGTGGTTGAAATTGAGGTTTAACAAAAAGTAGTTTAATATGTTTGGCTAAAAGAATACTTTTTAAATTGAGATTATATATATATATATATATTGATGGTTTTTAATTTAAATATTGTAGATTTAACTAATGTTCACGTGAACAAGGACTATATTTTTTCATGGTTTCTTAAGCGCACAACAACATCAAGTAAAATATCATCAAGAATAAAATTGGGATTGCGATCAAATTCTGCAAATACTACGTCATCAAGCGATCTTCTTCTAATTTTTTGAATAAAACACAATTAAAAATAAAAATAAAAATAAAAAGTTCAAATACTATATGAACAGTGGGGTGTGACTCTCCACTGTTCACTTATGTGAACAGTGAAGAGTGCAACTCTTCACTTAACAAAAACGTAGCAAGAAGCATGAAAAATTGCTTGCGCAAAACATGCGGTGAAACATCAGATTTTTATGGGTCTCATGGCCAAAACACAGTTGCTGAAGGTAACCAAACATTATGTTATTGAGTTTGACAAAGTGATAACATAATGAAATCTTCTCGTGTTTTGTTACATTATTAAATTTAAGTTAAATGAACATGGTTTATTGTATGGTAGATAACTTGACTACTCGCTTCTTCTTTTTCTCTTGTACCTCCTCTCATTTCTATTTATTGTATTCAAGAATTAGTTTTTTTCTTCCAAGTTGAGTTAAATTTTACGATTTATTTTATTTATTTTTTATTATATTATCTTGGTATCATGACACGAGAATAATGCTTAATGGATCAACTCGAGTTAACTCGGGTTGCTTTTTATGTTTTTCATTTAATTAATTTTTTTTAATTTTATTATTCAACATTGAGTCAGTTGGAAATTGAGTTTCATAATCTATATAAATTTTCTTTTTACGAGAATATATTGATCTATCTTGCTTTCTTCCAAGACCTTCTTTCTTTCCAACTACTGGCCAAGTTTGCCTTGGCCAGTCTTCAGCTTACCCACTTGCCTTTCCCTTGGATCATGTTGATCATGTGGATAAGTTGAATGTAGGCCGAGACTAGAATCCGATCCGAACCTTCACTTTCAACTGAACCCTCGATGATGTTTAGTGAGGAACAACTAACATATGAATGCGAGCTTAAAAGTTTTTTTTTTGTTTGCGATCAATTTAGTGAGCTCTTTCAAGCCCATAATAGAGCTTTGGGTTCATACTGAAATTTTTGTCTTTTCGGGTGTTAAGATCAAGATTACGAGTTTTGATATTTTAACTTTGGTTAAATAAAGTTGTTTTTTTTCTGAGTTTTTAACCAGCTAACTAATTTTTTTCCCTATGTATTTTTCAATCCAGACTGATTAAGAACAAAATCAATCGGGCCTAGCCCAATTAATCCATTAGACTGATTAAAACAATGATTGGAGCAACTAAATACTTCTTTTACATTTCACGCCATCACGAGAATGAGTGTATATAGTAAGGTTATGTTTGAGATTGTGGTACGTGGTTTAAAATGTATTTTACTTAAAAATATATTAAAATAATTTTTTTTTTATTTTTAAAAAATTATTTTTAATATTAACATATTAAAATAATAAAAATTAATAATAAAAATTAAAAAATTCAAAATATATAATTTGCACCGTTACATAAGTAGGACACTGGTCGTTGTAGTGGTTGTACCCAAAACTACCAGCGCAAACAAAGCAATCAACATGACAACACCAAAGGTTCTAGAGTGTTCTAATATAAGACAAATCAAGCGGCAATAAGTCTAATCAACGGTCTAGATTCGCTAGAACCTTCAAGACCAAACCCCAAGTAACACTCACAAAAGTAAAAACCTACTCTTTCTACAGCTTTGCAAGGACTAAGAGAGTGTCAATAAGATAAACCTGCACCCACCTCCCCAGCCACCCACCATCGCCTCTCATCCATAAACCCCATTTCTAAAACCCC
>Ga0307510_10002065_pt1 | contig 22676 bp, 24 predicted proteins | sample 12_EM_MG_FD_207224 | JGI IMG/M metagenome (GOLD analysis project Ga0307510, IMG submission 207224) | Populus trichocarpa ectomycorrhiza microbial communities from riparian zone in the Pacific Northwest, United States - 12_EM | ecosystem: Host-associated > Plants > Roots > Unclassified | place...
TGTTCCACGAAAATAGAACCTTTTGGTCGGTCTTAATAACCACTAGAACAGTCGCTCAAGAATAGTAGCGCCTTACCTGATATCCGGACACAGCAGAGCGAGTCATATAGTCCATTCCAGGGATATCCGCCGGAGCCACATCAAAAAAATTCTTAAAGGACCTCAGTAAAGAACAAAAGGGACGAGATGGGTGACCTTGACCACTCACCGCGCCGAACATACTTGCGTAGGTGGGGTGCTCCACGATCTCTTGCGGGAGTCTTCCCAGGCGCTTCCCGTCGATAAGCAGTTGGCCGCTGAGTAAATCGTAGTGAACGCTCTGCCCCCCTTCTGTTACGCAAGAGATCCATTGAGAATTTGGTCGAGGGAGCGCATGCCAACGCGCGGAGTTGCGATAACCTAACCACAGCTGGGCAAGGGCAAGATCGTAACCGCCCGAGTGCAACAATTCGGCTTGACCGCGAGCATTTGTGTCCAAGTCGCTAAAAATGGGCTCCAAGTAATGCAATAGTCGTCGATGGCGACTAAGCATCCTCGTAAGATAAACATCATCTGAGGTAGGTGGGGTATTGTCATAGACAACAATCGCACATTGCATGGCGATGGAGAAATCTTCATCATTCGTGAGGACACCAGGCAAGTGCTCTGGGGATACGTCGAATGTCGAAAAGGATGTCACGGCGAGCATACATAATCGGCGTCGCAGGCCCGCGCAGGATGTTTCATCTTGCGTAGACTCCAACTCATTGCTTATTGCGGATATCCATCGACGCGTTACATTTCGAGCCTCCCTCAGCAGTACATAAGCCCGCATAGAAATTCCCGGGTCGGTTGTGGAATCCAAAAGGCGGCTGCAGATAAGAGCTAGAGACAGATGATCATGAGACAGGCACCGCGTCAAACGTATCTCACATACCAATAGTCCGCACGGAAACCTCTTCTAACCAACTGGCCTTTATTGTTTGAAGCAGGGACTCCAACTCGCGTAGCAACGCATTTCCGAAGGTGGAAATGCTAAGGTCTATATGCCACTCGCGAACGCCGTCGGATAGGGGTCCAAGCTGCCAAGTTGCCTGTGTAACCAAGGTGTGTACTTCCTCGCGTCGGAACGAGAGGGAAGGCGACGCGAGTTCTCTTGCAATGTTTAACCATTGCAAACGTGGGCCGCTGCGCAACCCGGAAAATGCGATGAACTCATGTAGACTGATTTCTTTAGGACAATTAGCCTGAGCAGAAATGATGTCGTTTGCGGTGTGCTGAGTGCTGGATACGTAGTCATGGAGGCAACTGTATTGACTTGTTGTTTGGACATGAGGCTTGCACAAGTACCCGACACTGGACTCAGAGCAGAAAGGTACCACCCAGGATTTACGACTACTGTCATATGCCTGGAACTTGAGTCCATTGTTAACCAAGACGGAAGACTCATCTGCCGGAATTCGAACTCTCTTGTAATGGGTCTGATCGGCAAATGACTTCGTAGTTGAGCCAATGGTTACTCGGTAGCCCTGCGTTGCCCAATTGCGGAGGCCAGAGAACGTACCCAAGAGAACCTGGGGTTTATCGCGCGGATCTAAAACGGACGGCAGGCCAATGTCGCGGAGGATCATGTAAGTTATATCACGCCAAACAGAAAACGCGTAGGGGGGGGAGAGTTCGAAGACCACATGCTGTGCATGCACCATTGAAGATGGTAGCGGCCACTCATGGACGAAGATTTGCGGCTTCTTGGCTTCATATTCCAATTGACATTTCTGACAAGTTTTGCTTTTCTTCTCAGTGGGCTGGCAATCTCCAGGTGACTCGTGACTCATTTCCGAAGCCTGGCATAAAAGTGATTGCGATTTCCGATTCAAGTGAGCCAGTTCTTCGCGTTTATTTTCCCTTCCTTGATGAGCATGCGCATTTATCTCATCATAAAGGAGGTTTAAATCTTGTGAAGTCCGGAAGAACTTGACAGCGAAGCAAGAATCATCAACGCTGTCCGAGAAGATAGATGGGACTTGAAGAGCTTCAGTGTGTCGCCGACACAGATACTCTTCGATACGCAATGCTCGATTTATGGTGGACGACCGATGAAGAAGTAAGTCATGAAGGAACTTGGTAGGAATTTCGGGGGGATACTGCTTCAATAAGGGACATTGATGGATTGCGAGTGTATCCAGAGCCACCCAAAGATCCATGATGGTGAGAATCATGATAGAATTGTCTTCGGCGTTATCCCAATAGAGATCTCTCACACCAACATAATACTGCTGGATGCATGAAGCCATCATAAACAGGGAGTTCTCGTCCATCATTGCAATTGCAGAGATCCACAATTCCAAATTCTTCTCTACGAATGATTCGAAATCTACGATTGCGATGTGTTGGCCTTCAGCAATGGCCTTTGCGAGTTGGCCTTTCGAAAATTGAGAGAAATCGTGTCCAGAAAAGAATCGTGATCCCTGGGGTTTGAATGGTATCTGCGGGCGGACATGTAACACGGAGCGGAGATTCGTGAGGTAGGCGTATGATGAGTTGAGGGAGATGTGTGTATCTGCGACGAAATCAAGCGTCCGAGGTTGCAAGGTAAAGCTGAGTGGTCTAATAGACTGGAACGCCATCCACCTCTTTGAAAGCAACGTCTCTGTGTCCTTTGCATTGCCGTGGACGAATTCATAAACATGTTGCGATACAGCAGGTCCTAATTTTGAAAGACGTCGAGTCATTTTGGCTCTCATCACGTAGAGTAACTCGCTCGGGAAATCCTGGCGCAAGCATTTACGCAGAAGATGGGCGTGAAAGTATAGGATGAAAGGTTTGTAAAGATTGTCGAGACGCATGGAGGACTGAAGGGTGACCCTGAGCACGAGCCATAATGGGGATCTTCGCCATGGCTTGAACGCCGCATCCCAGGGTACTTCGTCTCCTATCCGTTTCGTGATGCGATCCACGACTGCTGGCTGACCGAATCCCCTGAGAATTCCCACCAGTAATCCCGAAATGTACCTGGGATGGACGGTTTCGCGAACCTCGTAGACGACAGATCCTGCCTTGGAAGCTGTCGGAGTGGAATCCAAGATGCCGACGTCCATTTGGACAAGGAAAGAGGACAATTCCCGAAGAAAACACTCGTCCATAAAGGTATCAATAGGCACCTGGATTGCAGGTCCTGGGTAAGAACACAGGAGCTTTCCCTCGGCCTTCATCACAGCGGTATTAGGTGGCAAGACCTCAAACACCTCGAACTGAACGAAGTCTGCGCTGAGAGCTGGCCTGCGCACAATGATGGCGGCGTTTTGTGCACGGATATGCATGACAAATACATCTGATAGAAAATGGTCGAACCAACGACCAAAAGAATGTATAAGCTAAATAGGCGTACCTCCGATGGCCATATCTGATAAGGCACGCTGGAGGTTGGCCTCGTCAAGAGGGGATGCCGCAGTACGACGAACAAATTCCATCATCTTGATCATACGCATCCACAAAGGATATTTTAAAGGGAGGAGTATTCGGAGGAAGTCTTGGGCAGCATCTATGAGGTTGTCGCATAGCGCCACATTGATTCCCTGCTCTATGTCCTCACCCGGGCCTTCCTGCGGAAGCTTCGGGGGCATAAAGACGTGCTCAATGACGGAACGCAAAATGGTAGAATCAGGACGAGGATTATTGACAATGGGGGCGGACATGACTGTGGAGAATGGGTGTGTAGAAAGGGCAACGAAAGGGCACGGATAGAACGTCCACGCCCATGCCACGCCTTCAAGTCCTGGCGTCTGTGTCCTGCCGAAAGAGGATGCCGCGTGTTGATCCCGGAAACTACTTGCAAACTGATAGGCCGAACACCGTCCCCCCAGTCCATCGTCGATTTGATTGTCTATGGGTACGTCTATGAACCTAGGATCGTAGATATTACGGATGAGCTAACTCGCATACTCCGCCGTTGCAAAAAATCTCACCATCGTTGTATCCTTTTTCTTAGAAAGCGCTCGGTGTGGTAATATTAGCTAACGAACTTTCCCCCTGACCCAATCGCATGGTAGTTGTGTGCGAAAGTCGGGTCATGAGATTCCTGGGGCCGGTGGTACATCCACTTTGGGAATCGGCCATATCGTGTCACCGTGTACGGACCGCACACGTCACTGCAGAGTTCTTTCTTCCCGAACTAGGGGAGTTGGGTATAACTGCGTTGTTCAATTCCTAGAGAAACGGTATACTTCACCTTCCGTGTGCTTTACACGCGCATGTAACATGTTTGAAAATTCTGTTTGCTATATTTTGTGACTGATAGAGATGACGCCCGTCTCGGGCGGCGTCGGGCCATCACGGAGAAGACGACGTTCTGACGAATCAATCTATCAGCTTGTCTGCACGTGCTGGCCTGAAACCCACGAGTTTACCCTGACGCCTGGTGGAGGGTACAGTACTGTACTGTAGTTATGTGTGGAATTGGCAGTCGGTGTCGCGGATGAGCGGAGTATAAACTCGGCAGTTGGACCCGCCGACGAGTCGCCGCGTTTCAAGTTGGCGAATCGGAGCCGTGCAAACTTGGCCTCACTGCCTGGGCCTCACCTCATGACGCGATACGGCATCGACTCGAAAACAGCTCAAGATAAAAGTCATCACCGTGAAGCGGACGTCGTTTACCAACTGAAACTCCCTTCCTAACCCCCAATCACCCTCCACACGCGCCACACGCCACAAACATAATGTAGCGACCATAAAGAACTGGCGCTTTATCACGCCGCGCCGAGTTTGTGCAAGAACGAAACGAAGGTCTTACGGCTAGCGGAGAAGGAGCGGAGTCGTGGGATGCGAAGAATGTGGTGTGCCGCGGACTGACGTCCCTTAACTCTCTCGCCCCGTGCTCAATGCCCTCCCCTCGCCCCAATCCGAGAGAGCCATGGGGAACCTGAGGACCTCCTGGTACGTGCCCTGCATTCGTCAGGTTCGTCTGTGAGATTCCCCGCTGATCAAGGGAGATGTCTGGGGATCTTCATGAATATGCCAAGAAGGAACGCGGAGCTTGAGCAGGACCTGGAGTTGGATGAAGCTGAGGTCGTGCTTGCAGCAGCGAGCCAATAGTGCCTGATGAGAGGTGGGGAGAGTCGCCCGCAAACAACCCACCATGGCAAATTTCATACACCCCACTGAGCAGTCCCCGTCTTCGCACTTCCTTGGCCGCATCGTCATCATCCCCTTCAGGTCGACCCATGCGCCCCTGTGCGTCTGGCTCCCGCATTATAGCGTGCACGCTGATTCGGCGTAGATGCTCCCCAAAAGGTTGCAAAGACCTCAGCAAGTACGTGCCTACGATGGCCGTGCGCGAGACCTTCAAGGATATAGGGTAGCTTGCGAATCCCTCGCCTTCAACCTCATCATGGCCGCGCCAGCCCGAGGCGCGCAGACCAGCTATGTTGACGTGCGCCCTGAGGGTCGCAGACTCTAAGCCAGCACATTGCACCTGCCTTTCATTGTCGGCTTCAAATCCGTCCCATCTACTGAAGTGGTGTGCCGCCTCGGTCCACCAGGGCAACCCCCGAACAATCATCTTCCTTCTAGCCTTCTCTGCTGCGAGGACGAGGTACGTCGCACGAGCGAGTCCGAGAGAAGTGGAGAGGGGAAAGGTGAAGCCGAGGTACGAGCCATGAGATCTAGCATATGCATGAGACGCAGGCCACGGTGGACCAAGGTGCGTCGCCGTCCTAGGCGCGTCACGAGGAAGATGCTGACAAGTGTACTGTACGCGAAGACATCAAGACGGGCGACGGCGCGGTCGTTCAGTTTGTTGCCCAAAAGCCGGGCCGAAGAGAAGAAAGAAAATGAAGAGAATTCAGAGGGAATAACGCAGGGAGATTGGAGGCGAATGGTACCACGTGACGTGCTACCCTCGATGCGGTCTGTGGAGACTTATTATATCGGTGCGTACCATTCAAGTCTACTAACACAATGTTCAATATCCCGTCGCCTTAGTCAGGGAGGTGTAGAACACAAAACTGGATGAGGCATCCGTTTCCCCACTGTAGGGTTTAGTTGTGAATTTATGTGCTTTGATTGGCAAGGCCTCCACGTCCCTTTCCCTCTTTCCATTCTCAGCTCACTGGTTTCTCAAGCACTTTGTTCGAATCACAGTGCGATTTGTATCCCGATATCCTATTATATTAACAGGTTTGAGGATCTTTCGAGCTTGACGCTTCTCGCCCGTTTTTTCTGTTGGTCAGCGATTTCTTCCTTGATACCGTGACTGGGGAAACACCGGAACAGTGTGTTGGCCGAGGTGCATGTAGAACTCTAAAATCGTCAGGTGATCCACATCTTTGCGAGCCTGCCTGGACCGTTCATTTAGGGCTTAATTGACGGTTCGGGATTCGAGGTCGCGTTCCAAACGACATGTACTGCGAACTACGCGTTGTTACTGACTAGCATGAATTTAAATCGAACAAGACGAGTTTGCAACATTGATTTCTCCTCCCCTATTGTTTCCTCAGTTCGAATCGTATAATCCCTGCGGTAAGATGTGACCAATCCCACTGCCAAAAGGGCAGGTCCATCGCTACAGTTATACCAATGACTGGATCGGCACCCAATACGTCCAATGATCGTCTTTCGGTAGATGCTGTGAAGAGTGTTCACCTTGCCATGATTTTGACTCTCGGAGCAAAAGTTATCAATAGATTGAGGTAGGAAATGTCTATGAGCAGTCCGTCCAACACATTTGCAAATTCGTATGTACAATCAATCGTACTATATATAGCCATCAAGGTGACATCGTCTCCTCACTCAGAGAGCTCGCATTCAAGATCTGCCCCATGTGTGTTCTATAGTAACCCATGCCCTTCCGTCGTAACCCTATCAGAGTCTTCAATATATGCACCCTGCTTTGTGCGAATGGGGAGGGTCGCCCTGTACGGTGCTCCGGTGGCACAAACCCATCTACTTGGCTGTACGTTGTACCCGGATGCGCCCTGGCGAGAGCGAGCAGAACGCATACACTCTCGTATTCTTCTTTACTGTCGAAGTAGAGCTGCCCTGCGAATAGGTTCAACTCTACTCTTATGTGAGTCGGTGCTGACCACGTCTCTGCCGGTAAGTCTGGGATGGAATGAAATGCGAGATCTGAGAAGGAGCGCATGGATGATGTGACCCGTGGGGTGTATATGTGTAGCTGGACTTTCTTCCTCCTTCGAATGATCGGAAGTAGCTCGTTTGCTTCATATGGGCTGATCACAATTACAGCTCTGTCCTTCCCTGACCCACACGAAAGTATCCAATTGACAGGGCGGAGATAGTCTGTCAGGCGCGCGCCATCGGAACCGAGGATGGTGGTAGTGAAATCGGTCGTTGCAAGCGGAGAAGGAGACCACTCTGACGTCAAATCCAGACACACGGCCATATCGATGGGATTCAAGAGCGGCGATATGTGCTCGGAGAAAATAGGAAGTATCCCTGTTTCGACGAAGGTACGGACGTCCTGCCGGACAACATGCTTCGCCGGTTGAGCCTTCGGAGGGCGCTCTACTTGACGCTCCCGTTCGATTTCGTGGTTCACCTCGCGTTCCTGCTCTTGCTCTTGCTCTTCCGCCACCCTACCATCAACCAGCTTCGTTATCCCACATCGTTCCATCCGTTCATTGAGAGACGCAACGCCGCGAATCTCTGGACCTACACCAGCCTGTGCTGTAGGCAAATACATTTCTTCCAGTGTTCGTGACTCGCGCTGCAGCCAGGTATTTTTCAAGACTTCCATATTCCTGGTTGTACTATGAGTTTGGTATGCCACGAAGCGCTTATGGTGATCGAGGCCTTGCTGCGCCCAAAATGGGAGGTGGTGGTGGATGTCTCCACAGGTTTCGTGCATGGCCCAACGAAGAACGTCCACCACGCGGATGCGATCCCCGGCGGCTAGTCCATTTGGAATAAGGCTACGAATACGGCGGTCGACCTCTCCAGGCGCGAAGAACATCACAGAATGGCCTTTTCCGAGCTGGCGCATTCGCATACAACCTACATCCTTGTGAGTTTTATTTCCACCAGGTAATTGATGGGTATACCTTGTACCAGTCTATCCTTGGTGACCTTTGGACCAAGCATAACAGCTGCACGCATTCCTTGGGGAAGCTTGAGATCCGTTCCTCTAGTATGGGCTTCGTCTAGATATACTACGCATTTGTCCAGCTGCCTGTTGAAGGGAGACGAGATGAATGGCTCCGTTGACCCGTCTGGAGTGACAACAGTAAGGTGATCTGAATCGTTCAAGAAGATGGCTGCAGAGACATCCGGCCGAAGGGAGAGCCAGTGTCGGGCGAGTTCTTCATTCCGGAGTTCAAGCATCTGAGCTCCGACGTCCAAAAGGACCCTGATCTCAGGATCTTTGCTGACTAGACGTCGCAAGAAATCAGTTGCGGGCTCGCGCTCGCCATTCTCTCCCTCGGTACACTCGTAGTGGTTATTCTCGGGTAGCAAGAGGTTTCGCAGAACGAGAGCATTAGTACCGAGGACAAAATCGGGATCTTCCTGGGTTATTGATGTGGGTAGGAGGTACCGGTTGTCATTTGTGCCGCTGAAGCCCGTCGTAACGTTCTTCCTCTCTTCCACCAAATCCCAGGCTGATGTTGGGAGTTTAGACGGAAATTCTCTTGACGCCCGAGGAAAGACTACCTGCGACAGGTAGAAATCCACCGCTCCTTTATTCCTTGAGAATAACGGAACAAGGAGCTTATCAACTTGGCCTTCATCTTCGGTATTCACGCCCTCGAGTTGGCGAAGCTCCTCAGGGAGGTCTTGTCCTAACGTGACCCAATGATCATATTCCATCTCGGGACTATCGAGCTTGGAAAGCAAGTCAAAGCACAAGAGAATCTGGTCCTTCGTTAAGCCGCCATAGTAATAACTGAGACACGTTAACGCGATTGCAACATCAGGGTGACCGAACTCGGCTCTCAGGCTTGGTACATCCTGTGTGAACAGTCAGCAATATTCGCGCTACTAGATCAAATACCGCATACCTTTGCTCGATATGGGACAGCCAACAACGTCCTGCTAGGGTCAAGGCCATAATCTACTCTCCAGCGTCGCTCTTTGAGAATATAACCAAGAATTCCTTCGCCGTCCATCAGTAGCCCACGAAGAAGGAGGATTCCTTTCAACATGGTCGTACCCGCGCAATGCGAGAATATCAAATCGCGATCATTGCTGGACAAGACTCCCTGCGAAATGACACGGCGAGCAGCTTCCCGGATCGGCGGCGGGAAAACACCCATTGGTAGGTTGGGCAGTTGTCCTTCGAGAGCATCCTCAATGATGAGTGAAGATATCTGCTGAGAAATAGCAGGATCGAGTATGCGAATAATCGGAAATCCTCTCGCAGTCATGTCTATTTCGAACTTCTTCGGGAACCTCTGATGTAACTTCTTGGCATGTTCTTGCAAGCGGCCGAATACCTGCTGTATCGTGGTCCACCGATTGGGGTGATCGTCGACAGGCATCTGCTTCCCTGAAGTATAAATAAGTTGATACCGTACGTGAAGGATCTCGTCGCTTTCGTCAAGCACGTCGCGTGATGACTTGGCCACCCAGCCCTGCAAGGCGCCCATTTCATTAGCGATCGAATGCTGTTCAGGGTTTCTGTGTGATGCCAGGAGGATATCGATGTGCATGAGTTTCTGAGAAAGTATGTGCTCAGGTTGGACAACCAGAACACCACCTTCAGCTACACATCTTCTGTAAAGACCTTTGATGGTCCTGACCAAGGACAGATCCATGCAGAGGCTACGAGAAAAAGGAAGATAGAAAATGGGTCTGTTGGCCAGGCCAGAGAGTCGACTGACAAGTAATTGGAACATCTGATTTGAGAGGGGTTTAAGAGTCACGACTCTCACGAGATTCGAACCTTCAGCGAGAGTCGAGGCAACAAGAGGTACAATAACAGATGATTTTCCCTCTCCCATATTGAGTTGAAGAGATATGTTCCGTTTAGAACTTGGAGAAATCATTTCGCGCGCGACGGCTACCTGAACTGGACGAGCCAGGAGATTCGCTTCAATCTGGTCAAGTGTCTGTCTTATTCATCTGAGCTGTTTCATTAACAGAATGGACGAACCTGTACCAACAGCCAATCAGGAGTCGATTCTGCCAGTATGTTGTTATGGATGGCCTCGATTTCCCGATGAAGTTCCTCACATCTTTGTTTAGATGAGAGCTCCAACAGTCGTCGAGAATGTCGATATTTGAGGAGGGCAGTTGCGAAGCGAGTAATCAATGGCCGCCACTTATCGGGAATTGTATTGATGCGATCTCGGGCTAACTGACGGAGTAACGATCGGGGGGTCATTCGAGGCCAGAGGCCCGCAACACTGTTGGTTTCCTCCACAGTTCGGGACGGCGCTAGGGCCTCCTTTATCCGGGAAAATATTTTGTCTTTAACACGGGAACACTCATGGTGGTAGGCGAGCAGGAGCTCGTGCTGAGGAACGGCTCCCCGCACCAATTGGTGCGCAGGTTGTCCCAAAAGTTCGAGATGGCTCTTATTCAGCTCACCTCCATAGAGCTTCAGCAAAGGCCGACGTGAATTTCGGAACTCTTCGATAAGAGTGTCAAGGCCGGGCGAACTAGCCAGTTGTGGGACGGCTTCTGCTGCGGTGGTATGGTTGATGCAACTTTGATAAAGCTCTCCATCAGTAGATGGTGTCGGGACGTTGGCGCAGGACACCATTAAATCATGGAGCGAATACGATGGTGCTCCTGGCTTGCTAGTGATTACTTGGGGCGAAAAGACGTATGGCCCGACGGCAGGTATCAAGTTATTGACATACTGCGGCATGATGCTCTGTAACTGTGCCACATGTTCTTCAAGTTTGACGTTCCGGGCGATCGACTGGATGTATGGCACGAGATGTCCAATGAAATCAGACTTGTTGAACCACAGTTCGGGGAATTCGACTCGGTGATAGTGTGGCCATTGATTTAATATCGACCTCGCGACTATTGACGATTCTCTACTAATTGTCGCATTGTATTCCGCTGTCTTCCGCTTTTTCTTGATCTGTAAGGAATACACCGGAGTGGAGTATATGGGTTGGGCAGATTGGGATATCAAGTCTTCGAGATTCGCGAGTCGTGGGGCGACTCCGTCTGAAAGCATAAAAGAGCGCTCTCGCGGGGGACTGAGGTCGCGAAAGCGCACGTCCAGAGCAACCACAGTTAGAAAGGGGATAAGGTCTTTATACTTGGACTTGCTATAAGCTGCTGCTGAAAGAGAAAAACACAATTTGATCTTAGAGTTTCGTTCGTCCTCATTTGTTGCACTACGACAGAGATCATAGATCACAAACCAGTCCCGTGGGGCATCAAAACTGAGCCAGTATCGACTGTACCGCAGTGAGACCACGCTGATGGAAGGACCGACTGAACCCCATGAGTTCATGAGATCCCAAAGGCTCGGCGATAGGCTACCAAAGGATGGCCGGCCATTCCAAATAGACCAAGACATTTGAAACGCGACATGTTCTGTAGTCCCAAGATCGGAGAGATCCCTTGACCTGTAAATGATGTCATCTGGGGACGATGATCGTTCCAAAGCTTGTATATCCGATGGATAGTATTTGTTGTTACGAGAGGCCGCCCGATTTAATAACGAAGGATTGCGATTAGGGGGGTCAAACACAGCGGGTGGATCATACAAGACCTCCAAGTCCCGGGCGTGATCATAGATGGTGCATACAATCTGGAAGAAGTCGTGGTGCTGCGATAGTGCCGGAAGGTCGTTCCATTTCACTGTAGCCATCGACCGTAGATGATGAGGATAAAATTCTCTGTTTGGCGTCAATTTGCCGATGAATTCGAGAAGCTCTGCCTCGTGGACATCAAGTCTTTGAAACGATCGGCAGGCAGCGCTCTGCAATATGTGGAGGGCTTCTTCTGTGCCGGTGTGACCGAGCAATGGATCGGGAAGACAGTGGCTAGTAAGCGCATGCAAATAACATTGGTAGAGCTTTGAGCTTAGGCTGGTAGTACCCGTAAGGCATCCGAGATCGGTGTCGACTGTATATTCGTGCCAACGGACATTATCTTCAGCACCAGTATCGATAGACACATTGGCGAAATGACTAGTTGTTTTGAAGGAAATGTTTCCTTTCGGAATGATGATCCGTCGTGGCAGCAAGGCGACGTCGGAGCTGGTACTGCTCAGGCTGGGGCGCAGGACAAGTTTATTTGTCAGGCCAAACATTGTTCCACACGTCTGGGTCTCGTCAATGACATAACCAGGTATGCTTCGACACTCGAGCTCCCAATTTGAGTTGACGAAGAATGATAGACGTAAACGAGGGAGAGAAATTTCCAACGTCTGGGCGATGTGTGTGGCCATAATTTGATCCGGGTATTCTAGTGGTGACAGCAGTTTTGACACCACACTGAATGTACTTGAGTGAATGTCGATGAGTCGTATCGAGGAAACGCCTTGACCAAGTTTCTGAAGTGTAGCACGGGGTTTCATACCCCTGTTTTGGATATAAAGCCGCCAGTTAGAGGTTTCAGATGTCCACGGGGATCCAGCCGGACGAAATTCGAGCTCGTGCGTCCTCAAGTCAAGCCAGTGAACGTATTTGTCAACTAAATATCTTGGGAAATCTCCGAGAAGTTTTGACCGTGGGATGAACTGTAATCGTTGCGAGTCTCCTGGCTTCCTTGCTTGCAAGACTAAATCCTTATTTTGCCACGAGAATAGGATCTTTTCGTGGTCAAAATCACGACAGAACGCCTGAGGAGACCAGTGCCTTACCTGGTATCCAGATGCGGCAGATCGTGTCATATAGTCCATCCCAGGAACGTCAGCCGGAACCACACTAAAAGTTCGCTGAAATAACATCAGGAAAACAGGGAAAGGAAAAAGAGGGAAAAAACTTTTATCACCCACCGCTCCGAGTATACCCGCGTACGTGGGGTGCTTCACTATCTCTTGCGGAAGTCTTCCCAATTGTTTTCCGTCGACGAGCAGTTGGCCCGTTAGTACATCATAGTAAATTTTCTGACCTCTTTTTGTTACAGAGGAAATCCACTGAGAATTTGGTCTGGGGAGCGCATGCCAACTGGAAGAGCCGCGAAAACCTAGCCACAGCTGTGAAAGGGCATGATCATAAGCGCCTGATTGCAACAATTTGGCTTGACTGAGATCTGTCGGGTCCGATCGACAAAACATTGGCTCCAAGTCATGCAATAGCCGGCGATGGCGACTTAGCATCCGCGCGAGATAAAAGGAGTTGTCATCTGAGAGAGATGGTGGTGTGTTGATGTGGACCATGACCGCACATTGCATAGCGACGGAGAAATCCTCGTCGTCCGAAAGAAGGGTGGGTACGTATCTCGGGCATACGTCAAATGTCGAAAAGCAAGTTGCAGCGAGGATACATAGTCGACGTCGCAAACCTGTACAGGATGTTTCATCTTGCGCAGACTCTAATTCATCGCCTATTGCACATATCCATCGATGCGTTATTTTTCGAGCCTCCCGCAACAGCGCGCAAGCCCGCACGGAAATCCCAACGTCCGTTGTCGATGCCAAGAGGCGGCTGCAGATAAGAGCTAGGAACCGATCAGCCAACCGCCGTGTCAGAGCTATTTCACATACATACCAATAGTCCGTACAGTGACCTCCTCTAGCCAATTGGCCTTTATCTTTCCAAGAAGGGACTCCAGCTCGCGCAGGAGCGCATTTCCGAAGCGGGAAATGCCAAGATCTACATGCCACTCACGTACGCCATCCGACAGGGGTCCAAGTTGCCAAGCAGCCTGTGTAATCAAGGTGTGCACTTCCTCGCGACGGAAAGAAAGGGAAGGCGAAGCGAGTTCTCTTGCAATGTTTAGCCATTGCAGACGTGGGCCACTGCGCAAGCCCGAAAATGCAATATATTCATGTAGGCTGATCTCCTTAGGGCAATCATCTTGAGCAGCGATGACGTCATTTGCGGTGTGTTGGGTGCCAGATACGTGGAGACGGAGGCGGTTGTACGGACTTGACTTGGGGGTGGAAGGGGTGCACAACTTTGCAACACTGGACTCAGAGAATGAATCTGTCACCCAGGATCCACAAATACAGTCAAATGGCTTGAACGATAGCCCATTATTAACCAGGACGGAAGACTCTTGTGCGGGAATCTGAACCATCTTGTAGTGGGTTTGATCGGCAAACGACTTTGTAGTTGAAGCAATGGTGATTTGGTGCGTTTTCCCTGCCCATCGGCGGAGGCCAGAGAACGCGTCCAATGCAAGCTGAGGCGTATCGTACGAACTTGTGACTGTGAACTGGCCGATGTCACGGAGGATGTTGTAAGTTATGTCGCGCCATATCGAAAATGCTCGGGGAGGAGACAGTTCAAACACCACTCGCTGTGCATGCACCGTCGAAGAGGGTAGAGGCCATTCATGAACACGGATTTTCAGAGCTTTGGCCCGACGTTCCAGTTTGCATCGCCCACAAGTTTTCTTTCTGTGTTGAGGCGGGGAAGTATCTGACCACTGGGTGTGACCCATCTCCGAAGCCTGGCGTAAAAGAGAATTCGACTGCTGATTCAAAGAATATAGTTCCGCGCGTTTCTTCTCCCGCTCTCCTGCGGCATGCGCATTTATCTCGTCATAGAGGCGTTTCAAATCCTGGGAAGCACGAAAGTACTTGACAGCGAAACAGGAATCATTGACGTCTTTCGAGAAGATGGATGTGACTTGAAACGCTCCCCTGTGTCGCTGACGTAGATACTCCTCGATATGTAAAGCACGATTTATGGTGGATTCCCGATGAAGGAGTAGGTCATAGAGGAACTTGGAAGGAATTTCCGGAGAATATTCTTTCAGCATGGGCAACTGATAGATGACGATTCGATCCAGAGCCATCCAAAGATCCATGATGGTCAGAATCATGATGGAATTATCTTCAGGATTAGTTCCATAAAGATCTTGCGTGGCGGTATGATACTGCTGGAAGCACGACGCAATCACATCCGGAGCATGCTTGTTATCGGTAGAGACAGCGACCCACGACTCCAAATTCCTCTCCACAGATAACTCGAAATCCGCGGTTGCAATGTGCTGGTCTTTGGTAATAGCCCATGGGAGTCGGCCATTCGAAAACCAGGAGAAATCGCTCACGGGATAAAGGCGTGATCCCTGGGGTTCAAAGGAGGTCTGCGAGCGGCCACGTGAGACGGGGTCAAGGGTCTTCATGAGGTACTCGTAGGAAGAGTTAAGAGAGATGTGTGTATCCGCGACGAAATCGAGCTCCTTGGGCCGTAACGTAGGAATGGTCGACCCAATTTCCTGGAATGCCGTCCATCTCTTCGAAAGCAGAGCCTCTGTTTCTCTTGCAGTATCGTGGACGAGTTTATAGAGATGCGTTGACGAGACGGGACCTAATTTGGAAAGACGCCGAGCCATTTTGACTCTCATGGCGTAGAGTAGCTCGCTGGGGAAATCGCGGCGCAAGCACTTGCGCAGGAGATGGGCATGAAAAAATAGCATGAAATGTTTGTAAAGATTGTCGATATGCAGGGAGGTCTGAAGGGCGACCCTGAGCACGAGCCATAATGGGGACCTTCGCCATGGCTTGTACGCGTCGCGCCACAGGACTTCGCCTCCTATTCGCTTCGTGATGCGATCCACGACTGCTGGCTGACCGAATCCCCTGAGAATTCCCACCAATAGCCCAGAAATGTATCTGGGATGGACGGTTTCCCGAACCTCGTGAACGGCAGTCCCAGCCTTGGATGTGGTCGGAGTTGAATCCAAAACATCGACATCCATTTGAACGAGGAAAGAGGAGAGCTCCTGGAGAAAGCATTCGTCCATAAAGGTGTCCACGGGCACCTGGATCGCTGGTCCCGGGTAGGAGCACAGGAGCTTTCCTTCGGTCTTCATGACTTCGGCATTCTGTGGCGAGACTTCAAACACCTCGAACTGAACAAAGTTGGCCGGGGTAAGCCTGCGCACGATGAGAGCGGCGTTTTGGGCACGAATGTGCATGACAAATACGTCTGATAGAAATGATCGAACCAAAGGCAAAAAAAGAAATTGGGGACTGGATGGACGTACCTCCGACGTTCATCTCTGACATGGTACACTGGAGCTCGGTCTCCGAGTCCTTGAAAGAGACCGCTGCAGCGCGACGAACCAATTTCATCATCTTGATCATACGGATCCATAAGGGGAACTCTGAAGAAGGGAGGTGTCGAAGGAAGTCTTGGGCAGCTCCTATGAGGGTGTCACATAGTGCCACATTCATTTCCTGCTCCATCTGTTCACCAGGGTCTTTCTGGGGAAGCTTTGGGGGCATGAAGACATGCTCAACAACGGAACGCAAAACGTTAGAGCCGATATTAAGGGTAACAGGGGGGGATTGCATGACTGTCAGGGATGAGTTCATAGACGTGGCAACGATAGGGTACTGTACGGCCACGCCATGCGTGCGAAGTTGAGGCGCTATTGTCCTGCCGAAAGAGGATATCTCTGATCAACACAATCGCAAAAAAAAAACTTACGACATCGATCACGACTCGGATATGCCAGTCCCATCATGGTTCGCAATATTTATCTACAGACCTTGAGGCCTTGAGGACCATAGAGTACGGATGCACTCGCTCGCATGCCTAGCTGGTGCAAAAGCCCACCATGGCCCCTCTGAAAGTGCTCAGTAATATTAGCTAGGTTGTAGATTCCTTGGTAGATTCTCTTTGATGCGATTCGGTATCGTATGACAATCTACAAGTCACAGGGTACTTTTTAGATCTCGGGTTCGGGGAAGACAGGGAGTGAGTACAGTTGCATTGCTTTCAGAGCCACCCTTCTTCCCGATTGGAGTCGAGAAACCGCCTAATCTTGAATCCCAGTTTGTTGATAGAGTCCTGGTCAGGTGGGAGCGCAGCATATGGATCGTGACGAACTACGGGTGGAGTACATATGAGCGGAGTTTACATTCGCCAGTGCCTCAATCGTGAATTCGACCTCACATCGTCTTGCTTTCACCCCGTGATGAGCGATACGGCATCGACTCGAAAACAGCTCAAGATCAAAGCTGGCGTCGTGAAACGGTTCGTGGTGCACCACGTCATCGTCGACAACTGAAAGAGATTGCCAAAAACATCTCACTCCTCCTTTGCCCTATTCCACATCCGCATCACATAGATACCAAAAAGAACTGACGCTCTACCGCGCCGAGGTCGTGCAGAACGAAACCGCGCTCGAATCTTTCACTGCTAGCGGGCAAGAAGCAGGGTCATGGGAAGCGAAGAATATGGTGCGTCGCAGGCCCTCACCCTCCTTCCCTCACGCCCCGGCCCAATCTCTCCCTTTTCCCCCCTAAACACGCAGGCGAATCTAGTGCGCGAGAGCGAAAAAATGGTCCGCGATACCGCGACGAGGCTTGAGAGAGCGGCGGGAGAACTTGGGGATCTTCTGGTGCGTGCCCCCACACTCTTCCCCTTTGACTGTGAGATTCCCCACTGATCAGAGCGATGTCGGGGGATCATCAGATATCCGGTAAAAGGAACGCGGAGCTGGAGCAGGACCCGGAGTTGCGTGAGGCTGAGGCCGTGCTCGCGGCAGCTAATGGCACCTAGTGAGAGGTGAGGAAGAGTCACGCGGGCTCGCTCCCGCTTGTACTGTAAGATCTTCTATGACAATCCGAGCGCGTTTTCTCCTCATGTGAGCAGCGGGGTCCGCGCGTTCATCGCAGCCTGCTTTGGCGCAGAGAGGCTATACATCCTTAGATGCGCCTTGATCGTGTCCCTTCCTGGTCATATTTCTAGTGATGGGGTACATGGCTCCCCGTACGCCTTTGTACAGTCGAGAGAGTAAAAAGATGAGAGATGACGGTAGTGATACACGCTACGATACAGCAACAGGGTGTGCGGTATAGACCGGGACAGACTTACATCATACTCATATACACATTCCCATCCTCGACCTCGGCCCTCCTCCGTTCTTCCTCCGCCTCTGCACGCCTGGCGTCCCTCAGCCGCGTGAGCGCATCAAGGGCACCGCGCCACGCATCGTGCTCCACGCGCTCCTCGAGCAACCCACGCGTCTTTTCTTTCGCCCTCGCGATATCCTCTCTCTCACCACTCGCGCCGGCGCGATCGGAGGGTCCCGAAGGGAAAGGGAGCCCGACGCCTTGTGGTGGAGGCACGAACCCTGCTGGCGGGGCAGTGAGGACAGCGGGGGAGATACGCGCGGCACGGATATGGGCGAGCGGGGAGCGGAGGGCCATTTGTATTCCCTGTGGATGATAATGACGATGATGATATGGATGGGATGGCCAAAAAAAGAGCGGGTTTGGATCTGGGACGCACGTCGAGGGTTTCAAAGTATTCGCCGACTTTTTCGACGAATTGCTCGCTGCGCTCGTCGCCCTCTGGTAGCCCTGCGTCTGGCGCGTCTGTTTGTGGCAGGGCGAGGAGGGCGAGGGAGGTGCTTGCGAGAGAGAGGAGGTGGCCGATGTCCTGTTGGGGCGGTGCGAGTGTATTGGTGTCGTGTCATGTCATGTCGATGTCAGTCCTAGGCCAGGGGGAGGACGAAAGATGACCTTTTCTACTCTCCCTAGATCGTGTATTAGATGGGCTGTGCGAGACGAGGACCAAATGGGGTCTGCGTCGTAATCTTGTGCTGGTGCTGTAGTGGACATGGACGCACGGCTGTGTGAATTGAATTGGAGAGCTAGAGTAATAGGTCACGCGTGCCATTTACTGACTCACTCGACCAGCTCAGCCAACGAACGGAACGGCCCAACTCTCAGGCCGTCCCCTGGCTATTTGACTATGCGATCGTTGCCCATGCCCCTCACATAAAAACACCGACAGCTACCACGCCACCAAACGCATACTCTATCCCTTCCTCCCATATCATCCAATCCACACCTTTTCACCACACGCATATCCACGCACAATCACCACACACACACAAGCTCGGGAATAGAGCGTGAGGGAGAGAGAGAGCACCACAATCAACTCCACCATGGCACAACCCCGACACCCGACCGAGCAATTCCGATCCTCTCATTTTCTCGTCTGCGCAGGCACCATCCTCTTCGAATCGACCCGCGCACCGCTGCGCGTCTGCCTTCTGCGCCACACGGTGCGAGACGAGTGGCTGCTCCCCAAAGGCCGCAAAGACCTCGGGGAGCACATACCCGCGACGGCCTTGCGCGAGACCTACGAGGAGACGGGCTACCCGTGCTCGGCGCTCGCGCTCGACCTCATCACGCGCGCGCCGGCGTCCGGCGCGCAGACGAAGGACGCACCGGCGCCAGTGCGCGCGTGCGTGGACGAGCCATTCATGGTCACGCTGCGCCGCACCGTTTTTGACGGGGACGGGGCGGGGGTGAAGCTCGTGTGGTGGTTCGCGGCCGTTCGACGGCCGGACACGGACAAGGTCGACGGGACCCAGACGGCCGTCGAGAGCTTCGAAAGCAGGTTCTTTGACGTCGACGAGGCGCTCCGCGTCGCTACGTTCCAGTCGGATCGCGACGTTATCGCCGCGGCAGCGGAGCTCGTTCGGGCGACTTACCCTGAGGCGAGGGAGGAGCAGGGGCAGGAGCAAAACCAACGTTTATGAGGGTTGTTGGTTTCTCGAGCTGTGATTTCGTTGCTCATCTTGTATCTCATTCCGGGAGTGAGCTTACAGTACGGGACAGTTATACCAGTAGTAGAGGCGTACGATATTGGCCCTACGTCATACTTTTCCAGCGAATAAATTTCCTGTCAGGATTGCCAGATAAGTTCCCAAGTCCGAAGATGGCAATTTACTCCGTTGTACTGGAGGCTGAGCGCTGAGCGCTGAGCCTCCGATGGTCAAACCCTGCACAAAAACGATGGCGACGACAGTCCCGGTCAATGCCCCTGTGACGCGCTCGACCTTGCCTACACTCTCAAGTGAATGCCCGGCGCCCATCTTCTGACCAATGGCCCTTGCTGGACCCCTTGCCCACAGTCGAGTTCGCGCCGTTCAACTGCCGGTGACTGGTGACTCCCCGACAAATGGAACCATGCGACGCTTCCCCACTGCCAACATAAATGCAAACACGATTTCGACCTCACTTTCTGCCTTGCACAAGGCCATCGCCAACTTGCTCCGTACACCCACACAGTCGATGAGCCGACCCCCCACTTTTGAACCGTCCCCCATCTACCAGCCAAATGTGCTGGATGTTAAGCTGGGCCTCTACCCATGATGCATCAGCATCGGAGCAAAGCCCGTCTGGGGTTTCGCTCCCTACTCACAGCCTTCATGCATGCCGTCACGCTCGCCGACCTCTACCATCTCTAACGAGTGAGTGGCTCGCTTTCTTTCTGCCTCCTCACCAGTCTCTCTCCAGAGTCGCCATCATTCTATACCACCCATGCAACCTACTATGACCACCTGGCCCACCTCTACCAACTCGAAACCCCTCTCTAGCACACCTACCGTGCATTCTCCCACCTTTCGCTGGTGCTCCTCACCTTCGCATGTGTTTCCCCCTCCACACACCAAACTCCTCTTCGCCACCGTCCGCTCCTCCATCTGACCCACCTCCCCATCCAGACTAAGTCTCAAGATCACCACCATCGACCCCCCAGGTGCATTTCCCCAGGCAATGAAACCCCTAATCGCGACCCGAATCATCCCCATCATCCATCTGTACGCCCTCTAATGCTTCCAGCTCATCCACCACGTTACCGAGACATCCCGCTCCTACAGCACGAAGGCGCAACGACGCTGAATAGATGGGGTGTCACCACCCGCATCGCGCGCTCATCCGCCCATGTCCACACTTGGACGAGCTGCACCTCCTCATGTTCACCAGTATGGACTGCGCCCGCCTCGCTGACAACTCGATGCCGCCGCACTCTATTTCCCCACCCCCTTTTCTCCACGACGCACCTGCGTGCGCGTGTCATCGTCTTTTTATCTCCTAACCATGTTTTGTTTTGCGTAGGTTAAATTTGATGAGTGGTTCGAGTCACGTGCAACATAATACCCGCTGGATGTGATTTCCTATGCACCCATGGCAACCAACAATCTCGCTCCCAGAAGCACCCAAACACCCCAAGTCCTGACTGACACATTTCCTCACCCTTCCCATCAGCCATCACGCAGAGCTCTGCAATGCCATCTCCTGGCTCACGCACAAACCTCCCATCAAAGGGCTTGACCCCTCCATGGTCCTCAACACGTACTGCTTGCACCTCACCCTCGGTGTCGTGACACTTGCCCCATCGTGCCATTGCCGTCCAACCATGATCGCATCCATGATCGCAAGGAGACGATCGACCTCATAGTTGCCACGATGCTCCTTGCCACCTGGCCCCGTGTATTCGCGCCGAAACAACCTGCTGTGCATTCCCCTTAGCAGACTGGCAATCATGCAGCCAGACCCTGTGAGCATGCACATGTGTCATATGTCGACCTAATGTACACTCTCCTGACAGCCACTTTCGCGTGTGGTCTGTGGTATGTTTGCTTCCTTTCTTTTCTTTTTCTCTCCTTTTTTTCCTCTTTCATTTTGGCTACAGCCTACAGTGTCCCTCGCCCACCAGCTCACTTTCTGATAATCATGATAAATACAATAAAATGTAAGGATCAAACGTGAACGTGATAAGCTGTGATAAATAGGATAAGATAACTGATATTTTTAAGCACTATCTGCTCGTGGATGAAAGTTTATGACATTTAAATCAATTTATTTATTATATATATTGCTTATACAGAACTTACTTTTGAAACTGCAGTTTTCTTCACAATGAAGGCCGGCCCGACAGCCCGACATGTGCGTGAATGGATTAGGTAATCCCCGACGGCAGCCCGAAGCTTTGCAAAATTGCTGGAGGCCGGTTCATGGACGAGCCTGAGATAACTTTATTTCGATACAAAAGTGGGGGTTACATTGTGCAACCCGCTTTTACTCCCATGCCGTAGGCACGGAGTAAGAGCTTGTCTGTTCTGTTCGGGATATCAAGCTTACTAATCCTCCAAGTCGGTTGACAGTTGCATGCACTTTGTTGGGGTTTAGGGTTTCGCCAGCTTATAAGGGCTGGAATCGCAGCACCGGCCACTGTGACTGAGTGCCATCTCTCCACGCCTCTCAAGTATCATGGGAGCTCAGTACCTGCCTGTTGGAAGTCGTCGTCGAACATTGAGGTAGGTCTATCATGCCTTGCCTTTCAGTTGCTGCCCTGTCATTCAACATGCCACTTAGATCATTCCTACCCAAAGGTCACCGAACCTGCAATCCAGGTAAGGGCTACAGCGATTGTCCTGGAGCATCACACGATCCACTACATGACTCAGAGACTTCTAGTCGGAAGCCGGCAACCACACTGATCATTCCGTGCAAGTCATTGAAATGGTCCGAGACCATTCCCATACATCTACGCATCAGAGAGCGCAACTCCTACACGGGCTCCTCTAGCTCCCCTATTACATTTGAAGACTCCGCATCGGCCATGCCCCCGACTATGGTAGAGTTTGATCCGTCGGAGCGACAATCGTGTCGCCGGAGGTGTGCTGTATCCTGTAGCTCATCAACCACCGTACCCACCCATGCCTCTGTGGGGAGCCGGGTCGGGATGACCAAGCAGAGTGAGTTCGAGGTTGGTAGTTCTTGAGGTGAGAGGCCGCGTTCCGTGTGAACCAGAACGCGCAGAGCGGGACGATGAAAACGGGAGGAGCGAAGG
>Ga0307510_10002066_pt1 | contig 22676 bp, 13 predicted proteins | sample 12_EM_MG_FD_207224 | JGI IMG/M metagenome (GOLD analysis project Ga0307510, IMG submission 207224) | Populus trichocarpa ectomycorrhiza microbial communities from riparian zone in the Pacific Northwest, United States - 12_EM | ecosystem: Host-associated > Plants > Roots > Unclassified | place...
AGGCGTAGAGTAGGAATAGTGTACTAGTATTGCTAATTTACCAGTGGAGAAAGGGAGGGGGTGGGTGGGAGGAATCTGGTAGGGTAGTGATACAGTATACCGTATTCGAACTTTTGCTCTTGGATCGTGAGACGGGCCCAGAGCGCCTAGTGCTGTTGAAAGAGCTTTATGCAAGGGGATCTTTTTTCTTCGAATTTGGGAGAACTTTGGTGTGGAGTTCCTTTCTTGCTATATAAGCCTTGAGGACCGGCTTGCCACTTAGAGAGCATTCTTTCGACCCCTTGGTGTTCATACATTTATTGGGGGGATTCTGCTTTGTTTTTTTTGTTTTGTATGTTGGCAATGGCAGTTTAATGGCCGCACTCTGAGGCCGCTGGGGTATACTTGTACTCAGTGCAAGTACGCACGCACTAGTCAAAGGATGCGCAAGCTATGAAAATGTTTTCACTCCCGTTGGCTTTCTTTCCTTCTCACCTTTGCTCGCTTCACATCTTCCTCCCTGTACACAACCTTCCTCAAGTCTTTCCTTTCCATTAAGTTATCACAATCAATCATGACCTTCATCTCCACTTAAACAGTTTCAGTCCACTGCGTAAAATCCTCACCGTAAATCATTACCTCACAGCTCAGATTTTCAACATCGTATGGTGGGGATATCACGGGTGAGGATCTGTGATTGCGCTCATATAAAATTTTTTAACCAGAGTACAATACCCCCTTCGCCTGTGGGGGCCCTACCGTCCACCTACTATGCCCGGGCACGGGATTCACGTTGGCTCGTTGATCAGAGAGAGAAGAGTATAGAAAGTATCGTTACGTACTCATCACCGAGGTTATCCGAACTAGGGTCTCGTCCCAGCCATCACACAAGCCCATACCTCTATTGTCTCTATTGTAATAGCAGGTCTCCCGGACTTGGGAATGCTCTTGTAGCTGAGGTACGCTAGGGAAAGGAGGGGGGTGTACTACAGTCAGCAGGGTTCTTAAGTATTCGGGGTTAAGTGCTTGTGGGATAGGAGGCTTTTTACCCCTAACTACCGTAAGTATCATACCCTAAGAAAGAGCTTAGGTCATAAATGATAAGCCATGATATGCCTTTTACCACACCCAATCCGCAACTCATTAAACTAGGAGAAACTGCTCTAATTCCGATCTATTCACCCTATCATTCTAGTACGAATAAAGTGATTGCTACATGTAGCATCCCGGGCGAATTAGCAAGAAAATTGGAAAATTGTTTCTGCTGATCCAACAAATCTCAGAGGGCAAAGTTTATCTTTTTCGAGTTTTGGAGGTATTATACAGTACACGCGAGTACAATCAACCCCGATTAAAAAACCACCTCTCTTAAATGCCGATGGGGGCTGCGGTGTCATGCCTGGGATAACACAATCTCGGGATCAAAATGCTTAGGGTCGGTTCTCATGTGTATGGTGGTTCTAGGAACGTCTACGGTAGGTCCTCAGATCTCAGAGGGAAAAGTCTATGTGCAGTTGATCTATATGTCCATCTATCCATCTATCACTAGCTAGGGGAAACAAGAGGGAATAAATACATAGTGAAGAATTAGAAAAAGAAGAGGTGTGTAGCGAGAAATATATTCGGAATCGTAGTGAAGATAAATGATGCAAATTAACAAATAAAATAGCCCCCCTGGATGCTGTACGCTAAATACAAGGAACAAAAAATCGTGCACCTTCATAAGAAAACGCCAACAAGTACCAGTCAGTTTCAGAGGGGAATGCCGACATACACGCGGGATTCGCCTCGGATGAGGGTGGCGGGGAACTTTCTAGGCCATGTTGCAGGGCTAGTACAAAGTAAGTGGGGGGGGGAGGGTGGAGATGTAGTGACTGTAACAGCGTATGGTATGCTCCCCCGAGGGTGAGGAAGGCTGGTGTCGGAAGAGGAGGAATCCTGTGCGATTTGAAAGTAATGGATTGACTGCCTAGAGCTCTACCTCAGCCTAGGAGGTTTATAGCAAGTGGCCTGCTGCGCATCTGCGCTTCCCGTAGATCTCCGGACTTGCAGTAGCTTCACTACCCCTTCATGTCCCCTCTCGGTGGCATAAGAGAGTGGCGTACCACCGTGTTGATCCAACCTGTTGGGGTCGACGCCTTCCTGCTCTAACAATAGCTTCACGACTGGTTCATGTCCCTCGACAGCAGAGCACCCGAGGGGTGTTTGGTCATCTACATCCGGGAGGTTGGGGTCAATATCTTCCCGCCCTAGCAATAGCTTGATCACTCCATCGTGTCCCTTAATAGCAGCCCACCCGAGTGGCGTTCGAGCATTTTCATCTCGACGATTGGGGTCGACATCTTCCCGTCCCAGCAACAGCTTGACCACTCCTTCATGTCCCTTGATAGCAGCCCACCCGAGTGGTGTTCGATCATACCCATCAGGGCGATTGGGGTCCACATCTTCCCGTCCCAGTAATAGTTTGACTACTCCTTCATGTTCGTCGACAGCAGCACACCGGAGTGGTGTTTGGCCATACTTATCTGGGAGATTGGGGTCGACATCTTCCCGGTCTAGCAATAACTTGACCACTCCTTCATGCCCTGCGATCGCAGCACACCCGAATGGCGTTCGACCATCCTCATCTGGACGATTGGGGTCCACGTCTTCCCGCCCTAGCAATAGCTTGACCACTCCTTGATATCCCTTGACAGCAGCACAGCTGAGCGGTGTTCGATTATACTTATCCTGGTAATTGGGGTCGACATCTTCCCGTCCCAGCAATAGCTTGACCACTCCTTCATGTCCTTGGATAGCAGTCCACCCAAGCGGTGTTCGATTATGCTTATCAGGGCGATTAGGGTCGACATCTTCCCGCCCCAGCAATAGCTTGACTACTCCTTCATATCCTTGAAAAGCAGCCCATCCGAGTGGTGTTTGACCACAAAAATCAGTGCGATTAGGGTCGATATCTTCCCGCCTTAGAAGTAGCTTGACCACTCCTTCATGCCCCTGGGAAGCAGCACACCTGAGCGGTGTTTGGTCATACTTATCTGGGCGATTGGGGTCAACATCCCCCCGTTCTAGAAGTATTTTAACCACTCCTTCATGGCCTTTAAGAGCAGCCAATTTGAGTGGTGTTTGATCGTGCTTATCAGGGCGATTGGGGTCGGTATCTCCCCTTTCAAGTAGCAGCTTGACCAACCCCCCATATCCCTGAGTAGCAGCACACGCGAGTGGTGGTGTTGAATCATTCCCAACTGGGTGATTGGGGTCAACATCTTGCCGTCCCAGAAGTAGCTTGACCACTCCTTCATGTCCGTAGAAGGCAGCATGCCAGAGTGGTGTTTGACCATACATATCTAGGGTATCGGGGCTGATATCGGCCCGTTCTAGAAGTAGTTTGACCACTCCTTCATGTCCGCCAAGAGCGGCCCACCCGAGGGGCGTTCGATCGTGCTTATCAGCGCGATTGGGGTCGATATCTTCCCGCCCCAGCAGTAGTTTCGCCGCTCCCACGTGCCCGTTCCTCGCTACCCACGAAAGTGGTGTACTACCTGCACAATCTTGTTGGTTGATGTCGTAGTCTTCATCATTTATAATTGCGGTAATAAGTTCAGCAGTCCCGAAGAACGATGCGCCATGCAGTCCAGAAAAGGGCGAATAAGTATCGATATCTCCGGCATAGCTGGGATGCACAACCTGCTCTAAAAGGGATACAGCAGCCACGTGGCCTTCATATTGGCCCAAGAGCTCCAGCGCAAGGGTCCTCGCATGGTCTGAGAGTTCCCTCCCCGCATGGGTTCCCCAGTATCTCGAGGAGTATTTGAGGAATGGCATGCTTTGATGGTCTGGAAGGGAATGAGATGCGAGGTTCTTGACTTGTTGTGAATTTAGATAGGTCAAGCATGTTTCTGCGAGTATCGAGTGAGGTTTATTGAAGAGATCTGGATGACCGCAAAGATACTCATGGACGGTATAGTGGATTAAGCGCACAGTTGAAGCTTCCTTATCGACTGTAATTAGGCCTTGACAGCAGTGTAGCAGTGTACCTATCGAAGGAATATTTTCGGGATCGAAATCTGCTGTCCCTATCTCCACCGCAAGCGCATCACACAGCTCATCCACCTCTAGTGGCCGTTCCGAATGGCAGACCCATGTGAGAGTGACCATTGCGAGCTTTGTCTTTTCCTCGTCTTGAGCTGTTATACGCTCCAGCGTCGCACCATATGCATCCGCTAATCCTGCACCATCCTTTATTGACTCAAGTGCTTTTTTCCGCCGAGCAATGGTGGTCCCTCGCAGGATCGCATTGATATGGAGAGAAGCGAGTAGGAATCTGGATTTAAATATCTCAGCCACTAACTCAGGGTAGCTTTTCACTTGAATTCGTTTCTACATACGTTTCTGAGCTCATTTCGGGAATGGTCTTCATGATCTCAGCTACCAATGTGCTGCTCATTGCCTCCGGGGTAGTGTCGTTGCTGAGTTTATCGCGTAGATATCTAACAACACCATTTTCCGTCGGCTGTACCGATATGAAAGCTGCTGCTCCATCTAACCTCTTCTCCACTTCACTCCGTACCTGCGGTCTTCCGGTCATAAATATGCGGACATTTGGTGACTCCTGCATAATCTGTCGCAGTGACCCCAGAACTACCATTCGGTGCTCCGGTGCACATTCGTCGAGTGCGTCCACACATATAAACATGCGCCTTGTAACTGTGATGCTCTGGAACATCCCCAAAATGCCTGAAACTTGTAGGCCTCTACCCCCAATACCCTTTCTCTGCTTTCGGAAACCCTGGACTACCGATTCGGGGATTTTCTCCAGTCCGTTGACAAGCTGTCTCAGCAGTGAGCCGAGCATATTTACTGGCAGCTGCTCATTCCGGGCAGCAAAGTCGAAGTAAAAACACAGGACTGCAGTATCTCCCTCCCCGATCTCATCGCATAAATTGTCTATAACTTGCGAACTATTATCGCAATCTATCAGCAATACTATTCTTTCATTTCTGGCAATGATACATTTTCTCTTACATGATGTAGCTCTTTCCCACCCCTGGATTGCCGTCGCAGAATAAAACCGCATGACTGGATTCATCCTCCTTGGGGATGTTATGCCATCGTCTAAATTCCTTGGTTTCCAGAAGCCAATCTCCTATACCACCTACCCGCTTGGCTCCGATGTCTCGATGCCGTACCCATGGCTCTAATGGGGACAACCACGCTAGTATTTTAGACTCGTCATCGGGGGCAGAGTAGTAGTTGTTGAAGCTATTTGTGATGTTCCCACAGTTGTTATTGTTATTGTTGCTGAGAATTTGTGACATTTTTTGGGTTCTAAGGCTTTGGATGATGAGAGGAGGGTGTTGGTAGACTTGAGGTCTGTTAATCTGGAGCCGAGGGGAAAGGGTTTTATTGTGGTTTCCTAAAGGTTGGAAAATGCACACGGTAGGAAAAAGGTTGCGAATCCCTTTTTTTTTCAGAGCTCTCTGTTTAATTAGCACTTGGCAAGCCACTGAGCTCGAGAATTCACAGCACGGTAGTACCGATATATCTGATTACCGTATCTACTGTACTTGTAGAGTGAAATTATCGGTACGGCCCGCGGTGCTCGTACTCGAGTAGGTGCTATTGCGCAATTAAGCTCTGAAAAAAAAGCTCCGGGAGCGGTGGGCCCCTTTCTCAGCCTTTTTGGAAAACTCCAATAATGGTGATGCTTGCGCCGAAGTCAGTAGTCAACTGTCCAATCACTGCATCTGAAATTTGTTACACAAACATTCAAAGGGCTCATCGTCTCAGGAACGCTGGGGGATTGGCTGGTACTCGTAGCAACTTTATTCTGAGCATACAGGTAGTACTTGTACTATGTGCCATGAATTTGTTTGACTTATTCCAAAGCAGCATAAATTAGAGGAACTAACTTAATACTGGCAGTACTGTTCAATACCCTTTTCAATATCTACCTGCGAAACTATAGATTATTATTCGAAAAATATGGGCTACTCCGCCATTTCATACCTCGAAGTTAATGGTGAGGTGGGGAAGTGTAGGACTGGGCCACACCCTTTGGTTGGATATCGGTGATGCGAGGCCACAGAGTGATTGGGGAACTACAAGCGCATGCAAGCGTATCCTTTTGGACGTACTCGAGTATGGGCTTAGGGACAGAGGTGTTGCAGGGAACAAATATTAGCAGGGGTGGTGGTAAGGTTGGAATGGGTCCTCCTGTGCTAGGTGTGACCCCACGGAGCTCGTGGGGGAATCAGCCGGAGTCTTCCACAACGCCACCAACAACCCGACTAGGGCAACCGTCATCCATCTGTTTGTACTACGCTAACAGGAACAACCGAGCTACTCCCCTCCTCCCTCTGCCGCGTGGATTTCGGGAGACTCCGCAATTCTCGCTCGTGAATATCCGACCCATGGCGCTAGCGGTCCTAGTAACGCAACGTTAACCTCCGCATCTCTATTCAATCCCGGCCAAGACCCCCATTCTCCTACCCCACTGCCTCTATACTAACTCACCCCGCCAACACTAAACACTACCGGCGCATTCGCAGGTGAATGTAGCCTCTGCTTCGAATCGAGCGCTCTCTCTTTATCTTCTGCAAGCGGCCCGCCACCCCGATTTATGCCCTCCTCTCCCCTCCTCTCCCCTCCCCCCAATCCTACTCCTAGCCGTGCTCAAAAACCACCCGGAAAAGGGCCAGTCCGCGCGAGATCATGGCAGCGACGAGCACCGTGTAGCTCTAACGTTCACGTGGAATATCATTCTGACAGGAGCCAAAGTCGCCAGTGACGAGGATTAGGGACCCGTATAGGCATGGGCAACATGTCCTCCTGCGCCTGGGAAGGGCGAAGGTGGCTTCGTATGGAAGTACCCGATATGGGGCTCCGCCCTCGAGGCGAAGTTCGTGCGCACGCACGCATGCTAAGGCCTCGGCGATTGGTGACCATAAAATTTAATGCTGGAAGGATTTCTGCACACCGCTGCCTCGTACTACGTTACTACGCTCAATCGTGGTGAGGGGGTGGATGAATTGAGGAAGGTGTTGATACGGAGGTACTAGTACTAGTACATTCTGGAAAGGATCTCGCTTGAAGAGGTGGAGAGGGGGGCTGGATGGATGGATCTGGAATTTAGGATTTTAGGCTCCCGGGATTTATGCGTGCTGGCAACCCCCCCCGGACAGGTGCAGCGGATAGAAGGTGTTGCTGGTTGCTGTAGGCGATTTCCGGACACCGTGCAGGGTGTTATGGGCGGCGGTGCTAAGGCATGACGCTGGGGAGTGGACGCCCAGGAGTTTATTGATAAGAGGGGGACTATTTGGCTGGGGGATTGGCGAAGGGGCAGAGTGGGTGGGAGTAGTGCATAGTACTGGTATTGCTAATTCACCAGTGGAGCGAGGGGGGGGGGTAAGAGGAATCTGGTAGGTGTAGTGATACAGTGTTTGAACTTTTGCTCTCAGACCATGGGACGGACCTGGAGCGCCTGGGGCAGCTGGAAAAACTTTTAAGTCGGCTGTTTTTTTCTTTTTCGTTTCGTATTGTGAAGATATCACGAGTGAGGATCTATGATTGCGCTCCTGAGAAACGCGATCATAATATTATTAATATTTAATTTGTATTATAAAAATTTAAAGAGAGCACAATACCCCCGGAGAAACTACTCTGATTCAGATCTATTCACGCTACTAGCGCGAATAAAGCAATCGCTCCTTATAGTATCTCGGGCGTATTGGTAAAAGATTGGAAAATTATCTGGACTGACCCGGCATAAATCTCCCTGGAAACAAAAGTTATGTTTCCGATTTTGTGAACCCACCCGAGTAGTGTTCCCAGCAGTCCAGTCCGTCCGTCTTTAGGGTAGGACGGGACCGACTACGGCTCATAGTCCGTCTTTTTTTGGGCTCTAGGACGGACTACACCCGGGAAGGTGAGGACCGGAAGGACTGCAGGGGACTATATTCCTGTCTCTTGGACTTCTGGCGCCAGCCCGAATTGAAATCATCCACCTCCGAAAGAATCATTATAAAATCATGGGACATCACTCGTGCCGTCAACTACCGCTCCTGTTGGAGCGTCCTTCCATATCTGGTATGTATGGTTGACTGCGGGGTGTTATGTAAGCCGGGGGTGTGGCAGCGGTGATGCGGCGGCGAGTGAGGCCGTGTGAACTGGGGAAATCGTGACTGCGTCTTTTCCTGTTATATAGCCGGGGGTCACCCTCCACCTTTCTCTCTCTCTCAACCAATACAACAACAGTCGTTTCAACAGCTCCTATCGCCCCCTACCGCTCTCGGCCGTCCCCCGAAGTAGCCGGCTGTCCTCCACAGACCCCAGCGGTCCCACACAATCCCCGGCAGTCCCCTGCTGTCCATGAATGCCTCTGTCCCACCCTGTAGGGCCCACCGTCCGGCCCAAGGACGACCGTCCTGCACTTTGACCGCCCTAGACGGACTACATATAACCATCCCATCTCATCCGGAGCTCTTGGCAGTCGTCCCGCGGGGCCCCGCTGGGTCCCCGGACGGTTGGGAACACTGGGCGGCCCCAGCACAGTTAACGGTTAAAAAACTATCTGCTGTTAAACACTAATGAGGGCCATGTGGCGATGCCGGGAATAATATCATCTTAGAATTGAAACATCTGCAGTTGATTTTCATGGCCATGGCGGTTCTGGGAACGCCTACGTTAAGTCTTGGGGTATAAAGTAGCCTATGCCTAGTTTATCTGTCCGTTTATCTATCTACCCATCCACTTATTTATCGCTAGTAAAGGAAGGCAAGGGGAGAATGAATACATAAAGGAGAATTAGGATAGGAAGGGATCGTATAACAAGGAGTCTATCTGACCGGGGAATCGTAATTAAGATAAATGATGTAGGTTAACACATGAAATGGTCTCTTGGGTTCCATACGCTGACACAAGGAATAAAAACTCGGGACCCTTGACCTGTAAGCGTCAACAAGCAGCAATAGGCTTCGGAGGGGTCATGTCTACATACATGTGGGACCGCCAATGTTAACGGTAGAGAACTTCTAGGTCATGTTTCAGATTGATGCAAAGGACATATCATAGAAGGAAAGGTAGAAAAGGTAGTCGCTGCAACAGCGCATACTAGGCCCGTCGAGGGCGAGAAGGCTGGAATTTGGAGAGGAGGAATCCCACGCGGTTTAGGCATAACAAATCGACTGCCCTAGAGCACTAATTCAGCCTAGGTCGTTTATAGCAGGTGAGTCGCGGTGCATTTGCGCTTTCCATAGACTTCCGAACTTGTAGTAACTTTGCTACTCCTCCATGTCCCCTCCCAGCAGAATAAGAAGGTGGTATACCGCCGTGCCTATCTGGCCCGTTGGGGTCGACACCTTCATATTCTAGTAGTAGCTCCACCACCCCTCCATATTCCTCGGTAGCAGCACATCCGAGTGGTGTCCGATCATCCTGATTTGGGCGGTTGGGGTAGACATCTTCCCGTCCTAATAATAGCTTCACAACTCCTTCATGTCCACTACTAGTAGCACACCTGAGCGGCGTCTGATCATGCTTATTAGGGAAATTGGGGTCGACATCTCCCCGCTCCAGCAATAGCTTGACCGCCCCTTCATTTCCCTCGACAGCAGCCCACCCGAGTGGTGTCCGGTAATCCGTATCTGGGCGATTTGGGTCGACATCTTCTCGTTCCAGAAATAGCTTGACCACCCCTTCATGCCCGTTGATAGCAGCCCGCCCGAGTGGCGTTTGGCCATACTTATCGGCGCGATTGGGATCGACATCTACCCTTCCTAGCAGTAGCTCGACTGCCCCTTCATGTCCCTCGCCAGCAGCGCATCCGAGTGGTGTTCGATCATTCCAATCTGGGCGATTGGGATCGATATCCTCGCGTCCTAGAAGCAGCCTAACTATTCCTTCTTGTCCATTGGCAGCAGCGCACCTGAGCGGCGTTTGATCATACTTATCTGAGTGATTTGGGTCGACATCTCCGCGCTGTAGAAGTCTCTTAACCACCCCTTTATGTCCGCGAAGAGCAGCCCATCCGAGTGGCGTCCGATTGTGCTTATCAGCGTGATTGGGATCGACATCTTCCCATCCCAGCAATAGCTTGACCACTCCTTCGTGTCCTTGGGTAGTAGCCCAGATGTGAATGGTCGAACACCACTCAGGTGTGCTGCTGCTCGCGGATATGAACCAGTGGTCACTCTAATGCTGGGACGACAAGATGTCGATCCGGATCGTGCTGACAAGCACGATCAAACGCCACTCGGATGGGGTGCTCTTCGCGGACATAAAGGGGTGGTTAAGAGACTTCTACAGCGCGGAGATGTCGACCCAAATCACTCAGATAAGTATGAAACGCTCAGGTGCGCTGCTGCCGATGGACATGAAGGAATAGTTAGGCTACTTCTAGGAGGCGAGGATATCGACCCCAATAGCCCAGATTGGAATGATCGAACACCACTCGGATGTGCTGCAGGCGAGGGACATGAAGGGGCGGTCAAGCTACTGCTAGGAAGGGCAGATGTCGACCTCAATAGTGCTGATAAGTATGACCAAACGCCACTCGGGTGGGCGATTGGGGTCGACATCTTCCCGTCCTAGCAGTAGCTTGACTACTCCTTCATGTCCCTCGACAACAGCCCACCAGAGTGGTGTTTGATCATACATATCTGGGCGATTGGGGTCAACATCTTCCCGTTCCAGAAGTAGCCTAACCACTCCTTCATGTCCTCCACGAGCGGCCCATCCGAGCGACGTCCGATCGTGCTTATCAGCCCGATTAGGGTCGATATTCTCCCGTCCCAGCAGTAATCTAGCCGCTCCTACGTGCCCGTTCCTTGCCACCCACGAAAGTGGCGTACTACCTGTGCAATCTTGTTGGTCGATGTCGCAGCCTTCAACATGTGTAACCGCAGTCACAAGCTCAACAATCCTGAAGAACGATGCGCAGTGTAGTCCGGAGAAGAGCGAATAAGTACAGATATCTCAGGCATAGTTGGGATGCACAACCTGCTCTAAAAGTGATACGGCGGCCACGTGATTTTCGTACTGGCCCAAGAGCTCCGGCGCAAGGGTCCTCGCATGGTCTGAGAGTTCCCTCCCCGCATGTGTTCCCCAATATCTCGAGGAGTATTTGAGGAATGGTACACTTTGATGGTCTGGGAGAGGGTGAGATGCGAGATTCCTGACCTGCCGTGAGTTCAGATAGGTCAAGCACGTTTCTGCAAGTATCGAGTGAGGTTTATTGAAGAGACCTGGATGACTGCAAAGATACTCTTGGACAGTATAGTGGATTAATCGTACAATCGAAGCTTCCTTATCGACCGTGATTAAGCCTTGGCAGCAATGTAGGAGTGTACCTATCGAAGGAATATTTTCGGGATCGAAATCCATTGCCCCCATCTCTACTGCTAGCGCATGACATAGCTCGTCCACTTGTAGCGGCCGCTCCGAATGGCAGACCCATGTGAGAGTGGCCATTGCAAGTTTCGTCTTTTCCTCGTCCTGAGTCTTTATCCTCTCTAGCGTCACACTATATGCATCCCCTAACCCTGCCCTACCTTTAATTGACTCGAGTGCTTTCTTCCGGCCAGAAATAGTGGTCCCTCGCAGGATTGCCTTGATATGGAGAGAATATGGAGAGAAGCGAGTAGGAATCTAGAGTCAAATATGTCAGCAATTACCGTAGCCCTTTCCTTACGCCGGTTTCTACATACGTTTCCGAGTCCATTTCTGGAATGGTCTTCATAATCTCGGCCTCCAATGTACTACTCATTATCTCCGGGGTAGTGTCATTCTGGAGTTCATCACGTAGATATCTAACAACACCATCCTCCGTAGGCCGTATCGGTATAAAAGTGGCCGCTCCATGAAACTTCTTCTCCACCTCACCCCGCACTTGTGGTCTTCCAGTCATAAATAAGCGAGTATTCGATGACTCCTGCGGGATCTGTTGCAGTGATTCAAGAACTATTATACCATTCGATGCTCCGGCACACATTCGTCGAGTGCATCCACACATATAAACGTGCGCTTTGTACTTGTGATAGTCTGGAACATCTTCAGAATCCCTGAAACTTGTAGCCCTCTGCCCCCAATACTCTTCCTCTTCCTTCAAAACGCTTGGACTACCGATTCGGGAATTCTCTCCAGTCCGCTAACAAGCTGTCTCAGCAGGGAGCCGAGCATATTCACAGGCGACTGCTCATTCCGGGAAGCAAAGTCGAAGTAAAAACGCATCACGGCAGTATCTCCCTCCCCGGCCTCATCGCACAACTTGTCTATAACCAGCGAACTATTATCGCAACCTATTAGTAATGCCATTCTTTGATTTTCGACAATGGTACATTCTCTCTCACATGATGTAGCTCTTTCCCACTCCTAGATTTCCGTCGCAGAACAAGGTCGCATGATTGGATTTATCCCCCCTGGGGGCATTATGCCATCGTCCAAATTCTTCGGTTTCCAGTAGTCAGGTTCCTATACCGTCTATCCGCTGGGCTCCGATGTCTTGATGCTGCACCCATGGCTCCAATGGAGACAGCCATGCCAGTATTTTCGACTCGTCATCAGGGGCAGTGTAATTAAAGCTATTTGCGATGTTGATAGAGTTATTGTTATTGCTGAAAGGCTGTGACATTCTTGATCCCACCACTTTGAACGTTGCCGAGAGGAGAGGAAGGTGTTGGTCAACTTAGCCGAGGAGAAAGCGAGGTTATCTATCCACCATCTAATCACTGGATTGAAACTCGTTACACAAAGGCTCCAGTTCTTGGGTGTTAGGAACACCCAGCAGATTCGTAAGTATCGCAAACAAACGCTCACACCTAGCGCCGCAATCAAGTACTCGAGTCCTGTTCCCTAGCCGGGAATCTACGGAGGCATTTCCCGCCATCGTAACATATCCAAAATCACAACCAAACCAAAATGATTACCATACATTAGTTTCGACGCAGGGTGTTCGCGTTTATTTGACACTCCTCGATAGACCAGGAGGGGGGTCAGCGAACACTACAAGTACTTACACTGAAAGTGACTTGGCAAGAGGCAATTTTGTTTGGTCAGTTCGTTGACCCCCCGATTCGTTGACCCTTCCTACCGGTTTGTTAGCAGGTTATGTTGAACCGTGCCTACTGGTGGTGCAGTACTCCATGCCTTTTCTTTGATACATTCCAAAGCAGCAGGAATTGGAGAACCAGAAGCATCTGTGGCCCATTCTTTCGGACGGTGAAAGCCTCGGGACAGGCATTGCGGAGAACATGTGTTAGCAGGGGTGGTGGTAGTGTATGACGTGCAGAAAAGCCTAACTCCGCCATGTGCGTAGGCGAAATATTCAGAGCTTTTCCCAGCACCAATAATAGCATCCCAACGACAACATCAACAGTAACAGTCGCGCACCCTCCCTCTCCTCCTTCTGCTGTGACCTCACAACTATCCCTTGGACGGATGAGACTCTCAGACTTGTTGCAAGACTTGTGCGACATCGCTTTTCTTAGTGACGAGAAATCACCCGCAAGAATTCCTGATCACGACCTAGCTGTCCTCTAATCAAGTCTCTGTAAAAGCTGCGCACAGGCCATGATACGGATTTGAGAGTCTTATCCGTCCAAGGGATAGTCGCTGTCGAAGCTCCAACACGCGGCACTCGGAGCGGTTCCAGCAGCGGGGTACTAACCTCGGCATCTCTGTTCAAATCCCCACCAAGACCCTCCAGCGTCCGTTTTCCTGCTCCGCTACCTCCCTACCAACCCACTCCCTGGCATTTGGCACCATCAGTGCATTCCAGCTGAATACGATCTCTACTTTAAATCAAACACTCACCTCTCTATCCTCTACAAGCTACGGACCACCCCAGTTCCACACCCCCCGCAGCTCGTCCCCTTCCCCCTCCCACCCTACTCTACCCTACGTAACGACGCAGTATCAAGCCAGATACTTGTGCACTACCATCACTGTGGTACCCCCTCGCTATACCGCCCGAAGCCCCATTATGAGAATTCACCATGGCAACACTCATATCGCGCTCTGGTGCAACGCTTTGTACACAGCCCTTAGCCCTCGTCGCACCCCTAGCCTTCTCTCCTCCTAATCTCACTCCTAGCCGTACTCCAAAGGTATCATATCATAGCTAGAAAAGAGCCAGCTCGCACAAGACAGCGGCGATGAGCACCACACAGCACTAGTCCTCTCGTGGATACCGTTCCAACAAAAATCAAAGTCGCCGGTAACGAGCACACGAGAACCGTATACCATAGGTAACATACGACCTCCCGCACCCGAAAAGGGCGAAGACAATCTTGCATGAAAGTATCCAATAGAGGGCTCCACCCTCAGGACGAAGTTCGCGCGCACGCACGATAAGGCCCTCGGCCAGCCGGAGACTACAAAATGTGGAAGATTCTGCGTACCATCGCTTCACTCTACCCTACTGCGCTCAATCACGGTGAGGAGACGGCGGAATCAAGGAAGGTCACGATACGGAAGCTTCTTGAAAGGATCCCCCCCGGGTGGGTAGGGAGGAGGGCTGAATGGATGGATATCGGAAGTTGGGCTTTTTGAGCTCGGAGGGTTTGTGCGTGCTGGCGATGCTCCCCCGGCAGGTGCGGTAGATCGGGAGTGTTGCTGGGGTAGCAGTAACAAAGTGGATTGGATGGCCGAACCAGAGTAAATCAAAACACTATCACCACACCTGGAAGCTTGATATCGGAGGAGAATGTCTTGATCTTAATTCTATCATCGCACTTTGAAGGGAAACAAGCATCCTTAGATACATAACTTAGAAAAGCTTTTACATTCCAACGTCTTCCCATCTCAGCCTCTCTTTGCTCATGATAACGTTGGCCGCATCCCTTCTCTCCCCTTCTCTCTCCATCTAACCTCACCCAATCTCTTCTCTTCTCTCCTATTTTCTTCGCTTCCTCCTCTTCCTTTCTCTTCCCTTCACTCTGACTTCTTTACATCGCTCCCAGCACCTACTTCGTTCCCCAACCACAATATCATTCTTGTTTGCCCTTTATGCGAGAAATAATGAATTCCAGATATGTAGCCGTTGTCCTTGATGCACTAAGGTCATGCCATCAATCACATCACAAAGAGCCAGTGATTCACAATACGAACATGGTGCAGGATACTATGGGCGGCAGCACCAGGGCATGCATCGTAGAGATTACGTGACGCCGGCCAGTGGAATCCGAGAAGTTTGTTGATGAGATGGATCGAGGGTAGGAGGCCCTTCGATTGGGGGGGTTGGTGAAGGGATGGAGTGGATGGGAGCATGTATTATATACTGTATGTATTGCTAATTTACTTGTAGAGGGCGCGGAAGGGTAAGGTTAGAGGAAGCTATTAAGTTAGGGGTAGTGGTACAGTGTTTAAACTTTTGTTCTCAAACTATGATATGATATCACAAATATTCAGATACCCCTAAGTTAGGTTACTAAAATATACTTATGTAGGTTTTTTGTTTTCGAGTCCAGAAGGACCTTGCTCCGTGTAATTCCTTTTTTCACGATACGGAACTTGAAGATCCGCTAGAAATTCGGTACTCGAAGAACGCCCTTTCGGCTTCCTAACACCCGTACATTTATTGCGGGCGTTAGGTTTTTTTACGGCCACTCCTGTATTGTGAACGTATCACGAGTGATGATCTATGATTGCACTTCAGGCATGCACGAACATGTTAGATTAGGAGGGGGGTCAACGAACACGGGGGTTCAACGAACAATACACTAAAAGTGCATTGGCCAACAGTGATTTTGCCTGGTGTGTTAGTTGAGCCCCCGTATTCGTTGACCCCCCTCCTAGTCTATGTAAAATCAAAAAGTTCGGGGTCCCCCCGTTTCCAAGGATGGTAGCATCCAGCAACTGTGTTCGGACGCGGGTTCACATCAACGCATTATTCGAGGGGGGGGCTGAGGAGTATCACTACGTGCTCATCACCCAAGTTATGCATTCTAGGGTCCTCTCCCAAACCATCACAGGAGAGAGTTTCATTCCTCTATTTTTCTATGTTTTCAATAGCAGGTCTACCGAACCCGGGAATGCTCTTGTCATCGGGGCGCACTGCAGGAAATAGAAGTGTAGTCTATGCAAAGTTCTATCGTTTTCGAGTTTATGTATGATACGATACTTGCCCAATAGCAGGGTGCTGAGCGTCTAGTCTGAGTGCCACATGAGGGGGCTCGTATCTGCTGGGTCAAAAGTGATGAGTTATATCTTTTATGATCCACACCGAATCTGCCACTCATTAAACCAGGAGAAACCGCTCTGATTTCGATCTATTCACAGTGCTGGTGCGAGTAAGGGAATCGCTCTTGCTTGTAGCCCTGGTGTGTCGGTGAAAAATTGAAAAACTAGTTCTATGATACCGGCCAAACACAAATCTAAGGGCAAAGGGTATGTGTTTCGACTTTTGTGGGCCTATCCGGGTATAATTAACCTATAAAAATCCATCACTCGTTGAAAACAAATGGGGACCATTAGATGGCGCAGGGAATGGTATCGTCACGAAACCGAGATGTGCAGAGTCTATTCTCGTGTTCAGGGGGGCTTTGGGAACGCCTGCGCGAGGTCGTCAGGTGGCGGAGGGAGAAGTCTATGTATAGTTTATTTCTCCTTCTATCTATCTGTCTATCTCTGGAAAGGGGAAACAGAGGGGAAATGAGTACATGTAGGAGAATCGGAAAGGAGGAGATTATGTAACTAGGATCAATTCGATTGGGAAATTGTAATCAAGATAAATGACTTAAGTTAACAAATAAGATAGTCCTCCGGGTACTGTAGCTGAATGCGAGGAACGGAAACTCGTGAGTCTTCGCTCTTAAATGTTAATAAAGATCCGTAGGTTTCTGAGGGGCACGTCCACGTACATGTAGGGTTTCCGCCAGTGAGAGTAGAGAACTTTCTAGATCAGGGTGTAGAGCTGATGCAAAGGAAGTAGAGGGTAGATAGTGGAGGCGGTGGCTATAAAAACGTATCCTGGGACCCCCGAGAGGGAAGGGTGGTGCTGGGAAAGGAGGAATCCCACGAGACTTGAGCGCAATCAATTGACTGTCCCAGGGCTCTCCATCAACCTACGTCTTTCATGGCAGATGGGCCCGCTGTGTGTCTGCGCTATCTGTAGACTCCCGGGAGTGTAGTAACTTCACTATTCCTCTACGTCCCCTCCAAGTAGCATAAGAGAGTGGTGTGTTCCCGTATTTATCTGACCTGTTGAGATCGACCCCTTTCTGTTTTAGCAAGAGCTTCACTACTCCTTCATGGCCGCTGACAGCAGCACACCCGAGCGGTGTTCGGTCATTCACATCTAGGCGATTGGGATCGACACCTTCCCGTTCTAGAAGTAGCTGAACCACTCTTTGATGTCCCTCGGCAGCGGCACACCCGAGTGGTGTTCGACCATTCTCATCTGGGCGATCGGGGTCGATATCTTTCCGCTCCAGCAGTATATTGACCATTCCTACATGTCCGTTGATGGCAGCCCACCCGAGTGGTGTTCGATCATGCCTATCAGGGCGATTAGGGTCGACGTCATCCCGTCCCAGCAGTAGCTTGGCAACTCCTTCATGTCCCTCGGCAGCAGCACACCCAAGTGGTGTCCGATTATCTGTATCTGGGCGATCGGGCTGGACATCCTCCCGCCCTAGCAGTAGTTTGACCACCTCTTGATGTCCTCCTACAGCGGCGCACCCAAGTGGTGTTCTATCATTCAGATCTGGGCGATCGGGCTCGACTCCTTCCTGCCCCAGTAGTAGCTTGACCACCTCTTCATGTCCCTCGAGAGCTGCACGTCCAAGTGGTGTTCGATTGTCCGCATCTGGACGATTGGGGTCGACATCCTCCCGCCCTAGGAGCTGCTTGACCACCCCCTCATGTCCCTCTGCAGCGGCACATCCAAGTGGTGTTCGATCATTCTCGTCTGGACGATTGGGGTCGACATCTTCCCGCCTTAGCAGTAGCTTGACAGCTCCTTCGTGCCCCTCGACAGCAGCCCATCCGAGTGGTGTTCGATAACACCCATCAGGGCGATTAGGGTCGACATCTTCCCGTCCCAGAAGGAGCCTAACCACTCCTTCATATCCGCTAAGAGCAGCCCACCCGAGCGGTGCCCGATCATACTTATCAGCGCAGTTGGGGTTAACATCTTCTCGCCCCAGTAATAGCTTGACCACCCCTTCATGCCCGTTGACAGCAGCACACCCGAGCGGTGTTCGATCATCCACGTCTGGGCGATTGGGATCCACACCTTCCCGTTCTAGAAGTAGCTGAACCACTCTTTGATGTCCCTCGGTAGCGGCACATCCGAGTGGTGTTCGATCATTCTCATCTGGGCGATTAGGGTCAATATCTTCCCGCTCCAACAGTAGATTGACCACTCCTTCATGTCCCCCGACAGCAGCCCATCCGAGTGGTGTTCGATAACACCCATCAGGGCGATTAGGGTCGACATCTTCCCGCCTTAGCAGTAGCTTGACAGCTCCTTCGTGCCCCTCGACAGCAGCACACCCGAGCGGTGTTCGATCGTTCTCATCTGGGCGATCGGGGTCGATATCTCCCCGCCCCAGTAGTATATTGACCACTCCTTCATGTCCGTTGATAGCAGCCCATCCGAGTGGTGTTCGATCATACCTATCATGGCGGTTAGGGTCGACATCCTCCCGTCCAAGCAGTAGCCTGACAACTCCTTCGTGCCCCTCGACAGCAGCACACCCGAGCGGTGTTCGATCATTCTCATCTGGGCGATTGGGGTCGACATCTTCCCGCCCTAGCAGTAGTTTGACCACTCCTTCATGTCCCTCGACAGAAGCACACCTGAGTGGAGTTTGATCATACTTATCTGGACAATTAGGGTCGACATCTTCCCGTTCCAGCAGTAGCTTGACTACTCCTTCATATCCACCAACCACTGCCCACCCAAGTGGTGTACAACCTGTGCAATCTTGCTGGTCGGTCCTGCAACCTTCAGCGTTTATAATTGCAGTCACAAGTTCAACAATACCAAAGAACGATGCGCAATGTAGTCCAGAGAAGAGTGGAGAAGTACCAATGTCTCCTATATAATCAGGATGCATAGCCTGCTTTAAAAGTGATACAGCGGAGACGTGGTCTTCATACTGGCCCAAGAGCTCCAACGCAAGGGTCCTCGCATGGTCTGAGAGTTCCCTCCCCGCATGTGTTCCCCAGTATCTTGAGGAGTATTTGAGGAATAGCATGCTTTGGTGGTCTGGGGGAGAATGAGATGTGAGGTTCTTGACCTGCTGTGAGTTCAGATAGGTCAAGCAGGTTTCTGCAAGTATCGAGTGAGGTTTGCTGAAGAAACCTGGCTAACTACAAAGATACTCTTGGGCGGTATAGTGGATTAACCGTACAATCGAAGCTTCCTTATCGACCATGATTAAGCCTTGACAGCAGTGTAGCAAAGTATCTATCGAAGGGATATTTTCGGGATCGAAATCCGTTGCTCCTATCTCCACTGCCAATGCATGACACAACTCATCCACCTGTAGCGGTCGTTCCGAATGGCAGACCCATGTGAGAGTGGCCATTGCAAGTTTTGTCTTCTCTTCGTCCTGAGCCTTTATCCTCTCCAGCGTCACACCATATGCGTCCCCTAGCCCTGCACCACCTTTTATTGACTCGAGGGCTTTCTTCCGCCGAGCAATAGTTGTCCCTCGCAGGACTGCTTTGATATGGAGGGAAGCAAGTAGGAATCTAGATCCAAGCAGGTTAGCAATAACTCAGGGTAGCTTTTCCCTTGCGCTCTCTTCTACATACGTTTCCGAGTACATTTCGGGAATGGTCCTCACTATCTCCGCCTCTAATGTACTGCTCATTATCTCCGGGGTAGTGTCCTTCCGGAGTTTATCGCGCAGATATCTAATGACGCCATCTTCCGTCGGCTGTATCGATATAAAAACTACCGCTCCACCTAACCTCTTCTCCACCTCACTCCGCACCTGTGGTCTTCCAGTCATAAATAAGTGAGTATTGGGTGACCACTGCAGAATCTGTCGCAGTGACTCAAGAACTACTACTCGATGCTCAGGCACACATTCGTCAAGTGCATCCACACATATAAACATGCGTTTTGTAGCTGTGACGGCCTGGAACATCTTCAAAATCCCTGGAACCTGTAGCCCCATACCTCCAATACCCTTTTTCTGCTTTTGGAAGCCCTGGACTACTGCTTCCGGAAATTTTTCCAGCCCGCTAACAAGTTGTCTCAACAGGGAGCCGAGCATATTTGCTGGTGACTGCTCATTCCGGGAAGCAAAGTCGAAGTAAAAGCACATGACGGCAGTATCTTCTTCCCCGGCCTCATCGCACAACTTGTCTATAACTAGCGAGCTATTATCACAACTTATCAGCAATACCATTCTTTGATTTCCGGCAACAAACACACTTTCTCTTACATGATGTAGCTCTTTCCCACTCCTGGATTTCCGTCGCAGAACAAGGTCGCATGGGTGGATTCATCCTCCCTGCTAGTGTTATGCCATCGCTTAAACTCTCTGGTTTCCAGCAGCCAGGCTCCTATACCGTCCACCCGCTGAGCCTCGATGTCTCGATAGCGTACCCATGGCTCTAACGGGGATAGCCACGCCAGTACTTTGGACTCATCATCGGGAGCAGTGTAGTTGAAGGTATTCGCGATGTTGAAAGAGTTGCTGTTATTGCTGTTGCTGATAGGTTGTGACATTTCCCCCACCCTGATTCTCATGGCTTTGGATGGTGAGAGGAAGGTGTTTGTTCGACTTGCGGCCTGTTAACGCAATTACTTGGGTTGGGGAAAAGTGGGGTTTATGTTCAAGCCTTACACCTGACTAAAAGCTCCACAATCACTAGCTCCGAAATGCGTTACACAAACGCTCGAGGACGGGCTTTGAGTAGATTCTCATGTAATAATTTTAGCTGCCCTGTGTTGATCCATGCCGGTCCTACTCCATGACTTTTGTTTGATTCATTCCAAACTAGTAGAAATTTAAGAAACTGATACCGGTAGTGCCGCTCAAACCCCTTTTTAATATCTACCTGCAAAGCCATAGATTATTGCTCGGGAATCCTGTGCTACTCCAGCATCCCCATACAGTATCTCGAAGTCGCGGGCGCCAAGCCAAGTTTCCTGGTGTGGTGAGGAAGCTTTAGACATTACCAGGCTTCCTGGCACGGATGCTAGCGATGAGCAGGTCACAGAGTTATTGGGGAACCAGAGGTATTTGTAGCGCATTCTTTTATTAGCAGGAGTGATGGTGCTCTATGGTAGGGGGGAACGAATATTGATACGCAGAAGGACCTAACGCCGCCATGCTCACGCGAGAAATATTCAGAGCCTCTCACAGCACAAATAGCATCCTAGCGGCCTCAGAAGCCATTCCAACGACATCAATGGCAACAACCACGCTACCTCCCTTCCTTCTGTTGCGAGGAGTTCGGGAGACTCTACAATTGTAGCCGCTCACGAATCTCCCACCCGTGGCCCCTACTACCGTAAAAGCTCGAATAATTGGACCATGTGCTATGTAGTCCGAAATTTCCTCCTCTGGAAAAGGGGGGGAACACCAAAAAACACGCCCCCCCGAGAAAAAAGAATCATGGGGGAACACAGACTTTACTAGGGGAGGCAAGTCCAACTTCCTAGCACATGGTCCAATTATTCGAGTTTTTACGGTATCCGAACCCCCGCCCTCAAAATTAACACTAGGGGCTGTTGAAAAAGCTTTGTGTATGATAATGGTTTTTTCCTTTTTTCGAGTTTGGACGGACTTTTATGTGTGGAATCCCCCTTTTTTCTATGCAAGCCTTGAAGACCGTCTAGAGTGACTTGCAACTCAAGGAACACCCCTCCGACCCCTTAGCGTTCACCCATTTATTGCGGGGATTCAGCCTCTTCTTCTGTGTTGAAACGACTGTTGTTGTATTGATTGAGAGAGAGAGAAAGGTGGGGGGTGACCCCGGCTATGTAACAAGAAAAAAGACGCAGTCACAATTTCCCCCGTTCACAGAGCCTCACTCGCCGCCGCATCGCCGCCGCCATATCCCCGGCTTACATAACACCCCGCAGTCAACCATACCAGATATGGAAGGATGCTCCAACATTCTGCTTCGAAACATCACGAGTGAGGACCTATGATTGCCCTCTTGCGAAGCACTATCATATTGATGGTATAATAATCCCACTAGCAGAGTGTTGTATTGAGGAGTAGAAAGGAGCGCAGGTAACAGAAAGTGTACACGGTATGAAAAGGAACACTGAAGTGTGGACGAGCGAACGGTCTAGGGCATGAGCGGATGTATAAGGTTATACATGTTAAGTTTTCACTACTTAAGATAACTTAGTAGCAACCTCCATAGAGAATAGGCACCACGAAATCCTTCTTCTATCGTCACGCCTACAGAATCGTGCCACCACCTCCATCGCATATTACTATATAAAAATTTAGTCAGTTTACAAGATCCCCCCGTCTCCGGGGGCCTTAGGGCCTAGCCGTTATGCTTGAATATGAATTCACATCGGCGCATTGTTCAGAGTGAGAAGGGTATAGGGAGTATCACCGTGTGCTCATGACCTAGGCTATGTCTCGTTCCAGCCATCACATCAGCCTATCATGCCTCTGTTCTCTATATTTCAATAGCTTGTCCGCCGAACAAGAGAATGCTCTTGTCACTAGGGCTTACTGCAGGAGAGGGAGGGGTGTAGCCTATGCAAGGCTCTC